>Ga0307517_10006278_pt1 | contig 17663 bp, 11 predicted proteins | sample 23_EM_MG_FD_194515 | JGI IMG/M metagenome (GOLD analysis project Ga0307517, IMG submission 194515) | Populus trichocarpa ectomycorrhiza microbial communities from riparian zone in the Pacific Northwest, United States - 23_EM | ecosystem: Host-associated > Plants > Roots > Unclassified | place...
TACAAACATAAAGAGAAGAGAAATTATAAAATTCATGACCTACCAAAAATAACAAGAATATTTCCACCTAGAATTCTTATCTTCTACTTATATCTCTTTATTTTTTAAAAATAAACCTCATATAGTAATTAATAAAATATTACTAATTACTTTTAATACCGTGAAATTTCTTATTTTATGACACAGTTTTCCTGAAGGATATGGTAACTTAATTTTCTCTTTTTCAGTCAAACATCACAGCTGCCATTCTCATTTTTCGAGAAGTAAGAAATTGTAAAAAGTTGAAATTCTTTTCGTTTGTTGAATAGGTATAAGTAATTTTTATTTATGTTGGGTCAATTCTCGCTCAAATTTATGGTATAGACTTTAATAATTAGTGACTTAAGCCGTGTTGTTTTGGAATAAATTGTATCATCTAATGCTTGTAATACTTTCTAAGAAATTGCCAAGTCTGACATTTTGATCTCGTTTCCCTTCATACAGTAGTGAAGTTGAAATCATAAGGTTGCCTCCAATTATTTAATGCCATGCATAGTTTTGCTTTGCTTCTTTAGTTTCATCAAGTTCCGGCTGCCATGGACAGGAAAGCGAGTTATGGATTAGCCATTTTAGGGCCAGCTCGATCGGGCCATTGAAATCCAAAGTTCCATTTAGATGGGCCGACCTTCACCCCAAATCCTTTTGTAGCTAATATCATGAATATGTCATCCCACTTGATTTGGATAAATTTTATATTTTTATATTAGTTTTTTTTAACTTACCTTAAAAGGGGTTGAATATGTGAAGGAAAGGGTTAATTAGAAGACATGTTGGTTGGTGCTGACATTTTAATTCAAGCATGTATATAGAATGGATGGATTTGGCTGCCACAGTAAAATTAAATTTTTACCCGAGATGGTGGATTTCTGCCCTTTGATTCTCTCATCTCTTCATTAATTGTAGGTTCCTAAAATAGATCATAAAAACAAAAACAAAAACATTGCTCAAACAAAATATCTCAAAGAGAGACTAAACTATGCATATAAGAGTCACTCATCAAATACAACTGCATGTTGCAAATCTCAATGTAGGAGAGGTCCATATGTTAGCTTACCGCCTAAACATCCTAGCTATGGCCACCAATAAAAAAAAAGTCAGGCATGAGGAAATCTTATATCTAATATTTTTTTTTAAAAAAGGAGGAAAATTATGCAAAACAGGCAAACATGAGTGTGGTAATAGAATAAAAGAGATTGATGCATGACAATGAGATATTAGGTGGTGATGCACAAATCATATTGCTGAGATAAAAAAAAAACAGTTGAAGGTATATAGTGAGTAAGAGAGAGAGAGAGTTGCTGAAGAGAAATTAAGAGTTTAATTACCTCGAGAAAGATAAATCAGGTAATTAAGAAGAAAATTGAATTAATAAATATGATAGGCATAAATTAAGTCCTATAATTAAATATCATTTGGAGTGTCAGGAAGAAAAAAACCCCACCCCTCTTTAGAGAAAAACAAAAGGGGATAATTACACGTAGCATTCTTAGTTTATTTGTTCACTTTGCTTCTATTTTTTCTCTCTAGAAATTATACTATTAATAATTTGACAATAAATGATAATCAATATTTTGAAAATAGCTTTAATACCTTTTACATGCATGAAACATTACTATTTATAGATTGATTTGTTAAATCTATAACCTATGGTATACATTTTGAAATTTAAAAATACAATAACATTGCATGGAATACAACTGTGGATATTATCTTAAGCTTTGATTATTATCTTCTAGAGATTTGATAGAGTTTTCATTTACATGATTCTTGGTTGGTTTGAATATTAATTGGGTGGATTGTTCTTGCTAGATTTGTGCTTGATCCTCGGCTGTGTTTTATGCATATTTGATTCTTGACTTAGTGTATGATTGCAGCTCAATGGATGGTGTCTTAATAGCCCCCCTGCAATCTCAACAAGAATTCATGAACATTGAGAGTGGTTAGAAGAAGGTTAAATGTGGGATTAGGAAGAGGTTTATTGTATTTATCAGCTTAGTTCATCTTGTGAAGAAATAAATTTAACATGGAGAGCATTAAAGTCAACTAGATCATGGACAAAATAAAAATTAATTTCAATGTGTTTTATATGTGCATGAAACACTGGATTGATAGGTTGTGCTGATGTTATCACACTAGAGGGTAGGTGATGAGGAGAGAGGAAAACCAATTTCACGTAGAAGATATTAAAGTCATATAATTTCAGTAGTAATGTTTACGACAACATGATACTCAATTTAAATGTTATTGTAAGAGACTGATGACTATTTATGAGAGTTTTAAAAAAGAAGATTGGATCTAAGAAAGGTGAAATAGCCGCTGGTAGATCATTTATCATCAATAGAACCAACCTAATCATTATAAAAAAGACATGAAGCTGGATGTTGTTGTAACGAGTAAGAAGAATACTATAATGTATAGTGTTTTTAAAATAACGTAGGATTCGTTTAATAACACTCAAATGATTAATTATTGGAGAATACATGAACTGATAGACGTTGCCTACAACATATGATATGTTTGGGTATATGAAGAAGAGGTATTGAGAGATCCAACTGTGATATGATACGATGTAGGATTTAAAAATGAAACATCTTTGAATTATGATAATTTTATGAAAGAGGCTATAGGATAAGACCAATTTGGCATTATACATATTAGTTTTATAAAGAAGGTCAGTAATGTAATGGCATTGATTTAGAATGATACTATGAAAAGTGTATAAGACTCAATGCCTACAGAAAAACTCAATCAACCAAGATCTTTTAGGGTATTTTTTTAAGTGAAGTTGGGTGATGAGAGTTTGGATATAAAGAATATTTAGACCAATAACGAGAATGTCATCCATATAAATTAAGACAAAGAGCTTGATGTGAGTAGATTTGAGAATAAAGAGAGAGAAGTCATTCATAGAGCCAACAAGTCCAAGGGAGAGAAGCTTGAAGCAAAGCCTAGAAAAACATGCATGTGGTGCTTGTTTGAGGTTGTATAGTACTTTATATAAAATGAAAAATATGATCAGGGAGTTGAGGATAAAAGATGTCAAGTGGTAAAGTCTTGTAAACACCCACGTTGAGAACACCATGTAGAAATGCATTTTTAATGTTGAGTTGATGTATAGGGTATTGAGCTTGGACTACATGAGAGAGAATAGTCTAGATGGTAATTGGTTTGATTACAGGACTGAAAGTGCTATCATAATCAATATCTTGTTATTGATGAAAGCTTTTACAACAAAACAAGCTTTGTAATGCTCAATAATAACATTAATATGATGTTTAATATGAAAAATCCATTTGCAACCGATAACATTCATATGAGGTTTGTGAGGAAGCAATATCCAGGTTCAATTATGCATAAGAGCAAAACATTCATTAGCCATAACACTGTATCATTTTGGATGTTCGAAAGAAATAATAAAATAACTTTTGGACATCTGAGACTTGAGATATGGGCCATAACCCATGACAACATTTGAAGCGCAGGAAGTTCGGGTCTGATTCAATCCTTGTTTTTCGACTCGCTCTTTGGGCTTCAAAACAGAAAAACTGAGTTCTATACCCTTTATATGTTTTGTAGATCTTCATCTCAGATTTTGAAAATGGCGATGAACACTTGGAACTGAGTTGTATAACTTTCTTTGCAGCCCAAAATCAATCAGTGTTCGGCTTTATTGTCGGATTCTGCCTACTCAATATTAATCTAGTATCTGAAAACACATTAATTTCTCACGAGGTTAACAGCTCAAAAAAAAATCCAAAATATTTCAAAATCAAGCATGAATAGTGAAAAATATACATGCTATAAATTCTCTTATCATGTTTAGTTAAAGACAAAGTTGAATAATTTATGTTTGCAAGTGGTTGGCAAATCTTTTATTGAAGTGAATTCCATAAGGTATGGGAAGAATAAATATTAATAATTACAGGGGTGATGGATTTATAAAGGGTAGAAATAAGAGTGTCAAGGATGAGTTGATTAGTGGCAAGTCATTGAAGATAAACAAGATTAGGAGAGGATTCAGAAGAGTTTTCTGATGTTGTGAGAAATGTTTTGGAATACAAAGGAATATGACCTTCAACATAATCTAAAGAAGCAGTGGCACAAAGATAAAGAATACAAGAGGTTTTTTAAGAGAAAAGTTGTCTTTGGTAAGTTGAATTTTAGGAAGATTAGTGGTGGGAAGGAAAGAGGAAGAGGAGGAGAAGAAGGGATAGTTATGCATAAGAGAATAAATTGCAGAATTAAAAGAAAAAAATTGTAAGAGAGTAGAATCAACTATGCTCTAGTACGATAAACGATAATAAATATTTTGAAAATAGCTTCAATATTGTTTACATGCATGAAGCATTACTATTTATAGATTAATTTGTTACATGCATAATCTATACATGGTATACGTTATGGAATTTTAAAATATAATAAAACAATATGGAATACAACTATGAATATTATCTTCATCTTTAATTGTTATCTGCTGGAGAAGATTTGATCGAGTTATCATTTGCATGATTCTTGGTTGGTTTGAATATTTGATTGGATGGATTGTTCTTGTTGGATTTGTGCTTAATTTTTGGCTGTGTTTTTTTTGTAGAATTGGTTCTTTACTTAGTATATGCTTGTAGCACAATGAATGATGTCTTAATATATAACACTTTATATTCCCAGGTTCTCAAAAAAAAAAAAAAGTCAATAAAAAATCAAATTATTTATATTATTGCTATATATTATATGGTATTTAAAAGACTAAAAAGCTTTTATATCACAACTTTAATATTGACTTAGAAAAAAACCTACCCACCATGGATAACTTATTTTTCTTTCGTTTCCTTTTCCTTTTCAATCTTCAACAAGCCCACAAGAAATAATTGGAGCCATTATCTTCCAATGACGAAAGATGAATGAAGGAGCTGATGCTACAATCTCTTGATTGTTCACAGGAGGAAGCAGATATAAATCGAACAACACTTTCCACACTTGAAAAGTTACAAGCATATAAAAACACAACTTATATTTTAGAAAACCAGGACGTACTCCACAGCCATAAAAGTAGAATAACAAGTTGCAACAACAGCAACAAGCTATTATTTGAACAACCAGCTCATTTTTGAGATATGAACATCCAATATGAAAATTGGTAGATTAATATAACCATTACAACTTTGGCTTTATGTGTTTTTCTGCAACCAAATGTCAAAAGCATTGGCAGAAATATTCAGACAATCATAATTATTTTCCATCAAATATGAGCACCATAAAGGCAATGAAATAATCCTGGCACAAGCCAACTATCTAGAAAGTAACCTAGTAATAAAAGCTTGGGACTAAAAAATTTGCTTTTTCTGTAGTCTCAGGTTCGAACACTGTGATTGCTCATATGATGGTCACTGAAAGCTTACATGGTCGTTAACTTCAGGGTCCGTGGGATTAGTCGAGGTGCGCACAAGTTGGCCCGGACACCCACATTAATAATAATAATAAAAAATCCTGGCACTGTCGTGATGAGGAGTGATGTGGGAAGAAAAATTGACTCCAAGTTTTTAAATTTGACAAAGTCCAAATTAATCACAATTTCCATACCTCGTATCCATACTGACTAGTAAAAACAAGATCTCAAGTTAAGTGTCCAAGCTAAAGATTTACATGATTGTTAATTTTAAAACCCGTAAAATTAATTGAAATACACACAAATTAGTCCGGACAACCACGTTATTAATAATTAAAAAAGATCTACAAAGAATAATTTCCCGTTACCAACGTGATTGAAATACACAAACCTATATAAAGGAGTTGAGACTCCTCTAGCTGAGTAAAACAATGGTGCAAAAAAAAAAAAAAAGGAGAGCATCTCACGGAAAGAATAAATCAAATCAAAAGTCTTGCAATCCGCATGCATTGAAACTTCCTTGGCTTCTTCATATAGCCATCAACATATTTAACAATCAATAGATTATCACAATATATTAATCAATAGAGTAATTCTTGAAGCTCTTGAAGGGAAAACGGGTTTTGAAAACCAATATTTTAGGTGTTTTTTAGGATTTTAAAAAACAAAAGATATTTAATAATTAAAAATTTGAGCGAAATGCACTAGATCCTTGAAATCCAATGGCCAAAAATAATATCGTGCAAAAAATCAATAGATTTTGTATTCGATTGGGTGCAAATAAATGGGACAAAGAAGAGATGATGGTGTCAGAAAACGATATATTGTGACTTGAAGAGAGAGAATAGCTGATATGTTATTTGGTATAAAATATATATTAGGATAATTTGGTTATTTTGTCTAATTTTAAAATTTAAATTGATTTAGAATGTAAACTATAATTTTTTTTAAAAAAAGAAAAGCGAAAAAAAAAACTAATATAGAATGTAAAATATAATTTATTCAAAAAAGCACAAAAAAACTCAATCCAAAAAATAATACATTATCTTATAAACTAAAAGAATTAGGAAAAAAGAACAGTGTAATTCACCAATGGATTACACTGTTGAATAATGTTTTTTTTTTTTTAAAAAATTTACTGATTATCAAACTTTATTTCTTTGCAATCTAATCCTTCCAACTTATATTATAATGTTTTTATGTGTTAAAAGTTGTTTTCTCCTTGCATCTTGTCACATGTATTAAGTATTGATGAGTATTTTAGTGATATATTAATTAATGAGTGTTTTAGTGATATATTAAAGATCGATTTGTGAAGTAGAATTTTAGGTTGCAGTTATAAAAAATTTTAAAAAATAAAAATCAATTTTTTTTTAAAATAAAATATACCCTAATTAACCTCTAAGATAAAATAAATAAAAATATATAAAATAAAAAGAACAACTTGGGTTAATATTTGCACATGCACCTATATTTTGTTTTTACTAGAGGGATTAACTATCCTTTTTAATATTTAATTAGTTTTAAAAACTTTTTTTATTTATCAATTTATATGTTTTATAATTTATTTTATTAAACATAAACAATATCATTTCATTTCTCAATTAAGACACGTTATTTCAACTGTGTATATATATATATATATACACACACTGAAATAAATTTATGTAAAACATTATTATATTAGTGTCTTTGGTACGTGTAATTTATTAAAAAAGAAGAAGATAAAGCTGTTATTTTAAATAAAAAAACTGAATTCTACAATGAATATTGTTTTTGGTTAAAAGCAAAGGGTACTCTAGTTTGTTTCAAAAGCAATTTCTTTTTTTAAATGACAAATGTTTTGGTTTCAAAATAAAACAGATATTAACCGAAAACTATTTGTAAAAAAAAAAACCTATATTTTAAAAACATATATTATCAAATAAACACATGAAAAATCATGAAATATCTTTTTTTTTTATCTATGCTTTAGTATATGAAAGTTCAATGGATCTTGACTAATTCAGTCGAGCCGAGTCGACTTATTAAGCGGTAAAACTCTCTCAATAATAATGTGTTTTATTCACAAAACTCGAACTCAAAACCTTGTTTAAGAAAAATAATTACCGAATTATTTGAACCAATCATCATTGATATAAAATCTATATTATTTTAGGTATTTTTAATTTAATAATTGTTCATCTTAAAAACTTTTAGTAAAACATGTGATATCACAATACCAAAACCTTATTAACCATTTAATTAGTCACGAAGCCATAAAAAGTGAAACCCCTTCCTACCACCAACAGCCCCAATCCATGGCTACAAAAATTCTCAATTGTTACACGAAACACAGGCAAGAACATTAATTATAAGTAGTGCATTTACACCGTTGATTATTGCTCTTCTAATAAAAACAATTATAAAGCATAATTTTTATAATAATTTAATATTAAAAAAAATATTAAAAAAAAACGTTTGAATAATTAAATTAAAAAAAAACACAAAATATTATTATAATAAATAGTAATATGATGTGGCTACGCTTTTGCATTCTCCAAAAGACATGTACTTCTAACGATAAGTATACAGACACACAATCATCGTTAGAAGACGTCGTCCACGTTAAAATCAACCGGCAGTCTCATTGGTCCCAGTCTTTGGCGCCATAAGGAAGAAAAGAGCCTTCAATAAAATCACGCCACGTGTCAAGAAAGGAATAGCCGCCCTTTTGCCGCGTGTTCCCATTAGGCAAAGTAAAAAACCAAAGGGTAAAAAACTACAGTCTTGCCCTGAATATTCATCAATGTTCCACTTCAACCTCATAGTTTAAATGTTTCCTTTATTACCCTATCTCTGATCTATATTCCTATATATTTTAAATTTTAATTTTGCCTTTTCTACCAAATACAGTAACCTTTTCAAATTTTTTTTTTAATTTTCATCTCATATATATTGCAGTATCCGACTAAAACACTTAAGAATCTGAATAAAAAACCTAAAAGAAAACAAGTTTAAAGGTAGATTATTTAATGGTTACGACCAACATGGGAACCTCTTGGAAACTAGAAGGATGAAATTTAAGACTATTAAATACAGGAGTAGAAATAGAATACTTATGAATCTATAAGGACTAAAATGTAATTTACCCGTCAAAATTTCAAAAATCAACTGCCTTGAACCCTCACTTTACCTCTAGTCGCTCTCCAAGAAGAGTGACGTTTTTAAATGCTTACTAGCAGAGAAAGAAAAGCAAATCAAAGACCAATTCAATGATCGGTATTCAACTCCAAAAACCCTCTCCAACTACTCCAATACTACGTCCTAAAACCCCACAAGTTAGTTTTTTCACTCGACAAAGCTATCTAATTGGACTCTTTTGATGGAAAATAATCGGCTTGATGCTCAATCAGCAGCGGAGAAGGCGGTGTCTGTGATTGGATTTGGATATGATTTGACTAAAGATATTCGATTGTCATCTTGCAAGCCAGGTCCTTTTGGGTCGAGATTGATCGAGCTAGACCTGGCTCGAAACCAAGAGCTTTTTGTTCCTGGTGGGGTTATTGTTCAGAACGTGCCTAATGGTATCAAGTGTGATAAAGGGGAGCGGACTAGGTTTCTCTCTGATGTTCTCTCTTTCAATCAGGTATGCCATTAATTCGGATATTAAAGATTTTGTGTGATTTGGGAGCATATATTTAGATGAAATTGGAAACATATATATGGCAATTGTTTTTTCAAGAATGGAACGGTTGCTTTTTTCTTGTTCTTTTTCTAGTATTTGGTGTGTGCTGAGTGCTGACCATTAGATCAACGGTGCTAAATTAGGACAGTGACTGAATTTGGATTAATAAGAGACTACCCATTATTCCAAATTTTACGAGTTTGATCAAAACAATGTCTGGAGTAATCTTTAGAGTGATTCTAATTTTGTGTATTGTTAATTTCATTGTAGATGTCGGAGAAATTCAATCAGGAAATGTGTTTATCAGGTAAAATTCCCTCGGGACTGTTCAATGCCATGTTTGACTTGAGGGGTTGTTGGCAGAAGGATGCGGCTTCTGCAAAAAATCTTGCCTTTGATGGTTGGTTCATAACACTATATAATGTTGAGTTGGAAAGGTCCCATATAACGTTGTCTGAAGAGGTGAAGTATGAAGTGCCTGCAACATGGGATCCTGTTGCCCTGGCTGAGTATGTTCTTTTAAACTCAAAGCTGATCAACTTGTTTTAAACTGCTCTACTTATTAATTGGAATAACCTGCAGAAAAATGATTTTGACTCGACTTTTTTCTTGTTATGAATAAAAAAAGGGTTACAGGGAAGTAGATGGTTCATACTAAAATACAACTTAAAGAGTACTACTATACTAGATTTCAATTTAACCCGCACGTCCAACATGGCAATTTTTTTTCCTTCTGTAGAATCTATTTTAGCTCCCAAAAATAGCTCGTTTTGATGTTTAAAATTAGATGATAGGTTTAGAAGACTCAAACATTAGATACATGACGATATTCAAGTAGAAGAGATTATTGAATAGGAAACTTTTTACGATATAGACATATCCTGAGGTGGAAGCAATTTGCTTCAATTTGCCATGTTTGATTTTAATAATACAAAAATAAAACCTGTGATTTTGATGAAATGAAACCTCAATCAACTTATTGAGATTGAATTAATGTTGTTCTTGAATAACATGATTTTCCAGGTTCATTGAGAAATATGGTACTCATATTGTTGTTGGGGTAAAGATGGGAGGTAAAGATGTGATGCACATAAAGCAGCTACAAAAATCAAATCTTGAGCCCCCTGAAGTGCAGAAATTGTTAAGGGAATATGCTGATAAGAGGTTTTCAGGAGATGCAAACCCTGCTGAATTATCAGGAAAACCAAAGGTACATTAAATCTTACAAACCCATCATTGTCGTGGTCTCCCTCTAAAAACTTATTAGAGAGGATATACAATGCATGGTGCATCACAATTCCAAGGGTGAGAAATGACTGAATGATTTTTTCTTTCGAATTGCCAGTAATTATCACGGGGCTTGTAATATATAAGAAGACATGATGGTGATTAACTTTTTTGAATAAGGGATTCATGTTTACTGTTTCAGGATGAACACATTATGCATTGGGATTTCCATGGAGTATTTGCCCATTCGATTAGGCCACCTGTCATTACTTCCATAAAGAATGGGGTGAGCTTCTTGGTATATGCTGTAACAGATGTTTGAGGCAACCTGCCCCAAACAGGTCAAGATATTTATTTGATGAATTTAATTCTTATGCAGCATATAACGAGCATTTGTATCCGAAGGGGAGGTGTGGATGTTGGCCAAAGCCATAACCAATGGCTTTCAACTATATCACAGTCGCCAAATGTTATTTCAATGTCCTTTGTGCCTATAACTTCTCTTTTGAGTGGTATTCGAGGCAGTGGATTTTTAAGCCATGCAGTGAATCTCTACCTTCGATGTGTGTGCCTACCTCTCCTCTATATTTTGGTCTCTCCATGGCATTAATGTTTCGAGCATGCTGCAACCCTTCATTCAATGAATATGTAGGAGTTTAAAAAACAAATGAACTGCATTCCATGACATAATGGCTTTGACACAAAACTTTGCATGTTTTCTAGCCACACTTTTGAGTTTGAATCTGATTGGCACATTTAGCCTAATTGCAGTTTTGTGCTTGGTTGACTTTTTGTTTGTGTGGTAACCATTTCCTGATCACTCCTTGCATAGATTCAACTGGATGTCAGAGGATATGCAATTGGTTTGTGAACTATTGCAGATGTCGTGGAGGTCAATGCATGCATACATTTAGTAGATTTGATGCTCGGTGATTCTCATCGTTTGGATGCATCCAGTTCATTTATATTTGATAAATGATCACACTTGAATTTCCTTCATTTATGTTTGAGAAATTATTTCCCTTGAATTTCATCATATCCTTCATGTCTCCATTAGTTTTGGCACCTGTGCTCATGTTTCATCATCAATCATGCAGACAAACCTCCAATAGAGGAACTCCACCAGTTTTTAGAATTTCAGTTGCCTCGGCAATGGGCTCCAATATATGGTGATCTGCCTCTTACTCTCAAGCGCAGAAAACAAGCAACTCCATCGCTCAGGTTCACCATCATGGGCCCTAAGCTTTATGTCAATACCACACAGGTGATTTCTTGAACTGCAGCTCGTTAGAATTACTCATAGCATTGATTCCAAGATCTTAAAATGGCATGTGACTGCTGCTGACACCTGTACCTGGATCCATAAAGGTGTAACTTATAAGCCTAGGTGTCCTTTCTTAAAAACCAGATAAGATAAACATCATTAGTATATGTCCATAGTCAGCATAATATAATTAATCACCAGAGTGTGATTATGCTTTTCCAGAATTTAGCAGATAATCATCATTGTAGTTTTACTGTTCTTAAAGATTCTAAATCCATGCATTGCAGGTTGATTCTGGAAATCGGCCAGTAACAGGAATCCGTTTATATTTGGAGGGTAAGAGAAGTGACCATTTGGCCATCCATCTCCAGCATCTTTCCTCTCTTCCCAATATGGTCCAACTCTCAGATGATCTTAGGCAAGAGCCTACTCATGAACCTGTAGAACGAGGCTACTTTGAACCAGTTAATTGGAGCATCTTCTCACATGTCTGCACTGCTCCTGTGGAGTACAATGATGCCCGCATTGATGACTCTGCTTCTATTGTAACAAAAGCCTGGTTTGAGGTTAAGGTTGTTGGGATGAAGAAAGTTCTGTTCCTGAGGCTTGGATTCTCAATGGTGGCATCTGCAAGACTCCGCAGGTCAGAATGGGATGGACCTTCAACCTTGTCACGAAAATCAGGGGTCTTCTCGATGTTGATTAGCACAAGGTTCAGTGCAGGATTGAATCCACCTGAGAAGCCAGTGAAAGTGGACTTAAATTCTGCAGTTTTTCCTGGAGGCCCCCCTTTACCATCTAGAGCACCGAAAATGTCAAACTTCGTGGACACAAAGGAAATGGTGAGGGGTCCAGAGGACCCGCCTGGATATTGGGTGATCACTGGAGCTAAGCTCTGTGTGGACGGTGGTAGAATCTCAATTAAAGTCAAGTATTCATTGTTAGCCATAATGTCGGAGGAGTCGATGATGTTCATGTAAGAACATGCAGAAGGGAACGAACGCGTTCATTCGTACAGTTGTAACTGTAAATGATAACAATGTAATTTTCTTAAAATACTATTCCGAAGGAAATCAGATTCATTAAATGTCAATTGGTCCAAAACTAGGATAGCAAAATAACTTCTAATTTTTTCTTGGTCTGCTTGGCAGTTGGCATTTGGTTCTGAGTAAGGGGACTTTGCTGTCTGATTATCAGAAATATATAAAAAAAAATATTGAAACATGATGAAATTCATAATAACAACATGCCAGAAAGAATGGAAGTATGTTGAGACAGGGAGATGTAGGGACTTGGAAGCTTATGTGAATCAACAGCAACACAACATTGAATTGTTATGATATCGAAGTATAATTTTTAAGTGATTGAATTTTTACTAATTAAAGTGGTTTTCCCAGTTTAATTATGAAAAAATTTATCACTTTCTTGTGCCTTCTCTTCTGTACAAGTAGGATCTGAAATTGTAAATTCTGCTTTTTAACACATCCAATTTATAAACACTATTTTCATCAGCTCAGAAGCACAAACAAGTTCTCAAAGTAGAAGCTAAAATGCATTGATGGTAGACAGACAGCCAAGGAAAGTCGATTTCTTACAAATGTGGGATTGAAGAGTAAGAAAGTAACAATCTGAAACTATGAAATTTTATTTATTGTTGCATTTGAATAACATTAATGTTTCGATTAGTCAAGTAAAAAGAGGTAGAAAAAAAATGAGGGTTTACAACAGATCTTAACATGCCCTTACTTGAAAAAGAATGTTTGCAAAATGTTACAGGAGTTTGTACACAGTTAGTACAACGATAACAACACTAATCCTTGAATGTTACCAATAATCCCCGCAAGAACACGAACCCTCTCTAAAATGGTGGAATCTGTTGGTATCTCTGACAATTATCTCCCTGGAGACTATTTTAGAAATGAACTTGAGCACAGTATGGCAGTCAAAACAAATTCGAAGATTCTTTTTCACTCTAATTGGAGCACCTGGTGGGGTAGCAATTAAACCAAAAGCCACTGCTAGTTTCTCGCTGTGGTGGTATAGAAGCTGCTCCTTTTCACTTCGTTCAACGTCATGGAGGTCAATCTCAACCATAGGAACATATCCAGCTTTCTTCAATAGGTCACTCAGTTCATCAAGCTTTGCATATATTTCTGTACTTCTGGAATGGCTTCTGTCTCCTACTATGAAGGTGTATACCTTGTCTTTCACCTCAAGCCAACTCATTCCAGGCTCCTTCTTCACCTTGCCGTCTTTCATAAGTCTTCTTACGCGTGCTACTTTATCCCACATGCCAACTGATGCGTAAATGTTTGCAAGAAGAACATGGGTGCCTGACTTCTCAGGTTCCAAGGCAAGAAGCATCTCAGCAGCTTGTTCTCCAAGATCAATATTCTTATGGATTCTTGCAGCACCAAGAAGCGCACCCCACACCAAGGCATTCGCTTGAAATGGCATTTTATTTACAAGTTCCATTGCCGCCTCTAATTTCCCTGCTCGGCCAAGGAGATCAATCATGCAAGCATAATGCTCTTGCATTGGTTCAATACCAAACAAAATTTTCATTGAATTAAAATAATGTTTGGCTTCGGCAACCAAACCTGCATGATTGCATGCACAAAGAACGCTAACTAGTGTTATATGATTAGGAGGAACGCCGACTTTAAGCATCTGCTTGAACAGCTGGAGGGCCTCTTTCCCATACCCATGTTGAGCAAGTCCTCCGATCATAGCAGACCATGAGACTATCCCTCTCACAGGTATTCTAGAGAACGCACAACTTGCGTCTTCTATGCTTCCACATTTGGCATACATGTTAACAAGAGAATTTCCAGCAAAAATGTCTGACATGAATCCAAACTTCAAGATGTGAACATGAACTTGTTTCCCTTGTTCATATGCTGATAAACTTGCACATGCATTCAGGAGAGAACTACAAACAAATGAATCGGGCTTGATTCCCCTATCTTGCATTTCCAAATAGAGCCTTAGAGCCTCTTCACCCTGTCCGTCTTGAGCATAAGCTGTTACAAGAGAGGTGAATAACACCAAATCTACAGTTGGGCTTTCCTCGAATACTCTTGTTGCATCTTCTACGTGGCCACATTTTCCATAGGTATCGATAAGGCTATTCACAACATAATTGTCAAATTCAAACCCTGATTTCAAGGAAAGTGCATGAATTTGCCTGCACATATAGTTAGCCTGCAAGGCAGCTATAGATTTAAGAACTGTTGATAAAGTTGTCTGGTTGAATCCTATTCCCTCCGTGTGCATCAAAGGAAAAAGAGATGCAGCTTCTTCATCTTCCTCATTTTGTGAATGTCCTGAGATAACAGCATTCCATGCAATCATGTCTCTCTCTGGCATTAACTTAAAAACCAACCTAGCATCATCCATTGAGTTGCACTTGGAATACATATCTATTAGTCCAACACCCAGAAAAGAATCCGATCCCATATCCATCTTTATCAAGCTAGAGTGCAACTGTCTTCCCAATTCTCTTAGGGCCATTCCAGCACAAGCTTTTAGAGCACTTGATAAGGTAAACATATTTGGACACATCCCAGACTTATTCATTTCCCTCAACAATTCTAAAGCCCGATGATGGTACTCATGAAGAACACAACCAGCAATAATAGCATTCCAAGAAACAATATCAGGTTTTGCAATTTCATCAAAAACACTGCTAGCATCTTCAAGAATCCCCACTTTTGCATACATGTCAACAAGAGCATTCGCTGAGAACGCATCAGAATCATAGCCAAGCTTTATCAAATACCCATGAATTTTTCTTCCCTGAACACTATCCTCCAAACCTGTGCACACATTTATCATACTAGATAAACTAAACTCATTAGGCCTTATTCCACTCAAAACCATATCATGAAACAAACTAACTGCTTCTCCATGCATATCACTGTGGACATAACAAGAAAACAGAGCGTTCCATGAAACAACACTTCGATCAGGAATCGCGTCAAAAAGACTCCTCGCATCCCCGAATCCTCCGCATTTGGCATACAAAATAACCAAACTGTTTGCAACAAACTCATCACTATCAAACCCTGTAACCACCACAATCCCATGAACTTGCTTTCCTAACACTAAATCCTTAGTGACCGTACAAGCCTTGAGTACACTTGGAAAAGCAAACTCATTACACTTGATACCTAACAAATGCATCTCATAGAAGGCCAAAACTGCTTCTTGACAAAACCCATTCTGTGAATATCCAGAAATCAAAGCAGACCAAGAAACCAAGTCTGGTTCAGTACTTCTATCAAGCAGTTTCCTTGCATACCCAAAAAGTTGACATTTTGAGTAGAGGTTAACCAAATAGTTCCTTATTTTTGGGTCCTGAGATAAACCAAATTTGATTACACGGGCATGAATTTCCATGCCTGGAGTTAAGGATTTCGAGGCAGTGCATTTAGAAAGGAGCTTCGAGCATGATATTATGGTGGGTGTAGAGTAAAAATTGGTCTTTTGAGTTGTCAAGTTTGAGGGAGTAGTAGTGGGTTTTGGGTTTTGGCTAAATTCAATAGAGGTATTGATAAATTTAGTGAAATAGAGATATGGGTTTTGGAAAGTGAAGGGTTTCAAAGATAGGTACCAATGCTGTTGGTGACGAGGTTTCTGGAAGTGAAAACAGCAAAGATACATTCTCCATCTGATCATTAACAACGAGAGGTTTTGTCCTAGTCCTTCAGTAAGGTACCAAGGCTTGCACTATGGTACGTGCCTTTTTTCTTCTTCTTCTTTTTTTTAGAGCACCCTTTTGAAGCAGGAGTTCTGGTTTTAGGTTCTTTTTGGGGATCCAAAGTGCATTTGATGAACGTGTAATTGGGCCCTTTTCTGCATATTTCTGCTTCGAAACCCACTAATGAACTTCAAAATTAGAGGGTCTAAAAATGCAGAGCTAAAGGCTGCAATGCAAGGCATCATTCTCGACGATGGCTATATCGTTGACAAAATCAGCGCCGTAATCTCTTCGGTTTTAAAGTTTAGCTCTACAGGGAAACTTTAGCTCGATAGGGAAGTAGTAGTAAGTAACGATCAGAAAATTTATTATGCAATGCAAGCAGGTTCATCATAAGGGCGACAGACAGCATGATTGGTCATGATCCATGTGGCACACCATGCATTTCGTTTCCCTTTCCTCAACTAACAGGAGAACGTAGCTTGCAAAACTTGCAATTCCTCTTAATCAGTCATCCAACCATCAAGACAACAGCTCCAACCAAACAATTGCAAAGTCTAATCTTTCTGTTTCCTATGTAATTATATTTCTTTTCCATAAAAGAATTCATTATTCTAGCTGTTGGCATATTGTTGTCATATGCCAACTTACACAGCACCACGCCCACCTCCTACCTACATGAATTGCCTGTTCCGAAGGGACACCACTCATCTACAGCTAGCATTCTTTATTATTAACATTAGCACTGTGAGCTAAAAGAAAATGGACTTTTGCTGTGCATGACACATTAACCTGTTCACCCATGTTTATGGTCTTTTACACACACACACACATTTACTCATGAATTTATGTTTTTATTTATTTCTATTTATATTCCTTCACATATATCAAAGAATTTTATAATGTTAAAATCCATTTCACATAATGCAATTTAACTTCTTTTTTTTTTTTGTAAAAAATATTAATAAAACAAGGATCAAAATTAACACCGATAAAAACATAATTGTTCTTACAAAAAGTGCAAAAAAACTCAATTTCATCTATGGAGTTTTAAATTATACACTTTTAATCCTTATTGTTTTAGATTTTTTTAATCCAAAACTTCATTTTAATGAATATGCTAAGAAATAAAAAGGAAAGTAACAGAAAAACAACAAGGACACAAAAAGTGATTGGTTGATCATGTTTTGACCATCTTATTAATTCCAAATATGTTTATCGTGATTTCTATAATGTTTTTGATATGATTTTAGAAAAAAAAAGTTAAAAATTAAGCTTTTAAATCCTGAATACTCGAATCTTAATTTCTTAGTCATAAAAAATGCATCAATAGACTTGATTTCTCAATCATAAAAAATACATAAATAGACAACACATTAAC
>Ga0307517_10006279_pt1 | contig 17663 bp, 16 predicted proteins | sample 23_EM_MG_FD_194515 | JGI IMG/M metagenome (GOLD analysis project Ga0307517, IMG submission 194515) | Populus trichocarpa ectomycorrhiza microbial communities from riparian zone in the Pacific Northwest, United States - 23_EM | ecosystem: Host-associated > Plants > Roots > Unclassified | place...
CACTCCTTGTTTCCCAGTCTGACGTTCTCGAATGGAACAAACCAAAGGAGATTGTATCCGATTTTTCTCGTGGCGGCATGAATAAAGAAGGGAAATATGAAATTCTTAATTCACGATATAAGACGAGGGTCAAGAAAGGCGAGCATGTTAGTTTCTTTCCTCTTTTCAATGGCCCGGATACTGAAGGAATTTCCAGTGTCAAGTGATCTTGACGGATATGAAAGGCGATGAATTTGTGGGAAGAGCGAGGCAAACGAAGGGTAAAATGACGACCATCGCATTCCAGCACCAGAAACACCCATCTGCAGCACTCCAACATGTCAAGGTTGTTGGCCGGCCAGATCTAACTAATCCGGAGAAAGCGCAAAATGAATTCATTCTACTTGTGATGACTGGCACCAAGACTCTGCGTGATTCTCCTTTCATCCGCATGGTTTGGTTCCCCAATTGGAAACAACTGAGTGTGGATCCCATCATCATCGACTTTCAGGATGCAGACAACATCGTGCAAAAAATGGGGCTAAATGAATCACAACGGGCTGCGGTTCATGCAATGGTAGGCACTTTGCCACTGGTCGTCGTGCATGGTGCGTATCATTCCACTCGATATATTTATTAGAATATTGCCTAATGTTAACGGCTAGGTCCACCTGGTACGGGCAAGACCACCACCATTGCTGCAGCTTCGAGGATATGGGATCTGTTCCATCTGCCCGTATGGGTCGTCGCCCATTCGAATGTTGCGGTCAAAAACATCGCCGAAACACTCTACAAGAAGGGGGTGGATTTCAAGCTTCTTGTTTCCAAAGAATTCTATGAGGAATGGTCAGTCAACATTCAGATTATTGAGACCAATGATTCAGTAAATTGCTAGGCACGAACATTTGTATCAGGAAATAATGGATAGGCTGATCCGTTCCGACGAACTCCCAAAACAGAAAAATGATTTGGAGAGGATTATCGCAGATTCAACAATTATCCTATGCACACTCAGCATGATTTCTAACCCTGCATTAAACGAGAACGGAACCTTTGAGATCGTCCCCTTTGAGCGACTTGTAATCGACGAGGCATCCCAAATCAATGCTTTCGAATTTTTGGTTCGTTGTTCGTCGTATACTGAATTTTCGTTCCATCCTAACTCCTCATGTTATTTGAAAATAGCACATATTTGCGAGATTCCAAAACGTGCTTGAGAAAGTGTGCTTTTTTGGTGACCCTAACCAACGTATGACCTTTTCCCTGATTTATTTGCTGGGTACTCAGTATCTACAAAGTTCCTCCATATGGAAATGAGAATGTCCCCAAAATGAAGACAATCTTTGAGTTCGATCATCTCAAACAGGCTGGCATTGTCCGATTTCTGAATGTACAATGTGGGTTATCTGACCCTCATAGCCACTGAGCTGCTGACAATCTATGCTGATTAGACCGGATGCCCAAACCAATAGCGGCTTTCATTTCGCAATTCGTTTACGATGGCCGCCTACTTTCGCAGCACCCTTTGGACAGCCCCAATTGTCTTGCTTTCATAGACGCCCCTCATACAGGGGAAGAACGCGCGGGTTTTAGTAGCAGGGTGAGCTATATCTTTCTGATTTACGGATGTCCGAATCAAAACTTACACAACAAAGAATTGGGGCGAAATCGACACGGTTGTGAACCTCGTGAGGAATTATTATCACCGGAGCAACTTTTGTGTTATTACACCTTATGATGCACAACGCGCGGCCATACAGAAACGTCTTGAGGTTGAGAACCTCCCTTGGGAGGCCGTGTATAACGTGGACAGTTTTCAAGGTGCGCTCTAGCTCGTTTTCTGAATACCCGACCTCACACAGTCTCAGGGAATGAGGCAGACTATGTTATCGTCTCCGTTGTACGGTCTTCGCACAGCGGATTCCTCCGTTCCCGCAATCGAATGAATGTATTGCTCACCCGTTGTAGGCGGGGGCTGGTCATTGTATCCAGCCGATTGTTCTTGGACACGGGCAGCGGTTCAAACACATTGCTTGGAAGACTTCTAGCATATTGGCAATCGAACTATCCTCGGCAAACCTGGATCGATTGGAGATCTGTCTCCGCCGCCGCAGTTGATCTTCCTGGAGCTGTGTCTAAAAAGCGCCTCTTGGAAGTCAACCCTCCAACCATATACTCTGTCACAATGCCACACACTCCCAAAAAATTCGTCCTTCCATCTAGCCAGCAAATTACTTATGCTGACGCCCTCTCCTTCCCTCCCCTTGTATCAAGACAACCAATTCTGAGTGGTAGCTGGAGCGCTTCTGTTTTACCATCTGTTCACCCCCTTTCGCTTGTAAATCGTCGTCGACAGCTACAAGACGTTGCGAAGGCAAGTCCGCAACCTAAGCTCCCTTCTCCAACCACTCGCATACCATGGCCCAGAGCCGAGGACACTGTGAAACGCAATGTATCCCCTCTTGTCAGGAATATGCTACCCTCAGCCGATCTCAAAACCAACCAACGACCATTTATCCACAACCTCGGACGAAAGACTACACTGAACACTCATAAAACCGATACCATTAGGGCGAGAACGAAGCATCCGAAAAATTCTCAGAACCAGAACCAGGAACCCGTTTTAGCTAGAGTTCCCGACAAACAGCAAACATCGAAACCACTCATTTCGGTACAGCCAACGAGTTTTATTCGGAGCATCACTATCCACTCCCGAAATCCCAAAGACAATGGGATTACCAATACCAAGAAGTCGGGATTTGCAAAAAGAAATTAGTTTAATTGTTGTTTAATTGTTTGATATATTATTATCATTTGAGAAACGTAATCCATGGGACGGTTAGTATGAACCTGAGGCTGGTGCCGCTGCTCGATGTAGATGAACTGTGACCTAGATCACGCGTCACGTTTCTTCCCTTACATCGACCCCAAATTCTTTTAAATGAAACCGCATCTCTGCCTTCCTCTCCTCATCTTCTTGGGCTTACATCCCGTCACTGCCCAATTTAATTTATTTGGAAACGTTTTTGGAGGTCAACACCCACACCAGCAACAGAGACAAGGAACAAATCAATGGGCTGCATACTCAGATAGTGGTATGAACTCTTTGTCGTGTATGGTAGTAGTGGCTTATTCGAGGAATTTATGACCCAGTGTCATGCCCCCACTATCTTTGTCCACAAACGCTCGACTGTGTTCCAAAGCCCACAGATTGTCCTTGTCCAAATGCCGAAGATATCAAATGCATAATACCCGATTCCGAAAATCCGCCACGCGGCGAGGGTACAGTTGTTTGCACCCGCGGGAAGCACGACTGTTCGGAGGTGGAACGACTGATGAAGAAAGGTACATACGGGAAGAAATAGTCAGGCAATTGTACATATCTTCCTTGTCGTTTAACAGTATGAAATAGCATATTTGTTGCAGGCAGGCCTTGGTCACTGGTGGACCTTTAGTTTTTCTTGGCAGAAGGTTTGACTGGTGTGAATGGCATGGATCCTATCACCAATGAACGGAGAGGTTCTCTACAGCGATTCATTCTCTTTATTGCCTTGACCGTATTTCTACGAAACTTTTTCTGAAATGCTTTCTCCACTTCTTAGATGACATCGCCGCAAAGTAATGACTCGTTCTAGTCATGCCCACCTTAAAAGCGACATTTCTCGTCAGGAAGAAATATGTAAATTGGTAATTCAATATAACTGGGAAAGAGTCTACTCGTATTACAGCTGTTTTCATAAACAGAATGGTTACTGGTCTAATAAGTCAGGATTAAAACGTAATGTCAGTCTAGGCTTGTAGGGTTGACCATATATATATCCATCATGGTGGGCTCAACGAAGGAAAGGGAAATTTACATACCACCCCATTCTATAACCCTAGCGCCTTATCCACTGTGCGTCCAACATCTACACCAACGATGTCAATCCAGGAGGTGACATCTTCCTCTGAGCCCTTGGCCAACCTTTCAATTCCGATTCTTTGATACCTTCGAATACCATGAAAACACGGATGATGATATCCGGCGTAGGAGAAATGCGAAGCGGTGCAACGATGCCTGAGGAAGGAACCTGAACGCTATATACTCGTGCTTCAGCAGGGAAGGAAGCCAGTACCTGTGTGATTTCAGAGATGCCTGAGCAATGGATACAGAGAGTTAACCTACGTGATGAATGATGTCCTAGCTTCGATGTGCAATCCGAGTGCCTTCAAGGTTGCGTCGAGATAGGGAGTGATATTGTTGACGGATAAGACGACAGCATTTTCGTCGGTGAGGCTAGCATTGGTAGGGTCGAAGGCTTGGACATTGTCACCCAGCTCAAGTACCGCGGCCCCGACATGTGGCGAGGAGGACTTGTCCTGGCTTTGTTATAAGAAAACCAGCTCTTTTTAAAAAGGATTTTGAAAACGTACAGGGCTTCCCAGTATAGATATGCGATATCCAAACCAGTCGACAACTCCGTCAGGTACCCTTCAGGCTGGACGCGTACTCGCCATGAGACACTCTGGCCCATTCCTGCTGGTCCAGACTTGATAGGTATCACAGGATAGATCGCAGATAAACACCATTGAGGAACCAGCAAGAGTTCGACTGATGCTTCCAGCGTCTCTGGAGAAAAGAGATAAATGACTGGTTTTCCTCCAACAAGAATCGTCATGAGATCAATTATAGTCCCATCGTATATGTTGTAATCATTCAGAGTGCGGCCATTTTCGAGTTGAAGGCCAGCAAAAATGAGCAGCTGCTGGTTAACAGGAGTTCCGTCTACTTGTTGCATTTGTTCCTTTAGGTCGTCGATTGTGCTAGCAAGATCAACCTCAAGAGTCACAATTTTGCCAGTCGGCTGTCTTACAAAAATTCGCGCTAGGGAATGATTTACGTCAAAGATTATCCGTCAACAACAAGTGAGATACGTTGGCTCCTGGGGCGTCGTGGTTTGCGGTGTGGGACGTCGTGAATCTCAGGTTCGGGACTCTGATCCACTACCACCATCTTCCTAACGTGACTGGCGACATCGTTCCAGCCTTCCGAGCAAATTTCTGCTGGCTGTCCATCACAGATATCCAGGTCCATTGTATAGAACCCAATATTCGTAGCTTGCACAAGGGCCGGGAAGATCTTTCGACATAGTGCCACTGTTGACTTCAGGGGCACATGTTAGAACTTGGGAAACATCAGAATTCGCTTTTTTTTTGTTTTGAAAAATCCACACACCTGGAAGCTATCACAAAGCAGCCCAATTTTGCGTTGATTGTTGTGCACGTAGATAATCAACTTCTTTGCTGGAGACTCAGACTGTTGGTTTGGAGATTGCTGGCGACGGGTACGGTCACGTCGCTGCTACTACCACAGTTCGCGTTTGGTTTTGATGCTGGGCACCGCCACCGATTGTGTTTATGCCTTGTGAACGTAAAACCTCATCGAAATGTTGGTGTTGTAGTTTAATTTCAGGAGGAATCTCAGAATCCAAGACAATAGACCCAGAACGATCTTCAGAATTAAAGTACGTCTTTCATTCGAACCCAAAAAGCACAACTCTTCCTTGATTGAGATCCACGGTTTTTCACATAACTTTGTTGACCATTGGTCTTCTTCTCAGCGCAGTTAACGAGATTGAGGCTGGTGCCGTTCAGTCTCACCATACAAAAATATTATACTGGCGCTCCCAAACCCTTTGATGCATTCCTGTCAATGAAATTCTATCCACCCTCTATGCCGCTCACACAATCTTGTTCGGCGTCCATAAATCTCTTCGTATGAAGAACTTGCCGCCTTCCACGCCGGCTTGGAGAGCGCAATCAAGGCAGAAACGCCTATGAAAAAGTGAGGCAGAGCCAAGAATGTGACTTCTGTTCAGATTTCCGACTCGGTCAAATCTGTCGTCTCCTTCCACAACCACTTCAGCAATCCACAACTCCTCATTGCTGTGGAAACCGGACAAGCATCATTGTATCACCGCTTAGTGAAGGCATCCTCGCAATCATCGACCTGCTAACTGAGGTTCTGCAAAGCACGGTGGCAAGCATTGGACAGTTACTTGTGTTGTTGGCAGCCAATTGGAATTTCTAGAGAGGCCTACGCGGTGGTTTCGTGGGTGGGAAATTCTACCCCCGCTATTTTTGCAAACAAAAGGACCACAACAACTTGCGGCAGAACCACTTGTCACGGTGAGCCTTTGTAAGCTGAAGGTTGTCAAATTGACTCTTTCGTGGTCAGGGCATGATCGTCGTTTGAAATATCTTTCTTCCACGAACCCTTTTACAGCAAAGCTTCGAGGAACGACTATTCTTGGCTTGAAGCTGCGCTGCGTGCAAGGAATCCCCTCGCTTTATGTATTCATTTTCACGCAACAGAACGACAACATGAAAGTCACCCTCGCCAACATGTAGGTCAGAACATCAATACTTAACCAGCCGCTGCCAGAGACCCGAAGGCAAAAACGGGGTCTACGCAGATATTCGCAGTCTTTGACTTCTCACTGGTCCAACTGTAGCCGTCCGAACCTTGATATAACTTCAGGTTTCACACCCGAAACGAGTGAAGTGGCCATCATTGGATCAATAGAGAAGAACTGGACTTGGTATGCCTTATGACGAAATTTTGCTTTGATAGGTAAATCATAGATTGCCTGGCAACGGTCGTACGCCAAGGACTTCGTAGGCCTTTATGCGTTTGAGAGAGTTGGCCAGAAAGCCAAGACTACAAGTCTATTTTCATATAATCAAGTAAAGCAAGAACAGCGTAATAATTCTCTTGTGATCTTGGCCTGTAACTTTCAGTTTCTCCAAGGCCACAGGCTGCTGGTCTTGGCTTGGCCTGTCTATGGCCGGCTTCTAGCCTTCAAGCAAAGTAAGCAAATCACGTTCCGCATTCCTCGGATATAACAAGTTTTTCGCTCGAATTTTTGCACAACGGCCACTGACTCCAGGCTGAATGTTCGAGCCAGATCTGATGCGAAGATAGAAGAGACGGAAGCGCGACCAGTTCTTTGTCGTAAAGTGGATGTTGTGGGGACCGGGACGACAGCGCACGACGAGCTCACGAACTAGCCAATGCAACTTATCGGATTTTATTTTTGCCATGTTTGGATGATCAAGAAGGAAGGATGCTAAGTATTTCAGACATCCTGGCTACCTCGCCTTCCACCATTCCCAAAATCCCCCTTTCTTGTTACCCACGAAAATGCAGTTCTTCGCGAAGGAGATTATCGTCGACCAACATGGCAAGGCCACAAACTTCCGCCTGCACTCACTACAGTATCCTCATATGAGAGGCTTTCATTTAGTACGTTGAGTCTGAAGCTCACCGAGATAAAACTTGTGTTGATCTCCCCGATTTTTATAGGCATGGATCTCTTGCATGGTTGCCTTTTTGTCATGGTATTCGATCCCACCGGTCATGCACTACATTGTTGAAGATCTCGAGATACCGGTTTCACAAGTCTACAATTCCAACGTCGTTGCTGTCGCATCCACGATCAGTTTGTTGGATATTTTCGTTCTCAGAATTGAACACTTATCAAATATGGCAGTTCCACGTTTGGTCGTTGGTCCCCTCTGCGAACGTTTCGGTCCCCGTCGCATAATGGCTGGCCTGCTCTTTATTGGTTCAATTCCATGCGCCATGACAGGTCTCCTACAGAATGCTGAAGGACTCATCGGTCTCCGGTAAGAGCTTGGTGGAAAATTACTGAAATTTACGTTGACCTGTCGCCGTTAGGTTTGTCATTGGTATCCTTGGAGCCACATTTGTACCAACGCAGTTCTGGGCAACACAGATGTTTGCTCCATCGGTCGTCGGCACTGCCAACGCTTTGACGGGCGGCTGGGGCGACATGGGAGGCGGCATCACATACCTCGTCATTCATGCGATTTATGAGGGTTTAAGACGCCATCTCCCCGTATCAAAGGCATGGCGAGTGGTATTTGTTTTTCCCGCAGCAATTTGCATTATAATGGGAATTGCCGATCTCGTTTTCGGAATCGATACCCCGCAAGGGGATTGGATAAAGAAGCAGATTGTGGAAGCGGAAGCTGCTCCAGATCTAATGAAAGAGGAAAAGGATGCGAGATTGAAAGGAACGGATGAGAACAGCATCACTGTAATGCAGGAAATACCCGATGATGACGATGCGTCAATCATGGACGTCAAGAGAGACGAGCCTATGTTGTCGGTAATCATCGGTTTCTGGAATGTACTTTCCAACCCTGCCGTACTCGTCATAGTCGCCGCATATGGATGCTCGCTTGGGCTTGAACTCGCCATCTTCAATGTCATAGGCAACGTTTTCCAGACCAAGTTCCATCTCAATCCATCTACCGCAGCATACATCGGATCCATCTTCGGTCTCTTGAACCTCTTCTCTCGCCTTACCGGTGGTTTGTTTTCCGATTTCATGGCACATCGGTTACAATTACCCGGTCGTATCCTCGCATTATTCCTCTCCATTCTTCTCGAAGGCGCTTTTCTTATCGGCTTCGCATACGGCCTCATTTCGCTCAAAATCTCCATCACAGTGATGGTGTTTTCCAGCTTCTTCATTCAGCATGCGTGCGGTTCCACGTTTGCTATCGTCCCCTTCATCGATCCCCTCAACAATGGCAAGGTCATGGGCATCGTCGGTGCAGGGGGAAACCTTGGTGGTCTACTCTTCAACCTAATGTTCGGCAGATTTGGTCATAGATACAAGAATGCGTTCCTCTGCCTGGGGTGCATTACCTTCGGCATTGCTATCCTTTCCGGTGTTTGCTTGCGAGTGCAGAAGAAAACCATTTGGGATCTTTTGCGGAAAAGGCACACCTAGTCCTCGATATCTGGAATTTGAAGTTTGAAGTTGAAAGTTTGAGCTCGAAACTTGAAAGGCAGGTGTAGCCCGATAGTCTGTACAAGCAGAGGATACCAATCGCCGTCAGCTCCCTTTTCAGGAAGGTGCCCGAGTTCCTACGGAAACTCGAAGATAAATAGTTATGCACATCGAATAGATACAGAAAACTCCTGACAAATTTAATTTGCACTGATGAAACAATGTTGGAAACAGTGGTCACGGTGTTCGTCAGGTGGTCAGTGGTCACAGCCCAACAATGATTACAACGTAACAACAAACTGTAATATTCAAATGTCCATCGCACGACCGGCAGTTAGTGTCATTACTTGTATGTTGCTGACAGCCTTCTCACCTTTTTTTTAGACAAAACTGCCTCCTGGGGCCAATCGCATTCTTTTTGTGAAAAATCTCAATTACAACATTTCTGGCGAGGACATGTATGAGCTGTTTGGGCGTTATGGCAGCATTCGACAGATGCGGATGGGTAATGAACCGAAGACCAAAGGCACGGCGTTTGTCGTATATGATGATGTTATGGATGTGCGTTATCCACCTTGACTTTATCACTCTGCTGACATGTGTTCAGGCCAAAAATGCTCTCGACCACTTGAATGGTTTCCATCTACAAGAACGATACATCGTCGTGTTGTACCACATGCCAGCTAAGCAAGATGCTGCTGCTGCTAAAGCAGAGATTGCTAAACGCGAGGAGGAACTGGCACAGCTTAAGAGGAAGCATGACATCGGTGATCTAAGTTGACCTCAGTCTGTATGTCTCGTTCGGTTATGTGAATACATCTGATCTAGCATTGTCAATAAATAAGGAAGCAAGAACCTATTATAAGTTACTTCTGTTCTTCTATAGTGTTCCACACATATCTACCGGTCGGTCTTGGATCCACTACACCTAGGGCACAGTTTATCTACGTGCGGAGAGTACTGTTCTGGGTACTGATGGCTGATACAGATTTTCGTGAGGTATCGAGTCAAGCAAACAAGTGCAACGTACTATCGCCAACAAGTTTCCGTGCAGGAAGGGGGTTGACAGTCTTTTGGGTGGTTTGGACTGAACTTGCAGGTGACTTGGGTGCATTTTATCTGTGTGGCAGTCAGTTCAGTCCGACTCAAAATCTTTGAAACCATTAACCTCTTCATCAGGCTACATTTCTAGCCATCAGCATTGATCACTTTCCAAAGTCCCGTTATACTCACTATATTGTCCGCATGCCCGCACCTTTTCGTCGTGCGTGAGTCTATGGGATTCATGCAAATAGGTTTGCTTTCACTCACACAGTGTAGATATTTCGAACTCTGGAGGTAAATGTGAGTGATGTCCAAGCTGCTTTCCAACAAGCTTACCTTCGCCAGTGGCACATTTTGCTTCAATGGGGTGTTGCAGTATCGACTACTTGCCTTCGCTTTTATAGCTGAATTGTTCGCTTCCTAAGCTTTCCATACTTTCTATATCTGTTTTAATCCATATGATTTTCCATTGCGACTTACAACAAAGTATTTGTTTCAATTTCTGGGCAGTGGGTTGCCGGTTTTCCATATAATATATGTCACCAGCTGTGCATATTATTCCCGTGAGCAGTTGGACACCGCACTTCAAATCCCGTTCACCAATGAGTGGTCTCCTATGTTGTCATAAACTGCCTTGTAACATGAAACATCCCCATCTTTCTGAAATCCGACAATGTTTTCCTGATATAGTTACGATGCCCAGTATTCGCGACCCCAGGTTCCACTGAGGTACACAACACGTTTGTTTGAGGTGCACGCTATGCGATTCTCAAATAGGTCAAATGTACGCGGGTTCTTCATTCATCACTCGTATTGGCTTGTGGTTTCACACACGACATCAAGGCGAAAAACTTACAGATTTATCTCGCACAATTTACTATGCAGTAAATATTCGCATGCCCTGTGCTCAATAACCTCCGTTTGAACTACTGAGCTATGTGGCCATGGGTTTTCAAACCCGGCATTACATCTTAAACGTTCAAATGGTTACCATCATCGAATGATTTATTTGTTCCATTTGGTCTCGACCTAATAGTTTGCTTCCGAGTCGCCGGTGGCTAAGAAGCCATCAGCAGAGATTCTTCTGAGCTGAGGAGAATTGCGATCTCCGAGCTAGGATCAGCAGCAACCTTAAACAGGATACGGTGCATCAAATTCACATTTCTCGTGGTGAAACCCTACTTTATTCAGGACGAACAGACCTCAATATTAGTCACTGCCTTTTGAATGATAGTATTATTGGACTACTTTGATGAGTAACATGTTAAGCTAATACCATTCGCTGATAGCCGCTTGAGCGCTGCTGATCCTGACTCGTTAATGCCAAAAAAGGCAAATGGATAGTTCCGGCGACTGTCACCGAAATTGTTTGTATATTGAGTTGTACTTACAATTTTTGCCGTCTTCCACGAAGTTTCAATTATTTTATTGTTACATTCTATTACTGCGGGTCGCAAGGAAACATATATGATATACGACGTCCCGCGAATCAAATAATCAACCCGCATTAATAAATTAAATACCCGTGTACTCACTCTCCGTAGCGGCCTTGTCGTAGATGCGAGACTATCAAAACATCTCGGATTATAATACCAACAGATCTGATGTTGTCGGCATCCAATGCATGATTGGTGGTCAGTGCTCATGTATATAAAATCTTCCGGGATGTGACTGGTCTGGATTCTGTACTGGTAAATGCAGACTGGGTTGAGTGCAGAAGATTCCAGCTCAATGTAATGGCTTCCAGCTTTATTAGTCATGAGCGAGTCTTGGTCTAACATAGGCATTTGAAGGATGTTTCGATGCTAATATTTACTCCGTGTCAGTGCGTGAATTCCAACACAGAACCCTTGCCTGAGCAAGCACACATGAATTAAGACATCATGAGGATACTGACATCGGGTAAGAAATTATTGCTGTGATACTTTTGCGAGCGTAGCCATGGAGATAACAGATCGATTTCGTGATCGAGACACGAGAATCTAAAAGAACCTGAGAAATAAATACAAGTGACAATAATACCAGCCAAAATGCCCCTGGCACCGAGCGACGGAATTCGAGTACAGTACACGAAGGTCGAATATGTCCAGAATAATGGGGGGAATCATTTAAGACAGAAGGAATGCAAATTTAGATGAGTTCTGCAGCATTAACAGGCATCTCATCCTGAGGGGGATGAGAGTCACATTGGCACCTATAGCAAAGAACACTCACAATCTGGGTGCTGTAAAATTGTTCTGCAAAAAATATGAAATATTAAATTTGATTCACGAAGCAAAGTAGAATGTCACCCACCTATGTCGCGAAGGATGCGTACATCTTCCACTGTGACAAACTGAGGAAAGATAAGTCTTAGGCCACAACTAGATGACTGAACACTAACATTGATTGCAACCCCTTTCCTTCCAAAGCGGCCAGAGCGTCCAATTCGATGGATATAATTTTCTCGATTACTGTAATGCATTATTAATCATGCAAACCTGACTGTTAAATTGAGGTACTCACGCAGGGAGGTCATAATTAATAACCAACGAAACTTGTTGGACATCGATACCCCGGGCCCAAACATCGGTTGTGATCAACACGCGGCTAAATTGACAAATGAAATCCAGAGCTATTCGTACCCACAATTTACTTACGATGTTCCACCTCGAAACTCTGCCATTATAGTATCCCTCTCCTTCTGAAGCATCTCCCCGTGCATTGATGAAACGGTGAAATTGGAAGTACGCATCTTCTCTGTCAGCCAATCGACCTGGGAAGAAGGGAGTCAATCCACGGAAAATCGGTCAAAAAAATCGTGCACCTTTCGTCGGGTATTGCAAAAAATCACGGCTTGTGTAATTGTGAGAGTGTCGTACAAGTCGCACAAGGTATCGAATTTCCAATCCTCTTTTTCTACTGCCACAAAGAACTGCTTGATACCTTCCAGTGTCAATTCATCACGCTTCACGAGAATGCGGATCGGGTCGGTCATAAACTTGGTGGTCATTTCCAATACATCGTAAGGGAGGGTGGCGCTGAGGATGACGACCTGCGTGGCAGGAGGTAGATATCGATAAACGTCATAAATTTGATCCTTAAAGCCTTTATTCAGGAGTTCGTCGGCCTCGTCAAGAACAAGCATCTTGATATTTCGTGTCCGCAAGCTCCGCCTTCGAATCATGTCGAAAACACGGCCAGGTGTCCCCGACACAACATGTTGACCATATTCAAGCTTTCTAATGTCTTCCCCAATGGATGTGCCCCCAATACAAGCGTGACACTGCACGTTCATATAGTCACCCAATGCGAGCACAACCGATTGGATTTGGGTCGCCAACTCACGCGTAGGAGAAAGAACAAGCGCCTGTGTCTCTCGCATCGTGATATCGATGGATTGTAAGATAGAGATCGAGAACGTTGCAGTTTTACCAGTTCCAGACTGAGCTTGCGCAATGACATCGCGTCCTTGAATGATTGGTAGGATAGCTCGCTGCTGGATAGCAGAAGGCTTTTCAAAATCTTGGAATAAGAGCTTAACAAATTGAACTATCGCGAATTGAATCACAGACGTACTGTATGCGTATATGCCGCGCAGTAAATCTTCTTTCAGTCCAAGGTCGTCGAACGTTGAAACCACATTGACGGATTCAGAGGATTCAAAAACGAGTTTCTAGTTGAGATGTAAAAAATGACCCTATGTACGAGTTAGCAACTGACTTCGTCACCTGTGTTGAGGCCAGACATGATTTTGGTTGGCCGAGTGGAAGTCTTGAACCAAGATTCGGAGTTTAAACTAAGTATTCATTCACCTTGGCTGTCAACAACGATGGACTCTATATTCGAAATCCAACGGCAGACCCATGAAGAAATCGAGCGCCTTGAAAGGGCATTGTCAACCCTTCTCTCTAGGCCAGCCTCTACTCAGGAACAAAGATTAAAAATTGAACAAAAGGCATCCCAAATTCTCGACCGCATATTCACAAGGAGCACTGCATTGCACAACTTATACGAGGACCAAGAGGCAAAAAAAGCTGAGCAAGACGCACTTTCTGCGCCAACTCAGCAGAACGATTTATCGGAATTTTACTCGCGGTTGGTGAAAATTCAAGAGCACCACAACAAGTACCCTGATGCTGTACCAGCTGGCTTCGATCTTGAAATTGCAGCTTTCCTTGACGAACCTGGCCAAGAAGACGACTACGAGGAAGAAGACCGTAGGTATCCTTGCTTGTTAAACTATACATTACCTGACACTTTACAGCTGTTGCCCTACTCTTCTCTGGCGAGGAGGGTTATGGACGCTATCTCGATCTCTACACCAACCATACCTCCTATTGCAACCTCAAAAATATCGGTAAACGGCCAGGTTATCTCCAATATCTTGATATTCTCCTTGCGGCTGAAAACAGTGTTGTTCACTCTGATTTACCAAAGGAAACGCGCTTTTCGAAGGATTTTGAAACGTGTGTTTGCATTGACCATTTGCGAATGATCTAAATTAATGTCATTTAGTTATATCAAAAACCTGCATGGTTATCTCCTGTCATTCATGAAGAAAACTCGTCCTCTTGAAGATGTCGATTCACACCAGCGCGACATTGCGGCCGATTTCGACAAAAAATGGGAAGCAAGGGATTTCACAGAATGGGTCCATGCGGAACATACAGCCCAGCCAAACGGCGAAACCAGTAGTATCTGGTGCGGAGCGTGTAAGGGGTCTTACCTGCGTTCTTTGTGTTACCTCTGATGCGGTTTAAAGGTCAAAGGCATTATTCGAAGCAAACAGTGTATGACGCTCATCTTACATCAAAGAAGCACCTAAAAGCTGTTGCCAAGCAGGCTGCATCTTCTGAACCTGTTGCAAATCCCAACGGTACGATACCTCATCAACAGACTTCATCCAATCAAACATTGTCGTCCACCCAAATCCGCATCCGCAACTCGGCCTACTTTGCATATCTTGCAACGGACTTGCTAGTCTTATTGGTGCCGATTTTAAATGAAACGAAGTCAAATGTTGAACGTCGTTTCTCGCTGACTGCACACGAGCGAGAACAGGAACTTTTGGAACAGGCAAAGCCAGCCTCAGGACCCTCTGCAGCGCCAGAAGGAGAGGAGGAAGAGGAGGAAGACAGGATATATAACCCCCTCAAACTTCCGCTTGGCTGGGATGGAAAGCCGATTCCATACTGGCTATACAAACTACACGGTCTTGGTGTGGAATATAGATGCGAAATATGTTCTGATTTTGTTTATATGGGCAGGTATGATCCAAATTTTACGGATTTACGGTATTCACTAACATATTTTTTTCGACAAGAAAAAACTTTGAGCGGCATTTTCAAGTCAGTTTTTTCGTCTCCATGATTAGTAGGGCCTTTGACAATCGTTCGTGAATAGGAGTCGCGGCACGCTTTTGGGATGCGGGCCCTTGGACTCCCAAATACAAAACACTTCCACGAAATCACGCGTATTGAGGATGCCCTTGCGTGTGCGTATATCGACTATACTCTTTTACCAGAGTCTGACTTTTCACATCGCAGTGGCAGAGAAATTGAAACAAGAAGGCAGACACGAGATATTCGAACAGGAAACCATGGAGGAGTTGGAAGATGACGAAGGAAACGTTTATAACCGCAAAACATATGACGACCTTAAGAAACAAGGGTTGATATAATACTTTTGGCCTGGATCCTTCATCCTGGTGTTTACATAATATGCTATATAGGTTATGAATTATTTGCCTGTTCATTTCTCGTGTTCTTAATGTGTCCAGGAGGCGGTGGTGCAGGGCGTCGGGAAGGTGCCTGAACTGGTGCTATAGGTGCTTGCAGCGTTAGGGCATCTGTATATAGTTCCTCGTCGGATAATGAAGGGGAAGAGGATAGGGGAGTAGAATTGGGCGACTCGAAAGGATTCGACCTTGAATCCATTTCTAGTCTCTGCAGCTCGGGTAACGGTATCACTCCATCCGGGCAATCTTCAGAATTTTGGTCAGAGAACGGTGTTGACGGCTTAATAAAAACACACCCTGTGACTCCCACCAAGCGGAATCGTCTGTACTTGGCGGAGGGACTAGACAAAGGGATTGAGTCAGGAGAAATAATCAACGTTAGGCGACTGACGCTCTCCAAAACCGGCCGGAAGAACCACATTCGCCAGTTTTTCGTCGCGTAGTTCACCAGGCTCCGTCGATATGATGCTCTCAAGTATCAAACGCGACAAAGTGGCCTTCTTTACTGCATCAACTATGCTGACCTCTGCCCTATAAATTGCAAAAACTAGAATTTGAATTTTTCCTCAGTGGTCACTTCACAACTTCACAACGAGAGAGCAGTACATGCCTGGTTTGTGATCAGAGCCAACCAATTCTGCACGAGAATAAACTGAGAGGCCAAGGGCAGGGCCGCGATGTAAGATGCGATCTGTTTGTGTGGAATTTATCTGAGAAAGGTAACAATCTGGCTCCTACCCACCTGTCCATGCTGGAATCCTCATCTTCTCACTGGTATCATAATTGTCGGTACCTACATCGTACCGATATGTCGGGCGGAAAAGCAGAGGGCCTTCCTCATACCCACCAAATGCAGACTTCGATTGCATGACATTTCGGAGCTGGATAAAATTGTCAGACGAGCAAGAGGAGACAAACAATCGGTCAACCTGATCTGCTAGAAGCAAGGGGCCGAAGTCATCGTGCTCAGCCAAGGATCTCACAGTGGCGTTGTCCAAATCAATACGGTAATTAGTATCCGATAACCATATAACATTCCTAGGACCATTAGCTGAGAGTAGTAAAAACGAAATATTTCTTACTCATGACTCTCTATCGTTTTCCCTTTTTGAAAGTGCAGTCCGCTGGTTATGGTGCGGTAATCCGCGTTTCGTTCTTCGAAGTTCATATGACCGGAAGCAAAATGTGCTGTTATGAAACAAAAACTTGTATCATGATAGTCCAGGCGTATTCCGACGGCCCCTTTGTTTCCAGAAATGCCTCTCAAACCAGTCTGAAAATTAATGAATTATGACTCCCCCATTTCGCACAGGCATACCTTTCTTGAAGTTCCTTCAACGTTTCTGATCATTGCCGTCAGCTCTGACTTGACGATGATCATCAGGGCCGTTCCGACGAGCTAGGAGACATTGAATAGACAACATGCCACCAGGATGCATCAATTACCTGTTCACTTCTGAGGAGTACATAATCGTGCTTCTTTTTTGGACGACGTTCAAGAGTCTCTAAAATTTTGTTTTCCCAAACACGTCTGCATCCAAATACATGCATCAGTCATGCAATCACCTCTTCTGGCAAGGCTAACCGTTTTTCTGGATCTGTCTGGACTATTTGTTGGGCAGTTAGAGGCACAATCTCCTGAAAACCGATTGCAAATATATCCGGCCTAGGAAGAGTGAATCGTTGATTGGGATGGGGTGTCGTAAAACATACTCGTTGACACCTGCCTTGATGTCAGCGCAAAATTGGAGAACAGAGGGAATTCTTACTCTCTCTTGGTAAAAGCCACGGTAACAAACATTCTGTTGGAGCCTACGGTGCTGATGTGGAAACACCTGTTGAAATTCAAAAGGAAGGAACATACCCTGCCATTTAAATTCCATGTTCCTACAAACACATTGCATTGTCTTTTGCTTGAATACTCAGCAGAACTGGAGGACTTTGTGGGATGATTTATAATAAAAAGTTAAGAGAATCCATACCGTTTTCCTAAAGTGGCCCGCACGAAATCATGAACTGGATCGTATATTGTGACTTGGAGCTGATTGCTTAGATTTCCCTGAACGTCGTTAATTTTTGAACTATTTCAACTAGACCAAAACCTACCAAAAACGTGT
>Ga0307517_10006280_pt1 | contig 17659 bp, 16 predicted proteins | sample 23_EM_MG_FD_194515 | JGI IMG/M metagenome (GOLD analysis project Ga0307517, IMG submission 194515) | Populus trichocarpa ectomycorrhiza microbial communities from riparian zone in the Pacific Northwest, United States - 23_EM | ecosystem: Host-associated > Plants > Roots > Unclassified | place...
AAGCCGGATGGAAAGGCGGCGAAGGATGCCTGCGGGATCTGCCCCGCCTGCGTGAAAGCCAGCAAGCTGATCCATCCCGATATCCATTTTTCCTATCCCGTGATCCCCCGCAAGGCGGGCGACAAACCCGTCAGCACGGACTATATCTCCGAATGGAGGGAATTCATCACCCAATACCCCTACGGCAACGCCTTCGACTGGCTGCAATTCATCGGAGCGGAGAACAAGCAGGGCAATATCACGGCCCACGAATGCAACGATATCATCCACAAACTAAGCCTCAAGAGCTTCGAAAGCGGCTATAAGATCCTCCTTCTCTGGATGCCGGAATACCTGGGCAACGAAGGGAATAAACTGCTGAAGCTGATCGAAGAGCCTCCCCCCGACACGCTGTTCATCCTCGTGGCGGAGAATGAATCCCTGATCCTGCCCACCATCCTTTCCCGGACGCAACTGGTAAAAGTGCCGATGCCGGAGATGGTAGAGATCGCGCAGGCTTTGGAGCAGCGAGCAGGCGTCCCCCCCGAACAGGCCCGCCAGGTGGCGGCCATCAGCGAAGGCAATTATCACGAGGCCTTGCAGCTGCTCCGCCATGCGGACGACGACTGGCAGGGTTTGCTGCGGGAATGGCTGAACACCATCCTGAAAAAGGACCCCATCGCCCAGATCAAATGGATCGACGAGATCAGCAAACTGGGCCGGGAACGGCAGAAGCAATTCCTACGCTATTTCAATCACCTGCTGGAACAGGCGATCCGCCTTCGCTATATGGACGCCACCCAACTGCATATCCCCGATAATGAAAAGGACGTCGCCCTGCGGCTCAATAAGTTCGCCGACGTCGCCCAGCAACGGGCCATTATCGAAGAACTGGACCGGGCAGCCTATTATATCGAGCGGAACGCCCATGCCAAGATGCTGTTCCATGCCCTGACCATCCGCCTCTTTCATATCCTGGCGAACCGAACGCTGGCCCATGTAATTTAAACCGATGATGCGCTTCCACTGCCTGCAACATGTCGATTTTGAAGGTCCCGGCACCATCGCCGATTGGATCCGGGAACAGAGTTCTACCCTTTCCTTCACCCATTTATACAGGAACGACCCCTTACCCTCCGCGGAGGACTTCGACGCCCTTGTCATCATGGGCGGTCCCATGAGCATCCACGACGAGAAAGAGTTCCCCTGGCTGATAAAAGAGAAGGAACTGATCGCCTCGGCCATCGGCCAGGGTAAAAAAGTGCTGGGGATCTGCCTCGGGGCCCAGCTGATCGCCGCCGTAGCCGGCGCCCGGGTCTATCCCAATCCCGATAAAGAGATCGGATTCCTCCCCGTCCACTGGACCCCGGCCGCCCGGAAGATCCTGCGGAGGGGAGAAGGTGGCAATTGGCCCGCCACTTCCCTGCTCTTTCACTGGCATGGAGAAACTTTCGACCTCCCGGAGGGCGCCCTCCACCTGGCCGCCACGGAAGCCTGCCCCCACCAGGCCTTCCTGCTGGGGGATTCCGTCCTGGCCCTGCAATTCCACCCGGAAGGGAGCCCGGCCATCCTCCGGGAGATGGTCCATCACGAAGGCCATGAGCTCGTGCCGGCGCCCTTTATTCAGTCCGCCGCCGAGATCCTGGAGCAGGCGCCTTTGCTGGCCGAAGGAAATGGGTTGATGCGGGCGATGCTGGAGCGGCTGGTGAGTGGTGAGGTGAGTGGTCAGTGGTGAGTAGTGAGTGGTGAGTTAGGAGGTGTAAGTAGATATGATGTTTTGATAATTAATATGTTATGTATGAGTTTATCCACCCTGATCGGCTCTTTCGGCGTGATCCTGCTGCTGATCGCCTTTTTGCTGAACCTGTTCAAATACCTCTCCCAGGAAAGCAGGGTGTATATCCTGCTGAATATCGCCGGAGCCGCCCTGTCCTGCTATGCCTCCGTCCTGATCCATTATTACCCCTTCGTGATCCTGGAAGCTATCTGGTGCCTGGTGGCCGTGGCGGGGCTTATCCGGCAGCTGCGCTAACTGTTAAAGTAATCAAAAAATAGGTTTTTAGCATTTGCTTAGGCGTTTCGTAGTATATTTGTTTATAGCCTATGTGTATTTTGGGCTTGTAAGAAGAAGGTAATCCGGACCATATCGGCCAATGTGTGGATGAATTATGTGAGAAAAGAGTTCTAAATCGTTGTAACAGGGTCATATCGCATTAACATATTTTTTTTCAGTGGCTTTGCCTACTCCCAGTAGAATTCTTCTGCCTGCGCCGGACCATTCCTTCTTCCTGCCGTTTATTCCTAACTATTAACCGTTTTGATATGGGATGTGATTCTTGTGGAACCGCAACGGGCGGTAAGCCTTCCGGTTGCAAAAGTAATGGTGGCTGCAGTACAGGGGGGTGTAACCGATTGAATGTGCATGACTGGCTGGCCAATTTGCCCTTCAGCGATCCTGAAAGCAGCTGCCGGGTCATCGAAGTACTTTTTAACAAGGGTAGCCGCAAAGATTTTTACCGCAATACGACCACGCATATTTTCGAAAAAGGCGACCTGATCACCGTGGAAGGGGTCAGCGGATTCGACGTGGGCACCGTCAACGTCACCGGCGAGGTGGTGCGCCTGCAAATGAAGAAAAAAGGCGTAGAGGAGAATAACCCCGAGATCCGGAAGATCTTACGCCGGGCCAGCGATAAAGACCTGGAGATCCTGCAACAGAATAAGAAGAGGGAAAGGGACGCCCTTATCCGGGCCCGGGCCATCGCCCGCCAGCTGAAGCTGGACATGAAAATGAGCGAAGTAGAGATCCAGGCCGACGGACGCAAGGCCACTTTCTTCTATATCGCCGACGACCGGGTGGATTTCCGGGAACTGATCAAGATCTACGCCAGCGAATTCCGCCTCAAAGTGGAAATGCGGCAGATCGGCGCCCGCCAGGAAGCGGCCAAGGTAGGGGGCGTGGGCAGCTGCGGTCGTGAATTATGCTGCAGCACCTGGCTCACCGAGTTCAAATCCGTCAATACCACGGCGGCCCGCTATCAAAACCTCTCCATCAACCAGAGCAAACTGAGCGGCCAGTGCGGCCGGCTGAAATGCTGCCTGAATTACGAGCTGGATACCTACCTGGACGCCTTGCAGAACTTCCCCGACAACGTGGAGACCCTGCAGGTAGCCATGGGCACGGCCATCCTCATCAAGAAAGATATCTTCAAGAATTTGTTATGGTATGTGCTGCCGGACAGCAATAAGCAATACCCCCTCACCATCGAGCGCGCCAAGAAGATCCGGCAGCTGAATATGCAGAATACCGTGCCCGACAGCCTGGAACCCGTAGAGGTCAATACCGGCAAGCCTAAGGAGGTGGAAAGCGGATTTGTGGACCTCGTCGGCCAGATCAGCCTGAAGACCCTGGAAAAAGCAGACCGGAAGAAACGCCATGGTCCCGGCAACCAACGCCACGGCGGCGGCCGGGAAGGAAGAGGCCCCGAAGGCAGAGAAGGCCGCGGAGGCGGAGGCGAAGGCAGAGAGAATCGCGGCGGCCCTGAAGGCGGCCGGGAGAACCGGGATGGCGGCGGAGATCGTGAAAGAAAGGATATCCCCAACCGAGGGGATGGCCGGAACAATAATAACAGGGACCCCAAGAAACCTCCTCCCCCGCCGGATCAGCGGAACCGACGCCGATAGGAGACCGTCCAGGACCCTCTCTCATCTATGAAACGTCTACTTATGCGTATTTGCCGGGTGCTGGGCGTGGTGCTGATCGGCTGGCTGATCCTCGCGCAGAGCTGCATGACCTTTCGCAAAGCCGACGATGTGGCAAAAAAAGAATTCGCAGCCAGCAAGGTGGAACTGACCACCGCGACCTTCCTCGTCGACGGCCGGCATATCCATTTTGCCCGGACGGGCAGCGACAGCCTTCCCACCCTTTTCTTTGTCCACGGTTCGCCCGGCAGCTGGGACGCCTTCGAAGCCTATCTCAAAGACCCGGACCTCCTGCAGCATTACCGGATGGTGTCCGTAGACCGGCCCGGATTCGGGAAGAGCGATTACGGGAACCCCGAGCCCCTGGCCCGGCAATCCGAACTGATCAGCCCCCTTTTCCACCTGCTGAACAACCACCGGCCCATGTATATCGCCGGTCATTCCCTGGGCGGCCCCATGGTGGTCAAGCTGGCGGCGGATAACCCCGGGCTTTTCTCCGGCATGGTGATCCTGGCGGGCTCCATCGACCCGGCCCAAGAAAAACCCGAACGCTGGCGGCCCTGGCTCTTCAAAACGCCCCTTAACTGGCTGGTCCCCGGGGCGATGCGGCCCTCCAACGAGGAATTATGGTATCTGAAGAAGGACCTGGTGGCTTTACGGGCTGATTTTGAAAAGATACGCTGCCCCGTGTACATCGTGCACGGCACCGTCGACCCCCTGGTGCCTTTCGCCAATACGGCCTACGGGAAAAAAATGCTGGTGAACAGCCCGCATGTGGAGATCCTGGCGCTGCCGGGAGCGAACCATTTCATTCCCTGGACCCGCTATGACACCATCAAGAGCGTTTTGTTAAAATTGAACCGGGATACAACCGGGAATTGATTTCCCTTGTTATTTTTGCATACAATTTGTACATTGTCAACACTTAAAACTCTATAACTATGGCATTCTTCGAATCCGGTAATCCCACCCTTTCGGAAAAAATATTCACGCGGTCGATAGACCGAAGCAATACCGACGTGATGACCGTGCGCGGATCGATACAGAAGTTCGGCTTCCTGTTACTGATGGTCTTCGGGGGCGCCGCCTTCACCTGGAAATTATATTTCGAAGCGAATTTTTCCACGATGATGACCCTTTTCTGGGTCGGACTGATCGGCGGCCTTATCTCGGCGATCGCTATTTCTTTCAAGCCCACCCTGGCCAAATGGCTGGCGCCGGCGTACGGGCTGCTGGAAGGACTTTTCCTCGGGGCCCTATCGGCCATCATCAACGACGCGATGAAGGTGAAGCATCCCAATATCGTGCTGCAGGCCGTCCTGCTCACGTTCGCGGTCGCCTTCTCCGTATTCCTCCTGTATAATTTCCGCATCATCAAGCCCACGGCCAAGTTCAAGGCCATCATCCTGTCGGCCACCGCCGGGATCGCCCTGTTCTATATCGTGTATATGGTGCTGGGCCTGTTCGGCGTGAATATGAGCTTCATGAACTGGGGCGACAGCAGCCTGCTGGGCATCGGCATCAACCTCTTCGTCGTCGGCATTGCCGCCCTCAGCCTCGTCCTGAACTTCGAGCAGATCGAGGTCGGCGAACAAATGGGCGCGCCTAAGCATATGGAATGGTATAGCGCCTTCGGGCTGCTGGTGACCATGGTGTGGCTGTATATCGAGATCCTGAAACTACTCAGCCGGTTCAACAGCAACCGCAATTAAATAATTCCTATTATCGTCGAAGGCCCCTGCGCAGGCGGGGGCTTTTGTTATTTAAGAGGCCGAGATAGCAAACGCACGGCGCACCCCTATTGTGCCGTATTGATGGCGTCGATAATCTTTATGGAAAGGCTGCTGACGAACAGTTGGCTGAAGCCGATATTTTTCAACTACGCCAGGAAAAGGCCCTACCTTTCCTGGAAGCACTGAGCATAGGATGCAGTTATTTATTTAATTTATTGAGCAGTATCTCCATTCTTTCAAAGGCAGAGCCCCAGCCGTTATAAAAGCCCATTTTTCCCTGTTGTTTGCAATATTCTTCTGTAGCATGAATAACACTAAATGTAAAATTTGTTTTGTCACCATCTTGCTTAAACTCCACATGGAGTTCAACGCCTTCCGACATCGGTTTAAAATCGGCTGTAGTAATTATTCTCCTGTACTCCTCAATTTCAAGATATGTTCCCTCTGAAATGAACAAAGTTCCGTCGGGCATCGGCATAGCATATCTCCATTTACCGCCTACTTTAAAGTCATGTTCTATGACATTTATCTCCATTCCTTTCGGGGCCCACCACTGAACTATGTGTTCGGGATCAATCCAGGCTTCCCAAACTAATTTTACAGGGGCATTTAAAACCTTGTTTATAGTCAAGGTTCTGTTTCTTGCGTCATTGGTCCTACTCATTTTTTTTCTTTTTAGTGTTTGATTTCAGTTCGCTTAAATATTTTTCAAAGGAATCAATTCGACTGGTCCACTGGATTTGATATTGTTCCAGCCACAAAAAAGCAGGGATAAGTTTTTCTGCCACGATCTTGCAATACCGTTCCCTACCAATGGTTTCCACTTGAATAATGCCGCATTCATTTAATATCTTAATTTGCTGAGAAACGGCAGGTTGAGTCATCTTTAAATGCGCGGCTATGGTTTTCAAATTCATAGCGTCCCTGGCAATAAACTCAATAATCTTTCTTCTTGTCGGATCAGCTATTGCCTGAAAAACATCTCTTCTTGCTGTGTCTGTCATAATGCATAAGCATTTACTTATACGAAAGTAAATATAAGCATTCGCTTATGCAAATTATTTTTGAAGTGTCCATCATTTTGCCCTTCCATTGGGGTTACATGTAGCGTCAACAGGCCAAAATCAGGTCGTTGAAAAAAGGGATGGAATTAAAAGGTTTGAGCAGTTGTAGAAATGGAAAACGCTATAAAACAGAAGTTGATAGCGTACTGTTAAGTTCTATAAAAGCACTTAGCGAAGGGAAGGGTTAAAAATTGGCTTTACGTCATTATTGTTCCGGAGGATAGTCAAGATAAATTGCACGGGGGTTTCACCGGGATTATTGAGAAGCACCATTACCGGACCTATGTTTTTCAATAGCCGCACCTATAGGCTGGTAGAAATCCGAATCGGAATTAACCGATTCAGAGTACCAGGAATTATCCTCGTCCAGGTACAACATCAGCAAGGTCTTAGAGTGTCCTTCCTGCCCCACAGGGCTATATTCCGCATGATAATAATCCTTTCCCTCCAGGCGAAAATGAACGATCTCGGCGTCGTAGCGCGTGTCATCGGGCAAGGTAAAATGTACCCTGAACTGAGCCAGGTTGCCCGCCCGCACTTCCAGGACCGAAGCGCTGACCCTAAAGATCCCCTGCTGCTGCGCTTTTTCGAAGAGCAACGATAGCAGGGCTGGGCCGCCCGTCCGGCGCAGTTCCATGAAGCGGTCCTTGTTGGGCATCTCTGCAAGGTTGCTCAGTAAGCGTTGAGCTGTTATGTCAAAAGCCTGGCGATATTTTTTAGGCATACCCTCTATGTCATCTTGCATACTTTTCAGTTTTGAAAATGCAGATAAATTATGCATTGTAGAGCAATGATAACTTCTGTTAACAAGAAAAATAATTGAATCTACTTGTTAGGATCCAGACTCCGATTTACTTTTTCCGTAGCAACTCTTTTGGAATTCCGACCCTATTTAGAAATTTCCTGGCTTCTGCTGCCCTCTTCACAAACGTCGGGTCATTGCTAAATCCTGCATTTATGTTGTAAAGGTACAGGGATTAAAAATCCATTTATAACCTCCTTCCAAAATCCGTTGAGTATTTCCAAATATTTTATATCTTCGATCTTCGTTCTTTACTTTATTGTACGTTTTCAGGTTAGCATGTACTGCCTGCCAGGCATGCTATTAATAAGGAACCGTGTGCGAATCACGGACTGTTGCGCAACTGTAATATCCTCCCCGGGGGATGAAGTCAGATACTTGCCTGAAAACCGACAAATGCTTTCGCAGTTTAAAGCAGAAGTCAGGAATAGCCATTCCCCGTGGAAGGCTATGTCCTCTCTTACACTTAAAATTCCGGAAGCATACTCATTAACGTAAAGGCATTAATTCATTTAATGTTTAACCTAAAAGTTTTTGTGTATGCTGACAAACAATTTGGGCTACCCCCGCGTGGGCGCCAACCGTGAACTCAAAAAAGCCTGTGAACAGTACTGGTCAGGCAGGATCACCCGCCAGGAATTATTCGCCGTCGCCAAGAACCTGCGAGAGCAGCACTGGCGGCTTCAGCAGAACGCAGGATTCGACCTGATCCCCTGCAATGATTTCAGCTTTTATGACCAGGTGCTGGACATGTCCCTCCTCCTCGGCGTTATTCCCAATCGCTATGCGCCGGTGGTCACCGACGTCAACGACAATACGGAGATCGACCTGTATTTCGCCATGGCAAGAGGCTACCAGAAGGATGGCCTCGATATCACCGCCATGGAAATGACCAAATGGTTCGATACCAATTACCACTACATCGTCCCGGAATTTACGGCGAAACAGGAATTCAAACTATTTTCAACTAAGCTGTTCAACGACGTCAGCGCCGCAAAAGGCATACTCGGTAAAAATCCCAAGCCTGTCCTTATCGGCCCTATTTCTTACCTGCTGCTGGGAAAAGAAAAAGAGCCTGGCTTCCACCGGATCGGCCTGGTCAAAAAGCTGGTACCCGTGTATATCGAGATCCTCAACAAACTCAATGAGGATTACAACACTGAATGGGTCCAAATGGACGAACCCTTTCTCTGCCTGGACCTGACCGATGCGGAAAAACAGGCTTTTACCTATGCCTATACGGAGATCAGGAATAAATGCCCCCATATCAAAATCCTGCTCACGACCTATTTCGAAGCGCTTGGTGACAACGTGGCGTTGGCAAAGAGCCTGCCCGTCTGCGCCCTGCATATCGACCTGGTACGGGCGCCTCAGCAACTCGATGAAGTGTTAAAAGATATCCCGGCCAAGCTGAGCCTTTCGCTGGGCGTCGTGGACGGACGAAATATCTGGAAGAACGACTATAGCAAAAGCCTGGCGCAGATCAACAAGGCCGTTGAAAAATTAGGAACGGACCGCGTCTTCATCGCGCCCAGTTCCTCCCTATTGCATACGCCTTTCGACCTGGAGCCTGAATCGGGCATCGCACCGCAGATCCGCAACTGGATGGCTTTTGCGAAACAAAAACTGAAAGAGGTCGGGGATCTGAAAAAGATCGCCGAAGGCAATAAAGAGCTGCTGACCGAAAACCAGCAGGCTATCGAAAGCCGCCGCACCTCAACCCTGATCCACAAGACTGCCGTAAAGGACCGGGTCGGAGCCATTAAGGAAGCCAACGCGCGTCGTCACAGTCCCTTCCTTACCCGGCAGGCGGTGCAGGTAAAAAAGTTCGGCCTGCCGCTGTTCCCGACCACTACAATCGGGTCCTTCCCCCAGACGGAGGAGATCCGGCAATTGCGCGCCAAGCTGAAAAAAGGCGAGCTGACCCAACAGCAATATGACGCCGCCATCGAAAAGGCCACCATCGAGGTCATCCGCTGGCAGGAAGAGATCGGCATCGACGTGCTGGTGCATGGGGAATTCGAGCGGAACGATATGGTGGAATATTTTGGGGAGCAACTGGAAGGATTCCTCTTTACGAAAAACGGCTGGGTACAAAGCTATGGCAGCCGCTGCGTCAAGCCTCCCGTCATCTATGGCGACGTCAGCCGCCCCACGGACATGACCGTACGCTGGAGCCGGTTTGCCCAGGACCAGACCAAACTGCCGATGAAAGGCATGCTCACCGGGCCAGTCACGATCCTGCAATGGTCCTTCGTACGGGACGACCAGCCCCGATCAGTAACCACCAACCAGATCGCCCTCGCTATCCGCGACGAAGTGGTGGCACTGGAAAAGGCCGGCATCCAGGTGATCCAGATCGACGAGCCCGCCATCCGCGAAGGGCTGCCCCTGCGCAAAAAGGACTGGCCGGCCTACCTGGACTGGGCCGTTAAAGCCTTCCGTATTTCCGCCAGTGGGGTGAAAGATGAAACGCAGATCCACACGCATATGTGCTATAGCGAATTCAACGATATCATCGAGCAGATCGCCGGCATGGACGCCGATGTCATCACCATCGAAACGTCCCGTTCCCAGATGGAACTGCTGGAAGCCTTCTCGGAGTTCAAATATCCCAACGAGATCGGACCCGGCGTCTATGACATCCACTCGCCGCGGGTACCGACCCAGGAAGAAATGGAAGCGTTATTGGAAAAAGCCACCCTGCTCCTGCCGGTACGCAATCTCTGGGTCAACCCGGACTGCGGTCTGAAAACAAGGAAATGGCCGGAGACCAAGCAGGCCCTGATCAATATGGTACAGGCGGCAGCGGCCTTACGAAAGAAAATGCATCAGCCGCTATCGGCCTGAGTATAGTAGATAACCTACACAAACCAATAAGGGAAGCCCTGCTGAAGTATGAGCGGGCTTCCCTTATCTTTCAACTGAATGATCATTTTTCAACCTCCATCATGAACCCCCCATATTATGCGTATAAATACCGTATCGAAAGCGTACTGAATTTGTTCGGTTTTGCACGCCGGCTATTTCCAGGACAACTATAAGAGATTGGTTATGAATTGCCTGCGGAATTGGCATAGTAGGTGCTCCATAAATTTTCTCAAACTCCTTCCACATGCTTAAAAATTATTTTAAGGTAGCTCTTCGAGGTATCCGGAGGAATAAGTTTTATACGTTCATCTCCATCCTGGGGCTGGCGACCGGGCTGACGGCAGGCATCCTGATCCTGCTTTGGTGCCAGGATGAAAAAAGCTATAATCAATCCGTCAGGGGTTCGGAAAATATTTACCGGGCGGTCCCCAATTTCCTCTCCAAGGGGAATAAATGGTATTTCCCCACCGTGCCGCCCGCGCTGGCTTATGTTTCCAAACAGGCGGCGGGCATAGAAAAAGCGGGGCGTGTCATCCGGAACTGGAATGGGATGGTATTCCAATACAAGGAAAAAAGGTTTTCCGAAAAGAATAGCGCCTTCGTCGATCCCGACCTCTTCGAGATCCTCGATGTCTCCTTTATCGAAGGGAACCGGAACCTGCCATTCCGGGACAGCCGATCGATCGTTCTTAGCGAGCCATTCGCCAAAAAATATTTCGGCCAGGAAGATCCTATGGGAAAGGTGCTGACGAGGAAGGATGTAAAGGAAAATTATGTCGTTACCGGTGTCGTGAAGGTCCTGCATAATTCCCAGGTGAACTTTGACTATTTCCTCCCTTTTAGCATCGTTAATGAGTTCTACGGGAACCCGGCGGACATTCGGAAAGGGGCAGACGGAGATTGGGTTAACTATGATTTTGAGCTGTATGTGCGGCTGAACCCCCGGGCATCCCCTGCGTCGGTGGCCGCCCAATTAACACAGCTGCAAAAAGCCAACGTCACGGACGATCTCACCAGATCATTGAACTACCGCCTGCAACCGCTGTCCCAGATCCATCTGTATAATGCCGACGGAACGGACGGGCTGATCACCACGGTGAGGATCTTCAGCTGGGTGGCCTTCGTGATCCTTTTAATCGCCTCGATCAATTATATCAATCTCACTACCGCCAAAGCCGCTCAGAGAGCCAGGGAGATCGGCGTTCGCAAGGTGATCGGCGCCGGGAAGGGACAGCTTTTCTTACAGTTCATCCTGGAGACCGTCCTGCTCTTTCTTTGCGCCATGGCATTCGCCGCCCTGCTGATAAAACTGCTGGTCCCTTTTTACAATACCCTGACAGGAAAAGAGCTTGCTTTTAATTTGCTGGATACGGGCGTATGGAAGGTGCTGGGCCTCACCATGGGCGTCACCTTGCTGGCATCGGCCATCTATCCCGCCATCCTGCTGTCTTCTTTTAAACCGCTGCAGGCCATCAAGGGAAAGTTCTCTATCGGAAGAGGCAATCATTTCCTACGGAAGTTCCTGGTGGTCAGCCAATTTTCTTTCTCCGTCATCTTCATCCTCTGCACGATCATCATAGGCCGGCAATTGAGTTATATCCAGGCAAAGAACCTGGGCCTGGACAAGGAAAATGTTTTCCGCCTGCAACTAAAAAATATGGGGGGGAAATACGAGACCGTCCGAAATGAATTGCTAAAGGAGCCTTCGATAGCGGGGGTTACGGCGTCGGGGCAGGACCTTTTGCAGGTGGGCTCCAATACCACACAGAATGACTGGGCCGGGAAGGACCCGGGAAGAACGCTCTTAATAAGCTCTCTGCCTATCGAAAGGGATTTTTTGTCCGTCATGCATATAAAGCTGCTGGAAGGAAAAGGGTTCAGCGGGACCGCGGCCGACTCGGGGTATTTTCTTTTGAACGAGTCTGCTATCAAGGAGATGGGATTGAAAGACCCCGTCGGCAAGTCCTTTACTTTTTATCAGACGAAGGGCATCATTGCCGGCGTCGTCCAGGATTTTCATTTTAAGGATATGCACCAGAAGATAGGACCCTGCGCCCTGTTCTGGAAACCGCAATGGATCGGCGAACTCTATGTCCGAACCACCGGGGCGCATACCTCCGATGCGCTTGCCGCCGTTAAGAAGCTGTGGACCCTTTATAATCCAGACTATCCCTTCGACTATGACTTTTTGGATGACTCCTACCATAAGATGTATTCCACCGACCAGCGGACAGGCTCCCTGTTCAAGGTGTTCGCCTTTATCGCTATTTTCATTTCCTGCCTGGGCCTCTTTGCCCTGATGACCTATACGGCGCAGTTAAAGACCCGGGAAATAGGGATAAGAAAGGTCTTCGGCGCCACGGTCGCGTCCGTCACCGGCCTGCTGGCAAAAGAGTTCGTACGTCTTGTGCTGATAGCGATCTTGATTGCCGCACCGATCGGCTGGTATTTTATGGATCGCTGGCTCCGCGATTTTGCCTACCGGATCTCCATCCCCTGGTGGATCTTTCCTGTCGCGGGCGGGCTGGTACTCTTCCTTGCGATCGTAACCATCAGCTTCCAGGCTGTCAAGGCGGCCTTAGCCAATCCTGTGAAGAGTTTGCGGACGGAATAGGGGCGCCGGTGATAGCTGAAAAGAAAAAACCTCCAATATTATTCGGAGGTTTCTCAGAGAACTTGAATTTACTGCTTTCAAAGGACGGATAGAATAGGATAGGATACGGACGATTCAGGACATTGGATCTGCTACTAATCAAAAATGGTTTTTCTTTCTAATTGATAGATCGAAGATAAGGCGACTTTCAAGGGAATCATCATTATATAGCAGGTGAATGATCCATTTAGTGCTTACTACTTAGCAGGAGGTAAAGCCAGGCCTAATACCTGTGTTCTGCGACTCATTTGATCCGATTTTTCAGCCCCTTTCCTATCTGGCTGGCGGCAAACTCGATGATCTCTGCGCTGGCCAACTTGCGCTTTATAAAGGGGTCTCCCTTTATTGTCCTTTCCATCGCCCGCCGATCTTTAGCCCGCGCAAGAATAACTCCTCCCGTGCGAGGCACGCGGCGCCCGAATACCAAAAAGTCACCGCTATCATAATGTTTTTTCAGGTAGGCCCTATGCTGTTTCATCAGGGCATCGATCTCGTCCAGGTCTACGAGATATTCCAACAGGACTATGAACAGGGAAGGAGGACGTTGGGCTTCTTCTTTTTTCCGGGCCGCCTCGGCTTTTATCCGGTCGGCTTCGGCACGTTGCCGAGCCGCCTTCCTTTCCCGCTGTTCTCTTTTCTTATTTGCTGCAGCCTCCCTGCGATCCTGAGCAGTTTTTTTCCGGAGCGACAAGACCTTGGCCTGCGGCTGCGGAGCGATCTTTTTTACCTTTTCCGATCTTGAAGCTCTTTTTACTTTTTTGCCTGTTATCCTGGTGGTAACCAACTCTTGCCTCTTTACCCACCGTTCCAGCGTGGAATTCCCGCCGAGACCCGTAAGGAGATCGCCGGATCTTTCGAGCTGCCGCAGTATAGATCTGCCCGCCCCCGCCGCCTGCGGATGCGCCTGGATCCAGCTCTTCTGTGCAGCCTTCTGACGCCGTTGATAAGCTGCGATGGCGTCCTTCAATACGGAAAGCTCTTTGCGATAGTCCTTTAATTTCCTGTACACTACCAGGAGCCGGGCGATGACCTGTTCGTTGGCCGGATCGCTGTTGAATAATTTCTGGTAAATGGCTGCCGCATCCGGGAGCCGGCCGGCTTTTTCCAACTGCTGCGCCGCATTCATTCGTTCACCGATGGCCTGGCTTTTCTGCATTTCCTAATTTACTATTCTTTTCATTATTGTCCGGCTAAATCCATGTTAACTCATTCTGTAACCCTATATTGGGCGCAATTCACCCCCTAAGTCGTCGCTTTTACACCCTGTCCAATCCTGATATGACTTCGATATTTGTATTGTCAATAAAAATTTAAACAGCGTTATGAAAAATTCACTCAAAACAAGTAAGCTCCTTGGATCAATGCTACTCATTGCAACTATGTTTGCAGCATCCCGATCTAACGGACAACAGATCAAACCTTCCAACAGCGGTTACGCACCTGTTAATGGCATTAAAGTTTATTACGAAGTATATGGCGAGGGCAGACCCATTGTTCTACTACATGGCGCTTTTTTCACCATTGATATGAACTGGGGCCAATTGATCCCCGAGCTGTCAAAAACCAGGAAAGTAATTGCAATAGAAATGCAGGGACATGGGCATACGCCGTTCTCAGATAGAGAATTATCGATCACTACTTTAGCAAATGATGTAGAAAAAGTGATGGATTACCTGAAAATAGACAGTGCAGATGTTGCGGGATTTAGTATGGGTGGCTCTGTGGCTTACCAGTTTGCTGTACAAAGCCCTAAACGGTTAAGAAAATTAGTGATCATTTCTTCTACTTATAAAACCAATGGTTGGCTACCCATAGTAAACGGTGGATTTAAAGATTTTAAGCCTGAATTTTTTGATAATACACCCATTAAAACCGCCTATGATGCAGTGGCGCCTGATAAAACAAAATGGAGAAAGTTCTTAGAGCAGATGTTTGCTTTCGCCAAGGTACCCTTCAACGTTGGTGACTCCAATATTTCAAAGATCGCTGCGCCTGTACTGATCATATCCGGCGACAATGATGGACTGGATAAAGTTGAGTTGATGAAAACGTATCAATTGCTGGGAGGTGGTGTTTCTGCTGATCTGCAGCCAATGCCCAAATCACAATTGGCCATTGTTCCTTCACAAGGACATGTCAGCGTGATGATGCAGACAACCACGATCCTGAGCTACCTGAACAGTTTTTTAAAGTAATCGAATCTCCTACACAGTAAAAAAATAAATAAAATGAGAAAAATAACTGTTTTGTCAATGATCACACTAGATGGTGTACTGCAAGCGCCCGGCGGACCCCAGGAAGACGCATCAGGCGGCTTCAAATATGGCGGCTGGACCGCATCTTATGGCGACGAGCTTTTTGGCAAGCTGATGCAGGAAGAGTTGAAACCGGCAGATTATCTTTTGGGCAGAAAAACATTTGAGATCTTCGCGTCCTACTGGCCCCAGCATGCCGACTTTTGGCCAGGCATCAATGATGGCAACAAATACGTCCTGTCGCAGACCATGGAAAAGTCAGATTGGAAAAATACCGTTTTCCTCAAAAGTCCGGCAGATATCAAAAAGCTTAAGAATTCGGAGGGCGCCGACCTTCAAGTCTGGGGTAGCAGTAAGCTCATTCAACTGTTGCTGAAGCATGACCTGGTGGACGAGCTCCGGCTCAAAATGTACCCGTTGATCCTTGGGCAGGGAAAAAAGCTGTTCGAAAACGGCGCGATCCCGGCAGCATTTACCTTAACAGAAAGCCATGTGACCTCAAAAGGGGTCATTATAGCCAATTACAAGCGGGCCGGAGAAGTCGTGACAGGCGATGTTGAAATTTAGGCAACCTGGTCGATCACGGACTAAAGGCGAAGGAGGCTATAAGTTGTCTTCCCGGAGCATGGGCACAATTTTCTCTGTCTCTATCGGAAAACTATGGAACCGCCAAGAACTTCCCTAATTGTTTCCAGCCCCGAATTCACCGAAGGAGGGCTGATCCCCAACAAGTTTACCTGCAAGGGTGAAGGCGTTAATCCGACACTGGTGATCGACCAGGTGCCGGAGGGGACGGAAAGCATGGTGCTGATCCTGGATGATCCGGATGCGCCCAATGGCTGTTTTACCCATTGGGTACTTTTTGACATCCAGCCTACGAACAGTATCGAAGAAAATACCAGCCAGGGGGTCTCCGGGCTGAACAGCCGCGGGAAGATGGGATATATCCCTCCCTGCCCACCGGCCGGCATCCACCGGTACTGCTTCCAGGTATTTGCGCTCCGACATGGGCTGAACCTGAGACCAGGCGCAGATAGAATAGCCATCAAAGTAGCTATGGAGCCCTATATCCTCGCACACGGCGTCTTAACAGGAAAATATGGAAGAGAAGTCGTCAAAGAAGCTGTCAACCAACATTCCCGGGCAGACAGGACCATCGTCGACGAGACTGGAGCAGGCGGCTGGACTTCGGATAAGAAGGCGCAACATGACTGACGGCGGTTATGGACTATTCCTCCACCCCAATCTGAGACAAATCCTCCACAAGTTTGCCTGAAAACCCTTCGTCCCTGCTAAAAAAAATACTGGTCTTAAAGTTGTCTTACCGAGAATGTTGAAACTTATTTAACCGGTCTGTAAAACATCTTTTTTATGCGAAGCATTTTGTACATCATCGCCGTCATCTTAGTCATTTCGTGGGCTATCGGGTTCCTGGGTTATCACGCCGGGGGCATTATCCATGTTCTGTTAGTGATCGCATTGATATCTATTATTCTTGGCGTTATAAAAAGAGCGTGAACCCCTTCAACTCAAGAAATATGAAAAAGACAACTAAAGCAGTTAAAACAGCTCCTGCCGGTAAAGGTTTTCTGACGCTCGCGGGAGAAGCCTTCCATGTCCTGGGTGAAGAGATCATCGAAGGAAAAGATAAGGTCGTCGAAGTGACGTCCGAGAAATTCACCGCCGTAAAAAAGGCCATCGGTAAGATCATTCACAAAAAGGCGGCGCCCAAGGCCCGTACCTCCAGGAAAGCAGCCGGGAAGGTGGTAAAAAAGGCTGTCAGGAAATCGACCGCCAAGGTAATTTCACTGCCCAAAAAAGCGGCCGGGAAGGCCGCGAAAAAAGTTGCAGGACCGAAACGCAAGGGTTAATGACCGTGCGGCAGGAAGGGGTAGTCCGGGCTAGTGAAAAATCGTAGTCAGGATGTTGATCAGGGTTTGTTTCAAACCATTGTAGGTGGTGGATTTCTGATAGAAGGCTGCCGCCCCAACGGCCTCCGGGGTAATGCCCGTTTGCGCAGCGTCCGCCGTGGAGTACATGATAATGGGAATTGCCTGAAATCCTGCTACTTTCTTTATTTCCCGAAGGCATTCCCATCCGCTGACCACCGGCATATTAATATCTAAAAAAATGATGTCCGGTCTCTTCAGTTTATTACGGGTCAGGGAATCCAGCGCTTCCTGGCCGGCCCTGCAATACAGGAGCGTCATTTCAGGCGCCACTTCATGGAGGGCATCGGAAAAGAAAAGCGCATCATCTTCGTCGTCGTCGATTAAAAGAATGGTTTTGGACATTAATTGATTTAAGGGTGTTTGCTAGTGTTGCCTTGCCCATTCATTCTGTGTCACCATTTCATGCAGCCTCCGGGCGAAATCTATATATTCAGTAAAGGTATCGGGTTTTAGCAAATATTCCACCGCCCCCAGGTCCAGGCATTTCTTTACCGACACCGGGGCCGAGGAAGTAGAAGTGATGATGACCGGTATCCCTGAAAACTTCAGTGAAGCTTTCAGCCATTTAAGGATATCATAGCCATTCTTGCCGGGCATGCTCAGGTCCGTGAGGATCAGATCGGGGGAAAGCCCTGCATGGTTTTCCAG
>Ga0307517_10006281_pt1 | contig 17657 bp, 14 predicted proteins | sample 23_EM_MG_FD_194515 | JGI IMG/M metagenome (GOLD analysis project Ga0307517, IMG submission 194515) | Populus trichocarpa ectomycorrhiza microbial communities from riparian zone in the Pacific Northwest, United States - 23_EM | ecosystem: Host-associated > Plants > Roots > Unclassified | place...
GAAACCGAGCGAGACCGTGATGTTACTAACCGAAGCTTTCCCCATCAGAGGTACAAGCCCAGCAGAACCGAAGCCTTACTTCGACCGAGAGTCCGGACGCCATATCGCCGACCGTGAACGAAGCGAGTAGCTTTCCGACCGCGCAAAATGCTAAGCGAGGTGCAAAGCAAGTGCGGGGTAAGGGGGAGAACCGAACTTCATGAGCGGGTGTCAACGATGAACGGGAACAAGAACCCCGAGGAGGGGAGGCATGCGTGGCTCAGGAGAGGAGGGTAGATGGCTTAACGTCAACTCCTAGGCAGTAGCCATCGTGGGAGAAGAGAGGTGGGTGGGGGAGGGTGACGATGATTTCCCGTGGTGTTGAGATTTCAATCGCCGGAGGTGGAGGAGAGATGGTTCGTGGTCCTATCTCTTGGTCGAAACCAAGCGCCTTATATAGGCAGCTTCTCACAACCCTAACCCTGGTGACTCATCACCTTGTTACATAACATCTATGACTCACAGTAAGTCATAGTGTGAAATCCATATGACTCATATGAGTCATTGCTCATTAACCAATCAAAACTCATAAACCAAATCCTGTGCTGAAATGAGTCACATGCGTGAAACCCATGACTCATAATCTGAGTCATGTATGAAAGTCATTACATCATATGGGTGGAGTTTAGGGAAAAGATATAAACTTGCCTTTTTCGTATTTTGAGCTAGGAGCATTTTTAGTTTGCATAGCAACCAATGACCTTTTGAGAAAATGAAAGAAACATTTTGTGACAAAGAAATTGAAATAGCATCACGATCAATCAAGCAAATAGTATGTCAATAAAAGAGAATAATGACCTAAGCTGCCTCTTGGATTCTACATAAATGCTTTCTGATTTAAATGCAACTAATATGTTCAACTAAAATTATTTATTAATAATATACATTAAAGGAGGCTATAAGAGCTAAGTCAGCAGAATTAATACAAGTTTTAATATTAATCAACAACATTTAGCTTATACTTTAAAGCCCTTAATTCAATACAATTAGTGTACTTGTCTATTAAAATCACCCGATATCACCATAATGCTCAAAATTACACTCCTACTTAGCCCCTAATTCTCACTTTTGTTGCATTTGGTATTCCTGTTACATGTTTATCATATCAGTTAAATGTTGAGAACGTAAAGATATTTTGATCTTCTTTATAATAACTATAGATTTTACACTTGAAAATATTTGAAATTTCATTTCCAGATACATTTCATAGTAGGCTATCATTCTATGCAAAAATAAAATTTTAGAGATATTTTTAAAATAATCATTACAGGTCAAATATTACTCCAATTTTAACATTAAATATATTTTAAGAAGCTCAGAGGATACTCAATATGCCATTAAAGTCTCCAGGGCATTCAACCTATTTTGGTGTTGTTGACGAGTTTCACCTTTTTCGCATAAATGCACCCATATGACGTCACAATCGTGAGTCATGAAACAATCAACCAATCATAATATAACGATGACTCACAAGTGCGTAGTCATGTAAGAACTATGAGTCAAATGACGTCATAGCGTAAAAACCAACATACGTTTATGACTAATACATATTAGTCATGTGAAATCTGCCTTGCTTAGTCACAATTTGTGACAGGATTCTTCTTTCTCTTTACTAATTGGGCTTTCATTAACCCTAAGTGGCTTCATTCCAATGTATCTGATTGGCTTTGGAAAATTGGTTTACCAAGGATTTGTTTTGTAAGCAGGTCATGACTTTTATAACCTACATTGGTAGATGATTTAAAACAAGACTGGCTACTCCATTCGATTAGATTATTGGTAGATCCAAGAATATGAGATGCAAACTGTGCAAACTTGATTTACATTTAGATCAGTTAATCACTCAACCAGTATCATGATTGGGCCTGTTTCACCTTATTTATTTTTCCTCAGATTTACCCTCTTCAAATCACCTACCTCCTTTCCTTACAGATACTCTATTGTGAAACTATTCTACATCTATTCAGCCCCCTTGCCCTACATCTCTGCGCCTCCAATATTGGCTGCGATAACTGCGCCCCTAGCATTACCTTATACCCTTGCGCCATCATTTACCTCCAAGTTGGCACCGGCAGAGCCAGCCTCCAGTTCCTTGAGGTCCGGAGTAACCTCCTTGATTTCGTTGTCGGCTGCCAAGGGGAATGCCTGGGCCCAGGAATTAGGGTCCTTGAAGCGCTTCCAGTTGATAATAGGATGATCTGCTGAGAGCGGGAGAGTATGTTGAATCCCCTTGGGACCTGCCTCGAAAGGCATTATACCAAAGGTGGGCTGTAGATGTCAATTCCGCAAGTCATTAGCCAACTGGTCCAGAGCCGTATCACTAAATATTTCCTCTATGCCCGGCAAGACTAGTTGGACGAGTTCAATCAAAACATCAATCTCCCTTTCCGTCATATGAGTTCTGAAGGCCTTGTGTGTCCACTCTGTTCCCCTTGGCAATTCCTGTATAACATCTTCTTCCTGGAAAAAGAATGCCCCTACCGCTCGCCCAAAACCATTCATATATCGGTGCCAATTCTTGGCACAGGTTGATACTGTTTTCCACTGGAGCAACACTACACCCTCTGGGAGATTTGTTTCAATAATTTTTAAGGCGAGATGCTGTGCCTCACGAAGCTGGACACCATCACGTACATGGCTGAGAATCAAACTCTGATACGCTTCATGGATCTCATACTACCTTAAGCAATTAGAAGCTACTTTGTTGATTGAGATCAGGAATTATAATACATACGTAGAAGATTCTTTCAACAACATATTGACCATCATTGTGACGACCTGTTTTCAGCAATCCGGTCAGCAATGCCCTGAGGTGGCGTACACTTGGATTGATCAGTAGGCCAGGGAGTTCATCACCAAGTGGGGGTACTGGGGGCGCATCTGCATAAAACAATGCCCGCCAGTACTCCAGGCTGCCTACTGTAACATTAGCAAACAGATCCTCATAACCAGTCAACTCATTCACAAGCTTGAAAAGCATCAAGAGCCTGTCACTGGCCAATCAGCCCCTCTGACGTGAAGTATAGAGAGCGTTCTCGCGCATCCACATCTGCATGAAGATAGGGGCTTGATACCATACATCCTAATTGCCCTTTGTCAGCTTAATATTCATTACCTATAATATAGACAGAGGGGTATTACGTCAAGACACTATCTGTGGTCATTGCGTGGCACTGGTAGGGCCAGGGGAATCCGCAGCACATCTAAATCTTGTGGAGTTAGTACGCAAAGTGACATTACCAATTCCTGCTGATGGTCTTCTCTCATCTCATCGTCCTGAACAATCTCAAGGCCACTTTTGCCAAGGTGGATACCTAGTATCCCATCCACAACGTGTGCGTGGGAATGGACTCCTGCATAGTGAAGGATTTGAGTAATAGGACTTGTGGAAGCAGGTATTTTGAAAGATGTATGTCGGAGTGGAGGGGACAACTGATGATGGAGAAGGTAAGGAAAGCTGTGCCTATTTATCTACAATGATTGAATTGCCAAGTCCATAAGAATGAACTCTATACTAAGCAATAAGGCTCAATATATAGCCCAACTCAGGGTCAGAAATCCTCAAATGTCACACAAAGATAAGAGACAATACCCCAACTCAACTAACATCATAATTTTTGAAAATCGGTTTTTGAAAAAAGAAATGTATGATTAAGATCTACAAACTCTTAGGATGTCAATAAAACAAATAGTTTTTTAATTAATCAAAAGGTGAAAAAGTTGTTATGGAATGAATATTGTGCCACAACTAGTACTGTGTGGCTAAGGTTGTTGTGTAAATCTCATACTTTTTATGGTGAAAAAAACAGAATAGTATGAGAAAGATTTTCAGAATATGTATATCTCATCATGATATGAAAAAACAATTGAATATAACTAAGTATTTGATTTAACAATTAAAGAAAACTTGATTCAAGATTAAAAGCAAAGCTATTCTATAATCTATAAGCAGATAGTTTAAGACATTTGTTACTTTAAAGCCTTCTCATTGGCTAAGTTTCAGATTTGGTTTTGAGGGCTAGGTATTGGCCAAATCCTAGGACTCTGATTTGTTGAAAGAGTGCATGATAGATCATATGTGATATCAATATTGAGGAAGGTCAATGATATCATACATGGTATCATACTAGATCTTATCGAATGGTTAATGATATCATACATACTACTATATCATATCGAAAGGCCAGTGATATCATATATAGTACTATATTTTATCCAAAGGTCAATGATATCGTACATAGTACTATATCTTGTTGAAAGGTCTGAGTCAATCATATCATATATAGTACTATGGCTTATTGAAAGGTCTCAGTCAATGATATCAAACATAGTACTATATCTAATCGGAAGGGTAATGGCATCATATATGGTACTAGATCTTACAGAAGGGTTGATAATAGGATACATAGTACTATATCTCATTGAAAGGTCTGAGTCAATCATACCATACATAGTACTATGGCTTATCAAAAGGGTAATGACATCATATATGATACTATATCTTACGAAAAGGTTAATAATAGCATACATAGTACTATATCTTATTGAAAGGTCTGAGTCAATTACACCATACATAGTACTATATCTTATAGAAAGGTCTGAGTCAATTATATCATACATAGTACTATATCTTATCAAAAGGGTAATGACATCATATATGGTACTATATCTTACGGAAGAGTTGATAATATGATACATAGTACTATATCTTATTGAAAGGTCTGAGTCAATCATATCATACATAGTACTATGGCTTATCAAAAGGGTAATGACATCATATATGATACTATCTCTTACGAAAAGGTTAATAATACCATACATAGTAGTACTATATCTTATTGAAAGGTCTGAGTCAATTATATCATATATAGTGCTATATCTTATCGAAAGATCAATGGTACTATAGATAGTATTGTATCTGATTGAAAGATCATGATATCAGACATGGCAATATATCTTATTAAAAGGTTTGAGTCAATGATATCATACATGGTAGTATATCTTATTAAAAGGTCTGAGTCAATGGCACCATATGGAATACTATATCTTATAGAAAGGTGAATAATACTTTACATAACGTCATTTACCGGGAACCCGATCAGGACCGGGATCCCGCTCACCCATAGCAACCACTGAAAAATCAAACTTACATTTGATTATCACAATTAATAATAGAGATACTACTTTGAAAATCTAGCTATAAGTACTTTAAAATATAGAGAATCTGAAAATATAGTTTTCATTTTCTTGTCATAAAAGATTCCTCTGCTATAATGGTTTTAAGATAGCCTATTCCACAAATGAATAGTATTTGCTCCAAGGGGTATAGGGTTGAAACCCCTGCATGAAGGACATTTTAAAATACATAGAAGCATAGTATAAGTCTTATATATTAAGATTAATCCAGTTTTAATTTACTTTATACTTGATTTTCAAAGCAATAGTTGTTAAAAGAGAGATGGAAAACTACACATAAAGTACATACAAATCGTGTCAATTTTACCATGTAATATCTCTACATATAGTTGGTCAATCAACTCAGTTCTTTGGAATACCCTTTATTATAATATATTAAGTAAGTATAGAAAGTTTAAAGCTAAATAAACAAGTTTTGCATAATGTATACTTTGATTATTATCCAACCAGTAAAAACTATAAAAGAATTACTCTACTATCTTCAAATTGCAATTATGAATTATTTGAACTAATATTCAGTTATGAGATTATTCTGAAGGGTCTTAGAAGTCAAGCTGTACTTTGTAGAGCTTTCCAAAATAATAATTTCTCATTAGATTAGATGTTTATTGCATTTAATTATATCTAACAAATCCTTTTTCAACCACTAAATATACTTAGATATACTTGCTTAACTAATATATAGAATCTGAAGCCTAGTTTCCTTATATCCATCCATTTCTAAATTGACCTATAGTGTATTTAAAAAAAATATTCAATTCGTTTGACAATTAGGGAAAGGTTTATTGGTTATCAACTATTACTATTCATAGTAAATGGTGTAAAAGATATGAGAGTAATGTTTGTCTAACCAAACTTTGTATACTTACTTAATATATTATAATAAAGGGTATTCCAAAGAACTGAGTTGATTGACCAACTATATGTAGAGATATTACATGGTAAAATTGACACGATTTGTATGTACTTTATGTGTAGTTTTCCATCTCTCTTTTAACAACTATTGCTTTGAAAATCAAGTATAAAGTAAATTAAAACTGGATTAATCTTAATATATAAGACTTATACTATGCTTCTATGTATTTTAAAATGTCCTTCATGCAGGGGTTTCAACCCTATACCCCTTGGAGCAAATACTATTCATTTGTGGAATAGGCTATCTTAAAACCATTATAGCAGAGGAATCTTTTATGACAAGAAAATGAAAACTATATTTTCAGATTCTCTATATTTTAAAGTACTTATAGCTAGATTTTCAAAGTAGTATCTCTATTATTAATTGTGATAATCAAATGTAAGTTTGATTTTTCAGTGGTTGCTATGGGTGAGCGGGATCCCGGTCCTGATCGGGTTCCCGGTCCTGATCGGGTTCCCGGTAAATGACATTAGTACTATATCTTATCGAAAAGTCAATGATACAATAGTTAGTACAATATCTGAGCAGAAGATCAAAGATATCAGACATGGTACTATATCTTATTAAAAGGTTTAAGTCAATGATATCATACAGGATACTATATCTTATTGAAAGGTTAATAATACTTTACATAGTACTATATCTTATCAAAAGGTCAATGGTACGATAGTTGGTACAATATCTGTTTGCAAGATCAATGATATCATACATGGCACTCTATCTTTTTAAAAGGTCCAAGTTGATGATATCATACAGAGTACCATATCCTATTGAAAGGTTAATACTTGCATATATAGTACTATATCTTATAGCAAGATCAATAATATCATAGTATTACAATTGAGTTTACAACAGAGGTCAATGATATCACATTGTACGATTGATAGCCTGAGTACAAGCCTCTTTATGATATCATTCCTCAGTCTAATGAATTGATTCAGATAGGTAGTCAATATACTTAAAATATTTACTTTTTAACTAATATATATAGGACAAATCTTCCCATCATGTCTTCATAGGTATCAGACTCTTTTGTGCTATCTTTCTCGATCAAAACTATAACAATCCTATTCCAAGATTTCTATATTCAACTTCCGAGTTCATTTTACTACCCAATTCTTTCCAACTTTTCAGATATTCTTCACAATTGTCTTCTCTCTCTCTATGGCTGTCAATTATCGTGAGAATAATATTGCTTATATTTCCTGTCTGCTGGAGCTTACTCAGAAAGATAATATGACCAATTTTCGTAAGGTTTTTACATCCTCTCGTAGTTGCATTGACTCTCAGTTCTCTGTATCGGAGGAGATTGTTGATATAGATGATCTACCATGCCAGTTGGTTTGCAATATTGGTGATTGGCTTCCAGAGCCAACTGAAGGGTCGGTTGGAATATGTACTGGATCATTCTGTGATTTCGGAGCCAGTATTGGTCTAAGGGTTACTGTAACCAATATCAATGAGTAAGTTCAAATATTTTTCTTTGTTTCTTAAATAAATAATATAAATCTACATCTATTATCTTCAAACAACTCTTGATTATAATCCGATCACGTTATTTTGATATTTAAGATCTAATTAAAATTTACAGATTTCCTGGAAATCCAACTCAGCCTGAGTTTGATGACCATGCACCTCCGATTGTATCAGCATATATATTTTTTGTCTGAAGAACAGTACAAACCTATAGGGTACCAGCAGCTGCTAGTTGTTCAGATATTGTTGGCTGGCGAATCTTTGATGTGAGAATTGGATTTTATGATTCAGAATCACAAGTACGAAAGATATTTACAATAGGATGCTTCTTGAAGGACCACCCCCAATGGCAACGATTCACACTTCCTAGCACCTATGACTTGGTTCAAGTTCAGGGCAGACTAGTTGGACGACTTAAAGAGAAGGATTCTCGGTTTCAGTATTTATGTTGTCGAATCGAAGACTTTACTCTCTTTGGTTCCCAACCTAAATCTGAAGAACCTACCTTACCAGGTAGTGCTCAGTATGGAAGCACTTGGGATAAGCCTGGAATGCCGAATAGCTCTACTCAATCTGCCGAATTGAAAAGCTGGACTGCAAGATCAAAATGTCGAATTCTACAGCAAGACCTACTTTCAATGTCTAGCACCTTAGACGATACTACTGCTATATCACCCCTCCCATCAGTTACTTCTTCAACATCAACTGATCCCAAAACTAAGCTTCTCAAGTCATCAAAACAATCACATACACAAGCCTTTAACTCCAAGCATGACTCTCACAATGTAGATAATTCTTCTACTTCTTCCTCTCTTCCTCCTTCGAATGCACAGTTTCCCACTCCAACTTCCTCAAGTCAACACGAATCACGGCTTTCTTCTCCAGTAATTATTTCCGATCACAATTATATTCCTGCATGTAACGTTTCCTTATCGGTTCTCGATACACTGACAACCTTTAAGAAACTGTCCCGGGTTGTGCACTTGAAATTCTAGCCAAAGTGTGGCCTTAGGCGGATTGATCAAGCGGAGGCTCCGAAAGGTTGTTAGATAAAACCTTTTACTATATCGCTAAGGTCTTTAAGTGTTTGGCTGCTTCTCACTATCGTGGCGAACTGAAGAGGTAACTATCCAACCAAGTATATTGAAAACTCTGTGTGTCGAAGGCTGCTCTCTCTAAATCCGAAAGATACAGCCTTTAAATACATGGCCGGCTTTTCCTAAAGCCTTACTCCTACGAGCACAGCTCGTATCCTAAAACCACTATGGTATCAAATCGATACCATCAAACAATACATAAAACATTCAAGGTATCAAACGATCCCTTGAAACAAACTTCAAAACAACCGGAGTATCCACTGATACTTCTGAAACACAATCAGGGAGAGGCACAACCTCGTATCCCGAAACCAAACATAAAACAAACTGGGTATCAAACGATACCTCCTGCATACATAACAAGGCTACAGCCATAAGGCACGTATCCTGAAACCATCCTGCATACATAACAAGGCTACAGCCACAAGGCTCGTATCCTAAAACCAAACTAATCCTAAGGGAAATCCATTAGTAACCATAGTACCTGTACCGGTTACACTGCAACTCAAACCCGGCAAGCTGAAGAAGCTCCACGACAATCAATTCACTCTCACAACCCAACTCTCGGTTTATTTACTAGGCTTTTCTTTTTTCATTTATTAATTATAAATTCTTAATCTGTTTAAATATTTGTTTCTCAGCTATTTGATTTTCGTCTATTTCCTTGACCATAGTAAATTATTTACTTTTTAGTTATATACTCTTAATTCAGGATAAGTCATGTTGGTTTTCTTTATGTTTTTCAACTATTGTATATATTTTTTCCTAAAACAATATTTTCAGAAGATTTTATTTCTGCTTAGAAATTATTTCCTCTTCAGAATCATGATAAACTTGAATACTTTTTAAACTATTAACTCTTGATACTAAATTTATTAATACTAGTACCATATTTTCTAAATATATAACATATTTTTATTGATTAAAAATTAAGAATATATTTCAGGTTGAGATTCTACAAGTTATAAGGTAGATTGAGAAAACAATTGATTGTGTGAATGCAGTAAGAATCATATACGTAGGGTTAGGGTTAGGAATTATGTGGATTGATTCTAGAGACAGAGTATACTAGTACAGGACCAAACCTACTGCCAGGGCAGATACATTGAAGAGTTTGAGAGGAAGACACAACATGTGAGGAGACAACTACCAACAGGTGAGAAGCAACTGAGATGAAGGAAAGAACAACTACAGAACAACTCCAAAGGATACAAATAGGGCCTGCATCAGGCACAGTAGTGGGTACCACTACTGGTGTAGTAGTACCCAGTAAGCTATTGAGAGGAGACAGGATACCAAGCGAGCAAGGCAGCCCATCTCCAACCCAAAACAGGGCCATACCGACAAGCGCATATGGAGCTCCCCTCGGAAGTGGGAGTACAAGGCCCTACCCACAGGCCGAAAGAGAACAGGAAACAGTAAGAGAACAATAAGTAATAAGAGTGCAGAACAGACGAGTAACTTTTGTCAAATCAGATGAAAGATGTATAAAATAAGAAGAAAACTGATGAGAAATGTAAGACAAACTTTTAATATAGCCAAAATAACAATAATAAGAGAAGAAACTCGACTCGCATACACTATAAGGAGAGAAGATCAAAGAATTGCACACACTAAGACCAAGAAAAGAACAGCAGATAAAAACATAGAAGAAAAATAGAAAATAAGAAAAGCCTATTGTGCAGGAGCATTAGCCCTTAGTAAATTGGACATGGTAAGTGCCCAGAAGTCGAGTATCATGTGTGCCTTATCCCAGAGCCGTTGGTTGAGTAGAAAATCCACAATGAGGTACTTGACACCAGGATCGAGGAGCTGACTATCAAGATCCAGGATGAATTGTTGTTCTGCAGTGAGGCCTGGGTCGGGATAAGGCATACATGTGGTATGACCTCTATCAAATCTCTCTCCACAAACACACATTTGTCACCAGCCAAAGACACCACGAGGCCAAGCGAGGAAGCACGCTTGGTCTGCTGCAGGTGCAGTGAGTACAGCATCACAATCCATTCCAGGAATACAGTCAGTAAGGAGACCAGGAGCAGAAATCTGAAGAAGCTTGGGAGATTTGGAGTCTACGGATCGTAGCTGATTGTACTTTTGAAGGGAAAGGTCGTGGAGAATCTTCTCACGCAGAACAGGAAGAGAAGTCTGTCTAAGGTTAGGGAGGTGAGGTGTGAATACTGGTGGGGGATTGAGAAATTGGAAGAGGAGAGGGTGGTGGTTGCGGACAGCTATCCTGTGAGTGGTCCTGGGATACCAGAGATTCTTGTGCAGGATTGCTTGTAATAGATTATTCTTGTCCATACTCAGAAGATGAAGGTAGAAGCGAGAATGAAGGTGTAACGCATGATCCTTGAGTGGAAGAAGGGCTAGTAGATGGCACGTGATATGGGGTCGATTGGCAGCACTTCCAGCTATTGATTGAAGACAATTGTTGTAAGCAGTATTCATTGTAACCCATGCCTTTGGCTTTCCATCCTTGGGGAGGTGGGTGTGGAGCAGAGGAAGAGAATATTCCAGTGTTGGTAGAAGTATGCTTTTGAGGATGTTGAACCGTATGCGTGGACACCAAGAAGCAGAATACCAACGAAGGGCACCAAGATGCCTTCCCACCCTTTCACAGAGTAGTGTACTCTGAGAGTCAAAGTCGATACCTTTAGAGGCAAACATGACACCCAAATACTTGTAGGTATTGACAAAGGGGATGGGCTGGTTGTTGCAAAGGATGGAGGAGGGCATTGGGGTCCTAGCAGCGCAATGGGTTTGTAGAGAGCCACATTTAAGAATATTGAAAGCTATTCCATGTTGATCAGCCCAGCGAGTAGCCATATTAACAAGACTTTGGACATGTTGGATGGTTGGTGAAATAATAACCGCATCATCCACAAAGAATAGAGCTGAAGGAAAGCTTGGTCTAGATTGCCAGTTGAGTGATTGCAGAAGACTGTTGATGAACCAATTGAAGAGGATTGGGGACAAGGGTGATCCCTGTAACAGTCCACAATTGCGATTATGTTGTGCTGATGGACAGCCATTCACAATAAGCGAAAAGTTCATGTCTCGGAATATGAGTTGGTAGATCAGTCTTAGGACCAAGGGGTTGATATCTGGAGCTTGGAGCTTCCTTTCCAGATGTGACCACCGAACCTTATCGAATACGGCAGCAAAATCAAGGAAGACAATATGTGAACCAGCATCAGCCTGAGTCTGGTAGTGCAGCGTCAGAACATTGGTCCAGGTTGAATAGCCTGCACGGAAGCCAGCTTGAACCCCAGAATATGGCATCTTGCCAGAGGTTGAAACAATGGGAAGAATTAAGGCTTCAAAGAGTTTGCGGAACAGACAAACAAGATTTATGGGGTATGAGTTTTGTGCAGCATAAGGCTCCTTCCTGTCCTTGCACAGTGGGTACACGAGGGATTCATTCCATCGTCTAGGAGTTTGACCAGTTCGTAGGCAGGCCAGATATATCTAATGAAAGTGAGTGGGGAAGGAGGTCTCAAGGAGATAGCGTAACATGATTACAGTTATACTATCAGTACTACAGGAAGCAGCGGAGGACATGCGACCAAGTTGGCCCTTGATTTTGTTAATCGATATGTGAGCAAGAAGTCCAGAGGCGAGAAAGGTTGATTCAGGAAAGGGCTCAGTGGACTGAAGAGCTGAAATCCTTGAGGAGGAGGAGTGAGAGAAGGAGGCTGAGGAGGTGAGAAACCCAAGTTGTTAAGAGTGTATCTGGGGGGTCCAGCCCTTGGAATGGAAGAAGATGCTGAAGAATTGAACATCTTGGAATAGTGCTCAATACATTCTTCCATTGGAGTTGACTGCCCAGTTGAGCTGACAATTTGTTGGCATACCATGGAAGCCCATTGAGTACGCTTCAGGAGCGGAATACTAGCAGACATGTCCAACTCGGCTGAGAGTTGTTTAGCAGCCTTGTCCTCCTTTCTTCTTGACTCCTGTGGTTTGTATATATTCCAAGTATACTTTCCGCAATAGCTTGTACTGCTGCACATAGGATTGAGTCAAGCATGTTGACATCAAACCTCGCTGACCCTTTGAATGAGGTAAATAGAGTCTCCATAAAGTCCCAATTCTGCTGAGACTTCTTGGCTATTGGTTCCTTTCTCAATCGCTGAACATGAAAAAGAGTTGGACCAGTCTGGGTTGTAGATGCTCGAGGGACTTGAGGTGCAGAGGGTCTAGATGATGAGGCTGGGGGGTGAAATTTAACATGCAAGAGGAAGCGATAATCCGTTTGAAAGATGAGACCTTGGGTGGAAACAAGGGATAATGCAATATTGGGTTGATGCTGAATGGCTGCAAATACATGGTCAGGAATGGTGTGAGAGGTTGCATATTCGGAAGGATCTTGGATGTGAGACATGTTGGTATTGACAGCCCATGTTTGAAATAGGGGGACACGTGGGGATGGATTGCAGGCGGGACCGCGTCTGGCAAGAGGAGGGTTATGTTGAAACTTTGTATTTATATCACCGGGTAGGAGGTCAAGAGAGCCAATTTGGTTAAGATTGGTTTGTAGTGATTGTTCCGACATGAAGAAGGGTGGATAATAGACACCGGCAAACCGAAAGCCTGGAAGGGAAACTGTAATAGAGTGGGTTGACAATGTGGTATGCTGAATCATCAGCAAAAATTCTGGCTTGCATTCTGAGCGTCCTGTGCATCAGACGCACAGGACGCCAGAACGCCAATCGCGAATCAGGACGCAACCATGGTACCACACAACTCACCAGACGCAACCGAACGCAGCACCTAAGACTCAGGACGCACCGGACGCAGCACCTAAGACTCAGGACACACCGGACGCAGCACCTAATACTCAGGATGCCACCTGAAGCTGGACCATATCTTCCTGAGATAAGCGAAGGGTCCCCCCTTTACCAGTTTCTGACCTTGGTTACCTCGGTCACAATACTACTAGTAGATTTCATGCTATCAAACAATTAAATTTACTACTATTCTACTATGGTTCTAATATACAGGCTAATCCACACAGAAACACCCATCATGATACTTATAAGCAGCCTGAGCCTTCTAACAAAATACCCGTTCACAGGCAAGTTTAACCCCCCCCTCCAGCCTCATGCGCCGGGGGACACCCCCTAGCTGGCACCCTGTAACATCATGAATAAAAGTCGCGGAGGGATGAATCTTATATCCTTGTGAAGCCGGCGGCGAGCCCAACAACCTCCCGCAAACAGAATCAAAATCCGTCCAGCGGTTGTGGAGTAATCTGCCGTCGAGTAAAATATCTCTAGGGTTACTATAAAGATCCTCTCCACAGAAGACAGCGACTTCCTGGGTTTTGATGCGACAGAGACGTACCTTATACCGTTAGAGAGCTAGCGTCAAGTCCAACAACCTCCCGCAAAGAGCATCAAGATCCGTCCAGCGGTTGTGGAGTAATCTGCTGTCGAGTGAAATATTGCCAGGGCTACTATGAAGATCCTCTCCACAGAAGACAGCGATTTCCTGAGTTTTGATGCGACAGAGACGTACCTTATACCGTTAGAGAGCTAGCGTCAAGTCCAACAACCTCCCGGAAAGAGCATCAAGATCCGTCCAGCGGTTGTGGAATAATCTGCCGTCGAGTAAAATATCGCCAGCTTGATAGCTAATACACCCTCCACAGAAGACCGCGATATCCTGGGTTTTGATGCGACAGAGACGTACCTTACACCGTTGGGAAGCTGACATCGAGCCCAACGATCCCCCGCAAAGAGCATCAAAATCCGTCAAGCGGTTGTGGAGTAATCTGCCGTCGAGTAAAGTATCGCCAGGGCAACTATAAAGATCCTCTCCACAGAAGACAGCGATTTCCTGGGTTTTAATGCGACAGAGACGTACCTTATACCGTTGGGAAGCTGGCGTCAAGGCCAACAACCTCCCGCAAAGAGCATCAAGATCCGTCCAGCGGTTGTGGAGTAATCTGCTGTCGAGTATAATATCGCCAAGGCTACTATAAAGATCCTCTCCACAGAAGACAGCGATTTAGGGTTAGGCACCGAGCAAGCGAAGCGAGCGAGGTGTAGGGTCTTCTGTGAAGACGAAGAGTAGTGAAGGGAAAAGTTTTTGTTGACAAAAGAAGCGGCGGACAGTCAGTGAAGATGTTTTTAGGCGGGCTTCAGTGATGATGCTGTTTCGTCTCTGATCCAAGAAACTTTTCAACGCCGGAGAGAGGGGAGTATTTATCCTCAAATCTCGTGGGGGAACAAGGCTCTCGGACCAAAGACGATCCGGGAGTATTACGCTGTGGTGTGCGTAATATGTTGCGGTGTGGATGGAAATCGTACGCCATTACCTCAGTGATAGTGTGAGCGATTTATTTCGTACGATGGTGGTACGCTATAGCGCACGCAATCCACCGATCATGACGAAAAGTCCTATATGCGCGCCGGAACCGGAAGGATCACCAAAACCGGCAAGCGAACGCAGCTGAAGCGTTGTCTGCTATAAACGCGCAATGATGACCGCATGAGTGTGACTCTATAGCCAAACTCAGGGTCAGAAATCCTCACATGTCACACAAAGATAAGAGACAATACCACAACGCAACTAACATCAGAATTTTTGAAAATAGGTTTTTGAAAAAAGAAATCTATAATTAAGATCTACAAACTCTCAGGATGTCAATAAAACAAAGAGTTTTTTAATTCATCACAAGGTGAAAAAGTTGTTATGGAATGAATATTGTGCCACAACTAGTACTATGTGGCTAAGGTTGTTGTGTAAATCTCATACTTTTTATGGTGAAAAAAACAGAATAGTATGAGAAAGATTTTCAGAATGTGTACATCTGATCATGATATGAAAAAACAATTGAATATAACTAAGAAGTTGATTTAACAAGTAAAGAAAACTTGATTCAAGGTTAAAAGCAAAGCTATTAAATAAATGTAGTTGTAGAAAAAAATTCGGCTGGGTGAACATTGTTGTACTTGGAAAAGATATTTTATGTGAGAAAATGGATTTATGAGAAAATAAGTGTATAAATAAGGATAATTTTTATAAGAAAGTTTTTGCATATTAGAAAATTCATTCACAGAAACTTATCTTATAGAACAATTATCATCTCAGAAAATTATGTGTAATGAGAAAAGTTCTTTGTTTTGTATAAGAAAACTGGTCACAGAAAATAAATTTCATTTGGGAAAATTATTTATTATAAGAAAATTATTTCATGAGAAAATTATCGAATATAATAATAAGTTCAGCTGAGAGAGAACAATTTCATGTGAAAACATTATTGCCTTGAAGAAAATTATCTTTGCAGAGAAAATGTTTGCCTTTAACAAAACTAATTCATATGAGAAAAGAATTTGTTTGACACAGGTTTCTTGTAATATTTACATATAAGAGAAAATCATTGAAAGGGAAAATTTTGTTTCTTGTAAAAAAGATTCAGTATGAGAAAGGTTTCGTTTCAGAGGAACTAATTGCATGCGAAAATTATTCATGGTAGAAATGAATTGGCCAAGGGAAAATTATTTTATGAGAAAACTAACTTCTCAGAGAAAATGAATTTATAAGAAAATTATCTTCTATGAGAAAATCGTTTGGTGTAAGAAAATTATTAGATGTAAAAAAATTATTAAATGGAAAAAAATTATTCAATGTAGAAAAATTATCTTTATAAAGAAAATTATTCTATTTGAGAAAGTTTTCAGGTGAGAGACAAGTATTTCATGTTGGCTGATTGTTTCCTCTGAGAAAATTATCATCTTAAAAAAAAGTATACTGCTTTTAGAAAATGATTTTATAAGAAATAGATTTCTTGTGAGGTTTACTTCTATGAGCACATGATTCCATGTGAGAAAATTATTTCTTATAAGAAAATTATGTATTCAGAGAAAATTATCTTCTCAGAGAAAATTATCTGCCCAGAGAAAATTATCTTCTCAGATAAAATTCTCAGTCGAGAGAAAATTATCTTCGGAGAAAAAACTATCTGCCCAGAGAAAGTTATCTTCTCAGAGAAAATTATCTGCCCAGAGAAAATTATCTTCTCTGATAAAATTCTCATCCTAGAGAAAATTATCTTTGCAGAAAAAATTATCTGCCCAGAGAAAATTATCTACCTAGAGAAAATTATCTGCACTGAGGAAATTATATTCCCAGAAAAAATTATCTGGCCAAAGAAAATTATCTTCTCAGATAAAATTCTCAGTCAAGAGAAAATTATCTTCGGAGAAAAGATTATCTGCCCAGAGAAAATTATCTTCTCAGATAAAATTCTCAGCCTAGAGAAAATTATCTTTGCAGAAAAAATTATCTGCCCAAAGAAAATTATCTTCTCACAGAAAATTATCTGCCTAGAGAAAATTATCTTCTCAGATGAAATTCTCAGCCTAGAGAAAATTATCTTTGCAGAAAAAATTATCTGCCCAGAGAAAATTATCTTCTCAGATAAAATTCTCAGCCTAGAGAAAATTATCTTTGCAGAAAAGATTATCTGCCCAGAGAAAATTATCTTCTCAGAGAAAATTATCTGCCCAGAGAAAATTATCTTCTCAGAGAAAATTATCTGCCCAGAGAAAATTATCTACCTAGAGAAAATTATCTGCCCCGAGAAAATTATATTCCCAGAGAAAATTATCTGCCCAGAGAAAATTAGGTTCGCGGAGAAAATTATATGCCTAGAGAAAATTATCTTCTAGCAGAAAATTATCTGCATAGAGAAAATTATCTTCACTGACAGGATTATCTGCCCAGAGACAACTATCTTCTCTGAGAAAATTATCTACCCAGAGACAATTATCTTTTCCGAGAAAATTGCTATTTCATGAGAAAAGTGTATGATGTAAGAAAATTCTTCTATAAGAAAAAACTTTTCACCTCAGGGAAAAATATTTCATCTTAGAAAATCTTTGCTTGTAAGAAAACAATCATCCCAGACAGAATTGGTATTT
>Ga0307517_10006282_pt1 | contig 17651 bp, 16 predicted proteins | sample 23_EM_MG_FD_194515 | JGI IMG/M metagenome (GOLD analysis project Ga0307517, IMG submission 194515) | Populus trichocarpa ectomycorrhiza microbial communities from riparian zone in the Pacific Northwest, United States - 23_EM | ecosystem: Host-associated > Plants > Roots > Unclassified | place...
GTGCTCGGCGGTTGGCTTTCACCAAAAATAGAAATTTAATCAATTCTGGTGGTGGGGTGACATCCTTTTTTGTAAATATGTCCATCAAATCACTATTTTTGGGAAGAGGGAACTGCCGGCGACACTGCACGAAAATGATGACTGCACTTTTTTATGCAAGACCCTGTAAAATCACCCTCAAAGCACAAATTTTTGGGCCTCAAATAGGACATATGTTTGCCACGTGACGTTCTAAAATGGTGCTTTTTAATCTCTCATTTTTCCTTTTGCGCGACGTCGGGGTGCACTTTGTGGATCCAACTCTTTTAACGATGACAACAAAGTGTCACCGTTGCAACTTCCATTATAGTCATGTATGATTTGGATGTAGTGAATGAATAATCCTCACCGTTCTTCCTGATTTGGCCCTCAAATACCCATATTTTCGGACAAAGACCCGCCAAAAGTGCCCCCAAATACCCAGATTTCTGGACACAGATTCGATTATTTTTGGCTCTCAAATACCCAAATTCGCGGACACCACCCCTCGGGAGCTTCCCGGGGCGTGACGGACTTCTATCAACTCGACTGTCATTATCTGGCCATTATTAGCGATATTGGCCGTTTGGACGATGATGATGGAGGGACTCCCATCGCACCTTGCTGATCAAAAGAGCAAGAACTGGAGAGCAAGAACTGAAGGTGATACACACGAACATGACCCCTAACTGCCGGCCCGCCAACCACCGAACGATGTCACTGATGTTGTTTCTCCAGGTTTCTCCCCACCAACAATCCGCCTCTTACAATGCAGACACTGGCTTATAGGCTTCGACATCTTATTCACTCCCTTTAACACCTATATTTGTATTAGTTTCGGGGAATTGAATGGGGCACCGATCGATCACTCTCACTGCTCGACAATCGAGCTCATTTACCTTGCTGGCAGCTCTCGTGAATCAAACCGGACACCGTCGAAAATATCGTCGGTAAGATAAAGCCTTTCGTAGCTTCCAAAATTGGCGTTCCTTGTCATTCTCACAACCATCGGTTAGCAGTGGCCAAGGCCGCGACATCCTATCTCAGCCTCGCCTCTTGCTTCCATCACTCGAGTGGATTCTGGGAGGACGATTCCGAAAGGTTAACTTCCATGAATAGCTTATGATGGGGCAGGTTTCAACCTTCTCGGCGCATATGAGGAAACCACCAATAGATATTTGGATGGCGATTTAATTTCGATTCTCCGGAGTGCGTGTTCAGAATAGGGACAGTCAGTGGGTGATCTACAATCCGACAACTGGGCCTTCGTTGACGATCGTTTAACCTCTACTGGCCTGGTCTATCTTTCCGGAACTCCTTGACTGGCGAAGTGCGCGAAGGCTTCGCCTAGCAACAGTCCACCTTCGGGGTTATCTCCAGATGCTTCAGTGAATCATTTGCCCGAACCATCAGTCAAGACCATGTTATGAATAGGTCTTGAACTCGGTTGCCATGTCCCTGTCAAACCCGGATGCCAAACGGTTAAGTACTTAAGTAAGGTAGAATGCTTGAGCTTGTTTACACTTCCGTCTTCCTCTTGGTGGCACCTCATGAAGACTGGTCCCCCAGAGGTCCAGTATGCTCACTCGGGAATATTTCGTCGCCTTTGGTGTTGGCCTCATGGCCGTCATCGCCATGAGGGTGATTTTAACACGTCTCGGGAGGCCAAAATATCTTCCTGGTCCTCCGCAATTATTATTCGTTGGTAACCTCTTCCAGATGCCAGAGTCGTAGGCTTGGGTGACCTACAGGAAGTGGGCAGAGACATATGGTACGCATTCAACGCCGATTCGAATCCATGGCTTTCTAAACCTCTGTGAATAAGGGGACGCGACATACCCAGAAATTTTGGGTAGCCCTCTTGTAATCTCGAACACCTATGACGCTTGCGTCGGGATCCTTGAGAAGAGATCTGATATTTACTCAGACCGTCCAGTGGGTATCATGGCCAATATTCTGTGCGTTTTGCTACGAAAAATATCCCTCCTTTTACTGGAATTCACCCCTTGAACGATCTTAAAAACCTTATAAAACCTTATAAAACCAGGCTTGTCGTCCAGATTTGGTTGGTGTTGTTTCCATTACACCTCCAGGTTTGTACCTGGTTAGAGTTCATCTGAGAGTTTTTTGTCAGATCAAGACATAGATTGAGATTCGACGTGCCTGGTGAAGAGGAAAAAGAGGGAGGTTAACGAGGGAAGGAAAAGAGTATCGAGGCACTTACCATTCCCAACCCACTCGAAATGGCTACCCCTGCCATATTGCCAGTTCTGCGCCGCTAATATGCTATGACAACGCCACAGATGCATGCCTGCCCCGTTATGGGGAGCTACGGATTGTTGAGGGATGGATAAGTTAAGAGATGGAGGAATGAGGTACGCACTTTGACCAGCATCCAAGCAGTATGGGGTATCCGCTAGGACGACATGGGTAGAGCTCAACTCCTATTGGAGTATCCATCGTTGTGCCGGAGTCCCATTGCAGTCGAAACTGGAATTGATCAGGGAAACGAGTTAGACAGTGGTACAAGCGGCCATACATTTGAACGGGTGTTCCATTCTCGTACTGCGCGCCACGAACGTCGGGGCATTCTTTATGTTTCCATTGGGATGTATTTTGACAACTACGGTAGGAGGGGCGGGAGGTGGGAACGTTCCCATCGGGCAGAACCTATCGAACTCGAATTAGTTTACTCAAATTAGTTTTGTTCATCAGCATCAATTTGACAAGAACACAAACGTAACGGTGTAGCCAGTGTGGCTCCCTGGGCAAGACGATGGAGGGGGGGTGGGAGCGCCGGAGGTAGGGATTGGGAACCGAGTGGGAGGCATGTCGAAGGTCCAGCAATCACGCGAATCGCAGGTCTTTGCAACGCAGAACCCTTTACTCTGCTCGAAATTTACGGGTTATTGTTCGACGTTTTACATCGGGGCTGGGGGACTCCGGGTGGACTTGGGGACAATCCTCACCCCTACATTGTGGTGTTGTGAGTCCTTAACAATATAATAATAGTCGGCCTGATAGAAATAAGGACAGGTTGAAGGTGGTGAAATGCAGATGAACGAGAACATACTTACTGCGCCGTAGAACCCAGCCCTTGTCGTTCTCTTTCCGTTTGTGCGTCCGCCGTTAGTTGTGGTATAAATTAAGCCATTCCAGTCCTCGGCGAACAACTTATGTATCTCTGCGTTTCTCGCGATGGTGCCCCCAGAGCGTCCGTTGATAAGAGGTCGACGGCAACCGGGCACTTGCTTTTGATGGTATAATCACGTTCGGCGTGGACACTGACGAGGATAAGAAGCGGAAGGAGTCCAATGTGGGATGAGTTGAATATTCTCATGTTGGGCAGGGTTGACGTTGTGGAAGGAAGCTGGGGCGCCGATACAGCTGACCAAAAACATGAATGATTCCTGCAGTATTGTGCGCCAGGATAAATGCAATAGAATTTTAAATCGGCTGACTGTACTGCTTTGGCACAACGCTCTGGGTGATTGATCGAATAGCACAAAGCACAAGAAGCAAAGACGAACTTGACGTTCTCGACGAGTACAGGTGGGGATAGCTTGCAGGGTCTCCAAGAGTCAAAGCCAATAGACCGCCCCTTAGCTGGAAGGTAAAATGTCCACTAAAAAGAGGAGCTGGAGATTTTGGCGCCAGGTTTCGTGCTGCGTTTACTCCTCATGCACGATCAGAGGAGGGACACGCGAACATCCCTTGTATGGAAAGACATACTAGTCGGTTGTCCAAATGACATTCGGGCTTGCATTCGGGAAAGGCACCATGGAATTAACTTGCTGACGCGCTGATCATGACATGTATGTCCTGTCAGGGTAAATTTATAAGTACGCTCGCAGAGTGCTGAACTGTCGCAGACTATGTTATTTCCAAGTTATTTTTGTCAGTGGGTTTTGGCTTGCGGATCAATCGGAATCTAAAGTTTCGGATAATCCCCGGAATGATATTAAGTACCATCCCACAATATGTTATAATTACTTCTTCACTTGACTTTCTGTCTTCAATGCCCCGGGGAGATCGATTTGGAAACAGGAACATGGGCTTGAGCGCATGAAACGGATACCCGCTTCGGCCAACTTTTGATCACCCCCATACGTTCTGAACAATTTGAATATTTCTAGAATATGCCGCAACGTTCGGGAGGTCTGCCCGAAGTTCAAAAGAGTTTAAAACCCATTAGCGATTGATGCCAGATGGCATCAAACTGGCCATAATTCCGGCCTTTTTCGGCCTTTGGTGCTCTCAATATTCCCTAGTCAGTATATGGGAGGGAATGGATTGAAGAAGCAGGAGGATTGCTTATTAGATGATTCAAAAAAGTTTAAGGATAGGAAGAATTGCCTGAGGCAGTCCAACCCTCTCGTAAGGCGCGTACAGACCCCCCGACGCGCCCCGACGATGACCCAACAAAGTGAGCTGATACGAACTGACATGCAATACGTCCGATGAACTGCCCAATTGAACTGCTATATACATCCCGGCGGCTCATCGCATTCGAACTTCGAACTATCGATCAGATTAACGGTAGGTTTCCATTTCCATTTCGCGCCTTTTTGGCGCCTTTACTGAATGATTTGGGGGGACAGAAAAAAAATGCAGATGTTAGGCAGATCCAGGCAGACCCTTGAATCTGTGGCATCCTGGGCGCCTACTGTACGTGCTGTCATGCTACCTTTAACCCTGAACGCAATCAAGGGGTTATCAACCGCAAAAGGGCGATTTCGGGTATTCGGCCCGAGCCCATATATATATAGAGCTAATTTTGGATTCGCGTTTTTTTTTCACGATTTCACGGAATATGGAAAAAGCGGAAAGATTCCATGCAGACGGTCGATCAAGTTGCTTCTCTTCATTCAGGGTACTGTCCAAGAGATAACGCATAACGGTTGAAACCCTATTTTTTTTGGACTTGATCGCGATAAGGAGCTATCACACCTTTTCAAGCATGATTACTGCCAAGCGACCGCGATCGCGATCGCCTCGGCCACAAGAAAGAAATTCCTTTGTGTTCTGTATTGAAAACTACGCATCGAGAGTCTTTCACAAGCTAATGCCGCAGCCGGTGTTTAAGCTAGTTACAAGTTGTGGGCAGAACTCATTGCCGCCTCGTTCTGCCAGAGTTCCGGCCCTACACTATCGCAGCGCAGCCCACAACGACGATCGAGGGCCCCAAAAAAGGTCTATTGGGGACAACCCGGGAGAGTAGTAAATACAATCTAGAGAATGGTGGTGACTATTTAATAGATACAGTGTATGTAGGTTCATATGAAGAGTATTGTTCGTTATTAGTACTCATATAGCGATAGAAGCCCAATAAAGAGAATGGAGCGCCAATGTGAAAAACAAATGAAGGAGTGGTGACAACAGCTAAAAACGAAAATAAAAAAGTTAAAGAATAAAGTATGAGGGAGAAAAATCGGAAAAGACAAATGAAGATGTGAATTATAACAAGCCACCTCTCCTTGTCCGGGTTTGCATCTGGATACCCTCCGAGTCGTCTGAATCTTCGTCTTCTTCTCTTAAAACGGCATCAATACTGCTACCGGCAACAATGGGGCTGGCCTGAGGGACATGAACACCGGTTCGAACGAACCGGCCCACGATATCCGAATCGCTGAGCGTGCCTGGTCTTCTACTCTTCCCAGAACTTGAGCTTGTCGTCGCTGTGGTCGACGGCCCCGCAGAAGAGTCGTCAGATTGCTCTCGTAGGAGAGACCCACGACTTAGTTGACGGGACTGGTGTAGTGAACCTGAACTGGGGGCCGCACATTCGAGGTCAACGTTGCGTCTGGAATGTCCCGCCGCCTCTTCATAGCTCGGCAGCCCGCGCATGCTGCTTAGCGGCGGCACACCACCAATGAACCCCCTCGAAGCGATTGAGTAGTCTGGCACTTCTGTCAGCGCACGGTGTAATAGCGCGAGTCCGTAAGTGGTATTTGCTGAACTTGACGCCGATGCTTGAAGCGCGGATGTCGATGAGGCAGCATTTGAGTTGGGCTCGCTGCGTGAGTTCGCGAGTGGGCTTGGCGGATGGTGTTGTTGGTGTATTGGACCAGGGCTGGACAAGGAATGAACGAGAGGTGGTGAGTGATGTGTAGATCTGTGCGGATGTTGGTCATGGGCCTGTTGTAAGGACAAAGAGGGTCCAGTCCTCGAGGTTGGATAAACGGATTCGCTGGACGGCATCCTGGCTAAATCCGCGACAGAAGACGCGTTCAAGGGGTTCGAAAACCCTCCGTTTGGGTGTAGGCTGCTAAAATATGACTGGTGCTGCTGTTGTTGGAAAAGATCTGACGTCGACTGCGTGCGATCCAGTTGGCCATTTGGACTTGGGGTTGAATTCGAGAGCTGCCTGGACAGCACAAGGGGACTGTGCGCAACCGAATCAGGTGCTGAGCCTGGTGGCGACTCTCTCTCATTCCCTTTATCCGACATATTCCTACCAGCAAGGGCAGTAAAAGGTTTCATCGTAGCCTTGAAGAAGTTCTTCATAGCGTGTCCTTGTTGACCAGGGGAACATGACCCAGACGAAGGCAAAGCCTCGTATCCATATCCCGCTGAAACCGGTACACGCCCAGCTCCAGAAGGCGAAGGAGGTCTCGAAACTGGTCTTGACGTAGGTCCCCTTGAAGCAGCTCCATCGAGACTTGCACGCCCACCAGTACCCACACTCCTTTCCGGACTCCCCGCTTGACTTCCAATTTGACTGTGGACGCGGCTTCCCCACCTACTTCTGCCAGAAGGACCAGGCGCAGCATAAGGTAGTGCAGGGGGCGCCGCTCCGGGCGAATGTACACCATTTGCACCTGCCGATCTTGCCATCCGTCGTAGTGGCTCGTCATTTAGACTGAGGAGGAGCTCCGAGTTGACCCAATCAAGCGGAGTAGCTTCACCAACCCCGGGCTCATGTGGGAGGTGCGCACGCCCCATGACACCCGTGTATTGATCTACGTTGTGGTAGAGGTTCGAAACGCTGTTTCGATTCGAGCTCCTCGCAGAGTATGATGGTTGAGAATTGGGGTTTGAACTCCAGCTTCGTAAATCTCTCTCGGGGGAGTCCGTTACCTCGCCGACCGCTGTGTTACTCCGCCATACACGACTTCCTTCCACTCCAATGCCCTCTCCCGTCTCGCTGGGAGACTCCACTGTGGTTCCAACGCGTCCCACCCATGGATTTGCCACGCGCATCGTTGCCGCCTCTGGTAAGAACATATTCGCCACTCTATCCCCAACATGAGCCGTATAACTCGGCAGCTCCCTATCAGCCTCCACCGGCGGTAACAAACCATCGTCTTCACCACTGGTATCCCCCATCGCTCCAGTTGAGCCATCCCCAGCCCCAATAGCCCATTCATCCCCAACAAGCCCCAATCCTGCACTTCCTAACATTAATCTGCGGGTCTGGACGCTTATCTCCCTCGACTCTTGAAGTAACCTCCCGTCAAGGATGACCACGGGCAGACTGCACCTCAGTTCTGAGATATGACCATCCCGATTCTTGAGGAATATGCTCCATCGCATTCTATGCGAGACCGTGATGGGTTCGAGTGAATGCGAGGGTGTGACAATTGTTGTAGAAGGAAGAAGTGGTGAAGATGATTCGGAAGCAGAAATCTGCGTAAACGCGAACCCTGACGAAGTCGCGGCGGGCGAGCTGGATTGAGAGTTCGGGGCGAGCGATCCGCTGCTGTCTAACTCGTGTCCCGAAGGTGGGATCGTCATTTTGATGAACGTCACGATGTCCCGGTTACTATAATCGTCCACATCTTCCTGTTCATCGCATCCTCCATGGGCTTGAGTGGACGACGGATGTACAGCTGAGCCGAATGCCTGCCAAAGCCTCGAGTGGTTCGAACCTCCCGTTCCACCATCCACTTCGATAGCCTTACCATTAATAATTTCATGTCGGGCCGTCAACACCACTCGGCTTTCCTCCTGAGCCCCATTCCTTGCGTATACCTTCGTCGTCTCACAAAGGGAACTCACTATGCCCTGAACAGTAACTCCTTTCACCAGCGGACTGAACTTGAATACTGCGGCGAGCGTGTCGCCTGCCGCCCATGCCTTGTGTGGCACCATGATGGCGTACATCATCTTCTCTGGCCATGTGTTTTCGATCTCAAGTGTCTGTTGATACTCAAGAGCCTCATGGGTAAACGAGCGCAGGATGTGGACTGGCGCGATGGCTTGGAGCTGCCGCGACAGGCCTGGCCGCGAGGCGACGGCACGGAGTTTGTATGCAACGGATGCACCGCCAAGTGCGGTCGTTGAGATCGAAGACGGCAACGAACCGCCGATTTCGAGGTGGAAGGGGAAAAAGTGTCGTCCGGCTTTGAGTGTTCGTGAGTGTCGTTTCTCGCCCTCCAAGAACGACCAGTCGTGATTGCACACGACATAAGTTATTGACGTGCTGTTGTTAATTAGCCTTTTGAATAAAAGACAGAGGTCAGTAATGAATCGTCAAAGATGCAAAGCTTGACGCACGACTCTGAAGCTGGCATCGGTATCTTCGCTTTCCCTTTGAATTGAAGAGTGATTTCTTTGATAGAAATCGCCTCTGTAAGATATAGTGAAACATGCCCGCTGAGAGTCGTTGGCTCGACGTCAGGCCCGGTGCCCTTCAGGGTGAGATATGGCGCATCAAGTATGATGTCTATGTGAGGTTTCTCCTCGCGGCCCATACTGGCAGAGTGGTAAACGGCGTATGAGTGCTGGTCGTCGTTTGGAGCACTGGGAAACGAGGCGACACGGGGGAGGTGGATATTTAGGTGGAAAGGAGAACCTGGAAAGGAACCATCTGAATTGTGAGCCATTTTTGTCATGGATACTCGAGTAGACGTCTAAACGAGGGGGCTTTGGCCAAGCCCCCGAATGGTAGATTTAAAGAGATTGGCGATTAAGATCCCAAAGGCGATATTTCGCGAGCCAGAAATAACTCTAATGGTGCCTAAAGGACACCAAAATGCAGAGGTGAAATGGAAATGAGCAGGCAGCGGACGAGAAGAGTGAGCAACGGTGCAATTTTTGTGCAACATAAGTGAAAATCGGACACTAGATCCAGATCGAGCGACCACAGACATGCGCCGATCGCTCCCTTTTCCGGACGGATGACCCATCTGCCGAGTCCGATTCTCCCCGGCATGAGCCAGCTCGCAATCCCTCCATCACAGGTTGGCAACCGAACCATAACTGTTGACTTATACACTTATCACCAAGCAATGGAATATTGCCGAGTTCCATACCAACTCGTTCCGTAGGCCGGATTTTGGAAGGTTCCTCTCATTTTTCTCCGTAATATCCACATTTCCGGCTCGAAAAGTGCTACTCAATTGATGAGCTGTCATCAAGGGGTCCCACCATTCTGTCGTCATTCAGTGAAATCCCTTGGGCCTAATCTGCCTCGCGCTCGGTCTCACTCGGTATGCCATTGGTAAACTGGCAACTCGCCCAAACCTTGCCGGTGCGCTACCACGTGTGCCTTTCTTAACCCTTACTAAGCCTTGTATGAGTCAATGTGTTCGGGCTCAGGAACCATTCTTTCTTGCTGAGTGTTTCATACTGCACATCTCAGGACAAACGAGCAACGAAATCAAATTCCCAAAAGGTGCTCGGGCACATGGCCGACTCATCTAATTGAATTTCCCATTAACTGGTCACTGGACTTCAACGACTAGTGGCACATATCTATGGGTGCCATGTCTTGAGGTGCGCTGACTAGTTTGCTCGGGCGCTAAGCCGGCCTCGGGAATTAAGTTTACCGGTATCTCGTACATGGCCGTTCCTCTCGTTGCCGGAGTCTCTGTCCTGCTCCTCACGGCCAAAGGAAAATCAGCAGACGTCGCAAAAGGACCTTGCGACCTGTTTGAGACCACGTCGAGCAGGATTTCTTCTTCATATACGGATGGAGCGATGGTATCACGTGGAGAGTTGATTTTGAATGTCACTGCTCATTTCAAAGGACCGTATTTTTCTCCGTGATATTCCGATTTGAATATGGTTAATATACGATTTCCTTAGGGACCACCGTGAAGAACACGGGGACAAGCTCCAAGAAGCATACTTAAGTTGTCCCACATACTTGTGCCTGTTTATCCGAGGCCCGAGATTTGAATTGCATACGGTAATATACCTAGTCTGCTTTGGAGGTTGGTTCTATTTTATTATTTCATGGAAACCACAATGACCTAACTTTACATATTAAATTTCGGGCTTGCTTTCAGAACTCCCGTCTTTCGTGTTCGTCGACGCCGCCATCCGGTTGATACTAACGATATACCAGCAAAAGTGGCCTTAACTATGGACCACTCTTCGCTTTCTCGCAGATGTACCAGGGTGGGTCGTTCGCCCAGGTCAAGGGGGTAGGGCACCATGGCACCATTTGACTCTATTCCTCGTCGTGTAAGCCTTTCCTACCTCGAACCTCGAGAAGCCGACGTTCGCAAATGGTACCATATAATCCCTAACGGCGCTTATCCATTCCTCTGCTATGCCTTGTGGGTAACTGGGGATCCCCTGAGGGAAGAGGATTACGAATTGTGGTCGAGTCCTATAGGCCTATTATTCGAGTCCAACCCACAGCGTAACGATTTGCAGAGTGTATAGATGACCATCACGGTAGTGGATATGTTTCAAGCATGGTAAGGTAATCCCGTCAAGTAGCCGATCTGGTATGGCCCCGCAATAGAAACCGACATGAAGGTTTTCAAGACGCGCATCCAGAAGGCACAACGGGAGAAGGGGCGGAGGGAGAAATCCGTTGTGCCTTCCCCCGAAAGCATTCTTGAAGCTGGGGAGATTGTTGAAGAATTTTCAAGGCTCCGTCGACGCATTTATTAGGAGCTGAAAAATAAGTGACATTGTTCCGGTGGATCTTGACGGGCCAGACATAATTGTATGTGGGACTAGGAATTGAGGTTCCAAAGTCCAACGAATTGATGTCTTTGAACAGCTTAGATATCAACCTCGGACTCGGACAAAGTCCATCCACTATGGAGGGCATTAGAACCCAGAGTGACCAGGTCTTCATGGTCGTTCGAGTGGAAGTGCAAATCCGCCATACATCCTTAATGGTGTCCTTTTTACACTGAAGCCACGTACCATCCAGAAATGGGATTTCTATCGCGTAGATTTCATTTCTCAATCCAGCCCGGTTTCAGTATTGCGGGAAAACAAAAATATGGAATAAATACACCAATAAAAGAATATTTACTTCTAACGTGCCCTCGTTCTTGGGTATTTGTTGTTGGCTTACGCTGGCACCTGCACGCCGAAAACTGGGCTCAGCCACGACTCGTAATCCTCTTCCCTGGTCGGGTTTCCAGTGACCTTGAGCGCGCGCACCAGGATACGGTATGATCCATTAGCGATGGTGGTGCCGTTCGCGAAGGTAGGCGCGCCGAGCAAGAAAGTGTTGAATGGTATACTTGCCGGGTCCTAGGTAGCGTAGAACGCCAGTGTCAAAAACTTGTACAAGAAAGTGAAAAAAAGAGGACGAACCTCATCGTTGCGGGTAGTAAAGTCAAACTCGACGATTGGTCCCACTATCTTGACCTGTGCAAATGATCCACCCTTGTTAGGCCTTGGGAAGGAGAAGAAGGGCAAGCCATGGAACCCTCGCGACACGATGGTGGGCTTGAAGTTAATCGCAGCATCTACAAGGTCTACGCGGAACGCAGGGGTGCCGAAGACCTGTCTACATTTCATTCCATCAACACGATCTCTCATATAAAAATCGAAAAGGGTGGTGAAACGCGTACCTCCACAAAAGCGTGGGCACATCATCATTCACAAATGTGTAGTTCAGTGGCGCGCTCTGTACATTGCCGGCAGAATCGAGCAACGCAGGGATCTTCACACCAAAGAACACGTCTGTGTCATCGAGCACTTGTTTGTCCTTCAGACTGCCCGCAAGCCCCAGGTAGCTAACGTGGGCAGTGTCTGCGGCAGTTGGCCCGCCAACCTGGATGAAACCGGAGAAGACTGGGAAGGTGGTCTTGTCAAGGCCTGTAGGAGGCTTAAAGATGGCGACAACGGTTTGGGATCCACCTGGGTGAACGGTGAAAGAAGTTGGGGCAATGATAACTGACGCTGCGGCGGAGGAGAGTGGGACAGGTCCGTCTGCTGGGAAGATGGTACCCTGACAATAAATTGGTTGGTAAGATACATAGACAATCAATAAATGGCAAAACGTACAGCTTGAACTGTCAAAGCAGTGCCAGCAGGGACGTGCGTCAGCTTGAAAGCTTTTGGTGTTTTTCCGGTGTTCTTGACGGTGAATGTCTGACTATTATGAGAAAGGAGAGTTACTTTCTGCGAAGAGGGGGGAGGGATATGACTTACACTCCCTTAAAGTTGGCGGTATCATTCAAAATTAACTCGCCAGGCGACACGATCGTAGTCGAATGAATCGCATTGAACACGTTGATCAATCCGGCACCCTGCTGCGTGAGCGTCTGCAGCGGGTCGCCATCGGTCTTGCTTGAGCCCACCTTCTGCGCGGTCGTCTCGAAGAGAGTGCGGGCGGCAGAGGTCACAGCTGCTGATTTGCCTTTGACAGAGAGGAGGAGTGCAGAACTACCAGCGACGAAGGGCGTTGCCATGGACGTGCCTGAGAGGACGGCGAACGAACCAAGAGGAACTGGGAAGGTGGAGAGGATATTGCCTCCGGGAGCAGCGACGGCTGGTTTGAAGAAAAAGTCGTTAGATGGACCATAACTGACGGAGGAGAGAGGGGAGGTTAGATCCGCATACTTATGATCGTCTTTGCATGAAAAGGGAGGCAACTTGCCTGGTGAAACTTGAGATAAGGCCTCCGTTAGGATCAGGGAAGTTGGTGGATCCACCAACTTGTGGGAATGAAACAGTGATGGCTGCTCCCGCAGCGAATTGTTGAACTAACTGTTACGGAATAGTGTAAATAATTGTGGACCAGCGTCTATAAGGTATGACGTACGAATTCTCCATCGGCAGCTTGGATAAGCGCAGCGGTGAAGTTGCCAACTGTGATTCCAGCGAAGCCACTTCCATTGCTAGTTCCGTGATCAATACGACGAATACCTACAGGAGCGGATATCTGACATACTCGTAGATTAGGAAGACCTTTCCACCCTTTGCTGCGGCATTAGTCAACTTCTGGACCTAGAAAAAAAAAGCAAGGTGAATACATCCCTAATTGAAAAACAGAACTAATGAACGCGTACAAATGTGCAAGTTCCTCTTCTAATCACAACCACGAACTTTGACAGGTCGGGGGTCGTATCTGGAAGTGGGTTGCATGCGTCGTCGGGGACAGTGATGTCAGTCGAAGTCGCGAAAATCGGGAGTTCCCCAGTAACGGGAAGAGGGAAGGTGGCGAAGTATGTGATGGGATCATGTGCGACTCCTTGTACCGTAGCATTTTGCAGAGGAATTACCGTGCTTTGAGTGTTGGTTTGTTAGGTGAATTGGGTGGAAACAAGAATTATCGGAATAATTTCTTACTTGTCAAGACTCGCTACAGAGATGACGTTAATGCCATTTCCGGGACCAGAGGAGAACCACGATCCAGAAGCGCCCTATCCAAATAAATGGTTGAAAAAAAGACAAATAATTATTAAGCGTGGCACTTGCATCGTTTCCTGCGGCGATAGTGACGATCTTTCCGTTGCTCGCAATCCTGCTTGACACGATGGAGCTCGTACCCTCCGTCCAGCCGTCCGCACCGCCCAATGAGAGTGTCAAGATATCTTGACCTTCGCTGACACCTCGGAGGAGAGCCTCAACAAGGACTGGGAGTTCAAATTATGAAGTCACCCATCTAGAAACAATACGAAAAACGAACCATCATCTGTCACAAAGCCAGCGCAGCCGAAGACTCGATAAGCGGTTATAGAAGCATCGAAAGCAACTCCGCTTATGTTGAATGGGTTGCCGGGGTTGGCGCCAATGATGCCCTAGAAATATGCTGTCTTGAGGACATGACTGTAAGAAAGATCTAAACGGGACTCACTGCGACGTGTGTTCCGTGTCCTTCATAGCGGGAACAAGATTAGATACAGTCCCGAACATTGGAATTAGAATAGCGATACGCACCATTACATTGATCCAAAGGGTCACTATCCGGGACAGGAGTGTTAGTGCCTTCAAGATCGATTCCATTAACCACGCTCTAGAGGGGTATGGTGAAGTGCACACCATCATATGCATCTCCAACGAAGTCGAATCCACCGATCACTTTGTGGCCCGGTCCGATAGCTCCTCCAAGAGAGGGATGGGTGTAGTCGATGCCTGTATCAATACTAGAAGTAAAATCAGAGACGTCCGTGGTGATGCGTGATTTCGCCGAAGCACAAGCTTACATTCCGATTTTGATACCAGCTCCAGTGATTCCCTGAGCATGAAGCTTATCCACACCCTGATATTCGCGTTCAAACGGGTTAGAAAAAGGCTATTTGTGCATAGAGCGTACGGTAAGGATATGCGTAGATTCCGAGTCTGGCGGAACTTGGGGGTCGTTTGCGCCTGCCACAACGTGAGACTTGACTGGTCTAGGAGATTGTGAAGTTGAGAGAAGGCAAAAATACGACGCTTGATATGAACGAACTTTGGTTGATCAAATCGTACGACAGGGCGGACTGCTTTGACCCCTGGGGTGTTGGCTATTTTAACTGCGTCCTGGGAATTGCTTAGCTGGCGTTGAAAGGTATTCTGAACCAGCCTACCTGAGGAGTCTATGATATGTAGGGTCAACTTAAGCAAATTGATGATGATGTACAAAGTTGAAATAGACAAACGTTAAGGGTCAGAGACGCGCCAACAAACAGCCCCGCCGAGTCATACTCTTTGTTGACGTCGAACCCGACGGCGCGTTCTTGAAGAGACGCATATACAGCATCGAGAGACTGGTGATCCACGATGTCGGAAATTTGTTCAGATGTCAAAAATTGGACGTACGCGGGCAAAGGACTTTTTGGTTGGTATGTTTGACAAATTGTCAACCTCGATGATGAATTTGTTGGGGACTGTGGCTTGGTTAGAGACCCTCTTGACGCTTGAAATCGGGACGACACCAAGAACCAAGCTCGCGCTAAGGAGAGATGGGAACAGTGTCCAAAACACTGTGGACTTCATGGTGGGCAAAAAGGGTGGGCAACCAACTAGGAGGGAAACGTATCTTATATAGTTATATTGAAAATATCAGGACCCTAGCTAGACATGCGATTCTGAGAACAAGTGCAGCATGGTGTTCCCCGGGTGGCAATATTGCCGAGTACGTTTGCAATAATGCTCGACATTCCTTGATACGTTTAGGTGGTTAGAGCGCCGATACCAAATAAGCACACCGATGAATCCAATACGAGACCAAAGCAGGAATAAGGGAGCTGGGAAGCTGTTTGGTGGCGAAAACGGTGGGTAAATACTCCAGCCATAGAATAACTTCGCAGCATCATATCGTTGGGAACGTCCCTTCGCGAATCCACCACGGAACCAAATGGACAGGTGATCAACCCGTAATTGCTTATCGCGTGGGAGGGCAACGCGCGCCTTCTAAGGAATCACCGCATCGAAGTTGCAAGACAACCGAGAAAGCTGTCAGGAGACACCATGGTGGGTTGCGGTGGTGGGTATGCTTCACACCTGCAAACATGCAGCTCTTGCGATTGTAGAGGATTGATTGATGGGCATGAATATGACAATCTGGAAGAAAGAACACGTTGTTTTGCTTCCACCCATGTGGAGCACGTCGCGGTGTGAGAGAGAGGTTGGAAGACCGCGTTAAACGTTTTATTGGAAATGGAAATGGAAATATTTATTTTGGAAAGAAAAAGGTAAATTCACGCGTCACGTGCCCGGAACGCGTGTCAACGAATGACGCCGGCTTCTGTCCACTCAAGTCTCAGCACTGTTCTTTCCATTACGCACCAGAATTTTAAGACTGTCCATTTTTCATGAATTCGCCTGCAGGAACCTCAACCCCAGCATCTGTACCAGTAAACTATGGAATTTCATCGTCAACTCCTCACAGTGGGAAATATGTGCCGGAAAACATCATGGTAGACAAGCCGCAAGACCAGTCAAGTAGATGGAGTGGCGCCTTTCAGGGAAATGTGGATCAATGGATAGTCGTACGTTTGGAGTCTCTGGCTGTACTGAGTACGTTCCTGTCAAATCGTCCTTATGTCCCTGCACTAACGTTGGAACCATGCAAGAAACCATAACGTTTGGAAAGGCAAGTTGCTTTTTATTTGTAAAGATTTTTGCTAAAGCAAACCACCTCAGTACTCCAAACGTAAGGGCATGCTTAGCTCTTCTTGTGCGAGAGTCTGACGCCACCTCCAGCACATCCGTGTAATATGAAGGAGTTGAAAGTCTTTGTTGGCGTTTCGGAAGATCATATGACAGAGGTCCTCCATGCAGGACTGAAGAACGACGCCATAGCAGAAACCTTCCTATTGAAACATGCCAATAGCTCTGGGGTACATTTTCCGACTCAATTCGTAAAAATCGTACCCATTCTGTGAGTAAACTCTAGCGTACTGGATTCCCTACGTCCTTATTTCTATGGAAGGGCACATGGTCAAAATTTCCACGTTTCGATTTGGCACGTATCTATGAAAGGAATTGTGGATCCCCCATACGTTGAACGTGTTCGTCTTGCTTATAATCAAGTAAGTTCCCTTTAACCTCTAATGACCAATGCTATTCGTGGCTAATCCGATTTTCAAGTTTCGAGAAACGGCGGTTCTCCGTTACGTCCTCAAACACCTACGCCAAAGAAGGCTCCTAACACCCTACCAGACCATTCTATCTCGTGCAAATATCCAACTCGAACACCCCCTCGTTACACAACTCCATGAGAACCTAGTTCTACAAGGCAACTGGTCGAAGGCGGAGAATCTTCTCGACTCAATCTCGTCTGCCGGCCTATTCGATTCCTACCTCAATTCATGTCAACCTCATTCAGTATGGACCCGCCTGCACGGAACAGATCCTGATGGGGACGTCCCTCCTGCTCGTGGTGGGCACGCCATGTGTATGGACCCCGTAAATGATGTGATTTATATTTTTGGTGGCTGGGATGGCGAGAAGAGTCTGGATGATTTCTGGGCATACAACATCAAGGAGGACAAATGGAAAGTTTTGAGCCACAGCACGACGCAGGAGCAAAACGCGCCAGAAGCGAGGTCGTGTCACAAGATGGTGTTCGATACGAAAACTGGGAGTATTTACTTATTAGGGCGACTCAACGACTCGGATGGGCTTAGAGCGCCAGAATCAGCACCAGCACCAACCACCAGATCGTATTATGGGACCGGAGGAACGGTTCCACCGCAACCACCGCAACCGCAAGCACCACCGCCACAAGCCCCACCACAAACAAGCACAAGTGCTCCCGAAAATCCCGCCGATGCACCCACCAAAACCTTTTCTTCGGAATTCTACCGATACCACACTCGTGGAGTGCTTTCTGGAAAATGGGATTTTCTTTCAATTGACACGGCCGTAAGTCGTTCAACCCGACATCCTTGACATCCAATTTACCAAAACGTGCAGTCCTCAGGTGGCCCGCCACTGATATTTGACCATCAAATGGCTATGGATTCGGATGCCCAGATCCTTTATGTTTTTGGAGGGCGAGT
>Ga0307517_10006283_pt1 | contig 17650 bp, 17 predicted proteins | sample 23_EM_MG_FD_194515 | JGI IMG/M metagenome (GOLD analysis project Ga0307517, IMG submission 194515) | Populus trichocarpa ectomycorrhiza microbial communities from riparian zone in the Pacific Northwest, United States - 23_EM | ecosystem: Host-associated > Plants > Roots > Unclassified | place...
CGAGCTCTTTCCGAGCAGAGTCGCAAGCTTTCCTTCTACCATGCCCAACATCGTTTCCTTCAAGTCATCCATGGAAGGGCCGTCATCTTCCGCACCGTCACCCTCTTTCTCTTCAGAAATATCGGGCACCGTGGGTCGTGAAAGACCAAAACTGATTGGTGCTTGGGTCAACGGGGTGTTCTGGGGCGTTGGGGCGGTAAAATCAGAAGAACCGATAGGAACGCTGGATGACATTGTTGAGCAAGAGAAGAAAAAAGGATGGGTCGACGAGCAAGTGAAAAAAGTAGGGAAAAGTCGAGATTAGGGCTGTATCAAGGCGGAGCTGCGGAGTTCCGGGCAATTCCTTGCTTGTTCTAGTTTGTTCCACAGCTTCCTGAAATCCTGCTGGATGTTGTGAATCCCCAGTGAAGACTTGATTCAATGTCGAACGCTGTACAGCATGCTGGACGAAATTCCTTGAGGTAACCCGCCTGCACCCGGATATCAACGGGACACAGCGGGACACGCTATTTCAAGGAATTCTTGGGCAGGAAGTCCTTTGTTGATGGTCTGAATGCGGGACTTTCGTCGCAGTATATGGAGAGAAGGTAGGATGCCTTAGATTGACATTCTACTGACCTTTGAGTCGTTCTATTTAGTGTCTTCATGGATGAATCACCTACTACCTAAGAATTCATTATTCACTCGCGTTCAAGTAGGTATCGATATTTGTACTCCCTTTGAATTTTTGAGTAACATCCAGCAAATTATCTTAGACCATTCGAGGCACAACCGTCCACTCTGATATGTGCCGAAAAAAAAATGTTTTTCCGGTCTTTGTGGGGCCGACAATACAACGAACTCCAGGATGGAAGTTTGCTCATGCAATTCAGAAAATGTAGGAATAACAGGGTGACACTCAGTACTGTCATTCACATTGTCAAAGAAAAACGTAAACAACACAGTGAGTTAGTGTCGGAAAAACACGCTTTATTTGGGATCGCTGCAGGAAAATCCGCACTGGAAATTTCAACATGGTCGTCATCAAATTCGTCCACCGTCCTTACTCACTTCTCACAAGGCATTCGTACATGGTCATCTCAGGTAGCGACCCTTTTCTTCCTCAACAAGACCTCTCATTTGTTGTGACTCTACCATTCGCATGGAAAGTAGCGGTCATCGTCTTATCACTTATTCATGCCTTAATATTTGCATTTTACGTCTGTGACACTCGTAGAGTAATGTAGCCAACATCATTGACCGAGTATATTGTGCCATGGTTGCAAGCAAATCATATGAATGGAATAGCGAGGCGTGACTCGGATCTGGAAGCAAACAGCAGTTAAAAAGCGAGTCATAGAATTCGCAATACTATGACTTACCCACGCAAAATCTTCGCTATCTTGGTCGGGGATGATATTTAATCGCTTAAGCTTAAGGTACACAGGTCGTACGTGCAGACGACTTCAATGCGTTTATAATAGCTCCCTGACGGTGACCATTATCCAAAACGAACAGTCACCGGATCAAAAGTTCTAGCCGTTTTTCAATGGCTGTAATTACTATACGTAACATGTTCTCAAGTGGTTCCTTCCCCTTTTAGACGCATTTCCAAGTCGGCGGATTTGAAATAGGTGAAGATTGATTCTCGAAGACACGAGTAACTGAACGGCATTGCATTTCGCTGTTGCCATGGTTCCTTGTTTACAGTGGATGGCGCTTCACAAAGAAGGGTATGATATTTGCGCATGACAGATAAATGATTCTTTAGCGAACAAGACGTAGGGATTTGGACAATCCACGGCGGCAGTAACTTGAGGGTAGGTATTAGCATTGATGCCTGGTTCATGAGCCGCGTATCTAGAGGCTCCCTATCTTGGAATGCGCAAAGTCTATCGTGGCAGAGCCTTCCTAAGAAATGGTAAGGATATTGTGGGGAGTATATACATGTACTATGCGAACGGAGCAATCCCAGGAGCAGGAAATATGGGTCTGGAGCACAACCAGTTGGGGGTGAGTGGTCCCTCGGTTCGAAAAAGTACCAAGTTGATGCCATGGGAGTAAAAAAGTGTTACCTCGCTCGAGTTGGCATGGCTCGACTGGGTCGGCATGAAGAAAAGCCTTCGCAGTGACATGGCTTGGGCGTCCACGCTTACATCCAGGGTTTGCTTGTCAGCGAAAGTTTTTAGTTCGGAGTCGACAGGTGGCTGTAGAACAGGGAACGAGCTTTGAATAATCCAATACTGGTTCCCATGTCCACCAGTAAGGGGTGAGCCGCGTGAAGAGGAAGGATTTGAAGGGAGATAGCCTGAGGTAGTTCAATAGCTGCAAGAACTTCATCAATATGTCGAGCAAACGGTTGTGAAGTTTGTCACTCATCGTTGTTCACCGACAGATCAATTTCGTGAAAGCAAAGTTGTATCCATGCGCAACGTGTTACCAAAGACATTGAGAGAATAATTTTTGGACTCACAAAGACACCAGGAGTTGACCCACGATGAGGTGATAAGAGAACGGTTTGAGGATTCTGTATCGAAATAAGATCGATATGTTTCAAAGCGGGACTTAGGTAAAGTTACATATCATAATGGCTGGGGTGGGGCCAGAAATTAGGAAATCAGGAATAAGGAAGAGATTCCATCTTCCCTTCCCCTCCTGTGAAAAGACCAAGAGCGTCGCCTATCCACTCTTCCCCCTCACGCCACACGCAATCAGCTCCCCAACTTTTTATTGTCCACGCCGCCTTTTCTAACCTTTCATTTCCTTCCAAATCCGCACCGTCCACAAAGAAGTCTTTTAGTTCTGTCAAGTCATATCCAAGCAAGTCGTAAAAAACGAGGCTCGATAGTTCCGATCGAAGCACAGCTGGTAACGCAAAATTGCGAATAGTTGAGCATCATACGAATGATCGACGCATAAACCGCAGGTTTCGAGGGCACGTAGGTGGATCGACAACGAAGTTTCGTATTTGGGGTACCATGAAACGGTGTATCTTCATGTAGTTCAGACAGCGAAAGGGTAGAAAAGGAGAGCGGATAGAGCACGAAATGTTGAATCAAAGCAGGGGATGTCCATCATGTGATCCGGTGGAACAATCCCTTTGTGTAAAAATCACTTCCTGCCATTAATGGGTTGTATGAAGGAGGTGAAAGGGGTAGATTCATCGCGGAAAGAATAGATGACACAGTCATTAACGATTCATCGGGAACCAGGTATGAGAATTCTATAAGACCAATGGGGTCAGAGTGCGATATTTCACCAGAAATAGGGACCCACCCTGATGACAAGAGGAACGTTCATCCTATGGTAACGCACTGAACGCCATTCTATCATCATTATTCCAGCGTCTTGTAAATTTTCAAGTGCCAAATCGACCACCTCTTCCGGTTCATGATTCAGGATGCAATCCTCGGGCTGTTTGTCGGGAAAGTTGTGTTGCAATGGATCAGTAGCTTGGATTGTAGACAACTGAGAGTCACAATAACAACTATAAACAACACGAACCCATGTCCAGCTCCCTCAAGCGAAATCTTGGACGACTCCACGCCGCTTATCGGTCATTTTGTTCGCAGCAGTGCGCGTTCAGAGATATTACCATGTATATGTGCTCTATGGTGTCTGTTCATCCTCTTCGCACCGACATATCCCTTGTCTTTCCCTCTCAGCAAACATATTCCCATTCCTCCAATTACCTCGTCAAAGAACGGAACTTATTTCATCGCAGCCAACTTGTACAATTCGGCAAAGGTTCTTCCTTCATCGACGAAGAACATGAAACTCATCATTGGGACACAAGAGATGCTGCGGAAGTTCAAGAGCTGGTAGAGCTTGGAGTTGGGGAACGAAGTGGTCACCGAGGAAGGAACAAGGGGACAGTGGGGCTTGAATAGCCCAGCGAGAATCTCGTATATGGCTGGGATCAGGAACAAGTTGCTAGAGCCGTTGCGCGTCATGGACGATCAAGCTCAAGAAGTTTCGAGAAAGTTGTATTCTTCAACGACGTGTATTTTGACTGGAGTGCCCCTCTCCCTCTCCCCGTTCTCCTTGGTCGTGGTACTGACCCCAGAATAGGATCTATTGTACGGGGACTATGATCTAGCTTGTGCTTTGGATTTTGATGGAGTGGCTGCGTCTCTGTCTCTTGCATAGCCAACATTGACTCTTTAACTTTCGTGACCCCCAGATGGGACAGAGGGGAACTCATCGTTTGCATCGACACTCTGGACAGTCTCATGTTCAAAGACAGGCAACTGCAATCACTCATTGTCAATGCGAAACCTCTCTTCGGCTCAAACCACTATGAGACCATTCGAGATTCATTCCCGTCGACACTGGCCCATGAAGGTCACCACAAAATATTTGCCGAAACTTTCAAAGACGCACGCCTGTACATCACACACTTCATCAAGGTCTTGCGATATGTCCCATGAATACGAGACGTGAATCTCGCTGCGCATGTCCCATCCTCTGTCGGTGCTCCTCTGATTTACCAGAGTGTAGATCAGTTGCAGAACGAGGTTGCAAGCAAATGCTCCGATCAAGGTCTCGCATCACACTTCGTTTCATAGGGGAAGCCCTATTTTCCGTTCAGTTGTTGTATCATGACGGCTTGTATATATAACTGCACCTCGTTGACAGCCTTTCCATCCAGAGGCCAGACTCCCTGGATATATCATGCCGACTAGAATATCAGTATCCGCCTCTCTGGCTGAGCAAATAATTGCAGCTCACGCCCTGTCTACTGCTCTTACGCATCTTTGCTTGCCACATGCTTACATTGGTGGATTTGCTTGCTCGTTGCTTGGGAATGATCGTCGTACCAAGATACGTTCTGACAATTTTTGCTGAGTTTGTCCAAGCAATAACGTTGGTTGGAACAGCCACGACATAGACCTAATCATCCAGGTGGATAGTACAGAGATTCAGTCATTGAAACAGAAGTTATCCCAGTGCAACGCACATTTCGTCTCAACCGCTATGAAGTTTTACTATGTCAAGGTGAGTCAATCAACCTTTTGGGCTAAATCCCATGTTAAATGGCTTTAGGACATCAAAGAAGGCCTTACTGGTGAACAGCTTGTTCAAGCAAGCTCTGTTAATGTCTTGATCGAGACATTGCCATTGGTCTACCCTCTGTTGCCGGGCCAAGATATGCAGTTGACTCAGGGGACGGCTTCTGTGCGTAGCAGCCCCCTCTTCTGTTCAACAAAGTGATATACTAATCCCACTCGTAGTGATCGAGACGTTCCATCCTGGAACGCTTATAACCTTCGTACTCCCTTTGAATTTTTGAGTAGAATCCAGCAAATTATCTTAGACCATTCGAGGGACAACCGTCCACTCTAATGTGTGCCACGGTCAGTAGCCAAAGTGGAACGTTAACCAGCGAGACACTTTCGAAGTTACGCCAGTATTGTTCACGTGACTGAATAGTTTTAGTCTTTTACTTGCGAATAAAACACAGTGGGTTGGTAGCTACTCAGTACTCAGTACTCAGCGCTGAGGAGAAACCCAAAAAAAGGTTTTCCAGACTTTGTGGGACCGAAAAACGTCGTCCACATTGACACTTCCCAGTGAGTGAAACTCCTAAAAGTTTTAAAAATGTTATTGGTTCCGAAACTGATCTCGGTTTGACAGACCCACTTGGTGTAAATGCCGGATCATCACTGAATCAGACGACCAAGGAAGTGGGAATAACCCTAGTATCGTCGAGCGACGAGGATGGAAGAATGTAAGAATAGCAGGGGTGACACTCAGTTACACAATTCGATCAACAATACTGTCATTCACATTGGCAAAGAAAACACGTAAACAACACATCCAGGTCTGCACTACTCGCGAGTTAGGGTCGGAAATACACGATTCATTTGGGAGCGCTGCAATCAAATCCAATGGACCTCTCTATAACAGAAAATAGTAAGAACAGATACGAATTGCGACTAGTGACCGACGTACCACTGCTTTGACAGCACGTAATAGTTCCACTACTGCAATAGGCACATGGCAAATATTCATTAGTAAGAGGATAAAATTTGCACAAAGAGAAATCGTGCGCACCAGCCATCTTCAGCGTCGTAGGGGGCACAGTTAATGCCAAGGCCATCTGGAACGACGGTACCACCTGGTAATTGGTTATTTAAATGGCTAGCCTCTACATGCAGGTGACTGGTACGTACAGCAATATGCTTGTTTTCCAGCGGGGCAGTCGGGATCAGCGGCGACAACGACGTGAAGGCCAGACCAGGCGACAAGAGCGACGAGGACGGTCATAGAGAGCTTAGAGAACATGTTGGTAAATTTTTGGCAACGGTTGACGATTGGAGCGTAGAGTTGTAGGTTGGGGAGATGTGGGTTGTTTGAGGAGCCATTTATACACAAATATTAGGGGGAGCCCCATGCTTTCAAGTTTCCAAATAGACCTTAGAGCGAGTAAGATTAATGAGCTGTTGATCCTTTGATGACAATTCAATCAGTCCGAATAGAAGACACTCAAGCTAGATCAACACAAGATGCTTGTCTGCGTAATATTTTTCTTGAGAGTAATAATACGCTCACTGGAAGACCCTTTGAACTTTTGTCATTAATGATGAGAACTTGAAAGTTTAGTACATACCTTAGAAGAGAAAAAACAAATTTCGGCAATCAATACATGACCGTGACAAACGCGTGACAGCCGACTATGTTCAACAAACGTGCTCAACCACGAGACATTGCCAAACGGCTCGGACGCCAGCCAGGGAGAGATGTTAGGGGGCTTCATAAGTGTGTGACCATGGTTCTATATGCTCTTTCTTACTTTTGACCTATCATATAAGAAGTTGCCGATAAAATTGGATAGATAATGCCAATTTAACCCTGCTATTCGCTCAAACTTTCGGTTACCGTTTTCCCCGAAAATACATCACAAAATTATTCGTACGTGATATGGGAACAATCCAACCACAGAGTTTGGCGTACTGAAACTCGTGCTTTAAGTTCATGCCTTCGACATCCGATTAATTGCCTCGACAGGAACATGATAGTATGGGATTCCTTAGAAGTTAGAACAAGTACTGAAGTTCGGATGGCAAATAAATTTATAAAAGAAAGTGGGTACCTTTATAAATGACCGGTTGGACATGTTGCCCATTCTGAGTCAAGTAGTCCAGTGGTTCCCAACGTCCGTTTGTGGCATTTGACCTAATAAACCAGCCCTTTCGCCACAAGCGATTTTACTGGCACTTACCTTCCGAAAACACCACTGTTGGTTTTCGCGAGTACCACTTTTCTTCATCGAAGTATGTGCAGTGACAAGTGCTCGGATATTACATGTTTAGCTGCCCAGGCGTAACGAGAGATCCAATTTACTGAATCAAGAACTGAGACTCGTATTTCCGTGAACAGCAGGGCGAGGAATGAAGAAACGAACACCTTCAGAAGGCCTCAAGAGGATCCAATCCTCGGCCTGGAATCCTGTGGCCAAGTATTGTCGAACAAGCAGGTTTCAAGACTCGGGGTCTGTTGCGCAAGGTGAACACCTCCTTTGAATCATTGTGCCACCCTTATTGGCGTTCCGATCAAGCAAAGCGCGTAAGTCTATTCTCCGATTTCACCACCACTCCTTATACCTTTTTTTCCAAAGAGTTATGCCTCGTATTACAAGAAAAGAAAGGGTTGTTCGTCCTTGATCTGAGCTTTGGTGCCGAGTGGAGATGACGCGTAAGTCTGTTCGTTGGAGAGGAAGAGAATTGGCATTCATATTTCTTTCAAAGGTGTGGCTCCAACAGCCTTTCGTGCGTTCTGCGCAGTTGGGGTTATCGATCCTGATGAAGGGCGTAGATGGAACCCACATGACTACTTGACCACTCTTTTTTGGAGTGCACGGCCTGACGTGATAGAAACCACCTACGAGGGTTATACCGCTCTTGCAACATCCACAGACCGCACAATGGTTTAAATTTGGATATTTGGAGATTTAGTGATAGTTGAACCAGTAGCGTAGACTTAGGATCGCCTCAGGCGGGGACAGTCTTATTATGGAGCGGGTCACGGTGCACCTATATCCCACCACTTTTGAACAGGGTCATTCACAGAAAAAATAAATTGCAACTCCAAAATCCTATGAATTGATATTTTCTTGCAGTAAATACTTTACACCCAATATGTCATGCTAAATTAGAATTGATGACGCACAATGTAAATGCGCAGGTTCCGTATTCTGTATCCCAAATTCGGATTTTTGAATCGAAACCGAAGCTATAAGCCTTGTTCTGTCGGGATAGAGAGAAGATTATTGAAACACTGTGTTCGGTTTAGGTTGTTCATCCACGTGCCTGCGCTTTTGTACTGAGCTTTTGTGGAGGTGTCGAGGAACGGAGAACCTGCATAAAGCCGAAGAAGGCTTCCAAATCAGGTAATCCGCGCCGACCCAGGGTAATTTCTATCGACAATGTTTAAAAACTTTGCGTGAACTACTTGAGCCTATTGGTAGCCGTTTCTGCACCGAATTGTATAAAAGGGTTTATATATCAAAAAGTCAGTATGAGTATTAAGTATAGAAGACGTACGCGTAAATGTCAATAACCTCCTGCGCCCCTGCAGTGATCCATGACGATCGTGAATAGTTTGCCACTAAAAGTAATTCGGTGATGATGACAATGTCGGTAATTGGATGACAATGTCTAAAAAAGACAAGATCAGCTACAAGTGAAAGTACAAGATAACGAAATCCGCAAACGTCAATGTTTCCAACTTGAAGGATACCCCAGACATGAATGAGAGTGTCAAAAGGAACGGGCCACGAAATCTGGCTGGTACCTGGTACCAGAACGCTGATAATGTCGGCAAAGACGAGGCTTGAGAAGGTTCACAATTATATTTTTGACAGGTACACGGAATCGTCGTGGATCGGTCGATTGCACCATTGTAAATATACCATCCGGAACGGGATTGAATTTGACGCCGCAGACAGCTGAGGTAAAGTTCGGTCTCGTTCGACTGTCAAGGTAGAATTAACGGATTGGAATTGACGCAACGTAGGAACCAGAGAGGCATTCGCAGGAGAACATTGACACCATAGCCCAGAACTCCTTTTGCATCGACTGGATATAGGCATCCGCCACAAAGCTATTTGTCGAGCATAATTTTGTTCGATAAAGTTGAATGAAAAATGTCAAGGTCACATACCTAAGGTATGGTTCGCTGCATTCGTGAACCTCAACAAGCAATTCTCTACCCCAAAAGGACCTGTAATAATTCCACTTAATACATTGAATGGCTGTAAGCTCGTCGCTTGAGGTATACTTAAAAGATCGAGATTGTTGGGGTAAAATAGCTCACTGGTTTGCTTGAGTAGCCTTGCATATAGGAGTATGGCGCGGGATCAATGCAGTGGGTGAAGAAAATATTAAAGAGAAACGAACTGGCGGGGGACCCGACGGTGTACGTACAAAGTAAAACAAATATGAATTCGAACCCTGAGACATACTCTTGGGGTATTGGAAAATCTCGGGGAAAATTCGAAGGGGTGGTGGATGAGTGTAGTTCGTTGATGTAGGTAACACGATCACATGATTCGGATGGGCGCAGCCTGGACAGTGAAATGAACGAATGAACGTGACATTTTAATGGCCAGTAGTTAGTGTACATATAGCGGTAAAGGATTGCTAAGAAGCCACATGAACGAATATTTCTTCAGTAGCCTCCACTGTGCAGTGAGGAAAAAAACGTGACTTTTTCGGATTGGACTGTCCAGGCACATTGATTGCCTGTTTTGGTAATCGATCATGATTTTCCGTCCTTACCTTTTTTGGATGATGCCAAATAATTAAACTAGTGGTTTTGTTCATTGGGTCAATTCCTTCATTTTTACAAGAGAGCTAAGGAAAATTAGGTAAGATCTGCGTGGGTATTTTCAAAAGCAGTGAGGACAGCTTTTTGGTTTACAGCTATTTTTGTACAAACAAATAAGGGTGAACTGCATCCATATCACGAAGATCCGATCGATGATCCTCGTGACTAATCACATCAAATGTTTTTGCGCAACCCGCATGTCGCTTGTCCTCTGTACATTCGCATCGCCAGTTCACAACCATTGTACAGCAGGCTGTCAGCATGATTGTATTCCCACGCTACCTTTTAGCGGGAGGTCGAGATTTTTGTTAGCTTTTTTAATTATTATAATATGTTTTGCCCGTCATAATTTTCACGATTTTTTAATCTATAACACTTCTCAGCAAAAACTATATGCTGAGGGGTAGGTATGGAATAAGATATTACCTATTCCAATGGTTTTTGAGATAACCAGGGCTGTGCGCAGTCCAATTTGTATGATACCTTAACATCAATCGTCGGGTGATTAACTATCTTTGTCATCAACCCCCAGAAGACAGAGCGGGGGACCACTCTTTTTACTCCTCCCATGGCAGATGGCAGGGAAAGCTTCCACGGCGCTGGTTCCAGCGTTCCGCAAGACACAGTGTCTCCTTCACACTCTGGTAGCAACCCTGAATCGTACAGTTTTCTGCTACCAGACCGTCCGGGGTTTCGCAAGGAATTCTCGACAGATATGTCCGACGATGGCTCTGCGCTTTCTCCCCAAACGCTTTCGAGTCATACCGCCAGCGACTTTCCAACCAGTCTCGGTTTGTGTGACAATAAACCGGACACGCACGCAAAGTCTGGTCCCACACATTTGGATCGTCTTGCCATCCCTCGTCAACAGACAAACAATTTTGATCCTGATCGCAAAGCTCCTCCAACACTCCTCCCTTCGACCGCCACCTTAGCAAACGCCGACATGTTGGGCGGCGAGAATATGCCCAAAGAGGACCGGGACAAGTCAAAGAATACCGCGAAAGACAAGCAAGATGAGGCCGCCCAAGATGAATCCATCGATCCCGCTCCTTTCCGTTTTAAACCATTCCAGCTTGCGCAATTGTTGGATCCGAAGGATTTACCGACTCTAACTGCACTTGGTGGGACACATGGTATAATTCGCGGACTCGGAACTGATCCTGAACGTGGCCTTACAACTTCGTCATTCCACACAGGTGAGAAACCCATTCAAGGCTGGCCAGGGCACTTTACCCAATCTTGACCCAGAAAATCAAATAGAATCCACACAATTTGGTGTCGGGGTGCCTGATCTAATATCCCCTAGCTTCTCTTCTTCTGACAGAGATGATGATGCTGCCCCTTACACAGGAACAATCGACGATAGGAAGCGTGTCTACGGTGAAAATGTTGTTCACACCCGGATCAGCAAAACACTGCCTCAATTCATGGTTGTCGCGCTTCAGGATAAAATTCTGGTATGTCGTTGTGAACCTCAGTATGATCCACCATCTCAGCACTCATTGTTTAGATCCTGCTATCATTTGCGGCCGTGATTTTTCTGGCTTTGGGTCTTTTCAAAGCTTTTGGTACTCCTGGAAAACGCAATGAGCCACTTATCGACTGCGTGGAAGCTGTCGCCATTGTCGTTGCTATCGCAGTAAATGTAAATATATTTCACGTTCTCTATTGATGAGGTGTTCATCGCTCTCTTTCAGGTTGTTGTCGGCTCTGTGAACAACTGGCAAATAGAGTGTCAATTCAAGGCACTTAACGAACGCAAGGAGAAACGTGGTGTCAAAGTCATCAGAGACGGTGTCGAAAAGGTTATTGATATCAAGGTTTGTCATCTCCCATTCAAAGGAACAATCTACCTACTCTGATACAGGAAGTCGTTGTGGGAGATATTGCTTTGGTTGAACCTGGCGAAATAATACCTTGCGATGGTATATTCATTTCCGGTCACAATGTCCAATGCGACGAATCAGGAGCTACAGGCGAATCCGATACTATCGAGAAGCTTTCGTATACCAATGTTGTCAACTTAATGCGCAGCGGACCCTCAGGCAGTCTTCATACGGACTGCTTCATGATTTCAGGTTCCAAAGTTATTGGAGGAGTGGGAAGATATGTTGTCGTTGCAGTCGGAAAAAGAAGTTTCAATGGGCGGATCCTTATGGGTACGTTTCCTTGTGGGCGTTGAACGTTGTCCACCTAGAATGAACATTTCCGCTTTTTCAGCGCTGCGAACTAACACCGAGAACACACCACTTCAATCCAAACTCAAAATTCTCGCAGCGTTCATCGGAAATGCCGGTTCCATGACTGGTATAATGCTCTTCGTGTCTTTGATTATCAAATTCTTTGTAGAGCTTGGCACTAAACAATCGTCACGGTGTGGTTATTCGTTAATGTCTTTCTTCTCAATTAACTTATCTTGCAGGACGCCATGCGAATGGGGTATTGAATTTTTGAAAATTTTCATCATTTCTATCACTTTAGTCGTCATTGCTGTTCCGGAAGGTGTGCATACCCAATATCTCGTCACTGCGTGTCCGCTGAATTATGGATAAGGTTTAACACCTGCCTTTGCCCTTGCTTTGGCTTTCGCAACGAAGCGGATGACAAACGAGAATCTGCTTGTCCGCGTTCTGGGTTCTTGTGAAACCATGGCCAACGCATCCGTCATTTGTACTGACAAGACTGGGACGTTGACCCAAAATGTCATGACAGTGGTTGCTGGATCTGTCGGAATCCACGCCAAGTTTGTTCGTTCTCTTGACGAAAATAGCTCACGGACGAACGCCGAGACGCTTTCGTCTGCTTCGGGATCTGAAGTTGACCGCAAGCATCCTGAGGATTTCTCAATTGATCAAGCCCGGCTCAATGAAGTTCTTCCCGCCGAGCTCCGAGACCTGATCAATGAAGCTATCGCAGTCAATTCTACAGCTTACGAGGATAACGATCCCATGACCGGCCAGAGTATTTTCGTTGGTAGCAAGACAGAGGCTGCCCTCCTCCAGTTTGTAAAGGAACTGAATTGGAGAGATGCGAGGGAGATGCGTAATTCGGCTGGTGTTGTGCAGAACATCCCCTCCTTATCTGACCGCAAGGTCACGGGCGTGGTCATCAAGAGGCCGGATGGAGGATACCGCGCGTATTTTAAGGGTCCTTCAGAAATCCTTGCGAAGGACTCGACAAAGCACATCGTCGTTCGCGAGAATGGAAATTATAATCATGGCATCGAAGTCGAGGAAATTGACGAGCTTTCCCGAGAGAATATCAACTGGACGATCATCTTCTACTGCAACGAAATGCTACACGCCATTTCTTTTGCTTATCGAGACTTCGATTCTTGGCCACCGGAGGGTGTAGTCCGACTCGACTCGATTAAGGACTTGACACTCATCACTACCATTGCCCTCGAGGACCCTCTTCGCGAGGGTGCCCGTGACGCGGTTCTCAACTGCCAGCGCGCAGGAGTTCATGTCAAGATGTGTACTGGTGACCACGTCCTCACTGCTCGATCAATTGCTATGAAATGTGGAATTTTCACACCAGGTGGTATCATCATGGAAGGGCCTGTCTTCCGGGCTCTCGATCAGGCGGATATGTTCGAAATATTGCCTAGGCTACAGGTTCTTGCTCGATCATCACCTGGGGACAAGAAGATCTTGGTTGAGACGTTGCAGGAAATCGGGGAAATTGTGGGTGTAACAGGAGACGGAACGGATGATGGACCCCCCTTGAAAACGGCGAATGTTGGCTTTTCATTGGGCATTGCAGGCACGGAAGTTGCGAAGGAAGCTTCGGATATTACCCTTATGGACAACAACTTCGCATCGATTGTCAAAGCCATTATGTATGGTCGCTGCGTTAACGACGCTGTCCGCAAATTCCTGCAGTTCCAGTTTTCGACGATGATCACTGTAGTTGTCATTACCTTTGTTTCGTCCCTGGCTAATTCCCCCGCTTTGTCCCCCGTTCAACTGCTTTGGATTAGCATTATCATGGACGCATTTGCGGCATTGGCTCTTGCGACCGACCCCGCTTCTGAGGTGCTCCTCAACCGGAGGCCTTACGATTACATGAAGACGGCCCCACTCTTCACGGTGGAAATGTACAAGATGATTTTGCTGCAATCAGCTTATCAAATCACTATCACCCTCGTTTTCTACTTCTTGGGGTTGCAAATTCTTGGATTCGAAAATAACACCGAGAATGACGCCATCGTGAAGACGCTGGTATTCAACGTGTTGGTTTTTGCCCTAATTTTCAACTCCGTCAATTGTAGACGACTGGATTCGCAACTCAACATTTTCGAGGGTATTTTCAGGAATAGATACTTTATTGCTATTACCCTGATTGGTATGTTCTGATTACCTACTTTCTGTCACATCTAAATAAAATTCTCCTAGAAATTGCAATACAGGTTGTCATCATCTATGCTGGTGGTGCGGCGTTCCGAGTCACGAGGATTGGAGGTCGCGAATGGGGTATTTCCATCGCTCTAGGTTTTATCTCAATTCCCTGGGGCTCGATTATCCGTCTTCTTCCCACTAAACCATTCAAGTGGATATTCAAGGCTATTCACCTAATTCATGAGGAGGCAGTGCTTCCTTTTGTAAGGCAGGATGACCAGAGAATGTAGGCTCTGCCATCTCTCTTTCTGCTTGGTCCTGATCCATAGTTCAGACCATCAATTTTGACCATGGCACCGACAATCATGATGGGTGCAGTGATATGTGATCCACAACACCCGCAAGCAGGCTCACGATCAGATCCTGCCAATGTTCATCCGTCGGGGTCTTCCGTAGCACTGTGGGAGGGCAGGCTCCAGGTGCATACAGGTACGGATAAAGACGACCCACACTATATACGTTATGCTGGTGAGGAACCTCACTGCTTAAGCGGTCTTCTGCAGGCTAATTCAGTCCGGTTCAGCTGCAATGCCACAGGATTCATGATACTGCTTTCGCTGGCCCTCATGGAATCGACGACCCCTTTGCATATCCAATTTCAACAACATTTATGTACATTATTGACCCTTATCACTATGTAATGCCAGCGGGCAAGCAAGTGACCTATTAGAAACAGCATTTCAGCATTTCATGTGCATTTCTTTTGGTTCCTGTCTCTTCGTCTTCTCATTCGCTGTCTACATTCTTACTTTTCTGGGCCTCGCTTAGATCTTTCTTCATCATGTATTCCTCTATTATAAGGTCTTTTCAGACCTTGCTTTCGGACGTGGTTTCGCAAATCAAACATGTATGTTAGGTTCATTGGAGAATTCCTTCAATTGAAATTTATATTTCGCGACATTATCATCGACATTGATGCAGGACTGCAATATGGACCTTTATACCCATCCTCAGTACTTAATGTGGTATTCCCGGCTCTGTCAGAAGGGCAGTAAGAGCGAACGAAGTTACCCAGCGTCATCATGACTCTTATACGCATGCACAAGGGAGAACTCCAAAAATTCAACATTGATGACGACAAAAAAGTTCTTGAAGCAGCATGGAAGGAACAGATGACAATCTCACCAGATCAAATATGGAAGAACGGGGTAGATGTTGATAAGGAAAGCTTGGAGCGGCTTGAGGAAGAGATGTTTCAAAGGTCAGTGTTTGCAGGTATTGCGGGAAATTACCAATGGGGCCTGGATGCTGGAGATCACCAAGGGAGCTGGAATCCGTATGGAGGAACAGAGCATTTACATATCGATGACCGAGAGAGTGGGGAAGACGAGCATGAGGTGAGTAGTATTCCGTTGATTCCCATTTAGTCACGTATTTCGGACTCCTTATAATCACCTCAAGCGAGGACCAAATTTTGTTGTAGTTCATGTTCCCGTTCTCCTGAAAAAGCCCCAGCCGAAGGCCAGACCTGTTACGCGTACTAAAGTTTGAGTACTTTATGTTTTCCCAACTACACGCCAAAAATCCGTGATCACATGGGAATTTTAATTTACTCCACGCGAAAATATATTTCATGCACGCACAAATTTTCTAACTGCACGCGAAAATATCTGAAAAAGGCCTACATTGCACGTATCTTCGTGCACGCACATCTGCATGCATGTCGCACGTGTGCGCCACGGGAAAAACCTGGTACACCCAATGGGTGGCAATTTATGGGACAGAGGCGGATGGGAAAATACTGGAGACCGAGAGAAATCATGAATAAACCGTTACCTGGTTGTTGAGGGCTTCATTGTGAATCCTCTTGTGGTAGTTCGTAAGTGCCAAATCATCATACTTTACATAAAACAACCCACCTGAAGGTGTTGTTTAACCAAATAATACGTATTGAGGAGTGTGATATCACCAAATTCGGTGCAAGAGAGCCGGTCACCACATCGGGTATAAGACACTAGCATCACGAACTTCACCAAGTACACCATTGACGCAGATCGGATTACGAAGTGACAGCTATGAATGAATTCCGTATTTGATTCCAGGAAGCAGACGGGGATATCCGGATATCCGTATCGCGCTTCGACGTAGGAAGACAACATTGCATGCTCCCGTTCGATGGACTTGACGGCACTCTAGGGTTCATGAGTTCGCAGGTGATCACATTGAAAATAACAGACGTACTTTGTTACCAAATGGAATGGGAGTTCGTGCAGTGAGATTCAGTTGAATTTTCGAACCAAAGGCCCTATGGGCAACTCGGAATGATGAGCGGAGAGACCTTTTAAAGTGTGAAAGCTTAAAAATCTCAGAGAAAGAAAATATATCAATGCAGCAAGAGAAGCATACGACGTCAAGGGGCAGAAACCTAGGAATCTTATTTTTGAAGCGCTGACTCCATGGGACAGCCAATCTGAGGTACTGACCCATCTTTGCGACATATGTCCGGTAACAATGCCCAGTAGAATCGAAATCCTTGCATGACATATCGATTAAATCAGATTGGAGTATATTCATAGGGTGTTGCCTTACCTGTCGGCCCATGACTTGTAGAAAGTATAATATCGACTGTAGTAGAGAGAACTGTTTGGACGGTACAAGCAACTTCGACAAGGAGTCATTGAATATGATTTTTGAATCGCATGCCAGAGAACGTAAATGACTTGTCAGGACGTCATTCAGACGCGCAAATTGGCAATGATAGGCAAACTGTTGGAATTCTGCTGAATCTTGAAGGGGTGAAGAAGTCAGAAACGTTCTCCATCTCAACAGGAGCACTCACCCCAACCATCCTCCGATTGTTTTTCCAACAAGATGTAGTTTGCAGCATTTTCGTGAGCCAAACCGAGGTCTAATTGAAGTTCTCCGCTTCGACTTGTGTCAAGGAGGTATTCGAACAGAGATTTGTGAAATATCCGGATATCGCCTTCATCAAAAGTGACGAGCGAGAGTAGACCATCAAATAGTAAAAAAGTATCTCCAGGAGACAGGTTAAGTAGCACTTCAATTGCATGACGATTGGAAGTATACCGCGACAATGAAAATAATCCAATTTTCAGGCCCCGGAGGTAGATAATCCCTAAAGCACGGTGAATCTTCTCAAGATGTCCAGAGTTCTGTATTCCAAGGAAAATCGAAGTGTAAAGCGAGTCCAAGCCAGCGTATGGCCGATCCTCGTCTTGAGGCCTCTTGAGGCCCAGAATGACTTGAAGCCGATCGTCGGGTCTATGCTTGGGAGACTGTATGAACCGGATGACTGTGGATGCATAGATAAAGTGACTAGAGGATTGCTCGACAATTGAACTAAAGGTGCCACGAGGTGGCCACTGAGAAGGTAGGTGTTGGCGGAGTGGGTGAGTGCAGCGTATTTTTGCAAATTCCCCTTCAAGGAAATGTTGAATGTCCTTGTCGGCGTCGGAATCGGCACTGAGATCGTATTG
>Ga0307517_10006284_pt1 | contig 17650 bp, 18 predicted proteins | sample 23_EM_MG_FD_194515 | JGI IMG/M metagenome (GOLD analysis project Ga0307517, IMG submission 194515) | Populus trichocarpa ectomycorrhiza microbial communities from riparian zone in the Pacific Northwest, United States - 23_EM | ecosystem: Host-associated > Plants > Roots > Unclassified | place...
GACGAGCAGCGCGGTAGCCGGTCTGTCCGCCGGGGTTCAGCCGCTCCTCAAGGGGCTGCTCGACGTCGCCGCGGTCATCAGCCAACGATTCGGCGCCGAACTCGGGTCGGGCATCACCGGCCTTGAGACCCGCTTCGGGGAGTTCCTCAGCCGGGTGTCGGCCGGCGGTCAGGCTGTGGGGTGGGTCGACGGCGCGCTCACCGTGTTCGCCCAGCTCGGGGCCATCATCAGCAACGTCGGCCGGATCCTAGGGTCGGTGTTCTCGGCCGCGAACACCGCCGGCGGTGGCCTCCTCAACAACATCGAGACCGTCACCGCCTCGTTCCTCAAGTTCGTCAACTCCGCCGAGGGCGCCACCGCGCTGCGGAACGTGTTCGGGACCATCGCCACGATCGCCGCCCAGCTCGGCCCGATCCTCGGCGCCCTGGTCTCACAGATCGGCGCGATTGCCCCGGCCCTGGCCCCGGTGTTCACCGCGATCGGCCCGGCCCTGGTCGGCGTGATCAACGCGCTCGGCCCGGCTCTGGCAGCGATTGCCCCGAGCCTGGCCACGGTGGCGACCGCCCTCGCTAAGGGACTCGCGCTGATCGGGCCGTCCCTCGAACCACTGGGCGCAGCGATCGGCGCGGCCGTGACCGCCCTGGCCCCGCTCCTGCCGCTCGTGGGGCAGCTCGGCGCCGCAGCGGCCTCGGTCCTCGCGCCGGCGCTGCAGGTCGTCACGGCCGCCCTGGCGCCGGTGATCACGGCCCTGGCCGATTCCCTCGGGCCGATCCTGCCGCCGCTGGCTGCAGCGCTCGGGCAGGTCATCACCGCGCTGCTCCCCCTCGCGGGCGCCCTCGGGCAGATCGTGGCCGCCCTCGGGCCTCTCGTGACCGGCCTCGGGACCGCCCTGGTGTCGATCCTGGCCGGGCTCTCCCCGCTCCTGGCCACGCTGAGCACGGCCCTGGGCCAGGTCGTGACCGCCCTGGTACCGCTGGTGTCCGCAGTTCTGGACGCCCTGTTGCCGGCGCTGCCCCCGCTGATCGACGCCTTCAACGCCATCGTGGCGGCGATCGTGCCGCTCATCCCGCCCATCGCGAATCTGCTGGTCGCGATCGTCCCGCTCGTCTCGCTGTTCCTCCAGCTCGAAGCGCGCATCATCGCCGTGGCGGCCGGGGTCGTGGCCCTGCTGGTGATCAAGACTGTCGTCCCGGTGATCCAGGGCATCGTCACCGTTCTTGCCGGACTGGTGAACGGCCTTACGGCGGTGGTGAACTTCATCACCAGCCTGCCGCAGCTCGTGAGCTCGGGACTGTCCGCGTTCGCATCGCTGGTGAGCGACGCCTTCAACTCGGCGGTCAGCGCGGTCAGCGGGGCGTTCAGCAGCGGCACGGGGTCCGTCGTGGACTTCTTCACCGCGCTGCCCGGACAGATCGGGTCTGCCCTGTCCTCGCTCGGGTCGACGATCGCCGGGTTCTTCACCTCCGCATTCGCCACGGTCACCGCGGCCTTGACGACCGGCTTCAACGCGGTGATCGCGTTCTTCGTCGCGCTGCCCGGGCGGATCGTCGCCGGCCTGGTGGCGCTGCCCGGCCTGCTGGTCGATCTGTTCGTCAACGCCGTTGCCGGTATCGGGATCGCCCTGCTCACCGCGATCGCTGGCGTGATCTTCATCTTCACGGTGCTGCCGGGCAAGATCCTGGCCGCGCTGACCTCGCTCGGGTCGACGATCCTGACGGCCTTCACGACCGCGTTCACGGCCGTGACGACGGCCACGGTGTCGTTCCTGACCTCGGTGGTCGCGTTCTTCGTCGGACTTCCGGCACAGATCGGGTCGGCGCTGTCCACGGCCGGCGAGGTGGTCAGCACCGCGTTCTCCACGGCGTTCACCGCGAGCACCGCGGCGGTGTCGTCGTTCGTCTCCTCGGTGGGTACGTTCTTCGCGTCCCTGCCGGGCCGTATCGGGGCTGCTCTGTCCTCGCTGGCCGGGACGGTGACGGGGTTCTTCCGATCGGCCGTCACATCGGCACTGGCGGCCGCGCGGTCGGGCGGCTCTGCGGTGATCTCGTTCTTCTCCGGGCTGCCCGGGAAGATCGGCTCGGCACTGTCCGGCCTCGGGTCGAAGCTTGCCGGGGCATTCACCGGGGCGCTCGGGTCGGCCCGGCGCGCGGTGTCGGGTCTGATCAGCAGCATCGTCAGCCTGTTCTCGACGCTGCCCGGGAAGATCGTCTCTTCGCTCGGTGACATCGGCAGCCGGATCGTGTCGAAGATCAAGGCTGGGCTGCCGTCCTCGGTGCGCGCCCTGCTGCCGTTCGCTGCGGGCGGCATCGTCACCGGCCCGACGCCGGCCCTGGTCGGCGAGGCCGGGCCCGAGGTCATCATCCCCCTGTCCAACCCGAAGCGGGCGCGGCAACTGGCAATCCAGTCCGGGCTCCTGGGGATCCTCGGGCAGACCGCGAAGGCCACCAGCGGCAGCCTGCGCGGCCTGGCCGGTGTGGCGACCGGCGCGGGGGGATCGCTGACCGGGGCGGGCCGTCAGATGGTCCAGGGGCTCATCTCCGGGATGCTGTCCTCGTCGGGGCGGCTGGCCTCAGCGACTGCGAAGGTCGTCGGGTCGACGGTGACGACGGCCGAGGACGTCCTCGGGATCGCCTCGCCCTCGAAGGTCTTCCAGAAGATCGGCCGTGATCTGGGGCTCGGGTTCCTCGCGGGGCTGACGGGTACCGTCGCGCAGATCAAGGCGCTCACGACCAAGCTTTCGAATGACGTCATCACGGCGTTCCAGGGCAAGAAGACACGGCTCGACGATCAGCTCGTCAGCTTCATCCAGGCCGGGAACACCCGGCTGCAGAGCCTCGCGGTGCAGCGCGACACCATCACCAAGCGGATCGCCGACGCCCAGAAGTTCGCAGCCGACACGGCGAAGGCCGCGCTGTCGACGGGCGCGTTGCAGAACCTGACGCCGGGCGGCGGCCGGGCCTCGGCCGACAGCATCACCAGCGGGCTGCAAGCCGCTGTCGGAAGGGTGAAGAACTTCACCGCCGAGATCAACGCACTCGCCAAGCGGGGGCTGCGTAAGGATCTGATCTCGCAAATCATCGGCCTCGGGGCGGATCAGGGCGCGGACGTCGCGCGTGCGCTGGCCGGGGCCTCGGCCAGCACGTTGAAGCGGATCAACTCCCTACAGGGCAGGCTGGCGACGGCCTCGGGCGCGCTGGGCAAGTCGGGGTCGGACATCCTCTTCGACGCCGGCAGCCAGGCCGGTAAGGGCTTCCTCGCGGGACTGCGCGCACAGAAGTCCCAGATCCAACAGCTCATGATCGACATCGCGAAGGGGATGCAGATCGCGATCCGGCAGGCGCTCCGTATCAAGTCCCCGTCACGGGTCATGATGAAGATCGGCGACATGACCGGCGCAGGTCTGCACATCAGTCTGCTGCGGAGTCTGGCCAGGCTCCAGGGCGCAGCCAGGACGGCCGCTCTCGGCGTCGCGGGAAGCGTCAGGTCGGCGTTCGGCGCCTCGCTCGGCGGGCCGTCCGCGACGGTGCCGCTGACCCGTACGGAGAGGTCCCGGCGCAACGGGACCAAGAGCGCCGCGGAATCCGGTCTCGCCGCGCTCCTGGGCGGGAAGCCTGCGGCCGGCGCGGCAGAGGGAGCGGGGGCGACGCACCACACCTGGAACCTGTACGAGGTGGGCGACGCCGAGGCGACCGCGCGGCGCGTGGTGCGGCGTCTCGGGATGGCCGAGGCGGGCGTCTTCCCGGGCCGGGGGAAGGAGCCGAAGCGGGCGTCTGCAGCGGCCCGCCACGCGTTCGCCTAGGACACGTCCGGACGCCACCCCCGGACACTGTCCGGACGCATGTCCAAGCAGGTCAGCGTGTCGCCGGTGCCCCTGTCCGGGAAGGTGTCCGGACGCTGTGGACAGTGTCCGGACACGGCGTCAGGACGCCGTCCGGACGTCCCGCGCGGGGCACTGCCTACACTGTCCGGCGGACGCCGCTGGTTGTGGGCCGGGCCGCCGACACCGCAGGAGGCCGCACCGTGGCGATCAACGACTACATCAAGCTCGGCGGCGTCGAGATCGTCAACAGCGCCCGCCTGTTCGAATATCTCACCTCGGTCGGCAGCCCACTGACGACGTTCAGTAACTGCGCCTGTCCGACGTTCAACAACACCATCGTCGGCGACGAGCCGTACACCACCCCGGACGATCCGCTCTCGCCGGCGCCCTGGTACGACCCCGACGTTCCGGAGTCCGTCGAGTTCGCCGGCCTGATGCTCCTGTCGATCGACGGCATGGACGAATACCCCGTGACGCGCAGCACCACCACGGCGGTCAGCGGCGGTGCCTCGCTGGGCCCGACGAAGGTCCAGGCGCGCACCCTGACCTTTACGGCGGTACTCCTGGGCTCCACCTGCTGCGGCGTGGAGTACGGGCTCCACTGGCTCGCTGAGGCGCTCAACGGCTGCACCACGACCGGCGGATCCTGCGACGGCGATTGCCTGGAGCTGTACAACTGCTGCCCTGGTACCGAGACGACGCCAGCGCAGTTCAACGACGCGCATCACCGGACGCTGCTGCGGGTCGGGCTGACGGACGGGCCGCGGGTCACGGGGCGGATCGGTGACGGCTGCTCCAACACCGTCGGTCAGTGCCAGTCGGGGGCGGACATTCTGACGGTGGAATGGACGCTCACCGCGACCACCCCGTGGGCGTGGACGGACGTCACGCCGCTGCTGGAGGTCGTCCCGCCCAGCGACGACACCCCGGGCTGCGTCACCTGGTGCTTCCATCCGCCCGTCGGCGGGATCGAGCTACCGGGATGCGGTGGCACCTGCCGGCTCGCAGAGTGCGCGGATCCCGAGGCCGGGTGTGACGATGCGGTCGTGGCTCCCTCGGTCGCCGATTCGTGCTTCTGCGTGCCGCTGGCCACGGTGCGCGAGTGCTTCGACATCGACCTGACCGGCCGCCCCATGTGGTCCGTAGACGCTCCGGTGTTCACCGTGCGCGCGGGGAGCTCCGGCCTCTGCGGACTGACGATCACGATCTATGAACGGTCGTCGGGGGATGCGGCGCTCACCTGCGAGGAGATCGCGGTGAAGCGCCGGTGTGAGCCGCACTCGGTGTACTACGTCCAGACCATGGCGGCCGGGGAGGTGCTCACCCTCGACGGCCGGGTGGGGCGCGCCATCGTGCAGTGCCGAGGGGAATGCGGCACGTCGATGGACGTCTACGGGCAGGACGGCGGCCCCGTGCAGTGGAACACCCTGGACTGCGCCCAGTACTGTATTTGCCTCGAAACAGACGTCATGCATCCCCCGGCGGCTGACGCCGCAGTGCTGCTCGGGGTGTCCGGGCGGGGCTACTGAAAGCCCGTCAAAAGCGCCTCTGACCAGCTTCTTCGATAGACTGTGATCAACAACAGAATGCCTCGCCGGGAGGTTGAGAGCTCCCGGCGAGGCGGCCGACTAAACAGGAGTCGACATGTCCGAGCGTAGCTGCTCTGTGCCAGGGTGCGAGAAGGCCCCCTATGGGCGTCTCAAGATGTGCGGGCGTCACGACTACTGCCGGAGGGTCTACGGCGATCCGACGGCGAGCGGCGTGCGGCGTGCCCACGGCGAGGTGCCCCGGGCGCTCGAAGCCGCAGCAGTGGCGGAGACCGATGAGTGTGTGATCCTTACGGGCTACAAGGCACGCCCCAACGTGCAGCTCAACGGCACGTGGATGAACGCCGCTCGGGCCGTGTGGATCATCGCCGAGGGGGATCCCGGTGACCGGTACGTGCTCCACTCCTGTAACGAGGGGTCGGGTAGCCACGGCTGCATCAATCGGCGTCACCTGTACCTCGGCGATCACGACCAGAACATGAGGGACCGCAACGAGGCGGGACACATCCCCATCGGCCGGACCGATCAGGTCGGCGAGGACAACGGCAACGCCACCCTCACCGAGGAGAGCGTCAGGGAGATCCGGAGCCGGTACGTACGCGGTGCCCGGCGTGAGCATCCCGGAAGTGCATGGGCGTTGGCGGCCGAGTTCCGGGTGACCCGCAGCGCTATCTACGGCGCTCTGCCCGGAGGCCGGAAGTGGAATCACGTGGTCGACTAACCTGAGTCAGCCGCTGGTTCTGGGCCGGGCCTCCTTCACTACACAAGGGGGCCCCATGGCCGCTGCCGGATGTGGAAGCCACGTCGCGAGGATCATCCGCAGCACCGGCGGGGTCGTCTCCGCCGCCCAGACCCTCATGGAGGTCGAATGGAACCGGACGCTGAACGACGTCTCGACCGCGCGGGTACTGATCGCCCCTGAGGGCAACTGCTGTGAGGAGCTGTCCGGGATCCGTACGTGGCGGCACAAGCTCGCCATCTGGCGCGACGGCGAGCAGGTATGGGACGGGCCGATCATCACCGTGAAGTGGACGCTCGGCAACGTCGAGATCTTCGCCGGCGACATCACGGCCTACCTGGGCCGCCGGGTGCCGCACAAGACGATGAGCTTCACCGGGTCCGACCTAACCGATATCGCGTCGTGGTTGATCGAGGACGGGTTCGCCCCCGACGATCCGGGGCACACCGTCCAGGTCGTTGCGCCATCGAAGGTGAAGGGCGACAGGTCATACACCGTCGACACCGGGCAGACCGGCGACCATCTGAAAGACCTGTCGGATACCGGCCTGGACTACACCGCGGTGGGCTCGACGATCATCCTGCTCCCGGACAACCACACGGCCAGCGTGGGATCCCTGACGGACGCAGATCTACCCTCGGGCCTGGCGGTGACCGAGGACGGGGTAGAGCTGGCCACCCGGTGGATCGTGCACGGCGACCAGACCAACGCCGCCATCAAGGGCACGGCCGGGGGCACAGACGCCTATTACGGGCTGCTAGAGCGCACGGTCGACGAGACGTCGATCCTCGACAACCTGTCGGCAACGTCGGCAGCCAAGGGCAGGCTCGCTGCGAATCTCCCGGTGCCGGTGTTCCTCGACTCCCAAGACGTCACGCTGTCCCCCGAGGCGCCGGTGAACGTGGCCAAGCTCGTGCCCGGGTGGTGCCTGGACATCTCCACGACGCAGACCTGCCGGACCGTCCACCAGCGGATGAAGATCAGCGCGGTGAAGGTGACCGAGGACGGGCAGGGCGAGAGCGTACAGATCAGCCTGTCGCAGACCGGGGCAGCTACGGCCGCCTGAGCCGACGGCCGCCGGATCGAGAGGGAAGTACCCTACTGCGCCATCTCCGGACCGAGCCGGACAACTCCCCACATCGAGAGTGAAGCCATGCCAAACGTCTGCGTGTGCTCTGACTACTTCACCACCAACACTGACGGCGAGCTGTGCCTGATCCCGGGCAGCATGGGACTGAAACAGACCCTGGTGTTCTCGACCGTGGGCGTGAGCAGCTTCACGAAAGCCGACTACCCGAACCTGGCCAGGATCCGCGTCCAGGTACAGGGCGCCGGCGGGGGCGCGGCCGGCGCCAACTCACTGCCGGGTGAGGCGATCGTGCGGCCGGGCGGCGCGGCCGGCGGATACTCCGAATCGCTGATCGATGTGTCCGCCCTCGGAGCAGTGGAAAGCATCGTGGTCGGCGCCGGCGGAGCCGCCGGAACGACGCTCACCTCTGGCGGCACGGGCGGGTCGAGTTCGTTCGGCGGACTGGTCATCGCCAACGGCGGCGGCGGCGGTCACGCGATCCAGACCTCGGGCACATCCATGGACGTGTCCAGCGGGATCCAGGGCCCGGCGCCCGGGGTCGGTGACATCGTGGAGGGCGGCGGCTCCTCAGGCGGAGCGATCCGTCTGAACGGGACGAACGGGATCTCGGGCGCCGGTGGCGAGTCCCGGCTTGGACACGGCGGGTTCTCGCGCGCCTCCGAGGGGACCGGGACGACCCCGACGGGGTTCGGTGCGGGCGCGGGCGGCGGCCTGTCGTACGAGAACCCCCTACAGGGCGAGGCCGGCGGCCAGGGCATCGTCATCATCGACCTGTATTTCTAGGGTGCGGATCCGGCCCGAGAGCGCGACGGGCAGGCCGGATAGACTTTCTGATGTGCTGCTGGTTTTGGGCCGGGCCTCTGAGCGATTGATGACTGCGCAGGGGCGTGAAGGTTTATGGCACGTTGCGGTTGTGGCGGCGGGCAGTGCAACTGCTCGGTGACGGCAGGCACGAACATCACGGTGGGCGGGAGCGGCAGCAGTGCCGACCCGTTCGTGATCAGCAGCTCGGTGGCCTGCTCGCAGGTCCGCGGCTGTATCTCCGGGGCGAACGGCGTCCACTACGACGCAGGCTCGGGCGTCATCAGCGCGGACCTCTCGACCGACCCCGGCAATAACCTGGTCCTCGGCACGGACACCGGGCTGTACGTGCCTGCCGGCGGCGCGACCATCATCACCGATCCGTGCGGCCTCGACGGCGACGGATCGGCCGGCGACCCCCTCACTCTCAAAACCACCGCCTGGCCGTACCCCTGCCCAGTCGACGCCAACGGCGGGGTCATCTCCTGCGACACCACCGGCGTTCTGCGCGGCGAGCCACGAGGAAAGGCACAGATCTTCTCGCAGTTCTTCAACCAAGCCTTTCCCAACGTCCCGGTCCCGGCCGCCCCGAATACGCTCGTCACCACCTTCACCGGAAACTTCACGAACCCGGACCCCTGCCGGCCGGCGGCCATTCTGCTGATGATGGAAATGGACGTGACGATCAACTATCCGGCGAACGGCGGCGAGGCCGAGTACGGATTTGACGGACCGGACGAAATGGTCCGCTACCGCAACAGCGGATCGACGCTCTCCAACGGCTTGCACTGGCAGGCGACCAAGGTCCGGGGCGCGGGCATCGCGGCAGCGGGCGCGATCGTGCCGCTTGGCTTCGATGTGTTGATGGGCAGGGGAGCTGTCGGCGCCAACTACATCAATATCCAAGGCATCGTTCGCGCGATGTTCGTCACCGCATAAGGAGGTTGTGGACATGACCGATCTCATCGAGCCGGTTATCAACAGCCGGTGGATTATCTTCGACGACGGATCCGTTGGCAGCGTCGGATTCGAAGAAGGCACCGAACCGGCCCTATGGGCACCCGGCCGGTTTGTCACCGAGGCCGAACACGATGCCGCGTTGGATGCCCTGAGGACCGCCAACGCGAAGCACGTCGCGAAGACGGTCGAGGCCGAGCAGGCGGCGGCGCGCGAGGACTTCGACGAGATGCTCGCTGCCGGCGTCCCGGAGAGGGTCGCACGCCGCCTGTCCGGTCACCAGGACCAGGACGGGGGGCGGCAGGATGCCTGAGACACCGCAGCCCAGCGTCGGCCGGATCGTTCACTACGTGTCGCACGGCACCCCGGTCCGAGAGGACGGAAGCCAGGCATACCCCGCTCGGTGCCGCGCAGCGATCATCACCGAGGTTCCCGAGTCGCTGGAGAAGGAACCGCTGGACGGCTGCCCCAACGGCACACAGGGCCAGTGGATCGCCTCGCTCGCTGTCCTGAACCCGACCGGAGCGTTCTTCAACGAGGGCGTCGCGCAGGACGAGCACCTCCACGACGGCGGTACGTGGCACTGGCCGGAGCGTGTGTGATGGAGTTCGTCGAGCGCGAGAACTGGGGCGCCCCGGCGTCCTCTCCGGCCGCTTACCTCGCGATGACGCGCGGCGTGAAGATCCACTACCTGGGGACGAAGTACACCAGCCGGGCGCACTCGCTGTGCGACGACTACGTACGGAGCATCCGGGCCGCGCACCTCGCCAACGTCGAAGAGAACTATGTCGACATCGCGTACACCGCGCTCGTCTGCGAGCACGGCACGGTGTTCGAGGGCCGAGGGACGCACAAGCGGCCGGGCGCGAACGGCAACACGATGCTCAACGGCCAGGACTACGCGGTGTGCGCCCTCCTCGGCGACGAGGGCATGACCGTACCCACGGATCCGATGCTCAACGGGCTGCGGGACGCGATCGAGTGGCTGCGCCGTAGCGGCGACGCCGGTGACTGGATCGGCGGCCACCGGGACGGCTACGCCACCGAGTGCCCCGGTGATGCCCTGTACGCGTGGGTGGAGCGCGGCGCGCCCCGTCCCGAGGGCACGGTGACTGTGCCGACCCCGGCCGGAATCTACATCGTGCGGGACCACGACACGCTGTCGGTCGTCGCCCGCCGCCTTGACGTCATCTGGCAGGACCTCGCCGAGGTCAACGGGCTGCGCCCGCCCTACACGATCTACCCGGGGCAGAAGCTCCACGTCCCGGCTCGCGATAAGCCGGAGATCCCGCCGTACCCGGGCGAGGCCGCGTTCGTCATCGGCCGGCGCAGTGCGGCAGTCGTCGACCTCGACGAGCGTCTGGTCGCGCTCGGCTTCACGCGGCACAACGACGGCAACGGCTACCAGCCGGGCCCCCTGTTCACCGAGTACACCCGCCTCAACGTCGCCGACTTCCAGCGCGCCCGGGCGCAGCTGCGCGGCGACCCGGACGGCTACCCCGGCCCCCTCACCTGGACGCTGCTCCACTCCTGAAAGGCGATCAGCCATGGCCAACGCACCTGTTGAGAAAAAGGTCACCGCCGCGAGCGCAGCGGCCTACCTCGCGTCGACCGGGCTCCTCGCGGTCCTCGCCGAGACGCAGGACCACGCCCGCCTGCTGGAGTGGATGCCCGACAGCCTGTCTCCGTTCGTCCTGGCCGTCCTGCCTGGTCTGATCACGTTCTGGGCCGGGTGGAAGGCCCGGCACACGCCACGCCTCGGCGACCAGCGATAGCCGTGGGTACGACGGGGAACCCGCTCCTCGACGGGATCCTGCTGTGGGGCAGCGTGGCGGTGGCGCTGACCGGCATCGTGACCGTGCTCTGGCGAGTCGTCCGTACGGCGGTGAAGCTCGCCCGGCGCCTGGAGCAGGTCGCGGATGACTTCTTCGGGGAGGAGGGCCGTCCCGGCGTCCCTGCCCGGCCCGGACTCTTGGAGCGGGTCACCGGTATGGAAGACCGGTTGCTGCGCGTCGAGCACGAGATGCACCCCAATGACGGCGGCAGTCTGCGTGACGCCGTGGACATGGCGAACCGGCAGCTGTGGCGGCTCTGCCGCGGCACCGACGGCCAGGACGACGACGAGGACGACCAGACCACCGAGGACTAAGCGCCCTGACCGGCCTCCATGAGCGAACGCCCGCCCAGCTCCGGGGCGGGCGTTCTGCCGTTTCTGTCATCATGCGCGTCGACCAGAGGAGATGACCGTGAGCGCATGCTTCGACTTCCCGGACCTGTCGGCGGCAGAGGTGGAGACGATGCTCCGGGCGCGGGCTGCGCCGCCGCCGGAGCCGGGCATCATCCCGCGGCCCGAGTACCCGTATCCACTGCGCCATCTACTCGCGGGCACAGTCCGCTACCGGTGCCCGCACGACTGCGGCTGGTGGCACGACGAGCTCCCCGACATGGAGCAGCCGGGCCCGCTCGTGTTCCCGGCCGACCCGACGCCGGCGGACATCACACAGGCGATCACCACGGCGGCGAACGCCCGCCACGACGCCTACCGGGCCCGCGTCGAGTGCGTGCTTACCGAGCACTTCGACGCCGCCCACGAAGGCCGTCCGACGCCGAACGAGGGAGAACGATGAGCAGCACCTTCCCGCGCGCCAACCGCCGGCCCTACCCGAGCAGCGACCGGGCCCGGCGTCAGATCGCGAGGGCCGCGTACGTCCAGCCGTGTGGGGTGTGCGAGCACCCGCTGATCCGGCACCCGGTCGAGGACGGCCAGAGGGTGTGTACGCACGGCGAGGGGTTCCGGGTGTCGTGTCCCGAGTGTGCCGAGATCTGGGCCCGTACGCCGGCCCTTGCCGCCGTACAGAACTTCGCCCGTGTCCTGAGCAGCAGCCCTGTCCGGCCGCCTCGGGTCTGCGCACCGCGCGCTTACGCCGGCCGGTAGGGTCACCGGACCGCCCTGCCCGACGTGGAACCCGGGCAGGGCGCACTCAGGCAGCCTCGGCAATGTGATGGTCCGTCACCTGGGCCCACAGCCGCAGCAGCCGCCTGTACTCCTGGGTGCGCTGCTCGCCTGATGGCTGGTCCATGAGGCGCCGGATCAGCTCGTTCACAGCGTCCGCGTCAGGGCGCAGCGGAGCAGCAACCGAAGAGGGGGAGGGCATGCCTCCACCCTAGGGCGAGGCGCTGACACCGGCAGCACGCAGAACTACGCCCCCACGGTCACGGGGGAGGGACCGTGGGGGCGTAGTTCGGAGTACCGTCCTGAGTGTCTAGGTCAGAACGGAGTCCAGTATGCCTTTTCTCAGCGATGAGCACATCGGTACGCGCGTACGGATCGCCCGCAACGCAGCGGGCCTGACGCAAGTGGAACTCGCCGACTTCCTGACACGCACCGAGGGGTGGATCAGGAACGTCGAGTCGGGCCGTATGCCACTCGACCGGTTCAGCGTCATCACCGCTATCGCCGACCGGTGTGACGTCGGCGTGGATTTTCTCCTCGGCCAGCCGTACCGGCTCCAGCACAACGGCGGCAGCCTCGCGCATGCCCACGTCCCGGCCATGCGCACCGGTCTGCGCCGCGCCGGCCTGATCCTGTCCAGGCACCCGGGGCTGAGCCCGCAGGGCGCACCGGCCGATCCGGTCGTGATGCGTCAGCAGTCGGTGAAGGCGAACAAGCGGCGCCAGGCGGCGAACCTGCCGGGAGTCGCAACGTTGCTTCCGACGATGATTGAGGATTTGAACACCGCACTGCTGACGAGCGAGGGGCCGGAGCAGGAGGAGGCGCTTCGGCTGATGGTCGATGCGGCCCGCACCGCGCGGATGTGCCTCAACCAGCTGGGTTATCCCGACTTGGCATGGTCCGCGGCCGAGGTCGCGGCCGGCGCCGCCACAACCCTCGGGGATCCGATCGTGCAGGCAGCGGTCGCGTGGGACCGGTGCGGTGCTCTGCTACATCAGGCGTCGCTCAGGGAGACCGTCGCGGTCGCCGAGGCCGCGCTGAGGGACCTGGAACCGCTTGCCACCGGCGCAGGGCGCGAGAAGGACGCCGTATCGCTGCGGGGAGCGCTGCACCTGCGGTGTGCGATCGCTCACGCGCGGGGCGGGCACGGGGATGACGCGTGGGCGAGGATCGACGCCGCCCTCGACGACGCGAACCAGCTCGGCCCGGGGTGGTACGACCTGGACCAGCACACGGTGTTCGGTCGGGGCACGGTCGGGGTTCATGCCGCTGAGGCAGGCGTGGAGGTCGACGAGCCGGACACCGGCCTGGAACGCGTGTCGAAGGAAGACATCGACCAGGTACCGAGCAAGGAGCGGCGAACGCACTACGCGATCGACGAGGCGCGCGCCCTGCACCGCATGGGCCGCAGCTCCTCCGCCGTGGTCAAGCTGCGGCAGGCGGCTGCTGGGGCGTCCTACTACGTGTATGCGGACCCGATGGCGAGAGCCCTGGTGTCCGACCTCGCCCGTGTCGGAGTGCCCTCGCAGGCCACGGTGTTGTCGTCGCTGATCCGGAACATGGAACTCGTCCACTAGCGAACACGTGAACACCTGTAGTTTTTCTATCGGTTAGAGGTCAGCGCGCCGCACACCCTCAAGAGATCAGCATCCATGGAAGCGATTTCTGGGGGGTGTCGGCGTGGAGCCGATCAATGCCCGCATCCCGGCCGAGGCGGCCCGCGCCTTCGCCGGCATCCTGAGGTGGCCGGTGATGGCAGGCCACCGGTACCGACCCCGCGCGGGATGCACATGCGAGGTCGTCGGCTGCCCGACGCCGGGCGCGCACCCGCTGGCCGGCGCCTCGCCCACCCTGTCGTACGAGAAGGTCGCCGCAGAGCTGGAGAATGCACCCGGTGCGGCGCTCATCGCGCCCACGATGATGTTCGACGCGATCAGCGTCCCGCACGCCGTGGGCATGGCCGCGATGGTGAACCTCGAACGTATTGCCGCGGTCCCCTGCTTCATCGACGGGCCGCGCGTGGTTCTCCTCGTCCTCCCCTCCACGGGCCGGTACGCCGTTCCCCCCGGGGGCCCCGATCCCTCGGACTCCGATAAGCCCTGGGACATCGAGGTTCGCAGTGGGCCCGGCCGGTGGGTGGCTCTGCCGCCATCGCACGGGATGCGCTGGGACACCACGCCGTGGTTCGGACAGACGGAGACCGCCGTTCCGCTGCTGAGCGGCAACACCCTCGGCATCCAGCTGGCTCAGGCCTTCAAGACGTACCGCGGCCGGGTGGCGTCGTGACGGCGCCGGCGGCTGGAGAGCCCTCGCCGCTCGATGCGGGAGCGACCGGGTCGGAGGGATACGAGGCGGCCACGCGGTGGCTGGATGCGGCCGGGAGCCCGAGTCAGGTATCCGGCGCGCTCGTACCGGACACGGTCACGACGCGCGGCGAGCGGGACCTAGCGGTCATGCACTGGCTCCTGGCGACCGCCATCGACCGGACCGAGGCGCGCGCCGGATGGAATGAGTCCGGCTGCGCCACGCTGCTGTGCGGCGCCCTGTTCTCCGCCGTACGCATCCCGGCCGGCCTCGTGCACGCTGCCGCAGGGACGGCCGACCCCGACGAGGTCGACGCCTACCTGGCCTGTGCGCTGCTCGCAGGGCCGGTGTTCCTGTCCCTGTCGCACCTTGACTACTACGTCCTGGTGCCGACGAGCACGGCACGCCACTGGGACCTGCCGGACACCGAATGCCTCGGTAAGGACAGGTGGCTTGGCGTGCCCCGGCCGGGCTTGATGCGGCGCGACTCGGCGGCGCTCTCCGCCTGGTGCGTGCCGATGGACTCCCCGGGTGAGCTGGCCCCAGCCAGCGCGGTGTCGCAGTTGATCATGACGGGCCGGTACCGGAAGGCCGTGGACGGGGTGGTGTGTTGAGCGCCGGCGACGTGCCCCTGGACGACGTGCCCCTGGACGTCAAAACGATCTGGCAGAACTGCCGGTTCGCGCCGGAAGCTTTCCTCACCCTTGAAGAGGCCGAGACGTACGGGCTGATCCTGCGCGGCCACGTCCAGCTGCTGCTCCCCGAGGTTGAGCGGCTGGTTGCCGGGATGCCGGATGACGGCTCCGATCTGCGACCGAACACGAAGGTGGTCATCCCGCGATCGGGCGCGGAGGTGATCGTGCGCCGGGCGAAGGGAGTCCTCGGGCAGGGCTTCGGCGACACGATCCTTTCCGCCCACTGGCAGGTCGACATGCTCGCCATGGTCGGCCGCCTGCTCCTCCTCCTGGTGGCCGACCCCGAGGACGTGCCGCCGCCGACTGGCGACGATGCGGGCGGGTCGCCGTCGGCGTTCGGGGGGCACGCCGTGGTGCGTTTGAGCCAAGATCGGCACGACGTAGATTGAGCTTGCCGTGCCCTCGGTGAGGGCAGCGGCGGGGTGATTCCGTTCCATGCTCCGCAAGCAGGGCGGAATCGCAGGTGGGCCCGGCAGTCAGCTGCCGGGCCCACTGTCGTCCGGGCGCGGCACGCGCTCCCGGTGCTCCCAAACTGGGAGCACCGGCGGTGTGGAGGCGGGGTCATCCCCAGTAATCCGGGGTGATCCGGGGTGATCCGGGGGACTAACCCGCAGGTCAGAGAGAAACCGCAGGTCAGAGACCTAAGCGGAGACGGTTCAAGTCCGGCTCCGGGCACTCCCTCACCCCGCGGTATTCCGCGGGCGGGCACAGCTCGCCCCGGTGCCCGCCTACCCGGTCGCCGGGATCGCATTCCTTCTTTCTTCCGCCCACGTTCAGCGGAAGATCCTCCCTGCGGACTACCCCGTTCCTTTTGCCATGCCATTACTCTTGCGGAGACGCCGTGACGCGCGGCCACAGAGGCCATAAGAGGAGTGAAGGATGAGGAGCAGCAACCCGGTCTTCTCCCGGCGGGGGTTCACCCGCGGGGATGGCGGCTACGCGGGTTTCGGTGGCCAGCAGCAGGCACAGCCGGGCCCGCAGGCGGGCGGCAATCCGTACGCCGGTACGAACCCCTACAACACCCAGTCCACCCCCGAGCAGCTGCAGGAGATGTACCAGGCCCCGCCGGCCGGTCCGCTGCAGACCGGGCGGATGACGATCGACGACGTCGTCATGCGGACCGGGATGACGCTGGGCACGGTGGCGGTCGGCGCGGTGGTCGGCTGGGTCGCGCTGGCGGGCAGCCTCGGACTCGCGATCGGCGCGGCGCTCGTCGCGTTCGTGCTCGCCATGATCCAGGCGTTCAAGCGTGAGCCGGTGCCGGCGCTGATCCTGGGGTACGCCGCCTTCGAGGGCATCTTCCTCGGGGTGATCAGCGAGGCGTACAACCAGCAGTGGTCGGGCGCCCCGTTGCAGGCCGTGCTGGCCACGATGGCGGTCTCCGGCGGCATGCTCGTGGCGTACCGGACCCGGCTGATCCGGGTGACCTCCCGCTACCAGCGGATCGGCCTGGCGATCGCGATCGGCTTCGTCGGCCTGCTGCTCGTCAACCTGGTGCTGGCGCTCTTCGGGGTCGACCTGGGGCTGCGCAGCGGCCCGCTGGGCATCATCGTCGGGATCGTCGGCGTACTGCTCGGCGCGTTCTTCCTGTCGCTGGACTTCAAGCAGATCGAGGACGGCATCACCTACGGTGCCCCGCAGCGGGAGGCCTGGCTGGCGGCCTTCGGCCTCACGCTCTCCCTGGTGTGGATCTACCTGGAGATGCTGCGGCTGATCTCGATCCTGCGCGACTGACGGCCTGAGTCCGTGAGGCGGCCCCCGGAGCGAGTCCTTCGCTCCGGGGGCCGCCTCGTGTGTGCGCGGGGCTCAGTGCACGCGGATCCCGTGGGCGAACGGCTGGAAGGTGTGGCTGAAGTACCACGTGTCCTGCGCGATGCCGGAGCAGGCGCCGGCGCCCGCGGTGCCGACGCAGCCGCCGTTGTCGCGCTGGAGGGCCCAGAAGGAGAGGGTGTTGATGCCCTTGGCCACGGCCCAGTTCTCCACCGTGACGGCGTCCGCCGTGGTGAAGGTCTCCTCGGGGCCGTAGTCGTCGATGCCGGGCATCTCGGTGACGCCGATCATGCTCCAGAGCTTCTTGTCGCTCTTGGACGGGTAGAGCGCCGCCAGCTGGTCGTGCAGGCCGGCGGCGGCCGTCTTGGTGTCGGCGGCCATGTCGTGCGTGAGGCCGTCCCAGTAGTCGAAGGTCATGATGTTGACGACGTCGACCTTGGCGCCGTTGTCGACCGCGTTCTGGAGCAGGGCCACGCCGCTGGCCGCGAGGCCGTTGGTGAAGGACGGCAGGGTGTACGAGAACTGCACGGAACGGCCGTTGCGGTGGGCCCAGCGCTGGACCTTGGCGATGGCCTTGTTGCGGCGGTCGACGCCGGCGGTGTTGTTGATGGAGTCGGCCTCGATGTCGAGGTCGATCCGGCTCACGCCGTAGGTCCTGACGAGGCTCTCGTAGACCTGGGCGATGGCGTCGACGCTGGTGCAGCTGTCGGCGAGCTCGGTGCCGGTGGTGTCGGCCCCGTAACCGCCGAAGGACGGGATGACATTGCCGCCGCGCGCCTGGATGGCGGCTATGTCCTTGCCGAAGGTGGCCTTGGCGATCGGCTGGGTGGTGTCGCCGTTCCAGTACGCGGTACACGAACCGGGCGCGTCCGTCTGGAGGAAGGCCAGGGTGAGGTACTTGTTGCCGGAGGCGGCGGCGAGCCCGGCCGGGCTCTCACCGGTCCACGCCTCGAAGTACGGTGCCACCACGTGCG
>Ga0307517_10006285_pt1 | contig 17647 bp, 25 predicted proteins | sample 23_EM_MG_FD_194515 | JGI IMG/M metagenome (GOLD analysis project Ga0307517, IMG submission 194515) | Populus trichocarpa ectomycorrhiza microbial communities from riparian zone in the Pacific Northwest, United States - 23_EM | ecosystem: Host-associated > Plants > Roots > Unclassified | place...
GAGGGGCCAGCGACCCCGGGTTTCGCCAGTCGGCTATCGTTGAGCCTGGACGACTCGCAGGAAAGTGACGCAGGCGTGGGAGAGAATGGTTTTTTGTAGACTTGGCGATGTGTGAACCGTTGAGTTCATGGAATTTGATTTGCAGGAAATGTAAACTATTAGATTTCGGTTGGCCGATCTGTGGAGCCGTGAGGACAATTTCGCGTGTATTTCTGAGCGAGATCTGAGCAAGAGCTCAGAAACGTAGAATCGCCGGGGCCAGGGTGTCCTGGACGCCCTGGTCACGGCAGTAGACTAGTAATAATATAATATCAAGATGCGGATGAGGTTCAAAGTCACGATACAAGGGGCACCAGCGCCTCGAAGCTTTTGTGAATGGCACTCAGTAATACAGATGAATAGTGGAGCGATCGAGACGGCGTCTGGAATATGTGTGCTCTCATGACGCCGTCGAGAGTATGCATGTGAGCTGTCACGACGTCGTCAAGACGGCGTCTGGAATATGTGTGCTATCACGAAGCCGTCGAGAGTATGCATGTGAGCTATCACGACGTCGTCCAGACGGCGTCTGGAATATGTGTGCTATCACGACGCCGTCGAGAGTATGCAAGTGAGCCATCACGATGCTGTCGCGACGAACATGTGAGCTATTTGGAAGGCATTGGGAGCCTATAGCCAGACATGGCAATTGATGCAGAGGGGGTTCAAATGTCGCTGTGTAGCATCCGGAAGACTAAGCATCCGGATAGTCTTCCGGATGCTAGAGTGGAGTTGGATTCCGCCATGACGAGGGAGGCACAGGAAGGAGATCGTCGGGATGCCGGAGAGCTTAGGGTCTGAGGGCATCTGGACGCATGCGCTTGGTGGTGGACGTCGTCGGGACGTCGAGGACGCAGGGGTAGATAGGGAATGGCGTCCGGACGTGACGTCCGGCCGACGTCGCGTCCAGACTAACGGTTAACGTTCTGAGCGTCCTGAGCCTCTGATGCACGGGACGCTCAGGACGCATATAATAATTTTTGCCGATGCAGGCCTGCTCACTGTGCTGGTGGCCCTCCTCCTGTGGAGGCCACCAGCCTCTCGCCCAACCCCCGACAAGACCCGGGCCTGGCCCGCTAATGCGTTACAACCAACCACCACCGGAGGATGAGCAGGTCTCTACGCCCCCGCCCAAACCCTTTACACTCGTTCAACACAACTGCCTCGGGAGCTGAGATGTGTTTCTTTCCTTATTCAGTTCGTTTTCTCAACAGGCCTCCGCCCCCTCCGTTGTTGCCCTCCAAGACCCTCCGGTTTACAGAGGCAAACTACCTTCGTTCCAGCTATATACGTGTTTCTCCCCACCAAGTGAGACCTCTACTAAACCCCGCGTTGCCTGCTATGTTTTTAGCACTTTTTTGTCAACCGTTACCTTGCTGCGTAAGTTCTTCAGGAGGAACGACATAATGGCGCTTGAACTTTATACACCAGATAGCTCTTTTGACCCCTCCATGACTGGCTTCATGATCGTTAATTCCTACAGTACCAAGGGCCGTTCCAACAACACTCGCTCGGTGCCGCCTGATTTTATTTTTCCTGTTTGTTCTGGGCCCGTTCTCACCCTAGTGGACCTGACCATCCACCATCCGACCGCTGACCCCCTCAGGTCGTTCAAAGAAGAGGAGTTGGCCACCTCAATCTCCTACTACAACAGAGCCACTCACCTTGGCTACACCCTACTCAACGCTCCTGGGGTATACACCCGCTTCTCCATGTTAATGGTAGGCAGGCCCGGGCCGGGAGTCATCGACCTGGCCTTCGCCTACCCACTGCTTACCCCGTATTTTTCAGAATGATCGGACCTCTTGCCCTCCCCGGGCTCTGACCACATTCCGATTTTTCTTCGCTTTGATGGGCCCTTTTTTCGTGCCCTCCCGCCTACGCCCAACCGGGCACTGACCGACTGGGGCCCGGTTGAAGCTGCCCTTAAGTCACTAGTGATCGCTCCCCCCCCCCCCGCTGCCAACGTCCACCTCACTCGGAACCTAGTTTGACACCAACCTCAATAAAGTCTGCGCCCTGGTGAGACTGCACACCCTTGTTAAGCGTATCACTCACCGGTCAAACCCCTGGTGGTCGGCCTCGCTGTCTGTGCTGAGAAAAGCTTACAGCTCCGCACTCAGGTCGTCCCAGGAGGACCGATTCGTCCCTTTCCGGCTGGCGTCAGCCACAGCCTTCCATTCCTCGTATTTCAAAGCCATCAAGAAGGCTAAGAGAGACCATTGGAGCTCTTTCCTGGCATCGGCCACCCCACAAACAGTTTGGACGACCAAGAAATTTGCCATCGGCTGCCCTTCCCCCTGTTTCCCTCAGTTGCCTGGTGCCACCTCCCCGCTCGAGCTGAACAAGGACCTTCTTGACCATTTCTTTCCTGAGGCTGCAGCCATGCCCAGAGCCTGCATCCTCCTCCCGTTTAGGGATCGTCCTGAGCTGGCGCCCTCGGAGGTTGAGAGAGCTCTTGCGCGCTCCTCCCCATCGTCGGCTCTCGGCCCTGATACCATCCCAAACTCGGTGTGGAAGAAAGTCAACAGGACAGCCCCACACCTCATTCTCAGCCTACTCTCTCCTTTGATCTCCTATGGTTTCCACCCTCCTTCCATGAAAAAGGCCAATGGCGTCGTGTTGGACATGCCGGGTCAGCCCTCTTACAACTCCCCCTCCTCCTTCCGTGTAATTGTCCTTCTTCACACCTTCTCCAACATACTTGTGAGGATTATGAACAACCGCCTAGCCTGTGTGGCCTGGGCAATGCGCCTCCTGAACCCTCATCAATGTGGCCCCCTGGCAGGTTTGTCGGTGGCGGATGCCTGCACCACGCTCACACACGAAGTCAGAATCCTCCAGATGGACAACAGGAAGGTCTCCACCCTGATCCTTGACATCAAAGGCGGCTTTGACAACGTCAACCCCTCTACCCGCTGTGGCATGCTTAGCACCAAAGGGGTCAACATGTACCTAGTATCTTCGACTTGTTCCTTGCTCACAAGCAGGTCCTGCCGCCTCCTTTTCCAGGCGTCCCCCAAGGTCTTTTCCCCGGTGTCGGTCGGCACCCCACAAGGCTCTCCGCTTTCCCCCATTGTGTTTGTCATTTACGTCTCGCGGCTTCACCTTGAGATCCCCTTCGGCCTCACTCTGTCCTACGTGGACGACTTTGCTCTAACAGCCTCGTCGGCATCGTATCGCCGCAACATTCAGCTTCTTCAGAGAGACTACGCCCTGATCAAGGCCAGGGGCTCCCGTCTGGGAGTCGGTTTTTCGATCCCCGAAACAGAACTGATCAACTGGCACACGAACAAGGACAGGAACCCTCCCTCTCTCGCCACCATCCATCTTGACGGCTCGATGTTCAAACCTAGAGCGGAGCTTAAGTGGTTGGGATACTGGTTCACTCCCTCTCTCTCTACGACCCCCCATTTCACCAAACGGTTGGCTAAGGCCCAGGCTGCCTTCGTTGCCATCAGACGTCTGTCCCCTCTGGGGATGGGCCTCCCCCCCTTCCTGTGCCATTGCTTGGCATCATCTTTACTCTTCCCCATTGTAGGCTATGGCGGGGACGTCTTCTCCCCCACTGTCCACATGATGAGAAAGCTCTCCGTCTTCTGGCATAAAACCCAGGGATGGGGCACTAATTGCTTCGTCAGCACCTCACCAGCAGACATCGCGGCAATAGAAGCGTGCCTCCCCCCACTCAAACTGTTGTTTGCATACAAAAATGTCTACCGGCCTCAGGATACTCTGCTCCCCCCCGGAGATCAACCCGGCCACGGCCCAACTGTCACCCACTGTACAAACCCCCTCCCCTCATCAACATTGCCCTGACCACAGCCTCCTCCTCAGGGGAAACGCAGGCTGCCGCAACCCTCTCTCGTGGCTCCGGCCACGACCACGGGAGAAAAATAGGTCGCACTTACCCCTGGATGCGATCCCCCACTCCCTCCTCTTTGTACTCGGCCTGGGCAGTCTTGACCTCCTCCCCGTGACCTGCCAGCATCTCGTTCCCGAGTCCTACCCAGCGCCCCCGCCTGGGCGTTCCTATCCTATGCTCAAACAGCAGTGCCGTGACCTCCTGATGATGGAATAGGATGAAAGGTCACCAGCTAAGGAGAAGTACCTTGACCGCCCCTCGCTTGCCCCGCACCCTTTTATGGGTCTCAACAAATTCGACGCTAAAAGGCTTCACCAGGCCAGATCTGGCAAAGGCTACCTCCTAGCCCACCCAGCATGGGACGACGACTGCCCCTCGACCTGCCCAAGATGCAACGAGGCCCCTGAAACCTTGGAGCACGCCGTGTACTCCTGTCCCGAAAGCGAGCCCGCCAGAACACCCCACCTCTAGGGGGTTTCTGACTTCTGACTTGGGCCCCGACGCCCCCGTCTGGTCCTCTGCCCCCCTCCTGGCAGCCCTAACCCGTTTCCTGAGGTCAAGCCTGGCCGCCTTTCCCCTGAGCATGTTCTCCCACCCCAGGTCCGCCGTAAGCTCAATCTCGTCCCGCTCCTCCGCTATGGTTTCCTTTGGTTATTTTATGTCGGCTCAGGAAGCCGAGTGTCTTTCTTTTCTTACTTGGCTTGCAGGTTGCCTGCTGATGTTCGGTGGTTCATAGGAGGGTTTCCTTGATTTAGTTGTTATGATTTTCGTGCCCGCATGTGGGCCAGGGACCGGTACGGACCCTTGTGAAAATCATCAGTGATGAAATTCTTTCTTTTATTACTTTGTTTTGGGTTTTGGGTTTTGTTTTTGCCATAGCTAGCACTCCATGTGATTTCTTCTAGCTTAACAACGAATATATCATATAGAAAAAGGAAAAAAGAAAAGAAAAGAAACGAAAACAAGCCCCTTATTTCCTTGGTTCTTTACGCTACCTGGTATTTCTTTCACAACTCCTGTACTTCAGAATATAACGTCTTCTATTCTGATATCCAAGTTCCACGCCAAGCACCCACGAACACTGACCCTGATCTACCATTACACGATCAGCCTGGACCTGAGATTGTCATTCCCGAACCCTTACGCTAAAGGAGTGTTATCGTTTAGGACCTTCCTATCGTTGTGTGCCTTGGACTAACGTCCAGTGCCAAGACCCAGTTACACAAGGTATGGTCTAACAAGGATTCAACCCACACAACACCATGTCGCGACGCATCAAACTCCCGACCAGCGAATTAACTGCCTTGACTGAATTGTCGGCGGGTACCGATGAACGGTTTAATCAACTGTCCACAGACCGAGTTAGACAACAGCTCCGCACCACGCACGATCTAGCTGTTTCACTCAACAGGCTCTATGCCCTTCCTCCCATTTCCAGACCATGCACCCCTGCACCACTCGAACAAAACTCTCGCTTCCAACAGTTACAACAACGGGTTCAGAATTTGACCAATGAAAGGGAGGCGCTTGCTGAAGAATCAGATGTACTGACGGAAGAACGCGATGCTCTACTTACAGAAGGACAAGGCCTTGAGGCTAGGTACAGAGCCATTGAGACTGACCTAGAGCGCGATAGAGCCACTATAGTTACCGTTAATACTGCTTTGACTAACACTAACATTGCTTTGACAACTGCAACTATTGCACTTGCAAACCCAGAGGAACCTGCTCCGCCCGCACGCGCACGACCCCCAAAGCGAGAATCGATCCCCAAACCAAAGGAGTTGGACGGATCCAAAGATCAACTTCGTCTGTTCATGGCACAACTACGTACCAAGTTCTTCGGAGATGCCCACTAATGCGTTGATGTCCAACCTCGGTTGGCATATGCTGTTCGGCTCCTGAAAGGGAAAGCTTACAAACAAATCCTTCCACTTATTACAGAAGGAAACATTAATATCGCCAGTGTGGAACCCCTGATCACCATGCTCGAGAACGCCTTCGGTGAGGCTGACTGGGTCCGTACCGCTGAACGGAATCTACAAAGTCTACGTCAGAAGAACAGTAACCTTGCTGACTACGTAGAGGATTTCCAGAGATATGCCGCCAAAGTATCCGGGAACGATGCTGCTAGCTGAACCTCACTGTACAAACGGTTGAGCGCCGAACTCAAGGACGCTATGGTAACCCTAGACACACCTGACGAACTTGACCAATACATCATATTACTCAAATGTGTGGATAACAAGATCCGTGCCCGTGTGGTTGAACGGAAAGGGTCGTCATCTACCTGCAGATCGCCTACCATGACCACGACTACGACACCAAAACCAGCTGCCCCTCCTACAACCACCACTACTGCCACGGGTACCCAAGCTGGACCAATGAACCTTTCGGCTGGACGACGTCACTTGTCACAAGCGCAACGTGAAGATCGCCTGCGACGCGGCCAATGCTTCTACTGTGGAGAAGCAAACCACATGGCTCGACAATGCCCTGACAGGCAAAATCACCTAAGAGCCAACGCTGCTCCTTCTCGTGGACCTCCGCCGGCACGCCCTAAAGACTCTCGCCCAGAGTCCCAACACTCAGAAACCTAGTTGTCCCATGTACAGTTCAAGGCACTGCCATCGGACAAGAATTGCCTTCTTCGTTACTTTCTTTGTCCAGTTTATCTCTTGATGACATGGAGAATGGGGTTGAAGCTAATCATCTGGTAATGGCATGTACGATTGTTGACAACCATAACGAGATTAAATCTCATGCTCTCCTAGACTCGGCGGCAACTGGATACGCATTCATCGACAAGGCCTTTGCCGAGCGCCATAACTTTCCTTTGTTTGGACTTGAAGGGCCGCGGCCTTTGGCGGTCGTCAACGGATGGGCTGTGGGTTCAGGAGCAATTACTCAAATCCTCAAGATAGGGTTGTCGATTAACAACCACCTAGGCTTCGTTACACAGCCCTGTTTCCGAGGAGCCGGGGCAAACTAAGATAGGTTATTCTGATTAACTGGTCGAAAGAATCATCCAAATCGGTCAAGAACTGACTGAGATAGAGCTCTTTGAAGTTCGACAACTTCACAGAGCTCTATCTAACTCAGTTTTGGTCCGATTTGGACCATTCCTCTATTAATATGCAGTTAATAACCTGCTCTTGGCGCCCCGTTTGGCAAAAACGGGGCCCGTAACGAACACTACAACCACCGTGAAATGATTCCTGCTTTTGTTACCACGCTTGGGGGATACTACCTAACACTCGGTATACCTTGGTTAAAACACCACGATTGCAAGATTGACTTCGCTTCTAACTCCCTTACTTTTGAATCGGAATATTGTTTGAAGAACTGCATTAACAATGTTACAATAGCCTATGGAATTGAGGAGAATTGCCACACTTTCTAAGGGCTTATGCTGCTCAGTGTGCTCTTGGACATAGTGTCCTCGACAAGGACGAGGTACTGCAGATACTCCCCAAACATTACCATGAATTCCTTCCATTATTCCTCAAGGAAACAGAAGATCCACTACCCCCTCACGGGGGATTTGATCAAGAGATACCACTCCGCCCAGAATTCATCCCTCCTTTCGGACCAATATATGGTCTTAGCCCCCCTGAATTATCAGTCTTATACACATGGCTAGACGAAAACCTGGATAAGAAGTTTATCCGCGAATCATCCTCTCCCGCTACTTCTCTAATTTTGTTTGTTAAGAAAAAAGAAGGTTCTCTATGCTTATGTGTTGACTATAGAGGACTTAATGAGGGAACGATCAAAAACCGCTACCCTTTACCCTTAGTTAAAGACACTTTCATGTAACTTTCACAAGCAAAGATATTCACAAAATTGGATATCCGCGGAGCTTACAACTTAATCCGCATAACAGCTGGTGAAGAGTCGAAAACAGCTTTTCGTACATGTTAAGGGCTTTTTGAATCCCTCGTCATGCCATTTGGACTTACCAATGCCCCAGCTACCTTTCAACCATTTATTAACGACGCACTACGGCCATTTCTGGATAGGTTTTGTACAGCATACCTTGACGATAATTTCATCTACTCTGAGAATGAGGAACAACATATCGAACATGTCAAACACATCCTGCAAGCCTTAACGAAGGCTGGACTTCAGGTAAAATCACAGATATGCGAATTTCGAACCAACAATGTCGAATATCCTGTGTTTATTATTACCACGGAGGGCCTACGAATGGATCCAGCGAAAACCACCACCATCATTGAGTGGCCCCTCCCCAAGAAACTACAGGATGTCTGCTCCTTCTTAGGGTTTGCAAACTTCTATAGGCGTTTCATCCAAGACTATTCACATCTTGCCAGGCCACTAAGCGAATTAACGAAAAAGGGTACACCATTCGTGTGGTCGGATCTTTGCCAAGCCGCATTCGACAGATTGAAGAAAGCCTTTACTATAGCCCTTATCCTGATCCATTTCCATTTCGACAAAGAGATAGTAGTGGGAACCGCTACTTCAGACATCGCCTCTGCCGGCATACTATCCCAACCTGGACCTGATGGACTCTTACATCTTTATTGAATTCTTCTCAAAGAAACACACACCGGCCGAATGCAACTACGACATTTACGACAAAGAATTGATGGCCGCGGTACGAGTGTTGGAAGAATGGAGGTTTTACCTGGTTGGACGACTTGTTACAGTACGGTCGGGTTATCTGAATCTGCGATACTTTACCATGAAAAGGTTACTCAATGAATGACAGGCCAGATGGTCAGAATTCTTATCGCAATTAAACTCTACGATTGAATTTGTACCTGGTAAAGTACATGGAAAAGCAGATGCGTTGACAAGGATGGCAGGGCAAACAGAAGAAGAGGTATTGGAGGATGAAACACATAGGAGGCAAGTGGTTCTCAAGGCCCAGTGTCTGGCCTTGTTTGGCGGATATTGCACTTGACATTGGAACGTCCTCCTTATATGAGCTATTAAGAGAATCCCATCAAGCTGACCCCCTTTCATATCAGATACTCACGATTCTGGAACAACGGGTACGACATACCCGCCGGATCACCCTAGCTGAGTGTGGCAAGGATGGTAATCGACTATGTTATCGAGATCGGCTTTATGTTCCCGCTTACGAACCTTTGCAACTAGCCATCATTCCTGAAAATCACGACGCTCCTGCCCCAGGTCACCCAGGCAGATCCAAAACATATGAACTGATCGCCTGACGATACCATTGGCCAAGCATGTGGAAAGAGATAGCATGATATGTGGCCAATTGTCATATATGTCAACGAAGTCGAACCACTTGTCATGCTCCGTTTGGTATCCTTCGCCCTCTCTCCATTCCCTATCGACCGTGGCAAGATATACCAATTTTTGCAAAGCCAAGTTAATACATAAAGATGATGATATAAAGGGAGAATGAAAAAACCCTGAGAAGAATTAAAGTAATCTGAAACCCCGTATCCATCTGAACCTCTCGTACTCTTCGGTCATAAGTCCACTGTCGGAGGGGTTGGGGGAATGTCGCTGCCCTTGTCGCTTGGGATCCTTGCCACCGATATATCCCACTCCAAGGCAGGTAGGTGAAGTGGCCGTAAAGTAGCCTGCTGTCAGGTGGCCAACGACCTCCCCGAATTCGAGGCAGGTGAGCAAGCCATCTTACCTACACCTTGCTCATGCTCCCTGAAAGCGCTCTGATAGGGATATTCGTTCCTCCTGTGAGTATTCGATATAGGCCTTATATGTGTCAGATCTCCAACGTCCTAGAGTCTGAATCTGGGTCTCCGAAATTCCAACATCAGCCGCCAAGGTTGCTGCACCACGGCGAAAGCTATGACCATTCCGTGTTGCTTGTCCGAGACCAGCCGTTGTCCCCAATTCTTGTAACTTCTCTACCACATGCAGTCTGGGAAATGGTAGTTGTTCTCTTCTTTCAACACAGAACAGGGGAGCTGTTTCCGGCCGGTGAGTATCTATTGTGAGAAGTTGTTTCATTGCCCTGACGGGGCATTCTTCGTTATGACTGCCTGCAATAATTAGCTGGATTCCTTGTCGAAATGGGTCAGTTTTTGATGCTGGAAGAGTAAGTTCAATATGCTCATCATGCTGGATCAGTGGAATGCTGCTCTTTGTTAAGAACCAGTTGGGGAAGGCAGGTCCCATCTGGAGATCAAGTACTCAATAGGTAAACTCTCCTATTCACAAGAAGCCCGCAAAAGCCAGCGTAAATGCCGCCCTCATTACAGTGTCATTGTAGTCATGTATCCGTAGGTGATTGAGCAGGCTAAGCCGGTGTGGCCGGGTGAGAGGTGTTGTGGTCCACCGTGCAGGTTCATTATGATCGCGTTTGATGCCCTGTAATGTTCTCTCTAGTCGTGGGTCGGAAAGAGCAGTGCAATCAATCCCTAGGTCCAGCTGATAGGACTTAATACTGACTAGGTAAAGTTTCATAGTCTTCACCTTGATAGACCCTGCCAGGGAGCAGAGCCACTCGATTAGCCATATGGCCTTTGCAGGCAGGCAGCCTCCATTCTGGTGACAATATCCTCGCAAGGTGCAAAAAAGCGAGAAGCGTGATCTTGGTGTATCATAATTGCATCTTGTTGATGGCGCTAGTCCTCACCATAGGTAGTAGGCAGCTATTGGTGACAATCCAAATTGTTGTATGTTAGAAACCCATGATCCCGGTTGTTGCAGGTGGGATATATCAGCTGTGGGATAGGTTTGCAATTCTGTTATAGTGAAAGCGGGAGAACGCATCTGGTAGCCCATTGTCCCCGGTGGGAATCCATCTGGCATCAATCTCTAAGTCATATTCGGTAGCCAAAAGTAAGCATCGTCGTAGAACGTTCATTGTTGTTCCTCTGATTGTCCAGTTCTCCAAGCCATGAAATACCGCAAGATTGTCAACATGGCATATCACTCTTTTCCGTTTCCAAATTTTGCCCCAGTGGAGTAGGGCCTGCTCCACTGCTCTCATTTCCTTGGTGTTAATATGTTCCTTAGCACATGATAGGCGACAAGGTAGAGTTATTGAGAACGCTGATCCGGAATTAGACTGTGGATTCTGTTGAGGGTAACTCTCGATATAGAAAGCCCCTAGGCCCTCCGTGCCTGCAGCATCTAACCACATCGAGATTGTCTCCCTCGACTCTTTTCTAATTGACCTTTCTGGAGCCATGGCTAGTACTTTCTGCCACCATGTGAGCGCTCTCTGGGCCTCACTTGATATTCGTCTACGGTAGTAGTTTCACAGTGTCGGAAAGTAGAGTTGCATATTATACAGGAGCCGAAGGATGGTGCGGCCGAGTGGTCCAACCCTAGCAACGAACTTGAGATATCCCGTGAGCTTTTGCCGCTCGGGGTGGGAAAGTGATGTTTGATCTATTGCATTTTGCACTAGCTGCTGTGCTTTTAGTAGCTTCTTTTCTGGTAGTCGAATTACCATATTTTCTGTGTCCATCTCGATACCCCCAAAACTGGCTATCGTTCCCTCCTCGTTCTTTGAGTCCTTGATGGAAAGTCCTCCTTCCTGACAGAGTTCGCTAAATCTTGTGGTATAGATATTGAGATCTGTAGTGGTTGCGGGATGGAGGATTATCAGGACATGGTCCAAGTAGTGGACAGTCTTAGCTTGTCGTGCCATTCTTTGTAACTCGTCCTCTAGAATCCAGTGAAATGTTTCTGCAAATAGGTTAAATATGTAGGGTGCTGTGTGAAGCCCGAAAGGCAGGTATTGTTCTGGGTAGTACGCATTTTGCCAGTAAAGACCGAGTAGGGGCGTATCTAGAGGAGAAACAGGAAGGTGGTGAAAGGCACTTTCAAAGTCACGCTTGACAAGACTGCAGCTATTTCCAAACTGTTGAATTGCAGAAATTGCCTCTGTGATGCTGCTATAAGAGATGGATCCATAAAGTTCTGGTATTGCACTATTAAGCGAGTTGGCATCATTTGGAGGGTATGAGAGGTGGTGGATTCGCCGTTTAGTGTCATAAGACTTATCGGTAAGGCCTAAGGGTGAAGCTATGAAGTATCCTGGCAGGGTATTGTAGGAACAATACTTCCTGAGACGGTTTCTCTTTACCTCAGCCTCGATTTCGGCTGTGACCACGTCAGGGGACTCGAATCCCGAGGACAGGTTTGGATGAATTGTGATTGAACTTGTGACACCTTCAAAACCAGTTTGTGCACCAACTTGGCATATACCTAAGATTGCCTCTGTGACTGAGTTGACGGTGTATTCTGTTATAAGCTTTTTCCATCCATTGTGCTTGAGCTGCCCTGCTGGCATTGGGTAAGAATGAGAGGTAAAGAGTGTATAGAAGGGTGGAGTATTGGGGCGTATAGGTAGTCCGCTGACTGGCGATGGCAGTCTGGTGACTGGGGAGGGTAGTCTGATAACAGGAGAAGGTAGTCCGCTGACTGTGGAGGGTGGTCTGCTGACTAGGATGCTTGGAGAACTGAGACAGTATGTGTCTGGTATCACATCTATTGTGACTAGTATGATATATAGTTATTAAGAGAAGTAAGCTTACTATAGTACATTGAGTATGGTGCGAGTGTAAGTAATGAGAAGAATAGTTGAAAGAGAGGAAGAACAATGATATTAAAAATAGTGGAGCAGCTAACGTGTATGGGGGCCAGAGTGGACCGGGTGAGAGCGGGCTGTGTTTCCCTGAGTGCATTGTAGTGCCTTATGGTTGCTTCCACAAGTAATGCAAATGTGATGATGGCGGCAGTATGGGGACTGGTATTCACCGTAGTTTCAATTTTGGTATACGTGAGTCGTAGTTTGGCCAGTTCCGTTGCCGCTAAGAGCAACAGTAGTGGTAGGGTAGCCCGTGCTGTATGAGTTGCCCCGGCAATCCGGTGGTCCGAGGGACATGGTTGGAGTAGAGCTAGCTTGCAGGAAGGCAGGAAGCGGGTGACTTTCTCGAATTGGCAGCTCGTAAGCCCGGCCTGGGAAGGAGGCTGGACGGTTCTGGCTCGTTGGCCATGGCTGTCGTCTGATATGGGGGTGAGCGAAGCACTTTGATGCGATGAGTTCGCTATGAATTTGCTGCCAGTCCTTGGGATAGTATATACTGTTCCCTCCTGCGACTCGTTTATGGTGGAATTGAAAGTGATATGCCTTTACCCCATCCCATGTCTATTTTTCTAAAAGGTCATAGAGGTTCATGGCATAGATGAATTGTGCCGTAGCCAGCTCTCCCTGTAGCGTCTGTGGTGCTAGTTTGACTAGGATTCCGCTGTAGGCTGCCCAAGCTTTAAAGAATCCGCTCATCTTGTATTCACTTTCCTTGCTGTCCTTCTCAGTTTGTTTGAACTCACCTCTGCCAATGTTGATTGTCCGCTAAGATTCTGCTCATTCCTTCTCTGTTGCTAATAGCTGGTAGATATTTGTCGATTTGAAGCGATTCTCCATTATCTGAACAAGTGTACTACGCCCCACACCAGGAAAGAGTAACGCGACCGATTCGGGAATGCCAGATGCGTTCTCCCACATATCTCTTGGGAAAGAATAGGTAGGGTTATACGTACCAAGTGCTCATGGTTCCTCCCCTGTTGTCTCAGCTTGTTCTAAGTCCTGTACCGCGCGCAGTTCCGCTAGCTGGTTTTCAAGCTCTGTAATCCTCATGCTGGTCAAGTTTTGCGATTGGACTGGTATAGGAGGATGGGCTGCTGTTCGCCTGTTGACTGGAGTTGGTGGTGGAGCTGGGGGTTGGTGGGTATTAAGTTGGGTGACTACCCGGTTAACAATGTCTTGCTCATGGGACTGAAGAAGCGCGCGAATGTCATTGAGTCTACGGGCTGGTTCCGGGTGAGAATGTGAATGTCGTGTTGTATCTTCCATGCTCAGAGTGACCAAGGTTTCCGATCGCGCTATTGGGGTACTCGTTTGTGGCTCGGGAGTGGGTAGGAGGCTATTATTTTAAGAGAAGTTTCTATAGTCGCTTCCCTCTTCATCTCCACTTTCGCGACTCAAAGAACCGGTTGTGGTGTTAATAGGGGTAGGATCGGAGGTATGAGTGCTTGAAGCTTGGCGCCAAGTGCGGCTGTGTGTGTTTTTCTCAAGCCTTCCGACCCCCGGGGTCCCTGGTCTCCTGCTATGGCTTTGTCTTCCAGGAGTCCTACCCGGAGTGTGGCTTTGACTCCAGGGAGTCCTACTCGTGGTGTGGCTTTGACTCCTGGGATTCCTACTCGTGGTGTGGCATTGGGTCCCAGGTGTGCTTCTAAGGCTGCCTCTCCCACGAGTGCCCCTGGCAGGTGTTCCTGTCCCACAAGTAGAACCCCTTCTCAGGGGCCCCGCCCCAAGTTTGAAAGGTCAAAACAAATAAAAATAAAAATAAAAATAAAAATAAAGTAATACATAATATTCTTGGAAAACAAAGAACGCGAGCTGTAGCGAGCTGGGAGACGAGAATGCGAGTTGTAGCGAGCTTGGAGGTCTCCAACTCCTGGGAGTACAGTGACCCTATAGGGGCAGGAGTCACGGCCGCCGGGGGAGGATGTGTCAACTTAGACTAACCTGTTTTCTACCACCCCGGGCCAAGACTGTGCGCTTTGCCCCATTGGCAATGGGTTGTTCCAACCCCACAATCAATGGACTTTGTAACAGGTCTACCCTGGAGTAACCGTAACGATGTGATTTGGGTAGTGTTAGATCAGCTAACCAAGATGTGCTATCTCATCCCTTGTTGTACTACCATCGATGCCCCCTCCCTTGCCGACCTATTCCTGGATAGCATCTGGAAACACTATGGGTTACCGCTGACAATTATGTCTGATCGAGGACCGCTGTTTGCTGCCGAGTTCTGGGGAACAATCTGTCGCACACTGAAAATTGACCGACCGCTATCTACTGCATTCCATCTTGCAACGGACGGTCAAACATAACGAGGTAACGCTATTATGGAACAGTACCTACAGTCATATGTGAACTACCAACAGGATGACTGGTGTCAAAGGTTCCCAATAGCGGAATTTATGGGTAACAATCATTCGTCTGACACTACCGGCATCTCTCCCTTTTTTGCCAAGTACGGCTATCATCCTCGTATTGACTTTCTTCACGAACAAACTCTCCCAACTGATGACCAAGAGGCACGATCTTTTGTTGTTACTATGACAGAACTTCATGCACACCTCTGACCCGAAATAGATTATGCGCAAGATAGGAAACAGGAAAATGCTGACCGAGGCAGACTCCCAGCTCCCTCCTTCCAAGTTGGTTATAATGTTTAGCTAAACGCCAAAAACATTAGAACACGTCGACCCTCATGAAGATTAGACAACAAACGTGATGGACCATTGGAGGTCAGGGAAGAGATGGGAACACATGCTTAGCGTCTGGATCTGCCGAATACTATGGGGATACATAACGTCTTCCACGTATCGTTGTTGGACCTAGCAGCTAACGACCCACTCGAAGAACAGATAATCCCACCACCTCCGGCCATGGAAGTTGAAGGAGAAGATAAGTGGCAGGTTCCGGAGGTTTTAGATTCCAAGTTTGTCAGGAACCGACTACGATATCTGGTGTAATGGGAGGGCTATGACGAAACAACATGCGAACCGGCAGAATCTATAAACGAACTAAGTGCACTTGATGAATTGCACGAACGGTACCCACGCAAGCCTTGACCATTACCGGAGAATCCGGAATAGGCCTCAGGGGACTTCAGCCCTGGGGTGGGCCCTGCTCGTACAGTCTCCTGGTAAGATACCTGTTGGGATAACTTTGGTGTTCTTTCTTTCGTTACCGAGTTGCTATGAGGGATTTCGTTTGTAAAGGTTACGACAAATTGTATGCTTTGCTCGGTTACGCGGATATTCGACTCATACTGGGGTATAAGTCGGGCGGCAAAGGCTGTGCTAGGATTTCCTTCAATATAAGGGGGCTCCGCCCCTTATTTCCTTCGCTCCGCTCCCTCTACACCCCCAGTCAGTCAAATCACAACTCCACGTCGTTCAGTGCACGATCCCCCCTCGCCCCCTGACTCCTGCTGCCCTTCAGGCCTCGCGTCCCTGATCCCCCATTGTCAAGATGTAAGATTTCCCCTCCCTCCCCTCTTTGAGAAACTCTTCTAGGGCTCCTTCAAGGCAGTTATCTTCCCCGGACCTCACAGAGTCCCACCTCTACATACGGGACTTCGTTCGCAAGCCCTGCCAAAGGCTGAACTTCACTTTGGTCCAACTTCCCATCCTCGATGACCAACAGCTCTCAGAACTCTCGGACGGGAGAGACCATTCTTGTCCCCCTCTCCCCTTTCACCCTGAACGTGCTTGCGTCCATGACGCGTCAGCTCGATACCATAACAACCCAGTTGGGTAATCTCCCGGCGGTGGTTGCAACCCTCCCCACCTATCCCGCTCTGAGGGCCGCCATTACCCCTATCAATGCGGCCATAAGTGACCTGTCACATAGGGTCTCGGCCCCAACATCCAAAGCGCCTGCCCCTACTCAGCCTCCAGTTCCCCCAACTGGTGCCACCACACGCTCTGCGAATGTCCCCACTCGGCCTCCTATTCTCACGCCCGGTACAACTACACACACCCCCCCTGCGCCAGCGTTGCCCAGGGCTAAGGCCCTAGCATCCCCCTCTAACAAAGGCTCTTCGTCCTCGTTCGACCCAGACATACCTAGGTTTGACCCTGACACTAGTTCTTTCTACGGCGACCCCGGGGTGTACGCAGACAAGTTTCCTGATTCCTGGGAGGCAAATGCGTTCGGAGAGGGGAAGTACCCTGACCCCACCACCTTCATCGCTGGGCATCTCGCCCCTGACTGCCCCAAACCCCAACCATCGTATGCCAAGGCCGCTTTGTCTAGCACTGCTAGGGGCAGGAAGAATAAGAGCTCCCACACGGCCGCCAAAGTCGCGTCGGCCAGCAACAGCGTGCCAGTCCCCCTGTTACCAAAGTCGCTCCCTACGCCCGAAAGAAGGTTCTTCGCTCCTTGTTCCTCCCCTTCCAAGCACCGACAAGCGTCGCTGGTCGCAGCCACCTTCCCCGACATAGCTGCCCGTGTCCTTAGGGATGCGAACGGTATCCTCCCCCGGGCAGTCACAACCAAGGTCAACGACCGCCGTTCAGTCACCCTCCTCGTCACCAACCCTGCCACCCCCGCTGCCGCTTTTACACCATACTTTGATGCCCTGTCGTCCCAGCTCAACAAGGCATTCCCGGTGGGAGAGTCTCCCTGGTTGCCCTTCCACCTCGCCCACAACTAAGCCCAACTCGCCATCAACTCCTTCCCCATCGCTTACCTCCCTGAGGACCGGAACAAACTCTTCCCCTGCCTCCCGGAGTCGATCCTCAACTCCAAAGACATATGTATCCTCACCGCCAGATATCTCAACCCGAACGGGCAGTCCAGAGAGGGCAAGCTTGCCACCTGCGTCATTGTCTCCGGCCACCCCGGGGACGTCCAGGCAATGGGCTCCTCGATCCGCCTCTTCTCCCACTCAACAACGGTTGAGCGCGCTTACTCCTCTAATAGGTACACGCATTGCAAGAACTGCTGGGGTTACAGCCATGTCGCCCCCAGGTGCCCCTCGACTGACGCTCTTTGCCCCATCTGCTCCCTCAACCATACCCAGGCCATGTACCGATGCCCAGTGTTCCCAACAGGCCAGGCCGGCCAGGCTTCGGTAAAGCCGGGCCCGGCCTGTCGAAATTCTCTCGGATCTAGCCTGGCCCGAGCCTGCAGGCCTGGTTAAGCCTGAGCCTGGCCTGGCCGGGCCCGCCTATAGGCCA
>Ga0307517_10006286_pt1 | contig 17647 bp, 13 predicted proteins | sample 23_EM_MG_FD_194515 | JGI IMG/M metagenome (GOLD analysis project Ga0307517, IMG submission 194515) | Populus trichocarpa ectomycorrhiza microbial communities from riparian zone in the Pacific Northwest, United States - 23_EM | ecosystem: Host-associated > Plants > Roots > Unclassified | place...
GTGATTAATAATGAAATGATAGAGGAGTTACCGTAAATGAACAGTTAAAAACACAAATATTTTAGTATCTTCTATAATTATAATTTAAGTTTTAAAAAAACATTAATTGGAGATAATTATTATCCTTTAATAACTCATGCAAATTTTGATCGTCATTAACCTTGCTAAATATAATTAACCTGGTAATTAATTATAAGGGTAACTTTCACCACCTTTGCTTGCTAAATATATTTCTCTCTTTCTTTCGCTTCTCATTTCGATCGAACCTTGTATAAATGTAAATTAATTATTATATATATAATTATTAACAACTTAAATAGTTTATATTAATTTGTACCCTCTCTATTACTCCTGTTTTTATTTTTATTTTTTTCATCTCCTATAAACATCGTTAATACTTCATCTCTTGTATACTTTTTGCATCTTTAACGTTTTCATCTCCTTCACGTCTACCTCCCAGAATTTCCATCCCAAATCAAGCATGACCTGAGATGGTGTTAATTTGATATGTTTAGTATATATGTTAATAAATTAAATGATAAATTGTTAGTGGAAGGAAAGAAAATTAATTAACTATTAGTAATGGGTGGTACTGGAGAGGATTAATAAAATTTAATTTCATCTGTAATTCAAGGAAGAAAGATATATATATATATATATATATATATATATATATATAATATTTTTGAGGAAATTAACACCTGCAATACAATTTAACTATTCTCTGTCTCTCCTCTAACAATTCGTTATTCAATTTATTAGTATGCCAAATATATTTAAAAAACTGACCTCATATCTTTAAAATTAAAATAATACGTGTTTATTTATTAGAATTTTCATCAACAATTTGAAAATATTAATTTTTTTATTAAAAAAATAGAGATGCAAATAGAAAAACAAAAGTAAACATTTGAGTGAGAAAAAATGAAGAAACAAAAAAGAAAAAATGAAAAAATGTTAAATTTTTTTTATATATAACAAATAAACATCTTATAAACAAAAAAAAAGTTCACACCTCTAATCCAATTTAATTTTTCTATTTTGTTTTCTTAAAAGAAACTCATTGCTAAAACAACAATCAATCTAGACAGTAAGTTCAAATTAAAAAAAAAAACCTGATTGGCCTAGAAAAAACTCTATAATTCCAGACTAGGATACTACTCACTACTCTTCCTTTAAAAATATTTAACACTAACTTCAGGGACATTAAAGTTTTTCCACAAGATTCATTAGGTATTACTAAATTAGTCAAAGACAAATAAATCTTTTTTAGTTTCAATTGCACAATGAAAATATACTTCGAAGCAAAAAAAAATATTAAAACTAACCTTAAGGGGCATTTTTGTATTTTCATAATTGTATTTTTGTTATTATAACGTCATCTGAGGGGTAATTTGATATTTTAAAAAATATAAAAACTAATAAACAATTAGAAACTATAGTGAAACGATTAAAATATCTTTAAAAGAGAAAGTTTCAAAACTAAAGTCAAAGGTTTTTTTATCTTTTCAAAGCAATTTTTTTTGCATTTTCACAAGGAAAATTTAGTATTTGACTATATATATATATATATATGAACATGCACGTGTTTCGTATCGGGAGGAACTTGTGCACTTCAAGCAGGGTATGCAGCGTCTCTCGACATTCAAAAATGTCCTTTCATCGTGCCTCTAAAAGCGTTGTCGTGTCCTCTTCCATGTGGAATGGCTCATGTTGGTGTTAGTGGTTTGGTTTGTCACCGTTGAGTTTTCTTTTCTTTTCTCTCTCCTCCTCTAATATTACAGTTTAGCTCTATTTATTGTTGGTATTTCAACTTCAGTCTTTATTGTTTTGATTTCTAATTTTTGTTCTTATTTTTTTTATAGGAGTTTTATTTATTTTCAATTTCATCATTCAATCTCAATTTAACAAAAATTATATTTTTCAATTTGATTCTTATTCTTGTGATTTCTAACTTTTCTTAGCCTTTTTCTTAAAAAATCTCTGGATTTTAATTTTATCTTCCAATCCAAATTCATGGTATTATGTTTTTTAATTTGATCCTTATTATTCTGATTTTTTATTTTTTTAATGTATTTTCAAATAAAAAAACACTTTAAAAAATAATTTATACCACAATAAATGCTTGTATATTATCTAGATTTTTGAATTTATCTTGCTTAAAAGCAACAAAAAATCAGACCTTTAACAAGAATGGTTATTTTGTTTGTTCTATCCGACCCTTACTGTAATCCCAATATGGTTATGTACCGTATAATAATGGTGGTAGCATTAGCATGCTTGCTGTACTGCTAAACTGAATTTTTTTTTTTTTTTTCCTTTCTTTTCGTTCGTGTAGCAAAATGGAATGCTTATTCGTCTTTCTTATAATTACCCAAATGCCACTACTTTTTTTTAATTAGCAATGCACGCCCTTGCATCTTCCCGCCCTCTTCCTCATTTTACGCTTGTGTCACCGCATAGCAGGCACCTCTACGTTGCCTCTCATATTAACCAAGGCCTAGCTTTATACTCTACAAATCCAGTGCCATCTCCACGAGTAAATCTCTTTTCTCCCCTTAATCTCGAAGGTAATTATAAATTAGTCCTTCTTGCTTGAAGATTTATTTCTTATTATTTTTCCCCTCGTAAACCCAGCATCTACCTCCCCATATTATAGGAAACGTCCTTTACTTGCACTCTGACCGAAAACAATGTACGGGAGAGGTCGACGCGGTGGCTCGCCTGCTCCGACAAAAGGAGGAGGGCGTGGCAGAGGACGCGGAGCTCCACTTCCTTCTCCTATGGCTTCGTCCGAGGCCGACTCTATCTCATCCGTGAGCCAGCTCGGTGGTGAGATGGAGCGGCTCAGTGTTCAAACTGAACCACCTGCTCCTACTCAGGCACCAGCGGCTATTCCTGCACCGCAACAACAGAAGCAGCAGCAGCAGCAACTCGTACCGGCTTCCTCTGTGAAGTTCGCTCAAAGACCTGATCACGGTACGGTGGGATCCCGGTGTCTCATTAGAGCTAACCACTTTCTTGTTGAGCTCGCTGACCGAGACTTGCATCACTACGATGTAATGTTAACTTTTTTAATTTCTTCTCTGCTTATTTTTTTTTTGTTAATTATTTCAGTTTCTGTTTGGTTCTCGAGAAAATGAAGGAAAATATCGAAGGAAGTTTTTGTGTTTAAAGTTATTATGAGAAGACGTGCTTTGTTTGGCTTTTTATTTGTCACTCCTTTTTATTTTTTATGGACTTTGAAATAAACGCAGGTTACAAAATAACGCTATTATTTATTTTTTTTCATTTTTTTTTTAATTTCGGTGTTTTCATCAACTAGAAATGTTTTGTTATGTTTTTTCTTTTGCTGTACAAAAGGCTTGTGAATCTGTTTTTGTTTTAAATTGTTTTTCAAAAAAGGGTGTGCGTGTTTTGGAGAGAGAAACAAAGCAAAATGCGAGAAATCTTACTCAAGAAGTTTCTAATTGTTTTTTTTTTAAATCTCGTCAAACTTAATTTCAGACCCATTAATTCTCTGTTTTATTTATTTATTTTTATGTTTGTTTATTAATTTATTTATTTATTTCAACGGGTAAATATGATTATCATCTCTCATTTAACTATATCCTCTTTGCTTTGTTTGTGGAGCAAGGAAGATTTATTTTTCCACGTTTAAAGTTTTAGTAGCAGTGGCTAACCTAGCATCGATGCAAATATCTGTCTCTGGGTGTGCTTAGTTAGGTTGAGCACTTGACGTTTCAATTTTGGGTTTAACCCCTTTTTTTTCTTTTTTCTTTTTTGTCAGCCTAAAAGTTTTTAAGATTTTCGCCAACCTGAATTCATAGGTTGCACAAATAAATATATGCTTATCAAATCTTAGCGAGTAAACACTTTGTTCTGTTGTTTGGTTCCCAAGAAAAAGTTGGGAATAGATAAGGTATTGCTAAATAATTAACCAATTACCATTTCTGTTGTTTGGTTGGGTATTAGAGCATTTCATTGCTTCAAAGTAACCTTAAACGTGGGATTTCAAAAGGTGCTTAATGGCACCTGATTCTTATTTTGTTTCCCTAATATAACTGAAAGAGTTGAGTGTTCTTTGGGTTTTTAGACTTGGACTGTTTGCTTTTGTCATGCTCTGTTCATTGCTTGATAAGCTTGCTGTGATTTGAATATGGCTCATTTATGTTCATCCCTATTTTAATTTTCTTTTGTTGTGTTGTATGAGTTTTTTCCCGATTCTTCTAATGTTGATCCTGTAATTCTTGGTGTTTCAGTTTTACTGTTTGTATCTTACAGCATGGACATTGTATATGGTGTAGGTTTCTATAACTCCTGAGGTTGCATCTCGAGGGGTCAACAGAGCAATAATGAGAGAGCTGCTTGCTTCGAATAGCACACACTTCCAGAGTAGAAAACCTGCTTATGATGGAAGAAAGGGATTCTACACTGCTGGACCTTTAACATTCACCTCAAAGGATTTCGTGGTTACCCTTGTAGACAAAGATGATCAAGGATCTGTGAGGTGATTTCCCTTCCTTCACCTACTTTTATGTATATTTCATGGTTCTATGTTTTCCAGCAGTTCACCTACTTGTACGTGATTCAAATCAGCATTATAACCCTTATATCTGCACAACAGAAAAGAGAGGAAATTCAAAGTCACTATCCGGTTGGCATCTAAAACAGACCTTTATCATCTCAAGGAGTTCCTGCAGGGAAGACAAAGGGGTGCGCCGCATGATACCATACAAGTACTCGATGTAGTCCTAAGGGAACCACCATCCAACAAGCAAGTGTCTCAGTATCAGTAAAGATAAATCTGTCTATTTATTGATGTTTCATTGCTGAATGCTGAATGTGGAATTCTATGATTGGTTTCTTTTGCCATGTCACTCTTCTGCCATAATGAAGTTGCACCATCGTTGGGAGGTCTTTTTTCACAGCAGGTCTGGGTGGCCAAAATGAGATTGGTAATGGTATAGAATGCTGGAAGGGATTCTACCAGTCTCTACGCCCAACGCAGATGGGAATGTCTCTTAACATAGGTACATTTTCTGTGGCTTGTATGCAACTTTGAACTTCTAGCTGAAACATTTCTAAGCACATCTAATTCTTTGCTTGCAGATGTATCAGTCGCTGCCTTCTACGAGCCGATTCTTGCTGTTGACTTTGTTGCAAAACTATTAAATTTAGGAGATCCAATTAGAGCAGCAACCAGGCCTTTGTCAGATAGTGATCGAGCAAAGGTATCCCCCCCTCGCCCGGTGTTGCATAGTTAGCGGCATTCATTTAAGGTGGTTAATTGACCGTGTGGTAAATGAGTATTCTAAAACACATGGACCGAATAAAAGTTCAGACTGCTCCAATACAGTTTTTCTGATTAATCTCTGCATATCCCTTTCCTAGATGTGCTGCATTTGTACTTGAATTTCTATTGACGTGGCACAAAAACCTTCCTTGATTCACTTCTTTCAGTTGAAAAAAGCTTTGAGAGGAGTCAGAGTAAAAGTTACCCATGGAGAGGAGAAGCGTTACAAAATCACTGGAATATCTCCTTCGGCAACAAACCAACTAAGGTAAGGTTGTCTTTAGCGAAGTTTTTCTCAGTTTGTAATGCAACATTATTTCCACACTATTTCGTTTAGTAGCCATCTTCATTCTCCGTCTTTCATTCCCTTTTTCGGCTCATGAATGTTTTGTTTGGCTAAAGAGCCTTGCATATTGACTGGATTCTTAATTCATTCCAGGTTTGCTGCTGAAGATGGAAAACAAAAATCAGTTGTCCAATACTTCCTGGAAAAATACAATATAAGGCTTCGTTTTGCATCCTGGCCTGCTCTTCAATCAGGAAATGATTCAAGACCAATATTCCTGCCTATGGAGGTTTATTATATATTACCTTGGTTATCTTTACCACTTATGTTTGACTTATTATTACATCTCTCTCTGTCTCTGTCTACGCCTTCACACTCTAGGATAAGCCTTACTATTTATTATCTCTAATACTCACCGGTTACTTGTTTCAATACAGTGTTGCAAGATTATCGAAGGACAAAGGTACTCAAAGAAGTTGAATGAGAAGCAGGTGACAGCCTTATTGAGAGAGGCCTGCAGGCGCCCTGTTGAGAGAGAACATAGTATTGAGCAGGTGATTGTGATTGTCACTCCCACTTCTAGTTTCTATTTCTTCTAGCTGATTTAATCTTAGTTCTAGAGCTGTGTGAAGTTTCAAAAACTTTCCTTTTACGGTATGATGATCCAAGTCATATGTTGGCAATAGATTGTTCATTTTAATGACGTTGCACAAGATGATCTAGCCAAAGAATTTGGAGTCAGTGTCAAAAAGGAGCTGACTTGCATCGATGCCAGAGTCTTGCCACCTCCGGTGGTAATTATACGTCTTGCCTCTCTTTCCAATACGCTTTATGATCCCTCAAACTGGCCTTAACATTTCACATTCTGGATTTGATTCCTCAGCTCAAGTACCATGATTTGGGAAAAGCTAGAACTGTAAGACCCCGAGTGGGGCAGTGGAACATGATTAATGCTGTAAGTAATGAATTTATATTCCCACTTTCGGGACATGATGGAAAATAATTAGTAGTATAATAACATTTCAGCTGTCTTACTTTTATTTACGTTTTCTAGTTTGCATTTCTGTCGTTTTAGAGTGGATCATCTCGTGATCATCTTTTATTATTTCCATGCAGAAATTGTTCAATGGGGCCACAGTGAACTTTTGGATGTGTGTCAACTTCTCAAGTCTTGGTGAGCAAATGGCTGCTAGCTTTTGTCGAGCCCTGGTAGGCATGTGCAACAACAAGGGGATGGTGAGCATCGTTCCTTTATGTACTTACCGGTTACTTTGAAAAGTCACTAGCTAAAAGCCTAAAAGGGCGGTTGTACTTTTCAGGTCATAAATCCTGCACCTGTATTCCCAATACGGTCTGGCCATCCTAACCAGCTGGAGAAAACATTGGCCGAAGTTCACAGCATGTGTAATAATGAAAGAAAACAGCTTCAAATCTTAATTATCATTCTCCCTGATGTCAGTGGAAGTTATGGTAATAAACTTAACACTCATCTGAAATGGTGAAGATAATTCGTTCTCTACTGACCATGCACTTTTGCTTCCATGCTTCAAAGGCACAATAAAAAGAGTATGCGAAACTGAACTTGGGATAGTTTCTCAATGCTGTCAACCCAAGCAAGCAAGAAAGTGTAGTCCTCAATACTTGGAAAATGTTGCGCTGAAAATTAATGTGAAGGTTTGACCCATCACAATCTCAGTTTAATATTCTGAATCACTGTGGCAAGTTCAACTCTCTACTTATCAATCAATTGTGTCAATAGGCTGGAGGGCGAAACACAGTATTAGAGGATGCCCTGAATAGGAGAATACCTCTTCTAAGTGACACCCCAACTATAATCTTTGGTGCTGATGTAACCCATCCACAACCAGGGGAGGATTCTAGCCCTTCAATAGCTGCGGTAAGCAAAAACATGTTTCTTCCTCTTATTTGTTTCACTTCTTGCATGCAATGAAGGTTTTTTTATTTTCACTTATAAATTCATCAACTTATAGATTGTGGCATCAATGGACTGGCCTGAAGTAACCACCTACAGGGGCCTGGTATCTGCTCAGAAACATCGTCAAGAGATTATTCAAGATTGTGCTGGAATGATCAGGTAAGAAATGAACATGTTATAATTGAGAAGTTCTTCCATCCGAGGCATCTGTTTTATAATTTCTCCTTTTTATTGATGTTTCCAGGGAACTTATGATTGCTTTCAGAAGAACAACTAATCAGAAACCTAGCAGAATAATTTTCTATAGGTATATGGTTGTCCAAATTTTAGGAGATAAAGAGCAGATCTGTTTTTCAAGTTGCTAATCTAGTTTTCTCAACATATGAAAGGGATGGTGTTAGTGAGGGCCAGTTCAGCCAAGTTCTCCTGTATGAGATGGATGCTATCCGAAAGGTGAGAAGGATTTGTTCCAGGTTCAATAATTATTTTTTTTAATGTAAGCGACAATTCTAGCAAAGAGGTTTCTAATTTTCTGCCTCTGCTCTCATCAGGCTTGTGCATCTCTGGAACCAAACTATTTGCCACCAGTTACTTTTATTGTAGTGCAGAAGAGACACCATACTCGGCTCTTTGCTACAAATCCTAACCAAACAGACAAGAGTGGAAACATCCTTCCTGGTTCGTATGATGATTGCTCTGTTTTGTTTGTGGGATTGGAAATTCTTTTCGATTCACTGGAGAACCTAAGTCCTAGAGGGCAAGACTAAATGTTACTACATAATTTGGGGAATGAAACAAGGTCCACTAAAATGAGTTCTGCACTGATGTGATTTGAACCTTCTCAAGTTTTCTCTAAAATCTTTTTCTATTGTTAGGAACGGTTGTTGATACAAAGATATGCCATCCTTCAGAGCACGACTTTTATCTCTGCAGTCATGCAGGAATTCAGGTAGCTTTAAATGTAAATTATCATTAGCTTTTACTAAGAGATTGAATGCAACCATGATTTCACTTGACTCAGGGGACTAGCAGGCCGGTGCACTATCATGTGTTGTGTGACATGAACAAATTCACTGCTGATTGCCTGCAGATGTTGACGAACAACCTGTGCTACACGTACGATTTTCTATCCTTTCCACATTGTTATAAGAACAATAGTCTTAAACACTTGGAACCTCTGTCGAATAAAGTTCTGTGCATTTTCTATTCATATTAAAGCAGCAGTTTAATTTATTTTTATTTTTCACCTGTCGTAGGTATGCAAGGTGCACCCGCTCTGTTTCTGTGGGTTCGTATCTAACCCCTTTAACTTGTTCACTTTCTATCTCTGGACCTCATCTCTTTTTTTCCCTCTACATTCAAACATGATGTCTTTTGTCTAACATATCCGTTAGTTTCTGAAAGTATGTCATGTCATGCTGAATGTGCAGTTCCTCCTGCATACTATGCACACTTGGCTGCATTCAGGGCAAGATACTACATAGAGGGGGACATTGCATCTGATAGTGGCGGCGGCGGCACAGGACCTCCTGTGAGGAGGGAAGCTGCCCCTGTCCGCCCACTTCCAGCCATCAGCCCCAACGTGAAGAATGTTATGTTTTACTGTTGAGTCCTCGGTTTTTTCAGACCTTTTGATTACAGAAGTGTATCAACTTTTGAACTAAAGCCATAGCTACCATTGGGATATGCATTTTAAGGGGCCATTTTGTGTTTCTGAGGACATTCCCTCATATTGTGAAAGCTTCTATGATACAAGTTTTAATTAAACGCTGAAACTTGATATGGCGGTCCTTCTCTTACTAGCCAGCCAACTGCACTTCTATTACTAGACGTGTTGATACAAGCTCAATAATAGAGAGATTATTATAGAATACACTATAGTTCATTTTATTCCTCAAAAGTTTTTTATACTAATACCACGTCTTAATTCAATGTGATGCCATTTCCAATATTGGAACAATGCATAATAAATATTAAAATGGTAAATCCAGATATATTAAAAGAAAGCATAATACTGTGAGATCATATATAAACAATGGTACCATAAATGTTGATTATATTAATACAAAGAAATATAAATTACCTATAAGGATACCCTACCTACCTAATTGAATGGAAATCCCCAAGGTTCAAAGAAAAAAGATAAATCATAAGAGTACTTAATTAACATGCACTAATTTATTTATATCCATCTCTATGGTCAGGGGCGGAGGCCGCGGAGTTTAGTAGGGCCAAATTAAAGAAAAAAATTTATGAAGAGGTAGAATTTAAATTTTTATTATTATTATTTTTAAAGCTAAATGTCTAATTTATTGAAAGAGAAATGCTGAAAAAAGATTTTCCTTACAACGGACCCCACCCCTGCCAGCCCCCATAATTTCGCCTCTACTACATATGGTGCAAGTAGCAAGGCTAAGTTTCTTTAAAGTAACTAACTTGAAAAGAAGAAAATAAAAAACATTGGAGTCGGTTGTGAGCCCAGGTTAAGATTAAAATATCAATGCTAACAACAAAAGAGTCAAAATTACAGGACAACAATCAATTACCGTGAATCAAGTCTCCCTAGCAAATTCATGAATTGTCCATCTTGATCTCCACCATGGCAGTCATGATTATGATGAGCAGCCCCTTAATCAAACACCGAGCGAAAGTCGGGAGAGCAGAGAAGGGCAAGGTTTTGAAAGGCATGGCATGGGAGGAAGCTGGATCTTGTCCTCGGTGAAGATAACCAAAATATAAAATTTAGCTATTTCATTTGAATTAACTATACAAAAATTAAAAAGATTAAAAACTACAACCAGCTCTTTCAAATAGGTATCATCGATGGTAGCGGTGGCTTCTGAAGTTGAAGCAAGCGACCAAATAGCAAAATTAGCAACATATCATCGACGGTAGCGGTAGCGTTTGAAGTTGAAGTAAACATGCAAAATTCCACGTTCGAATGTGCACTTGAACCCCTTCTTATGAGAATATTCCCATTCTTTATTTACGATCTTGAATGCCTGCCATACAATCAAATGGCTGGTGAGCTACATATCCACATCAATATCAAGGGGAAACTTTCAGTCGGATAAAGACAACTTACTATATCTTCATAAGGTGGCCCTGCATGGAACCTGATAATGCAAGTCTCACCATTGTCCCCGTCCTTCTCGATGGTAAAAGTTGGAGCCTTTATCTTGTCAACAAGGTCTGGGTAAAAGATATTGAATTTGTATCCTTGCACAATCTTAGGAGGAGGGTTGTCATGATCATAGTGAGTCTGGTTGTATTTGTTCCACTCATATCCGGTGTGAACACGATTGAAATACTTGGGCTTTCTTGGTCGGTACTTGTCATGCCACCAATATACCTGGTATCCACATCAATTTCTTAGAAAAAGCTTAAAATTACTTTGAAAGGGAGTTAGCAAGGCAAGCTGCCATTCTTTTTTGTTTCCTCAGTCTAAAGGGAGGGAGCTGAAATAGCCAAAGGAACACACCTGTGAATCTAGATTCACTTCAGCACCAGAGCCAAATACTGCATCACCTTCCTCCATGGCTCCCATAGCTTTCATGGCCTTCAGCTCCAAGTTATCTTCTGAAGGAGGGGGCTTTGATGCCATAGCTTCTTGAATTCGTCTTTGTTGTTCCTCTACAACAGCCATTCGTTTCCTTTCCTGTTAATTTGTCAAAATATAAAACCTCACAGTTAAACCAAGAAACAAGTTTATAATTGGCATTCTCATTAATAAGCATATAAATCTGTTATAAAAATTACCAGTATAGCCCTATCCTCTTCAGGATCAATTGCTTCTTCATTTTCATCACCATGCAATAATTCAGGTGAAAATGATCCAGCCTCCTCTGCCTCATGAGTCTCCTCCTCCAATACAAGTTCTGGAGAGAAAGTTTCAGCATCTGCTAACAAAAAAGAAATATTAGTGAATTTCATCCAATGATTAAAAAAAAGAAAAGAAGAAAAAAGAGATCACTACTCTATCAGAAATGGTAAAGGGCAGAAACCTTGGGTATCATCATCCTCGATATCCTCCTCACTAAACCTTAAACTGTTATCATTTTCTAACATATCATCACCCTTCAACGGAGGCTCAAGGCGTTGCAAATGCTTGCGTAACATCTTAGCATGAATTTCCTTCAAACAAGCCTGTGACCACAGCAATTCACTGGTGTGACCCAATGCCTGTATTGCAAATAACTTATAAGAAATTAAAGAGCTTTGGGAGATAAATACCTTTGCCTTGTATATCTGAAGTCGTTTAAGAACAGCCTCCCAATACTCAACCACTTTCGCTGTGCCTGAGCTCATTTGTGACTCAATTTGGGACCTTAATGCTTCAAGCTCATTTGAAGTCTTCCCTTCCAAGAGATTCCTGACATCTGCTTCAATACTGGAATGCAGACCTCTTTCTTCTGCAAGAAACTCGGAAGGTGGTTGCTCCCCACGGACCCTAGCCCGATCCAGTGCATCCTTTTTCCGAGCTTCAGCCAGCTCCCAATTACAAACCACCAAAAGAGCCTGTTAAATTGTAGATATCAAAAGAGTGTCTTCTAGGTTTCCATCCTTTTCTGAAACTAAATATTCAAATAATATCTCTTCATAATCAATGATCATGAGAAATCAGTACAGGCAATAATAAGCACACCAAGCTTCTACGCATGAATTTGTACAAACCAATAATGAGAGAGAGAGAGAGAGTGATCCCAAAGGGGCAGCAACATGAAGCCTGTTTGACTGCTTCCATCCATCAACAGCTAAATTTCTTATTCTATTATAGAGCCATCATAGGTATGCAAAGTGGAAAATTCATGAAGGTGTTTTAGTAACTGCTGGAAAGGCATCTACCATAAATATGGTTCTCTTTCACAACCACAGCAGCAATATAGAAAGGAAAAAAACAGTACCTCCCAATAATCAATATGTGTCTGAGTTTTTCTATCCATATCCAAATGCATTTTGATGTCATCGTGAAGCTCTTCCATCTCTTTGGCAGTCAACCCCTGCATCGTATAGGCAAATGACAGTGTGAACACTCAAAAGAAAATATTCAACACTTGTTCACTGCAAATCACGGAATATAGAAGGATATACAAGTGGAACAGACAAATGCAGTGGAAATGTTTACATCAAGATGTCACACATTTGAGTATCTAGGGCGAATTAATCACATAAAAACTCATAAAAAAAATAAAAACTGTAGTCAGATATAATAACATTCATTCATTTCTCTTATCTAAAATATTCTCTGATTGAAAAACACTGAAGAACACAAGCTATCATTTTCAACCGAAACTGTTGCACCTATGATGTTCGATACTAATGAAAGAAAATAAAAATGGCACCAAGGCAGAAAAGAAAAGTAACCACATATTAAACGTTTACCTTGAAAACCATATATGGTTCATCTATTTCTATATCCAAATCATCTGAGACATTGAGGTGTTTGGAAAGGACATCAATAGGTTTCACTCTCCCTTCACGCAATCTAATCTCTGACCTGACTTTGCTTTGGTCAAAATGAAACTGCATATTGAAGATGTATCACATCAATTAACTCCCCAAATAGAAAATATGAAGCACTAATGAAAATAAAAAGAGCACCGAAAAATGAAATGCTCTTAACAATTTACCTCCTCTTCTTTTTTCTCCCAGTCTTGGAATTCAGCCCTGGCACGTTCTCTGGCTAAGATTGCCTGCAGAAAGTGATATGTAGTTACGAACCAAGCTACATATAAATTTTACCAAATAAAGAAATCAGAAAATAGTCCAATTTCATCTTTGCTGACATTAAGTTAACAATCTATTGCTCTTTCTGGCACAGATTTTAAGAATAAAATTGCATCTTTATCATGAAATCAAGCTTTTACCATTTCTTCCTCATGCTGTGCTTTTTCAAGTGCCCTTTCCTCTCTTCTCTTTTTCACCTTTTCAATCTCCGCCTGCAACATACAAGTGAATAAATATAGGTTGATATCAAATGATTGATCACATCAACAGTGACTTCAACTATTCCATCAGTTAAACTAGCAAAAGAGTTACCTCTGCTTTCTTGAAAAAGAAAAGAAACTAAAATTTATATTGTAAAAGATAACAAAAATATAGGTGCTTCTTCGAAACAACTAACTAAAAGATGATTTAAAATCCTGGCATCACTGGAGAGGCATAAGATGCAGAGCCAAAATACACTCCAGACCAAAGCAGCCATCATAAAGTTTGAAATTGCCAAAACAACCGATTGCTCTGCTAAGCACTATGTTAAACTTCCTCTAGAAAGATCAATTAAGTTGCACAAAACATTTATTCGATAACAGGGTATCAACAGGTAGATGGAAACCTCACCTAACAGTGAAAATTTAATGTTACATTACATTAAATTGTAATTTGATTGGATTTTCATCACTTAACCACCAAAAGAAATCATTCACAATTTGTCAAATTAACAGGTTTCTCCTGATTCTGTTGATGGATTGTGTTCAATGGAAACACATTTGTATTCCTAATCAATGGCCTGTCTAGAAAGTAAATATCATAATGTTCATGGAAACAATAGCTTCTTTTTTTTTTCAACTATTGGTTTTAATACATAGATTTCTGGAAGCATCTGCTTGGCTTATCCTAAGACGCTTGCATGACCCACAAATTCTTCTAATCCTAAGTCCTGAAGTTTCTCTCCAAAATCAGACATAAGGTGTGGATTCTAGATGGGTCAAGGCCTTTTCTTGTGTATATTTCCATTCCCATCTAACTCAGACCCCTCACTCCACTCACACCCCGCTTAACCAACTATATCTGCATAAGCCTAGGTGCTATCCAAGGCAAAAGTTTTATTCAGGTAACAGTACTCAGGAAGGTTAACACTATGGATTTGTACGTTAAGAGGCTTTATAAGACCATCTCCCCCAACTTTCATGCATAGAAATGTGGAAAGACACACACCTACCTTTGTTGCATTATCATGAACTTAGGAGATCAAGAAAAAGGTGTCCTATATGTGTTGTGAATAGTGGATTTCTCCATACAAGGTTGTTGATTGAATGGCTGAAAATTTTCAGAGATCATTCCCCTTCCAAGTAACTGTAGGGGGGTAGGATAACAGTTTTGACCTCTTTATGGCATACTGCTTAAAGGGCATTTACAGGGGATTCTTTAACAGATACTTATCATCAGCATTGGAAACCTGTTTTGTCATTATTTTTCTTCATTGTTGGTTATACTTCACTGTAGGAAACTTTCATCTTCACTGCTACCATTCTGGATTTTATTCTTTTCAAATAAAGTCTTCAGTTCTTGTTCCAAAAAAAAAAAAGGGACACTGGCTTAAATAAAAGTGTGCCACATGATGTGTGAACTCTGACAAACATCTTCAACAAAGCTTCAAGGAAGAGTTATTTTTCATGACATAGCAGCAAGGACAAAAGGTTAGTAACCTAAGCTCCAACTGGGCCAATATACAATAAAGCTATGAGGTTCACTTATCAGCAGTCTATTGGGATATAGACTTCATACCTCCATTCCCCAACTCCTTATTCATTCTGCTATCATCTCCTCTTATCTAGGTATTTCACTTCTTCAAATAATGCTAAAAATGTTCAGACCCCCCTCTTCTGGTAAAAAACTTAAAGACCCACATACATCAGCGACTACCATTTAGTTTTTCCTTATGGTGTTTTAACTGTATGAGCATAATAAGGTCACCGGATCCAGTTTCTTCTGATCTCTACCATATAAATGGTAGAATTTAGATAATCCCAACCACTAACATTAAAACCCATACTAGAACACATTTATCAAATTTGTTTAAGAAACAACAGGATGGTACTGCTACCCTTACAAGAATAAAAGCCAAGAAACTTCAAAGTGAAGAACAAAAAGAGAAGAAATCAATTTGGAAAAAATCAAATTGACAAGTAAAATAACCTATAAATGCATACCATCCTTTCTCTCTGTTTCTTTTTCTCAGCTTTAACTGAAAACATGTCAAGTGGCACACCTTGGGAAACATCGCGTTCGATTTTCTTCCGCCACACAAATCTGCAACTCATCCACCATAACCCAATTACATAAAAATCAAACTGGTATGATTTAAGCCTCTATTCTGCAATTGAGTTAACTCCATAAGTTGTTTTGGCTCATAAGTCAGGGCAAACATGCATAAAGGAGAATTGTGATTTTTCCCAAGTAATAAATAGAAAGGCCATGTCTATTTAAGACAAGATGCAATAGCTGGTGTGATTAGATTCATTCGATGAAGCATTTTATTGATTATTACAAAGCATTGGAGAAATATGAAGGTAATCAAAACAAACCGCTTGGAACCCTTGAAAATTAACTGAAGTTCATTATTTTACTAGGTTAAAATCCCCAAAGTGAGATGAAAGTATCACAGCCCTCTAGCAGCAAACTGTGGCAAGTGATACACATCCTGTAAATCTAAGGGTGTCTAGTTCTCTCCTTTGTGCTTCTTTATTTCTGCAAATTGACTCAAACACCCACCAAGTATCTCATCACACATTTCTCAATCCAGCACATCTACTTTCAAACACTCTCATATCAACTAGACCAGTACAGAGAGAAAAATAGCATTCCACCCCCTGCCACTTAAGCCCTCATATGCTTAAAGGAGTCATTTCGTGTACAAAAGGTTACGGATATAAATCAATTTCCAGCATCGCAGATACATGATCATGAATCAGAATTACAACAACAGCCAACATTATTAGGACATGTGCTCTTTAGTTTAAACAATTAGTCATTTTAAATTAACCTCTGTCAATTTCACTGTTGTAATTGAATTTGCCTATAAAATCAAAAGCTATCAAAACTAATCATACCCTAACTCATGCATTTTCCAAAAAAAAAAGAACACAGATTTCCCAAACAAGTAAATCATAACAAACCAATACAGTTGGAAGCTAAAAAAAGAAACCCTTACTTTTCGTTGAGATTAGAATCACCAAACGGATTAGAATCATTAGAATAACCAGACACGGACTGCGCCTTCAATTTCTTTGCTGCTTTCATAGCCTAAATAAAATAATATATTAATTATGAAAAGGCACGACTTAAATATCAAAACTAAAAAAAAACCTAGAAATCAAGGAAACAAAATAAATACCTTTCTCTGAGCTTTTTTGGCCAGATATTCTGCAATTTCTTCTTCACTAATCTTCCGCGAAGAGCTATTCTTCCTCTTCCGGTCGCGACCACTGTCGCTGGAATCATCCGAAGTCCGGTGCCGGCGATTAGTTCTTCCTTGACTGCGGCTACGACTACGCTCCCGACGCTTGCCGGAGCTCCTCCTCCGTGATGAGTCGCGTGAGTCATCAGAGAAGGACTCCGAGCCGGACTCAGAGTCGTAGGATTTTCTACTTCTTCGAGACGACGACAACGTTTTCCTCCTCTTGCTGTCCATGGTGCGACGATAGGAGGGAGGGCGTGTTGATTTGAGCTTTTTGTGTTGGGGATTTACGAATTCGATGTCGTTTTAAATTGTGTTAATGACCGTCTTGGTTGCGGTACTTATTGGTTTTTTTTTTATAATTTGAGTGATTGAGCAGTGTCAAATCTTAATTTTTTTTATTGCATCTTTTTTTATGGCAATTTTTATGACAAGTATTTTACACTTTGTTATAGGAAAATACAATTATAAAACAGTGGATGAAAGCATAAAACACAGAGAAAGAAACCAAGTGAACAATTTTCACTTTTATCCACCTATTTTCCTTTAAATTTCTTTATAATCCTTTTAGTTTTAAAGATTTTAGTTTTTTTATCTAAAATTTTATCTTATTCATGTTTTACTTTTTAAGTTTTAAGATATGAGAAAAAAAATTATTAAAAAACAAAAAAAAAAAAAACTTGTCCATTAGCTCAATTTTAAAGATATAAAAAATCGATATTAGTCAACAAGTTTACTTCAATTAAAGTAATTTCATTAAAGTTTTTTTATTATTATTAAAAAGTAGATCAGATATCAAGGAGTTTTTTAAATTCAATTGATCTTTTTATTTCTTAACTCTTTTGTTAATTTAAGGCCATAAATGATTTAATTTAGGTCTTTAAAGTGTTTGTTAGATGTTTTTAAATTAAAAAATAATTTAAATTATTTTTTTTCAAAAACTTAACTTTA
>Ga0307517_10006287_pt1 | contig 17646 bp, 9 predicted proteins | sample 23_EM_MG_FD_194515 | JGI IMG/M metagenome (GOLD analysis project Ga0307517, IMG submission 194515) | Populus trichocarpa ectomycorrhiza microbial communities from riparian zone in the Pacific Northwest, United States - 23_EM | ecosystem: Host-associated > Plants > Roots > Unclassified | place...
TTCATCCTTCAAGTTCATAATTTATTTTAATTTATTTTTTATGAGGTTATCACGCTTTCATGACCTAGGTTACAGATTTGATAGGTTAACTCACTATGTCAATCCAATATATCATCTCAATATTTTAAAAAAAAAGATGTATGTCTAATATACATCGTCTCAATATTTAAAAAATATGTCATCCAATATACATCAGATTTTGAGTTCATAATTATTTTTTGAAAAAATTACCTCCAATATCCTATACTTTGATTGAAATCAAACTTACCGAGTTTAGTTTTGAAAAGTTGTAATTTGCTGGTGTTAACACTTAACATCCTTACCAAAAAAGAGTAAACAAAAATCATCTAATTATTTATAAGTTTATTATTATTTTCTATGTAATAACTAAAATGCTCTTGTTTTAAATATCACAACTTTACTATTAAATTTTAAAAAAAAACCCTAACCACCACCATCATATCTTTGATTACTGGGTTTCAGTTATCCAAATCTAACAATCATCAGTGTTGAACGCACATATATACACGTGACTATTTTATTTTTTCAATTATTTTGGGCTTCTTCAACTATTAATTTTAAATTGAAAAGAAATGTGTGCCAAAGGCATAATTCAAATCACAAAAAAAATATTCCACAGCTCAAAACACCGATTCCCTTCAAAAACTCCCACATTTTCTCAGCAAGCACAAATCTTCATATTTTCCCAACAACCAAACTCAAATTAACAGAACCGTTCCAAGAAAACACACAAAAATTCAAACTTCCCAGCATGTGAGTGTGTGTGTATCTGAGGTACATCAGCTTGTCACATGGATCATATGGATATAGTTGCAGTTTATCTTGAAGCAACTGAGAAAAAAAATATTCTCAATTTCCAAATGCAAAATAAAAGAAAAATTGCAGGACATGGAACCATAAATCATAATTAATTTGTTACAAGAAAACAACACATAACAAGAAAATATGGATTAAACATCAGAAATAAAGTCAAACAGTGATGTGTTAACCTCCTCAATAATTACAGGGGCGACGGCGGGCCTCATATTGTGTTCAAAGGTTTGGGCTCCAAATTTGCTTTCTCAATCTGCTCCATCAAAGAACTAGATTATTAACTTGTGTAATGATGCGGGTTGTGTCAAAAAAAAAAAATTAAATATAAAAAAATATTGAGATATTGCAAAAAAAATTTAGTGGAAAAAAAAAATTTAAACTTGATGTAATCTGGTTGACTTTGCTGTTTCAAAAGCAACTCGGATGAATAGTAAAAACATAGTTTGACTGAAAAAAGTTCAAAATGACATTTTTTTTTAATATTAAAATAACAACATATTAGATTGACTTAGATCAACTTGAGTTAACATGTCAAATATGTAACCTAGGTTATGAGACTATGATAACCTCATAGAAAATAAATCAAAATAAATTATAAAACCTAATTCTCAATCAACCTAATGTTGAAAGGATGAAATTATAAAAAATTAAAAAATAACCTAAAAAATAACTTAAGTTAACCTGTCAAACTCGCGACTTAGGTTATAAGACAAAGATAACCTCAATTAGTACAATGTTGAAGATTAGACTAAAAAAAGAAATCAATTAAAAAAAAGAACATAAAAAACAAACAAAGTTAATTCGTCAAATCCATTACCTGAGTCATGAGATCGAGATAACCTTTTAGAAAAAAAAAACAACAACTAGACTTAACCCAGATTAACTTGTCAAATTCACGACTCTAGTCATGAGACTAAGATAACCCCATAAAAAGCAAATGAAAACAAATTATAAAACTCAATTCTTAATCCATCATGTTAGACCTAATGTTGAATGATAAAATTTATACAAAAAGTAATTAAAAAATGACACAAAAATTAAGCCAAGTCAATCTGGGTTAACCTGTCAAACATTATTTTCGGGTCATGAAGTCAGGATAACCTTGTAAAAACCAAACCGAAATAAATCATGAAACTTAATTCTCAATCAAACACAGTTTTAAATTATGAAATTAGGAGAAAAAAAGTTAAATAAAAAAAATCTGAGTCAACTGGATTAACCTGTCAAACCTGTAACCTGAGTCATGAAACGGGGACAATCCAATAAAAATAAAATCTGATATTGAAGGAAATGAGACTGAGATAACCTCTTTGAAAGAAAGAAAAAACCTTATTTAACCGGGTTAAAATATCAAAACTCGTGACCCTGATCATGAGACCAAGATATTCCAATAGAAAACAAATCAAAACATATTATAATTTCAATTCCCAACTGATCCAATATTAAATGATAAAATTTTAAAAAAAATCAATTAAAAAAATACAAAAAAAGCAACCTGAGTCAACTCAGGTTAACCCATTACGCACTATTCTCGGATCATGAGACTAGATTAACCTAATAGAAAGCAAATAAAGTAAATCATGAAACTTAATTCTCAATTAATCCAATATTAAAGAATCAAAGTGAAAAACAAATTAAATAAAGAAAAAACAAACTTAATCAACCATGTTAATCCGCCAAACCTATTATTTGTGTTATGAGAGTGAGATACCCCAATAAAAAAACAAATCTAATGTCAAAGGATAAAAATACATTAATTAAAAAAAATAAAGACAAATGCTTTCTTGTAGGGCACACCAAAAGATATAAGGAAATTAGTATTCATTGCTACAATATTTTCTCTATATTTTTAATTTTAAAATGAATTTGTTACGGGATTGTTATGGGCCGATTAGAGATAAGAGAGATTGTGGATTGTTATGGGAAAAAGGAATTTTCACTTCTACGTAGTGAAGTGTTTTTATTTTGAATAAAAATCATTTTGATTTCTAGACTTCATAATTTCATATCTTCATACAATTTTGTGTTGATTTGATGATTTGTGTTTAGAAAAACAAAGAGAGAGAAAATGAGGTGTGGAAGAGAGAGAAATCATTACTTAAAGATAGAGAAAATCAAATGTATTTTTTAGTTGATTTTTCAATTTAATACATAGTACTTTGGTTAATTTGTCCTATTTGTAAAAAACAATTAACTTAAGATACAAACTATAATTTTTTAAAGCTTAGTAGACAAATGCAATTTCAACCAAACTATAAGATATTACACGTGTAATTTTTCCTTAATTGTTTTATTAGAAAATATATTAGTAATGTTTGAATAATTTTTTTTATATTTTTTAAAAAACGTATGAAGAGCTAATTAAAAACATAATTCTCCTAAAAAAATTACTGTGCAACAAGACTCAAAACAATACTCATTTTAATCGTATAATTATGAATCTGCCCTTGGAACAAAAACCATTGAACTAGGCATTGCAAGAAAGGTTGTCTTTTCACCATGAAACAATTTATTTTTAACATTCTTTATGAGATTAGATTTGTCATTTTTTTTTCTTTTTTTTGCATGGTAAAATTACTACTTTAGTCTTAGAATAAAAAAAAAATGTAATGTCTTTCAATTAGGAGTGTTTTAGTCCTTTTATTTTTTTGAAATAGTGTAATTACTTTGATGCCCTTTAAGACAAAAACAATAAAACTCTCTTGTAAGGGTTTTTTTTGTCATTTTATATTTTTTTAATTGTAAACTTGGAGGTTGCTTAGAAATATTATTGTAATTGATATATATTAAATATTATTTTAAAAAAAACACGAGCTAGTATATGAACGGTCCCCGCATCATTCAGGCGACATGTAAAGGGTCATCCAACTACCAAACGCTGCCTTTTAAAGTGGTGTTTGGAAGATATCAGTGCCCTCTACACGATGGCGTGTCGCGTGTACTAGAAGCGTCTATGGTTTTGCGCCGATAACCTTTTTTTTCTCTCTTTTCCTCGAATTCTGCACAAAACCCTGTAAAATTTAAGATCAACCACTTTAGTTTCTTTTTCCTTCACATTTGGTCTTTATCATGTTGATTACTATTTTTAAAATTTTAGAATAAGCTATAAAATTATAAATTTTTTCATCAAATTGCAAATGTTTTTCAATTTCACCCACTACTATTTTTTAATACATAAATAATATATTAAATTACAATTGTTTGTCAATTTCACTCATACCATTGTTTAATATGTAAATAATCTATTAGATTACAAATGTTTTTTAATTTCACCTCCTATGATTTTTTTAATCTTTTAAATTTGATCCTTATTTTTTTTTATTTGGGATCATTTTTAATTTCATTCTCCTTGGTTTTTTTTTCTTTCAAATTTAATTCTCATTCTTTTTGTTGCTATTTTATTTTTTGCTTTTGTAAGTTTTTTCTTTAATATTGTTTTCTATTGATTTCATTCTTGAAAATTAAATTGGTTGAGAATTAAGTTTTTTGATTGAACCTGGGTTTATAATTTCACGGGTTGCAAGTTTTAGAGATTAGACCAAGTTTAGGAGGTCCATTAGAGTTTGCTTAGTTTTTTTTTAATCTGATGTTTTCTTATTTTTTTTTATTCTTTTTTGAAGTTTTGTTTTGTTATTTTTTGTGATTTATCTTCTATTAAGTTAGCCTCAAGTTTATAACCAAGATCATCAATTTCAAATGTTAATGTGGATTCACTTTTGTTTTTCTTTTTAAAATTAATTTATTTCAATTTCATTCTTAAAATGTTTCATAATTTTTTTTATGAGATTATCTCAATTTTATACTCTTGATCGCGAGATTTTTTAGTTCATCCAATTTAATATGGTTTTTTTTTAAATTGCTTTTTTTAAATATATTTTCACCCTAAAATATTGTATTGTTTAATAATCCAAAGAGATTCAAGTGTTTGATTTATTTTTTTCTGTTTTTCTTTTGTCAACTTATTTATTATTGTTGCATTTTTCATTTGATATTATTTAAATTATTAATTAAACCAATAACGGTCTTTGAATTTTTTATCTAGTAATTTTTTTACATTGAAAAAAAAATACCCGGCGGTGGTTTACATGTAACAAATCTAGTAACTTGCTAAAAAGATAAAAGAAAAACTATATGTATACACACCATCATGACCCCCACCTATCCATATCCATCATGTTCTAATCTAAAGTATTCTCCCTCCACCTATAACTAACAAAATACAGGTCAAGCCCACCTCCCCAGTTTCTCCGAAGTAGAAGAACAAACAGAAAAGGAAATATATATATATATATAGTTTGAGAGAGCTAGGCCTTCATTTTCATGCCCAAGAACTAAACAAGTATCACTAGCTTACCTTAAGGAAAAAACAAAAAAAGGAAATATAAATGACTGGACTTTAGACTCGAAGTAGATAGATACTGAGCTCAGGAGCTCCATTGCTATCAGGATTCATCATGTAGAAAGCCTCAGAATCTCTAGAGCCCACAATTCTCTCAAATTTAGCTCTCATATACATGAGTTCACCATCAGCTCCAGCCTCAGTTGCACACCCTGGCAAAACCCCTGCACCCATTGAAATTGGCTCTACAGCTTTCAATAACTTCCATTCTTTAGGCCCACATTCCTTCCTAGTAGCGAAACCACATTTCTTACCATTGCAATAAGTCCTCCACATTGGTTCTTCCTGCAATCTCACAGCTTTCTTTTCCTCTTCTTTCTCTTTGTCACATTCCAAGGCAATTCTGACTAACCCAGATGCCATCTCTCTAACCAATCCACTTATTGGTGTAGCAAGTTCAATAAGGAAAGCCGGAGGTGAATTGGGATCCTTTTGAAATGCAAAATGGACATGACCACGGCGATATCCAAAAAGGGTACCTACAACTCGGGATCCAAGCCCCAGTGGGAGGCTTGATCGGTTCTTACCAAGGGCTGCAACAACGGATCGGAGCCTAGCAACTGCTACTGCTGGTAGTTTTTTCTTTGGGGTTGACATTCCTACATGGCTCTTAACATTTTCCTTTTTTTCTTCTTCAATGGTGTTTGAGGACTTAAAGATTGGAACTTCATCATCTTCGTTTCCAACCTTTTTGGTCCAGTGGAAGTGCCACTTGGAGGAAGAGTCTTGTGATGCTCTAGCCATAACTAGCTGATGACTTCAATATGAGAAAGCAAAATCAATGGGAAGCTTAGTCCTTATAGATGGAATGGTATGGTAGGTAGTTGAGAGTAAGGATTCTCTGGGTTTTGTATATTTTATTATAAGTGGGACTTCCATTTTAATTCTTTGTTTCTGGTCTCTTGTTGTCATGCAAGAGAATCCTGACAAAAGAAACATAGGCTGCCCCACCAACTGATCTAGGAATGAGACCGAGAGAGAGATTTTGAAATAGAAAAGAAAGGAATCTGAGGGGACAATGGGGGTGTTGTTTCACTTTCTTGTGGGGCAGGGAGAGAGGGATTTGGCTTGACTGACTCTTTTGACTTGGAATCCAAAAGCAGCAGCGATAGTGAGAAGAGAGAACTACAAAAAAAAAAAAAAAACCCCCCACTGTAGACATTTTCTGCATCAATGTTTTCCAGTGTGAACGTGCTCCAGGGTGATGTTGGGCTCTGAAGAGTAACTTGGGTGAAGTGTCCACATTTTACCTACCTAGGAAATTGTTTGGTTGTTAAAACAAGAAAATCGACGCATGCCTAAACTAGGTGGAAACCCCTAAAGTGCCCCTCCATTTGTTTAGGTTTCACCACAAAAATGACATCATGCCCGGGGGTAAAAAAAACCCGAAAAACAATTAAACCAAGAAAACAAAAAAAATTATCTGAAAAAACTGAATCGTGAAAAAAACTGATTAAATTAATTAGAAAATTTAAAGAACATTTGGTTTGGTTCGGTTCGGTTTTGATTTCATAAGGTTGAAACCGAAATACTCTAACCGAACTGAACCTATTCAGATAAAAATAAAAAAGTTGAGGGTATATAAATAATATAAAAATATTTTCTAATTTCTAACCCTAGGTCTTGTCCCTAACAAACTAGCCACCATCTCTCACTCACTAGCTCCCACATGCCACACCCAACTTTTTAAAGTTTCAATCTTCAATCTTCATCTCCAGAATTAGCAAACCAATCACCCCCTCCTAAGCTCCCACACACCACACCCAATAATACAGACCTATTGATTAAATGGTCAAGCAACCCATAACAAAGTTGATATGACTCCCGGAAAGCCAAGAAATCAGGTTTGATAGAAGTGTGACACAATGAAAATATGTCTAAAGACACCACCACTATTGGAACAAGAAACCCCCACCAAACGAATACCAATTTGAGAACGAGAAGTATAAGAAAGACACTACATGGTCAATTATATCTTGATAAGTAAAATTTGTTCTTTGTAACAACACAGAAAACATGTTGCATCATGCAAAACATAAGTTTATTTCATAAATCCATCACTGCTGAAAATTTCAGCTTATAAAACCTTGTATAATGGTTCATTTAGCAACCCTAATAGACCCAAAACTTGTGGGCTAATATTGACAAACTTACAATAAATCTAAAGTATGTTAATTAAGCTCAAACATGAAGAAAATAATAAAAATAACAAATCTAACATATAAACTAAAGTCGATGCATCTAATTAAACAAAATAACATAAAATAGATAATTTTTCTAGTTTAAATAATGTCATGAATGAGATTCTCATCCTAGAAACACTAAGGTCATTGTTGCCACCTATAGATATCCAAAACAAGCTAGGAAATTGATTGTTGAAGTTGCCTCCCCTTTAGTTTTCTTATTTGTCTAGGATAATTAAGTGTAGTTTTAAAGAATCTTAACAAAACATGAAAACCCTTATTGTCTTCCTTTAACCTTCCTTGTAGGATTAGAAAACTCTCCAAAATATGCTAACCAATCTATCATTAAATACCACTAGCTCTTCTTTCCTTGCGTAGTTAGGATGAATAAGAAATCCTTATAAGAAAATGATTTTAGAATATTAATGAATCTTTTTCACACTTGAAAATTATGTTGCAGCCCATTAAAAATTCTTGTAAAACTAGGAAATTCTCAAAACAAGTTGTCACATTTTTATAGGAAAAAGATCCTTGTCAAATAGAAAGCCCACAAGTAAAAAAAAAAGTAAATAACAAAACTTGTATAGTTTGTTCTAACCTATATTGCAAAGCCTTTCCGAACTTCGATTAACCTGAAATTTTACCCGAACATAGAATAATATTTTGAGAAACTCTGGGTAAATTTGTAGCATGATCCAATGATCGGATTGAGAATTATGATTGTTGTTGTAAAATAAAAAGTCCATAAAATCTTGCAAGGTGGAGTATTTGTATTTGAAATTGATGATCAAGTAAGTTTCTTTAACACATGGTTCTGATTTCTCGATGGATCGGTTTTCATTATTGATTGAAATATGGATAATTTGTTGATATTAATATTTTTCAAGTCAGAAAAAGTAAGAGATTTTTTTCTTTCCCATTTGTTAGCTTGTTTGTTTGATTGTATATTTTTATTGTTTGCTATTTTTTATTTTCCTGAACTTAAGTTAAGTGAACATTTTTACCTGTTTATTTCAATACTAACAAAAAAAATGAAATAAATATGATAATGGATTTTTCTTTTATAATCAATTAGGTCAAGAAGTCAAGCAATAAATTATTAAAGTACAAAACCAGTGAGGTGAAATCTTATTGTTCTAATACACTAATGGCCATTCCAGGAATAACCCCATATTCAAAAGCATGCAACAATAAAATCATATTTCAGAATGAAAGAGTTCACTACATACGCAACTTAAACAAACACCCATGGACAAGATACTCAATCGAACTCCATATTACCAATAGTTTTTGTACAATCAATGGACCATATTAATCATTGTGCACTATATAAACACATCCTTAAGCAAACTAAGCATACAGTGGTTTCATTAGTGTTTGGCTGCCAAACTGATAACAACTTAAAACAAAATGGCATACATTATCCACACGAGAAAGAAAAATGAATTTCATGCTATAGTAATCTATGAAATAAATAATTGAGGTAACATATGTATGCTTATTTGAGGCTCTTTCGTTAATTAAAAGAGTCATATAAGTTAAGTACAGAGTTCACACTAGTAGATAGACTTATTTGTAGGTGAACAAACAGAACATTATTTGTAAGGAAAATAAGGGATTGAAGCAAATGTTGCTTCTGCTGCTAGCATTCCTATACGAAGAAGAAAGAAAAATGAATTAGACATTCATTGTTACCTACAAGATGGATGGTAATATTCGGTAATCTTCTAGAAAGTTGGTAAACTAGATTCATAGTACTACTATGAAGTAACTTTCCAGTCTAAAGTGTTTTAACAGTATTTACTCCAAATTGGATATGGAATAGACTGAAATTTAACTAGCATCATATTATTATTTTATAGCATTTAATAATGAATAGAAGATGTTATGCCTCATATATCCATGAACAATTTGATCAATGATTTATGTGAACTTTTGGAATTGCATCCTTCCAAATTTAAGTGTCAAACATATATTACAGAAGCACGAAAATACACTTCAGATTCATTATCAATTATAATTGTTAACATGTTTTCATTTGGTAATTATAGATGGAAAACCTTCAAAATCAAAATGCATCATCCATTGGCACTACCCTAACATCAACCAATGCCCTAACTTTAAACACTAGCCTCAAGTCCTTACATTAAGGAAAAGAAATTCTGATGATAGAAAAAAAATTATAAATTTGGGATCACTTTACAAAATTTGATGTTGATCCTATATTGTGGACAAGATTATACATGTCATACTATTCTTAATGGCACAAGTAATATGTGGAGTCATTTGATAGCATGCAAAAAGTTTCCTTTTATGGTTGATATGAAGCAAAAAGTTTTGGTATTAGAATCTAAAAAGAAAAAGGGTGAATCGAGAGACCAAAATATGAGAACTCTTAAGGCAATATGTTATAATTATGATGAATGTAGACAAACATTAGCAAAAATGGTTATATTTAATGAGTTGCTTTTTAATTTTATAGAGGGTCAGTGATTTAGATTATTTTCTAGGACCATGCAACCTAGATTTGACATTCCTTCTTGTTTCACTGTTATGAGAGATTTTTAAAAGTTTATGTTGAAGAGAAGGAAAGATTAAGGACAACTTTTAGGGGTTAACGATTGTGCTTAACAACTGATAGATGGACATCAGTCCAAAACATTAACTATGTGTGTATAATAGCTCATTGGATTGATAATGAGAGAAATTTGCATAAAATAACTCTTAATTTTTGTCAAGTTTCCAATCATATAGCTGAGAAAATTAGTTAAGTTATTGAGAATTGTTTATTAGAGTGGGGGATTGATAAAGTTTTGACTATTATAGCAGAATAATGTGACTATTTCATTTTTGAACAATGTGATGAAAGATTGGTCAACTAATATATTTTTAAATAAATATTTGAATGTTAGATGTTGTGCAAACATTGTAAACCTCATTTTGTGTGATGGCTTGAAATATATTAATGTTTCAGTTGTTAAGATTCAAAATGCAATTAAGTTTGTGATGTAACAACCTAGTGTTCTAACAAACTTATAAGGTTTGAACCCATAAAAAATGTGGTGTGTGTGTATATATATATTCAATAATTTTATAAATGTACACAATTTATGACAACTCTTACTAAAAATTACATCCATATATTTAAGTATTTGCATGATAGATGTTGTGTAAACATTATAAACCTCATTTTGTGTGATGACTTGAAATAAATTAACATTTTAGTTGTTAAGATTCAAAATGCAATTAAGTTTGTGATGTAACAACCTAGTGTTCTAACAACCTTATAAGGTTTGAACCCATCGAAAATGTGGTAATATATATATATATATAAAAGGAAAGTCCTAATAACCTTTCAACAATTTTATAAATGTACACAATTTATTATAACTCTTATTAAAAATTACATCCACATTAACTATTTATAAGTTTTTCTTTTTTTGAAAATACAAATATTCTTTTCTATAATAATGGGTAGCTCAGTGACCCTAAAATATGGATATTCTTAAAGGAATTTACCTGAGAAATACATAAAATTACAAAATAAATTATATTAAACAATTATATGATCAAAACCAATTATATAATTTTTTAAAAAAACATTGATCTTACATCAATTTCCAACATCTTACATTTTTTATTATTCCCCGATAAATTTTTATTCCCAACATTTTATTCATCAAATTATCATCCTTGCATCATGATAATTATTCATTCATAGTCTAGTTTAACTCATCACCATACAATTTATTCCTTACAACTTTAAAATTGATAGGTCTCCTTCAAACACTTTCATGTAGTATCTCTATTCACATCGAGGTTATTTCATAACTATTTCCACTTTATGAATATATTCAATTTATATTAATATTATTATTTCACAACTCACAGAATTTATCCCATAATTTATTTCCTCAGCACATATAAATCATATGATATTTTCCTCTCTCAACCATCTTTAATACATATCGTAACTCATTGTGTAAGCATATCTAATTCACATCGTTATTTAATTCACAACATATTTAATTCATGTCGCCTTTTACTTCCCTAACATTTATGTCATCTATGATACATTGTACTTTAGTCCATGTAACACCCTTGTTATATTGAGAAATTTACTCGATTCATTATTCATTCCACTTATTTCATGTCCTTTTGTATTATTTATAATTTATCATATAACATTCAATTACTCTTATACTTGTAAGACATGCTCAAATCATATGTTTTTTTTAGTTAAATTTTGTCGATGGGGCTAATTGAATACCCAATCATTAATCTATCAACACAACCAAACTCATATACACATTGCTTCGTTATATGTTAGTGTTAATACCAAATACATGCTCTACTACTTGACATGATGCTACGAGGTACCTGAAAATTTATTTAATACCAAATACAATTAGCTTTATACATAATAATTATTTGCGATTATCTCTTATATATATTTACCACATCAATTATTAAATAGTTAATTTATTATTTTACCCTTAACCTTACAAGTTAGTGTAATTAACACAATTTAAAGACATACAAATGTTCTCTGTAGCTCAAATCGAGCATTTGTTCCATTATTAAATTAACTCTTTTCTCTATTTACCCATTTACTAGAACACTAGTCCCATTAATTAGGTTAACTAGTTTCGTTGATTGCTCATTAACTAGGGCATTAGTCTTAATAACCAAGATGATTAGTTTCTCCAATAATCCATTAATCAGGGAAACTAGTTTCTTTGATTTCCTATTAATTTGGACTAGCATTAATCAAGATAATTAGTTTTTCCAATAGCCTATTAACCATGGCCCTAGTCTTATTAATCAGGGTAACTAATTTCTTTAATTGCCCATTAACCAGGGCACTAGTCCCATTAACTAAAGTTACTAGTTTTTCTAATAGCCCATTAACGAGGGCACTAGTCCTATTGTAACAACACGACTTTTTCAAAACCAAAATCAGTGGTGATTGTTTTTATGTAAGTCGTCAGGTTCCCGATGCTTTTCACAATATTATTCTGTGAATTTATAAATGCATTTAATTCATTAGCAAGGCACAATCCACATAAGATAATGTAAATCAACATCCCATAAAAAAATGACAGTACACATTCTCGCAATACTATTCAAGGATTTATTGTAACAAAATTTATCTTTTAGTGTAGTGCAATACTCATGTGATTTCACAATACAACATTCTCATAAAAGAGAATAATACCACATACTTACGTTCATAACATCATGTTTACACATTCGTACATTCACAACTGTGTTCCATTACAATTATCGATACAAGTCATTTCAAAAGTGTTGAATGACAACTATTCAACTAGTACGTTCGTTTTTACAAAATACATAACACCCATATCATGCAAATATATATAGTTCTTTTCAAAATGTGTGGGTCGTGGAATGAATTTCCTTATGCACCTTATTGGTGTAACGTCCCTGTTACAACACAAGATAATTTCAAACATTATAAGCAAGTTAAAACCATAATAATAGATAATTAAAGCAATATTAACGGTTGTTTTTCATTCATAGCCTAAAAGAGTATAATTCTTTTATTTTCCTCATACTTACGTAATACCACCTTTCCGTCTATCACTGAGGCTAATTATAATACTTAAACTTGGTCATCCATCTCGGATGTCATTAACCGAAACTAACCCTTGAACTCAACCCGGGCATCATTCTAGGATGTCATTAGCCAAAGAAGCTAATCATCAATCACTACCCGACCATCCCTCTAAGATGTCATTAACCGAAGCTAATCATCAAACGCAACTCGGCCATCCCTCTAGGATGCCATTAGCTGAAGCTAATCATCAAACACAACTCGGCCATCCCTTTCAGATGTCATTAGCCAAAGCTAATCATCAATCCCAACCCGGTCATCCGTCTCAGATGCCATTAGCCGAAACTAATCATCAAACACAACCTGAACATTTGTCTAGGATGCCATTAGCCGAAGCTAATCACCAATTTAATCAAACGTTTCATAGACAATTTATGTAATCACTATAACATAGTAATATATTCTTCGTAATGCTCATTCAAACAATTCATAATAATTTAACATTCACTACATCATAATAGTAGATCCTTCATAATACTCATTTAAACATTCCATAATAATTTAGAATTCAGTATGACATCACAATAGATCTTTTGAATTACTCATACAACCATTATGTAACAGTTTATCATTTAGTATAACACAACAATAGATCCTTCGTAATACTCAACAAACATTTCATAACAATTTAACATTCAATATAACACCATAATAGATCCTTCAAATTACTCATACAACCATTATGTAATAGTTTATCATTCAGTATAACACAACAATAGATCCTTTGTAATACTCAACAAACATTTCATAACAATTAAGCATCCAGTATGACACCACAATAGATCCTTCGAATTTCTCATACAACCATTCCGTAACAGTTTATCATTCAATATAACACAACAATAGATCCTTCATAATACTCAACAAACATTTCGTAACAATTTAGCATTCAATACGACACCATAATAAATCCTTCAAATTACTCATACAATCATTCCGTAAAAGTTTATCATTCAGTATAATACAACAATAGATCCTTCGTAATACTCAACAAACATTCCATAATAATTTAGCATTTAGTATGACACCACAATAGATCATTCAAATTACTCATACAACCATTCCGTAACAGTTTAACATTCAATATAATATAAAAATAGATCCTTTGTAATTCTCGTACAACCAATCCATAGCAGCTTAGTATTCATTATCGCACAATAATAGGTCCTTCGTAATACTCATACAAGCACTCCATAACAGTTTAACATTTACTATATCACAATAGTAGATCCTTTGTAATACTCATCAAACATTCTGTAATAATTTAGTATTCACTTCAGAAACTAACATTATGCTAGAAGGGGGTGGAAGTCACCTAATTGTTCCTCCTGTGGGGTGTCCTTGTCCGATCAAAGGTCTAATCCTGGTTGCACCACCTAACACGCTAATAATCACAAATCAACACATTTGTATTCGGAAATCACATAACTCGTCACCATACATATTTTAAGAATACACATGTTCACATTTGAGTGTTCCATATATTACACAATCATACAATGAAATTATTACAAGCATTTAAGTCATTTCTAATATGGAAGTTTGTCGCAGAAAATCATTGGCCAAAGCTGCTCGTTGGCTACACAGACTTCAACAGCGAGAACTGCTTCGCTGGTGACACAAAATTCGACAACGAAAATTGATTCATTGGTTACTTAGAATTCGATAGTGAAAACTGATTCGCTGGTGACACAGATTTTGGCAGTGAAAACTGATTTGTTGGTGACATAGTTTTTGCTGGTGACACAGAATTCGACAGCGAAGATTGATTCACTGGTTACACAAAATTCGGTAGTAAAAATTGACTCGCTGGTGACCCGGAATTTGGCAGCGAAAACTAATTCGCTTGTTACACAGAATTCAACAGCGAAGACTAATTTGTTGGTGACATAAAATTTAGCAACTAAAACTGACTTGCTGGCACATAATTTAACAGCAAAAACGGATTCGCTGGTTACACAGAATTCATCAACAAAAACTTATTCGCTGGTGACACATAATCGTTAGCACAATTCAGTCCCACGACTGACACATGAAATCATCAGCGCACTTAGTCTACTGTTGACTCAAAATTCATTTACGAAATTGTGTTGCTGGTAACCCAAAAATTGTCGACGCGGTCTAGTACTACAGCTGACACAGAATTCATCAACGCACTCATCCTACTGTTGATACCGAAATTGTTGACGAAAACTTAGTCGTTATCGACCCAGAAATCATCAGCGTGATCTTGTTCTACGGCTGACGCTGAATTCATCAGCGCACACATCCTACTGTTGATACCAAAATCATTGATGAAAACTGAGTCGTTACTGACTCCGAAATCATCAAGCGGTCCAATTCCACGGCTGACGTTAGAATCATCAGCGCGCTCATCCACTGTTGGTTTAGAAATCGTCGATGAAAATTGCATCATTGCCGGCCCAGAAGTCGTTGACGTAATCCATGTCACTGCTGATTTAGAAATCGGCAACGACAATCAAGTCATTTCTTTCTTAATCTCTCCAACGTCTAAGCATAAGCTTTATGCTAGGCTTTCCCCTTATCTTATACACACCCAAACCAAATTGAACATAGACCATAATCAACAACATACGATTTATCACACGTTATCGAGCAAAACATAATCAAATCTCAACATATACACTTTCCAAATACTCTCCTAGTTAGTACTTCAAGACCAACATTTAGAGTTGCCACAATCATACATTCATATACACTTAATTGTATCATGGCAATGCATCAACACAATTTGTAACAATTTTACAACACATAAGGGTTCTATTTCCTTTCCATCTTAAGTCATTTTAAATGTGTTCATCATGCATAGTTTCCTTCATGTGTTTCCTCTTTCTTTGATAGGACATTGTTGTCCACTTTCTCCATAGTTTACACAAGCCATTCTTCACTTTTATCACAAGTATAATCACAACAACATGCCACAATCCATGTCTTCATTCACTTGATCCATATTCTTGTAAATTCATCAATCTCATAACAAAATCAAAGCATTAACATTAACATAGATTTTATTTCAGCTTAAATATCATTTTAAGGGTTCAACAAGATCACAATTCTGCACATTCTTACATTTTATTTTCACACAACTCTTCACTCATGCATGCTAAATCCACACATTATCATGAACACAAATTTTTACCTCAGCTCATGCATGTTTCCATGAGTTAAACAAGGTCATAAATTTCAGGTTTTATCATTTCATTTCATCCTTTTCCATTACTTCCTTGGCCAGCCCTTAGTCTAGGTTTTGTTCATCATGTTCATCCATTTCTTTTTGTCAATGTTTCTGGAATAGGTCCCCATTAATCTTTCTATCTAATCCCCTCAAGTAATAGGAGTAAGAACCCTAGCCAAACCCTTGTGGTTTTCTTCTCTTTTCTATCCCGAAATTCCAAGAAGCAAGTAATTAGGTGTTCTTTACTTACCTCACGATTTTAGGTTGTCCTAGGCAGATTTCTTATGTAATTCTTCTACTTCTTCCTCTCTACTTTTAGTTTTTCTTCCTTCCTTCTCCAGCCGCACCAATCAGCCTCCTTCACTCCCCTTCCTTCTATGGTTTCAACCATTTATATTTTTCTTTAACTCTCCTATCTTCTCTAATGTTCAAGAGGGGTACATGCAATTGAGTTTATGGGGTTTCTCTTTGAGAAAAAGGAGGTTGGTTTTTGAAAAGAGGAAGGTCACCTTGCATTTATTCCCCCTCTTAAATGAGGTGGGATGTTTGGGTGTTGGACAAGGGTTGTTCTTATCCCTCATTTGGGTTATTTTGAGGCTGGTTTCTATTCCAATTCTCTTCTAGAATTTGATAAGATTTGTCAAGTAACTTTGACCCGCTTAAATAATATGTTCCTGAAATCCATGTGACCTGAACATTTACCACAATATAGTTCCATGTGTCTAGTATCTCCCTATAAAATTTCATTTCGATATGATGTACGATTTAAGAAATATGTCTGATCTCGCAAAATTAATCAGCAGACATTTTAAGGCTAAATTCGGACCTGACTTGGTTCGTATCAACCCCTCTCATATTAATTAAATTTCTTTTATCTAATTTAACCCATTTTATTTTTAGATTAATTCTTTATTTTCATTTTTTACTTGAGAAAATTTTTAATTAGATTTTACATCTAGTATTGTGAGAAGATATATATCAGACCAAGGTTGTCAATTCTGTTCCGTTTCGCCCGGAATGGCCGAAACGTTCCATATCAATTCAAAAAACAGAACAAAATGGAACAAATTTCATCTCATTTTAAATCTCGGTCCGTTCCGGATTTTTCGGCTAAATTCCACCCGGAACGTTCCGGTTTCATTCCACATGTTCCATTCCGCTCTTGAAAAGTCATTGAATCAAATTGAACCTTGTTCAATTTAATTAATTAAATCATCCAATTATAAAAAAACTCTTTTTCATTACTATTTTCAATAACAATGATATTAATAATAATAATATTAAAAATTATTATTACTATTTTCATTAACAATGATATTAATTTTTTAAAATTAGATTTATCACTAATATATATGGTTTATATTCATGTTGTTTTTTTCATGTTTATACTTTGTAG
>Ga0307517_10006288_pt1 | contig 17646 bp, 12 predicted proteins | sample 23_EM_MG_FD_194515 | JGI IMG/M metagenome (GOLD analysis project Ga0307517, IMG submission 194515) | Populus trichocarpa ectomycorrhiza microbial communities from riparian zone in the Pacific Northwest, United States - 23_EM | ecosystem: Host-associated > Plants > Roots > Unclassified | place...
GTTGTTCATTTAGTAAGTCAGTTCATGTCTGCCCCTCGCTCCACTCACTTCTCTGCAGTGCTTCGGATACTTCGTTATCTTAAAGGCACTCTCTTTTATGGTTTACACTTCTCTGTCAACTCCCCATTGGTGTTGTCTGGCTACTCTGATGCTGATTGGGGTAGAGATCCAACTGATCGTCGGTCTACAACTGGATATTGTTTCTTCCTGGGTGATTCTTTTATCTCTTGGCGTAGCAAAAAGCAAACTGTTGTTGCTCGCTCTAGTGCTGAATCTGAATATCGTGCTATTGCAGATGCTTCCTCTGAATTAATTTGGTTGCGGTGGCTATTAACTGACATGGGTGTTCCACATTCTTCTGCCACTATGCTTCATTGTGATAATAGAAGTGCTATACAGATTTCTCATAATGATGTATTTCATGAGCGTACAAAACACATCGAGATTGATTGTCATTTTGTACGACATCATGTTTCTTATGGCACCATAAGATTGGTTTCTGTCTCCTCTGAACAACAAACAGCTGATGTCTTCACCAAAACACTTCTTCCAAGTCGTTTCCAGGATCTCTTACGCAAACTAAAGATGGCATCTACTATACCACCTTGAGTTTGAGGGAAGGTGTTAGCGTGATTACTGGACATCTACATAGGATTTCCTTGATTATAGGAGATTTGCCTTGCACAATATTAGCAACCATATCAAACGTATTTGTGTCATATTTCATTACGTATCTGTCATATTTCATTCCTAAACTAACTCATATTCTTGTGTATGTATATAGTTATTGTATCTCAATACAGAGACACATTCAAATAATACATACACAATTCTCTGCAACCCTTCTTTGTTATTGTTCTTTGGTCTCTGTTATCATCGTGTATTCAGTATCACATCATTACACTTAAAACAAAGTCTATAATCATACTTATCTTTTATCTGAGTTGGTGTCAACTTTTGATTTGGTAGAGCAATGTGTGGTGTGAATATGGTGTTTGTTGGCCTTGCATGAGTAGGGATGGTGGTGGTCGTGATGCTTTGCGCATGGCTAACAAATTTTCCTCCTGCAATCTATGCCAATGCATAAGCCTAATGTAAGGATTGTGGATTAAGCATGCGAATTGCAATGTAGATTTTCTTTTGTAATCCTTCTAAAAAAACAATTGTTCGGTGCCCATCAAGCAAACCTCTAACTCTGATAAAAATCAATTTGAACTAGGATTTGTAAGAGTCAACATTTCAGCCTGAAGAATTTGAGTCAAAGCTTTCATTAGGATACCTCTAGTTTCTAAAACCATGGATTTTGAAATTGCCTTCCTCAATTGATTACAAACCCTTCCATGGTCTTCCAAGCAACATCAGGAGCTCTAGGGTTTTGAAATTGCCTTCCTCAATTGTTGCCGATCATGTTGACGTGTCATGTCCAATCCCTCTTCCTATTCGTTCACACCATACAGCTGATGGAGATCATGGGCTATTACAGAAATCCCTCTCGTCAAAGAATGGCTTCCGCCCAGAGGGAGAAGCTCTCTTCTACGATTCAACCTTAGCATGAGCTGTATGCGTTTCATTCCAGCAACCAAGTAATAAAACTATTCCATGTTCTACTTATCAATTAGGAATTTTCTTGTTTAAAATTGAAATCATATTTTCCAACCTTCATGGCTTTAAACAAGCTGTTTTTTTTTTATAAAAAAACTTTAAATAATAAATCATTTATAATATCTTTTTGCTGGCTGAGTTCACACATTCCTAGTTATATCATGTAAAATTACATTATTAACAACAATATATATAAAATGTAATATTTTAAATATACGAGAGTGCAGACTAAAACAAACCTTGAGAAATTTGAAGTAATTTTCCCTTGCTATTATCTTCTGTCACAGAATATATAGCTTTGGATTTTACGACTGATCAGGCTAGACTATGCCCAATTTTTTTACCCCCTATGTCCGCAAAATCCTATACCATGGAAATTTTACGCCGGCGAGGTTCCTTTATGCATACTTATTACATGGTTCGTTGTTGCAAAATTGCTAATCAACAACTTGGTTGCATATAAAATATGCCACAAGAACACAAATAGCAAATCAGCTGACACTTAGCAGCTCGAGTGTTAGATTACTAAAGTAACTACACATGATGAGAATTTTCTCCTTCCAGCTTGCTCCAATGCTATGGCATTCAGTCCATTTATCTGACTGCAATATCAGCTTTCTATTTCTGCACAGAAATACCGAGAGTTCTCATGCTCTAAATGGGAGGAAATAGAGCCATAACTCAAGCAAGACCAAAAAATATTGAACTTGATTATGCATTGCTAACAGGGTTGCTTTTGTTCACAGTTTGGAGCTCCATTGGAGAATTTGTGAAGCTTCCAACAGAACCAAGGGTTTGAGAGCTCAACTGTGGACTAGCGGGGCAACCCTCTGGATTCCCAGCACTGATGGCATGGATTGCTCCTGAACTCAACTGTGGGCTCATTGGGGTTCGTTGGCTCATTTGCTGCGGGCTGGGCTGTTGCTGGGGTTGCTGTTGTTGGGTTTGATGGTTCAGTTGTGGAATTCCCATGGTTGACGGTGACCCTATTTGTAAAGGTGAAACAACAGACTGTAGCGATGAAGAAGTTGAAGTTGTTTCTTGCTGCAGCTGCTGATGCTGCTGCAGTAGCAGCTGTTGATGTTGATGTTGCTGCTGTAACTGTTGCTGCTGCTGCTGCTGCTGCTGCTGTAACTGTTGTTGCTGCTGCTGCTGCTGCTGTAACTGTTGTTGTTGCTGCTGCTGCTGCTGCTGCTGAAACTGCTGTTGCTGCTGCTGCTGCTGTAACTGCTGTTGCTGCTGCTGCTGTAACTGCTGTTGCTGCTGCTGTTTATGTAATTCCAGTTGCTGTTGCTGGTTCATGTAGGGATTCATCCCAGTCATCAACTTTGGTGGACCCATAGGCCCCATTGGACTTCGTTGCATTAGATTCATGTTGGCTCGGTTAAGAGATTGACTCAGCAGGGAAAAACCAGCAGAGCCCGAGTGCATCTGTCTGGCTCCTGACATCCCGGCTATACCAGACTGAGGGCCCCCTATCATGCTTGCTGGGCTCATTCTTTGTTTTATCATCAGAGCAGCTGCAGGAGTCATGTGTCCACCACGAAGTTGCTGACTTATTGTGTTGATATTTGCAGTCTGACCCAGATTCATCGGAGTCTGGCCAACATTACTCATGCCAGTTATAGGAGCCATAGGTCCAGAGATTCCTGGTCCCATTCCCCTTGCACCTCCAATGCCCGCAGCATTGCCCAGACCTCCTAGGCCAACCATGTTTCCCATACCCATAGCTCTTCCAAGTCCCATCATCATTTTCCTCTGCTGCATCTGTGGCAGCTGCTGCTGCTGTTGTTGTGGCTGCAGCTGCTGTGACTGCTGCTGTGACTGCTGCTGCTGCAGCTGCTGTGACTGCAGCTGCTGTGACTGCTGCTGCTGCTGCTGCTGTTGTTGCTGCTGCTGTTGCTGCTGCTGCTGCTGCTGCTGCTGCTGCTGCTGCTGCTGCTGTTGATGCTGCTGTTGTAACAGCTGGAGCTGAAGAGAAGACTTGTTTACCAAGTGACCACCCAACTGCATGTTTGAATTCGGTCCAATTGCACCTAAATGAGAGAGTGAATTTGATGGAAGCACCATTTGTGACCTCTGAAATTGAGAATTTTGTTGATGCATTAAAGCATGTTGATTTTGCTGCTGCTGCAGAAGAGAGTGCTGTGGGTCTAGCTGTTGTGGTCTTGCAGGCACTGATACTCCAGACACAAGACTCTGAGGATTTCCAGGAGGTAGCATCCTTGTATTTGCTAGTAGATTGTGGGAAGAATTAATGGATGCATTACCGCCAAGAGTTGGCTTTAGATCATTGCATGGCTGAACTGGAACTGCTTCATTGTATTGCTTCACCTCAATTGGTGAATTATTATGAGGGCCTCCAGAAACATTTGGTTGATTGCTTGAAGCAATATTAGTGCAGATAGGTCTTGGTTGAATATGATCTTCCACAATATATCCTTCACGCATCATCTGGTAAAGCCAATTGCATTACTTAAATTCAATTGCATAGAGAAGAGATAATCTGAAATCTGAGTTTCTGGGCAAGAAATCATTTCCTTCAAAACGTACCAGTGAAAACAATTGTGTTGCAAGCAAATCCGCAAAATGCTGTAACATATATCAATCAGATATGTAAATCAGACAAATAATCATGCTTGTAGTATAAGCAAATATTGATGTGACAAGCAAAATTGTACAATACTATGAAAACTGAAGAATTGTCAGCCCACACATCAACTATTAACTCAAACTGCCACAACAAATCTTTCTGATTGATGAAGCCATGCTCACAAGGATGATCAAATGAAGTCCAATACTTATTACTAAAGTTTGTGAGAAAGGACAAACTCAAGAATATAAGGAAATCCAGAGAGTAGCAACAATGATACTCAATGAAGCAGCAGCAAATGAAAGGGTCAAAAAGAATCCTGGCTTAATTAACAGTGGATGAGGTACAAATAAGTATGGCAAATGGCAATGCAACTGGAAGATACTAATATGAGAATATAAAAGCTGAAATATCCATAATCCATAACCCTTACTGGATGTGAAAATTAGGAAGATGCAGTGTCCACTGAAATTATAAGCAAGACCTTATTAGAATAGACCTCCATTATATCCAAATCCAACAAATGAAATTTGTAAACCACTTACAGTATTGGGCAACGTAGGAAGATAATCTTCTGCAGATAGAACATCAAACTCATCTGCTTCTCCATAATGCATCACCACAGTACCATCATTTGGCTTTTCTGACATAATCATTCTATTCCGTACCCTTTGAACATAAGAAACAACATTCCCTGCAGAAGCAACACAAAAGGGATACATAAATATTGTCAAAGGCAATAGACTATATTTTTCATCAATAACACAACAAACCTTGAAGCACTCGTTCTGTTATTATGAAATCCATAAATCTTGTCTTGCAGATATTCATATTTCCACCTACAAGAGACTTTGATAACTGCCTTGCATTAGTATCATCTTTGAACTCCTCATTACTGGTTGAATTGGAGAGATGAAAAGACAGATTTTGAAGTGAATAGGTCTTTGGTTTCCTGATAGGGTAATCATCAACTTTATTCTTTTTGCAGTTGAGTTGATGCCTGGAACGGAAGCAATTGGAAAATGAATAACAAGAAAAAGATATAACAATGTCATTGGACTTTTAAGAGAAACACAAATCAAGATGTTCTCACCCAAATAGATATCAAGCTGACAGAATGGGAAAAGGTTTTGCTTTTTGATACCATTAAATTGCATAAAAAATGAGGGTGCTGCCCCCCGGCTCACTCTTCCCACCCCCAACATAACAATAAAGAGAAATGTAGTGTGCATGCGTGTGCACATGCATGTGTGAGAGAGAGAGAGAGAGGTTAAAAAATAAGAACTATGAAATGATGGATCAAATATGGATTTTCCTAGCATGAAGTAGAATTGATTGATGCTTAGTAAAAGGAAAGAAAATCTGATTAACCCAGACTCTCTGTGGAATGACATTTAAGCTTTAAACAGTCTGAAGGTAGGATTACTGTAACTAAGAATCAAATTTATATATTAAAGGAAAGAGTGACACATAAAACAATAATGGGATGGTAAATTAGTAAACCTTTTATACCTCATGGTCACCATCTCAATCTTTGCAAATCTTTCAAGCATGCTTTGATCAGCCATAGGTGGGGTCCCAATTGAAGGACTATTTGCATTTAACGGAATGCTTGTATTGCTGACACTTGCAGGAGACCCCACGTTGCTCATTACCAGGGTTTTAGGAAGGGAATTCAATCTCCGTTTTGCAGCAACTTGAACCTGGTGCTGCCTTTGCAAGGAATCATTAGCACTGGAAGTCAAAGATGGGGTTCCACCAACAGCAGTAACCACTGACTTCTCCTTTTGTGATGACCCAAGTGCAGCAGTTGCTGCAGCTGCTCCAAAATGGGGTCCAGCTGAACCACTAGACAATTCCCCGGATTTTGATGATAGAGGTGATTGAGCTAAACCCCCAGTAGATAACCTAGGACTTTGTGCTGGTTTCCTTTTCTGGGGCTGTTCCTCCTTCCTACAATCTTGGCTGAGATTGTTCCATCCAGCCTGAGGGAAATTAGATCTCATGACAGGTTGTGGTAATCTTTGCTGTAACCATGGTTGCTGTGTTTCCAAATGGCCTGTTTCTGTTTCCATCATCTGCATATCATTTTTACCCTGACTAAGCACTGAACCATCCAGTTTTTCTGTCTCGAACTGTTCTTCCTTGAGACCAAGTCTCATACCTGGATGTCCTGCAGAAAATGATGTTGCTGCAGCATTTTGATGTACAACCCCTTCTAACATCTGGTGTGGGTACTTCTGAATGCCTGCATTGGCATACTGAATTCCTCTTGTCATTGCTTGCTGCTGTAGTAGTGAATTCTTCCGGTTCATTTCTGATTCATGGAGGCCATCCATATGCAGACCCCTTTGCTGCTGTTGAATTACATCAGGACCTGCTGGTGTAAGCCTTGGTCTCTTACTAAAACTAGATAAAGGTGACATTTGTGCATCTTGGTTCTCCCTCTTCCCAAGAAGAGCGGCAGAATTCATGGTGCAGTGAGCAACCATCTTGTCCTGCCCGAAGGCGGCAGCTCCGGAAATGTTGGCAGGAGACCCTGACCCTTGATCCTGCATACTTCTTGGGGAAATCCTCATTTGATACCTCTGTTGCTGGGATACCAAAGGTAGTGCTGGAACATTGCCATCTGGAGCAAAGCTTCTTGCACTTAAGGCTAACATGCTGCTAGGGCCAAGGTTTTGAGTTGTCTGATTCTCCTGAACATGCTGTGGCATCACATTGCCTGAAATGATTCCTGAATCTCCAAGCCTACTGTTAGAGCTTTCAGGCACTCGGTTGATGCAAGTATTCGTTCCATGGATTCTGTTCTTAGATGTGACAGTAACTTCAGGTGTCTGCCTTAATCTGTTTCTGCGAAAACTTCTCAGATCTAAATTGAGCTGCAAATGACATTCAGCAGGGTTGAGAAATATATAACTAATTCCTTCAGCCATAGAACATTATTTAACTCTCTAAATATAGCACCTTGGTCGAAATTGAATTATTACAGAGCCTGTCCAATTTGGGAGTAGGATCTAGACAAAGCTGTGGTTGCAATGCTTTCAAAATCCGAGATTCTACTTCCTGCAGCAAAAAGTGAAGGAAAAAATGCAGTTCAATTGATTTTCCAAATTTATTTTCTGATGAATGAGTTCGACACACTAACCATCAAATCACCATACGTCCAAGAATTATCAGAGATCAATGGGATATCCTTCACTACATTCTCCAATGACATCCTAAGGCATACTTTATTTACAATAGGGAGCCCATCCATAAATGGAACGCTAGACCCCTGCTTGGAAGCGCATTTCCGATAATCACGCACCTGGAAGAGTTTAGAGATTAGCAAACTCTGAAACCTCCAAATGCATGAGCTTCAATAACTTCTTGCTCTCCACACATGTGCATGCACACTCACATGAAATGCTCAAGTGAATTTAAGTGATTACTCAAAGCATTCATAATCATTATTCCAGTTTATAAATATAAAAAGGACCAAGCATAACATCAATTAGTAAAGATAAGTGACTATATTTGAATTACTTACCTCGCATACAAGTGTTCCATTTACATATTTACATGGAATATCATCCAGAATATCTCCAGGCAACCGGCCAGACTCAATTGCCTCAAAATACATGCACACATAAATGGCAGCAAAGTCAGTTTAAGAAAGTTTACAGTGAAGTTGAAATCCAAAGAGCAATTACAAAGCAGACAACATGATTTGTTAGGTAAATAGGAAAACTGCCTCATCAATGGATTTTAGAAACTTAAATGGGGTACTAATGATGACGAAGAAGTTCCCTGAGCTGACCATGTAATCTGAATAGTCTTTGTGTAGAATTAATCAAGCTGAGCAGTAAATGAATCTACATAATGCATCTTACTTGCAACAAATAGGTTAATTAAAAGAGCAATGGATAAGTTCCAAAACATGTCATACAATATATGCATTACTGCATCAAAATGTCTGATCTAGGTGCTCCGTGCATAAAATTTTCAATTTGAAAATAAAACAGCCTTTCAGAACTTATCAAAATAAAATTCCTCACAGATGAGAAGAAAAGTATAAGTTGATATTTACTGAAAAGAGCGTTTCAGAAGTCTTATCATATGGATGCAACAACTTCTGACCATCTTGAAGTGGAGCCTGATGAGCAGCCTCTATCTGAAAACACATGAACTACTTGGACTTACACTTTAACATAAAGATGGTATGGAAATAGATTTTTTTTCCTTGAAGTCACTTTCTTAAAATTATTGTGCAGAATTAACACTTTTCAGACTAACCTCTGAGGGTTTTCCTATAGAATATCCATCTGGATAGAGATTCAATGTCAATGAAACTTCTTGTCCTGGAAGAACAAGAGACAACCAAAAGAACTCAGAATGTAAACTTGATAGAATATACTTGAACAATTGAATCAATCCAACATGCAGATATGCTAAGTGCTTTACCAGAGAAGGATAAACTTGAGACAGCTAATGCATCCTCAGCACCCTCAAAGATGTCAGCCTACTTCACAGAATACCATAGATTATGGTATAGAAAATACAGAGCAAGGGATAAAATATAACATCCATACCACCCCTTAATTCACACCCAATAATTGAAGGGCTTTCAATCAACAAGAGAGCTTCACCATTGCTATAAATTGAAAAGTGAGAAGGATAATAATTGAGGAAGCAAAAAACGACCAACCCATCTAATCTAATAACACTGATATTCACAGAAAACAAATTGTTTTAACTTTCCATTACCATCTCTTACTGTCTGTTTGGAACCAAATCACATGTTAAATTGAAGAGGAAAAAAAAAAAGAATGGTGGCATGCACTACATATCATTTAGCAACATAACTTTCTTTTAAGCCCATCGGGAATTACCAGAAATTGAGGTTTATCACATCAACAACCACTTCAATTCATTAGATTACAATACATATATTGTTGAAAAGTTTCTCAGAGTGCTAGGCATGTAAGAAGCTCGATAAAAGACAGAGGACAGAATCAAGGGTCAATGCTTTACTTCATATAACATCATACTGAAAAGATCTGATAAGCAAATAATTATCCACCTTCCCTACAAACGGAAAAAATCCAAACAATGATAACCAAAACAAAGCATATAATTAATCTTCAAATCAGTTGCAATGAGAATGCCATAAAACAAAAGAAATTAAGATTTTAGAATCTGAAAAATTACCCTCCTGAAAAGTAACCAGTTTCTTTTATTTAACTAAGCTAAATTGAGATTTGAATGGCAATTCGTTATGAAATCTAACATCATCCAAAATAGACAATCAATTTTGAACTTTTTATTTTAATTCTCACTCGATGTTTTGCTCCTCGATCGAGAAGAGTAATCAAGTTGCCAAAATTACCTCGCCCTTTCTCGTAGATGATTCGTTCTTTGAGCCAATCACCGAGCTCTCTTCAGAATTTTCTGAGACCTCATCAAGAACAGTATCTGATTGAACAAAAGGTTTTGAGCGGAACCTGGTACCAGTTTTTGAGACCTTAAAAGAGACCCCCATCTAGAATTTTAATTCTTCTTTGTGTTAGGATCATGAGAAGAGTGAAGGAAAATCTGGGAAAGTATTTTAGACTTTTCAAGAGAAACCCGTACTGAATTCCTAGAGAATTCAAATTCTTTTGTGGCGGTGTTTGGATTATAAGAAAGTCAAGAAAAAACACGGAAGGAGTGAGGAAAGGAAGAGACTTTGAATGCAAGTTAAAGTCTTTTGAGAGCTGAAATAAAATATCCAAGTTGAGTTCTTTGAGATTTTGAGTGCTTAATTTAAATACCCGGATTTTGTTTTCTTCCCTCACTATCTGGGAAAACTGAGGTTTTAAGGTGGTGTTTGGATGCTGAGAGAGAAAGTGAAGGAAAATGTAAGAAGGTGGTAGTAGAATATAGTATCAATAAAAGGCACAAACCTAAACTGAAATACCAAAATGGGGTTTTCTATTTATTCATTTTTATAAATTCAAGGTTTGATTGATATCGAGAAGGTGTTGTTTGGATGCTGAGAAAGTGAGGGATTTTAAGAAAGTTGCAAGAGAGAAGGGGACGGAGGGGCGGGTTCTTACTGCTACTGATCAGATCAATTCTTGTAAGACAGAAGCTAAATAGAGAGAGAGTTTGGGCATGGACTGAGGCTAATAACTGAGTCCAGGTATCGAGAGGATCTGTTCCAAGATGGATTCAACTTAGCACGGGCATAATCAAGCACTGATCTCAAATACCGAGAGGACTAGGAACGTTTAATCCTTGTTAATATTATAATAAAAATATATACATTTAACTTTATAGAAAAGAAAGAATTACTGGTGCGACAACTATGGGTTTAGAATTTCTATTCTTAAAAATAAATAATTCACCTCTATATTTCTAGAAAAGAGAGGATTATTCGATCTGAATAATATAAATATTATTTACACCGTTCAAATAAAATAAGAGGTTTAGAATTTTTATTTTTAAAAAATAAATACTTTTGAGTATTAAAATATTTATTACATCAAAACAATAATAATCACTTTTATTTTTAAATTTTAATTTTTCTTAGCGTATTTATTACTTGTTTTGTTTTTTAATTTATTAATTTTATTATTGAAAAGTCCTTAAATTTCTCAAAAACAATAAATTATAGGTATAAGAAGACACTCATTCATCATCATAGAATAATTTCTTATATAGTGAAGAAATGAATTTTTGAACAACAGCTTTTGATTTACCCTAAACCAACCATTAAAATATTATATTCTTAAATATATTGAAATTTGAAATTTCATAAAAAAAATTAAATTAGAATTAGGCTATACGAACCTAGAGAGTGAGCTAAATCAAGATAAATATAATGTATTATCAAGACAAACAAAAAAGAGTAGAGGTTGCACATTGTGAGAGAAAAATAATTAATGAATAAATTTATGATCATTTTGTTATCTTAGGAACATATAGAGCTAAGTAAACATAATAAAAACAATACTAAAACATGATGTTTCTGTTTTTTCTTTCGAATGATAATGTCCTCAAACTGCAAAGGTTAATTTGAATCCACGAAATAAGGAAAAACACCACCTGCGAACTGTTCTTGCTGTGTGAGTTTTGTAGAGAGAAAAACAGAAATACAAGGGAAGGGGATAGCAATCAATTTTGTTTGGCTGGAATTTCAAGGGGGCGAAGTGTTCGAACATGAGGATGGTTCGCCAAAGGTTGGTAGGTGATGGCTCTGGGATTTACATTTTTAATGACTAGGTCCCACCGTACAGAGATAACGTTCAAGGCTAAAATATTAAAGGGTCCGAAGCCATTTTAGGCTCAATGCTTTACTGGATTTAGGATGGATGACATGATTTTCAAGAAGCATATTTGACCTGATTAGCACACTGGTTTTCATATTGGACAAGGAGACAGACCTCCTAGAAGGCACAAGCTTTCACACAAGTAACCATGGAGGCACAGGCGTGGACAAGAAAAGCTTGTATCAAACACACACATTCCAGACCTGAAAATCCACATACCTCGAAACAAATCTTAAAAAAAATCTCATACAACAGACAAGGGCCAAGATACTCAAACGGTTTAAAGCAGACTGCTGTCATCTTAAATAGGCAACTCCCTCTGATAACCAAGATCCCTCATCCCTACATAATAGAGAACACTCAACCCTACATGGTAGAAAAGGAAAAACATACATGTATACATCCACACAAATGGCAAACATATGATGAAATAAATATGCGGGTTGGTAACCACCTCGGCCGGATAAAGAGAAAACAGAAGGCTTCCTAATTGCTTAGAACTGAAATAACACCGGCAAAGGCAGGAAATAAAGGTGCCATGTGGCGTCAGCTTTTATTGTTACTGATAGTACATGAGTTGCTGGGCAGCAGCAACATTCTGGAAACCACCATCATATATTGCCTGGCTTGCTCCGGCACCCATTCCCATAGCTGCTTGTTTTAGAGGAAGCTGCCCATGAGGAGGCATAAAGGCATGGACACCACCCATCTTGCTCAATGCTAGCTGCCTCTCATATGCCAAGATATCTGTAGCTGAGATCCCAGGCAAAGGGGCAGCAGCAGGTGGGGGTAGTGGATTTGAGCTTGTCCCTGGCGGAGTGGGCTTGCTACCCCATGAGCACTACAAAAATGGGCAAAAGTATTTAAAAGTCTATTTCCAAGGGAAAAAAAGAGTGTGTTATTGTTCAATCATTATAGCACGAACACACTCTTTTTACCTAGATAGTAAATGAGAATAACACAATCAAACATACCTTTATTTGTTTACCACAAAGAAGTGATTGGGCATTTCCCATCTGAATAGCTACAGCTGCCTCAGCATGAGTACTGAACCTCACAAACCCAAAACCCTTGTCTCTCTGGACTCGGACCTCCTCAATAACTCCAGCACCAAGAACATGGAAATGGCGGTGGAGAACAGGCTGAGTTACCTGGCAATTGATTGAACATAAGAAGTCTTTAAAAAAAAAAACACATCAGATTTTTCTAAGATTTTCCAAATTCTACCATTCTTCTAGACATAATAGATACAGCAAAGAGCATTTTGAAAAAGAAAAACAAATGGAGATGCATGCCCAAACAATGTACAAATTGCAAGAACATGCAGATAGGAAGAAAAGTTTCTTGCCTCTGGAGAAAGATTGCCCACATAAACAGTGGTATACTGAGGATTGTTTTCAGGAGCCTCATTATTTGGTGCCTCCATGCCATCCTCTGCACAAGAAAAGTAAGAATAATTTACCATCTTAGTTGTTTCGCACAACCAAAGGTGAGTAACAAAACATAGAGCAACCTGTGAACAACCATGAAAATGAGATAACAAATCAAAAGGGATTATTTCTGTTACAAAAGCATGAGATGTTGAAACAATCCACCAGCTTATGCCAATTCACCACATTCTATGAGAAAATAATGGTGATCCACACCCATCTTTGGAGATAAAGCATTGTATTATATACATCTACTGCTGATTCTCAACATTTAAAAACTTGCACTACTGACCTGATGTGCCAATTGTTAGTTCCACCACACTTTTTGAATCAGAACTTTGTTTGTCTTCATTGGAACCAGCACCTTTAGATGCCCAGTTGCAACGAATCTGTCTACTGCCAAGCCACTTTCCTGCAAGCCAGGTGACCTTAAGCAAGCATATCCAACAGAATTCTAATGATTTAGGTTGACAAACTTCCCCACTTCAGAAAATCAATCACATATCACTAGATTGTACAACCTAATGATGTGTAACTAACTAATTAACTTTGCTTATGCTGACAGCTATGTTAAAAACCTCCAGGAATCATAACTGTATTGATTCATGTCTTGTGCGCATAATTTCATGCAGGCACCAAATGATTACCAAATTCTCCTTCCTAGGACCTCAAATTTAGTGGGACAATATCAGTAATGACCATTTCAGAGAAGGAACGAAAACTAGTACAAATTCCAGCACTGCATCCCAAAATGATAAACTTTCCCAGCAACCCCTACATTCATAACAAGTGAGCATACAAAGAGGTGTATATAACACAGCTCCTTTCCATTTTCAGTCATTCACAATTTGATTAAGTAGAAATGAAAATTAAGAATGATGGGAGTGTAAGTAACACATTCTTATTCCACTTCTAAATTTGATTAACTAGAATAAATTTCATTCTAAATTTTTTCCATTATTTGTTGAAACAGTTCTCCTAATACACCTTCCTTAGGAAACAATCACCCCAAAACCATCAAACAATTCTTCTGAGGACCATCATCCATACCTGTTAGGTCATTTATCGCGCTCTGGGCATCCTGAGAGGAAAACAATGTCAGGATCATGATAAATAAAAAATTACAGAAAAAGATGTGCACTAAATGAATACAATACCTGTTGATTTCGGAAGGAAACAAACCCAAACCCTCTTGAACGCCCAGTCTTCTGATCCCACATAACCCTTGCATCTCTGAAACCAGAACAAGGTTAGTTACAGTGATCAGCTTTGTAACACCAACGAAATGAGATGATAAACCATCAAGCAAGCATTTTCCAACTTTTTAACTTCATGTTTTCAACAACTTAAGACATGAAAACACTGAAATCAACAAAGGTGGACACAGGCAGAGAGCAAGAGAGAGGGAGGGAGGAGAAACTTACGAACAACTGGGATAAACAGAAAAGCAGGCATACAATGTTGCATCAGTAACCTCAGGACTAAGATCTCCAACAAAAATGTTGAAGTGACCTGCACAATGAAATGATGTCCATGTTTATACATGCCAATAAATCTAAAATAAGCATAAAATTTAGAACATAAAAAAAGAAGCAACCTGATGTGTCTTCCCTCTGACCACTAGCATATGCCCAGTTAACTTTGATAGGCTGACCAAATCTGCAAAGAGTGCAGTAATAAGATGCTGAAACAATTTAAGCTAGAGTGTGGAGGATCAGTACAAATGTAAAATAATTCACTGTCAAAAGTGAGCTACTCACAGATGCCTTCCATTAAGAGATAATATAGCAAGCGCAGCTGCTCGGCGATCAAAGTAGTGAATAAATCCATAGGATGACTGCAAAAGTGGAGACAATGGAGATGTCAAAAATAGCAGACAAGCTGACAAACTAAGTGAAATAGTAAAAAATAGAAACACACAACAATTAGATCCTTTCCATTTAGCATACAATATCTCAGACTTAATTTACACCACTGAATTTTTTTTTACCTTTTCTTTTCTGATAAGCTTGCATCCTTCAACAGGACCAGTACTCGCAAAAACCTCTTGGAGGAGGGGTTCAGTTACCTGAGTGTGGATGTTTCCCACGTACCTGCATTTTTTTCAAAAGTAAAGAAACTAGAAGTTTTAAAAAAAGAAGAAAAAAGGAAAATAAATAAACATATAAGTAACCTTCCTCAATTAGAAAAAACAAAATATAGCAGATAATTGGTCATCAGATTATTAACGCAATTTAAGTTAAAATTGAAGAAAAGCATAAATAAGTAAGTATTACTTTTAAAAAATTATTGATTTGTTTTTAAAAAAAAAGAAAAGAAATTCAGTCAAGGAAGATACTATCAGTAAGAAAGTAGAAGCGGTGGGCAGTTGCAAGCGCAAACATGTAAAAAGAAAAAAGAAAAGAAAAGAAACATAAATAAAAAGGAAAAATGTCTAGACAAATACTCACACACTGCGGCAAGTACTTGGATCAAAACCAGGAGGCAGATTTCCACTTGGAATTGGCTCAATCTGCAAAATAAAAATGAGAAAACAGAAGGAAAAAGGAGGAAAATGGAATTTAATAAGAAAAACGCCTCCCTCTCAATCTCTACCTGGATCTAAAACATTTCAATCTAGAACAGCACACAGCTTTCAGAAGCATGGACAAACTATAAATGGGAAGATAAAATAGTTCTTAAAGTAGGCCTAAAGGATTGCCTGGATGACTAATGCTGACACAAACAAGACACTGCACAACAAAAAGATGCTTTAGTTACAGTTTCACATTCTAATTATTGTTAGCCTTTTATCTTCTTAAATATACTGGTCATGTTAAGAGAACAAACTATATAAAGATGAGTTTTCTTGATTCCTAATCTCAATACTTGTTGAATTCTCAGTAGAAAACCAATCCCCAGATGGAAGCTTTGGTTTGAAAACCCATCACTCATCCCCGTGCCAACCTTTACTAGCTTCCTATAACAAAAAGTATGGAAATGGAAATTTTGTCTGGTTTTCCTTCAATTAAAGCAAGAACCATCAGTTGATGTGGTTTTGTGATGATAATGGTCAAGAAGTAAACCAACTGAAATGAAGGCTAAGTTAAAATTTTCTAAAGAAAATGGACCCAAATTTTGCTGCTTTTCACTGGAAACGACACGTATCCCTCTTCTATTCAAGAACACCAAAAGCCCACAGCGTGAACAGTTTGCAGCATTCCCAGGATAACAAATAAACAGGGCCTAATAAACCCCACTGTGAAACTTAAAAAGGACATTTGATAATTCACTCCCCCACGAGTAGAACACGTGCATAAACACAGAGAAGCCCATAGAAGAAGACAGTAATTTGGAAATGACCAGAAAAAATGCATAGATACACAAAACTTAGCTGTCAAGTTGATGAAAACACACCAACTAAAAATGAGTGAAGAAGACCCATAATCAAGTTGATGTTCTTTTGATAAGATAGATAAGGCACAACACAACCACCCAAGATTTTTCTTTGATTTCTAACTTTAACCTTCCAAGCTGTAGAAGCATAAAAGTTATGAAAAGAACAAAAAGATATTATCAAATTCATTAAATGTCCTCAGAAAACAACACATCTCACACAAATTAATTAACTTCTCATTTATTTCCAACAAAACCCAGAAGAACCAAAAAAAGGCAAGCAAGCTTGTAGTCACAATAGGAAATTGAAAACCCTGAAATTTTAATAAAAAACCATAAAATTTCGAGAAAAAAGGGAAACCCAAAATCCTCCTGCTTGAGCTCCCAAAACCTTACCCTAAATAGCTCTAGAAATGCGATAACCATAGATGCAATCGGCTCAATCAGAACCAATAAGGAAAAGCATAAGAAAATTGGGAGTACCTGAGGAGGAGCGAGGAGACCAGGATGGTAAATTGACTGCTGTTGGAGAAGAGCTTGTTGCATCAGTGCCTGTTGTTGCTGTTTAAGCCTCTGCTGTTGCATTTTTAGAAAGAAAGAGAAAAATTGAGGGCCTTGTTGTTTGTTTCTCGAGAAGAAAAAGAAATTCGGTGGGTGTTGCTTTTCTCTCGGTATTGTTGTGGTTTTAGGGTTCGAAAAGAAGAAGGAAAGGGAGAGGCCTCGATCGATCGATCAATTGGGAAAGGAGAAAAAGAAAAAAAAAAGAAAAAAAAGAAAAGAAAGAGAAAATGAGGGGGGGAGGAAAACGAGTGGCTCTAGAGAGAGTATTTATACTTCAATTGTTTTTTTTTTTTTTAGGGGCGATTGATAAAATTACGAGGTTTGAAAAATGAGTTGTTAGGACTGGCTGTAGAGAAATGACAGGTGTTATGACGGTGATCATTGATTGGGTTATTGAGAGAGAGCTCAAGGTCGGGGGAGGGGAGGGGAGGGGAGGGGGTGTGATTCGGTCCGGCCCACGGTCTATTGCTCAAATAACATAATTATAAAATATGATCTAGAAATCATCCGGTCCAAGTCTTGGGTTTAGATCCAATATATTAACCTGAGTTAATATAAGTTCTTTTTCTTTAAATGATGTTGTTAAAAAAAAAAAAATTATTCCTTGATCTAGGTCAGGTCTTGGAATGATACGCTGATTCATGTTGGATTTTATAACTATGTCGAGAGTAGAAAATTTTGAATCAATATTTTTTTTATGGAATTAAAATGTGTGTACTTTTCCTCTATTTTTAGAAAAGTTCCCTTATTAGACTTTTTTGCGAAATATTTTGTAAAAAAATATATATTT
>Ga0307517_10006289_pt1 | contig 17643 bp, 14 predicted proteins | sample 23_EM_MG_FD_194515 | JGI IMG/M metagenome (GOLD analysis project Ga0307517, IMG submission 194515) | Populus trichocarpa ectomycorrhiza microbial communities from riparian zone in the Pacific Northwest, United States - 23_EM | ecosystem: Host-associated > Plants > Roots > Unclassified | place...
CTTTTTTTTTTCAATGTATTTTTTATATTAGAATTTTAATATAATAACTTAACAAGTTTAATTTTCTTTATTAACTATTAATTGATCCAAGTTTTTTTTTTTGAATTATTGTTCCTGCCTCTATTCCTTCTATAAAATTTCTTTTCAAATCCTAAACTATTAATTAATTAGTTAAGTAAGTAACCTTTTATGCTTTTATGTTTTAGGTGAGTTTCCTTCATTTTTTCTATTTATTCCATTGTCTAATTTTAGTTTTATCCCTTAATAATTAGTTATTAAAAATGTTAGAGTTTATGATAATTTATGGATTTGTTAAATTAATATGTGTATGAATAATATTATATGCATATGAATATTAATTGAAATGAGTTTTGATGAATTAATATGTATTTTGTTATGAAAAATAATGGTGATCAACTTACTAGTGATTAAAAATGAAGTACTGAACAACTCAAAAAATTAGAGACACAATAAAAAAAATAAAAATATATATTAATATTTATATTTAACCCACTTGTATAAAATAATAATTCAATAAAGAATTGTTGCCAATAATTTAACTAGTCCTTGAAAGATTTAGAAATAGATGAATGAAAGTTTAATTGTATAAAAAAATTAAAAAAATATATTAATATTTATATTTAACCCATTTGTATAAAACAACAAGTCAACAAAGAATTGTTGTCAATAATTTTACTAGTTCTTGGAAGATTTAGAAATAGATGAATGAAAGTATAATTGTATCTATTAAAAAAAAATATTTTTAATGAAATTAAGAATGAAATCATCATGAAGCAATTTCAAAATATGAAAACTCGAAAAAAATAATTACAATGTAAATTTTTTTATTTTAAAAATATTCTTAAATTAATTTTACTTGACATGAATTATTACATACATTTTAAATTAATTTCTCTATATATAATATATGTTTATATAATACCAAACATTTATTAGTAATTTATTCTCTTATTTAATTTTTTTTTTGCTAAGCTACTAACCACCGGAGGTAGTGTTTACGTGTCAAGATAAAAGGTTTATGTTTGGTGGGGTCAGTTTGGGTAGTGTATTTACATGGTGAGTTGGTAATATCATTTACCTCACTACAAATCTAGCAGAAGCAACAACGAAGAATTCACAGTAATTATGGCGGTGGCTATAACATCCTCATCGACAACCCCCCATGTCCTCCACCATCTTCTCCGTCCACCACCATCTCAACCACCACTGCTCTCATACTTCTTAAGACCAATTTGCACCACCACCACAACAACGAAAACCATTCTCTCAAAATCCGACAAAACCCCAAGTCAAAAAACTAACACTATCCTCTTCTCTTCACTCTCTTCTCTCCCCAATTCTCCTCTCCTCTTCTCCCTTCGCTCTTTCCCTTGCTTTCAAAAAGCTCACAACCACTCTCTCACCTTACAGGAACTAGAAGAAGAAGACCAAAGAGAAGAAGAAAAAGGTGAAGGCTTTATCGATAATGAAATTGAAAATGGTGATAAAGAGGACGATATTGAGGGTGAAAGTGATAATTTGGAGTTGGAAGATAGTGTTGTTGATGTTTCTGGTGAGGGTTCCACTAAAGAGGGTTTGAAGAGAAATGGGGTAAAGGTACCGACTTTGACAGTGAAGGAAAAGAAGGAATTAGCATCTTATGCTCATGGATTGGGAAAGAAGCTAAAGTCTCAGTTGATTGGCAAGTCTGGTTTTACTGATAATGTTGCAACCTCTTTTATTGAGACCCTTGAAGCCAATGAGCTTTTAAAGGTAAAACCACGATTTTTTTCAATGTTGGTTTTTGGTAGTTAATTTCTCCGGATTGGCTGTTTATTATTAGGTTCTTTGAGTTTGAATGAATAGTTGATTGGTCAAGGGTTTAGAGGTTATGCATAGTTCGGAATTAGGATAACGTGGGATGCCTAGTGTTCTTTATTTTTTCTTCAATCTGGGTCTCTCTAAACTTTGTTTAGTTGCCTGGAAAAGTTAGGGAAAGTTTTTGGACTAGGATTTGATTTCTCAGGTTGATGAAGATTTTAGCTTGTCAATGTTGTTGCCTGTTCGTGGAGTTTGAATTGAGGGTAAGAGTCAAATTGCTGCCAGCCCTTTAGATTTGTACTATTTGGTTAGAACTGTTTAAACAGAAAGTTGCAATTAACAACACTCCCTTGTTGCTCTTTGGTGTGGGTACTAGCTAGTTTTTTTTTTTTTCTTGTGGGGGCAGAAGTAGCTGACTTGTGGATGATCATGTTTATTACATCAAGATTTGCTTCCGCAGTTTTGAGCGACATGTTTTACTGATCTCTGTTTGCATAGCTTCTACTGTTGTTTAGATAAATGTTGGGGTGGCTAGAGTTTTCCTCAACTTGTCATATAATATGTGAGCTGCTCCTGTAGCTTGATAACCTTTAGCTTGTAGATGTACCCAGGTAAGTCCCTGTTTTTTTTCTGCCACACATTGTTATGCAAAATTGAGCTGACTTAGATTAGATACTGGAAATTGTGGGTGTAGTGCAGTCGCAGTGATCAATCATGTACTTTTATTAGCTATTTGTGGAAGTTGCTAATCATTGTTTCAGCTTTAGGATTTGGACAAGCATCCAAATGCAATATTTTCTTTTAACAATGATTGCAGAATTTTTGGTGTGCTAATTAAATGCTTAAATTCTGCAAACAGATTAAAATACACAGGACTTGTCCAGGGGAGCTAGAGGATGTGGTGCGACGATTGGAGGAAGCAACTGGTTCAGTGGTAGTTGGTCAAATTGGTCGGACTGTCATTATATATCGGCCTAGTCTCACTAAAATGAAGGCCGAGGAGAAAAGGCTACAGGCTCGTAGAGTTTATGTGAGAAAAGCACCAAAATTGATGTCTGTGCCATTGGTAAGGAAAACTCCCTTTCTTGAGTTCCTCTTTCACAATTCACAGCCATTTGCAGAAAATGATTGTTGTTTGTTGTAGAATCTCACTGATATAACCTTAATGAAATCGCAGTCGAGAGGAGAGCCAAGGCGATTTTCTGGGCATGGTCGTCGAGGAAGCAGCAGGGTATAAACTACATTTTCTGCTACTTGCTTGATGGAAAGTTAATATTAGCGTAAAATGGCCTTGAGGAATTCATGTCCAGACACAACAGAGAGGCTCTGAAATTGGACCAACATGCAAGGAGTTTTTTCGTTTGCATAAATCACGAATTTGTTTGATAGATGTAGAAATGGCTTTAAGGACAGTGAGATAGCTTGAGTGTTTGCACCGAGATGGTTTGCATCGTGGCTTCTTTGAAGGATAAAATATTAATTGGCAAATTGCATGTCGTTGAGTCCTCTTGACCACCACCCCCCACCTTATTTTATTTTATTTTTTCTGCTAAGTTGTGAAAAAGTTACAGGTTGAGGCATGGACACCCTTGGGGATGAGATCAGACCCAGAATCTCTGGTTTTGAACACCGTACAGAATTGATTTTGAAATCGCGTATAGTATACGCGCTTGCGGACCCAAGTTCACATGGCAATATTGGCGTATGTTTTAGACTCTAGTAATCCTTCAAAACAATTTTTGCATCAAAACCACATTAACTGCTGTTTTCCTCCACGCACTCGTGTGATCTTGTCAAATATAGGATAAAACTAGAATAGATGTTGCTAACGCCCCTTATATTGAAGAACATTTTTACAGCTGGAGCCGGAAAAGCGTAGATCTTAGCCTAATTTGAGGCTTTAAACGATAATGATACTTGACAGCCGGTGGCATGGACAAAAAACATCTTGCAATGTTGTGGTAATTTGTTTACTTAGCTAGATGAGAAGCATGGGATTTTGGTCCTCGACGATATCATGAACTTCGCTCTACGTGGAAAGTTTGTGGATTCTGAAACTAAGCTGCTTTCAGCTCCTTCAGCTCATGCTGGCTCAAATCTTCCGAGAAAAGTATGCCGTCGGGGGAAAGAAGGCGTTGGAGGGCGAGAAAAAATCGACCCTGAAAAACAAGGAAAAAGAAAAAAGATCTCTTCAAATCAGTCAAGGATGAATCTTTCCAGCATAATTGCTAGAGATGCCAGTAAAGGTTTGTTTGGCAGTGTGGTTGCGGTTGCTTTTCAAATAGCTTTTCGTGCCAAAATGCATGTCAATGATGTTTTTTTTATTTTTTAAAAATCATTTTTGACATCAACACATCAAAATGATTTGAAAACACTAAAAACATATTAATTTCAAGTTAATAAAAAAATAAAAAAATTTTAAATTTTATCAAAAGCGCTTTTGAAACGCAGAAACAAACATGGCCTTTACCCATTGAAATCCTACAAGTGCAAACCAGTAGCCTGGCAGACCGTATCCTCTGCTGCTCACAAGCTGGTGAAAACAAGAAACCGAGATTAATGCATAGCAAAAAGGACTTTCGACAATTAGGAGATGACTAAACGGATCTCTACCAACAGCAATAGTGCACCCGTAAAAAAGCATCCACTCATTGCCAAGCTAATAAATTTAAGATCCCGTCCAGCCTGCATAAAGGTACTGATATTATGATGCCAGAATACAAGCTAAAGAACACCTCATACATGCCAGCTTCATATTCAAACAAACTCCACGGTATTAAGCGTAATGCCACAATGACATGGACAGACTTGACCACCATCATAGAAACAGACTTGGATCTTGTTTTATCAATCCATGATCCAAAAGGACAGACATAAAACATGCTGGACAAGCATTTATGAAATTGTTTAGGAAGTCAAAATTATTCAAATTGAAGTATAAGCAAACATACCAGCAATGTTCCCTCAAGGCTAAGAATGCAGGGAGTCACAGCTAACGCAAGAAAGTATGGTATGAGCACTTTGTGCATCTGCATGGAAATATGATTGGCATACAAAGAAGCGTCAGAAGCTGAAACCTAAACAACCATTACGAAGGTGCTTCATGTTCATGGTGTATTAGCAATTTAATATATCGCTTTCCTTTTCCTTTAGCTCATGGTTTGCAGGCGATAACAAAAACCAACAATGTGAGCCACTGACAGATGCAATAATCAATCCAAGATATATTGCTACAGTTGAACTATGTTTATGTCAATATAGATCCGAAACCATGGACCATTTCAAAATCCAAATGGTATCTAATCCCATGGATGGAATGAGTAGGGTGAATACTTAAATGGAGCTCAAGGGATAAAAGTACTGATATTTCAGCGTAGAAGCAGTTTCACAATCCCAGTGAAGTGCATATGATTAGGTGCAAAGCTTGCAAATCTTAGATAATAACTGAAAGGACTCATGGAATTCCTTCCTTGCCCATGAATCATGATACATATAACTCGTGGATAAATTGCATGTGAAATTACTGCAAACAAGAACTAACCTCCTGTATGATCTTCTGATCATGTGTGAAGATGCTGGGGAAAAACCAAGGAACAGATGTTCCAATAATCCCTAATGCCAATCCAAGGATTGTTCCAATGATAGCCAGTGATTTCAGCATAGTTCGAGCCTGTCAGATGTCATAAACCTTGAACACATTCTAAGAAACAAAAAACCTATATAGATTCTTTGACACAAGTTATCTGCATAACCCATCCCATCTGTCTGAACTGGGGGAGCAAGGTTGTGTTTCTGCATATTTTGTATATGCAAAAACAACAAGAAACTCTTTGCATGCCTCGAAATTAGACCAGCAAGTGATAGAATCAACACATGTAAGTAGTAGGTTTAGCATCAATGAATAGCTAGTATACCTACCTTTTCCAAACTTCGATTGACCCCGTACATCAACTCAGGCATAAATGATTGTGCAGCTTGAGAAAGAGGCTCGCCCCAAACTGTGCACATGAAGAATGCTTGAATCATGACCTACAGCAAATCACGAACATCAATTTTCAAGATACTTACTGTAAGCTCCAAAAAAAATATGAGAGTTAGCATAAGAAACCTGATGAGCGGCCAAGGTGAGGGTGTCCATAGATGTAACAAAATATACGATGAGGGAAAAGAAAGCCACCTAAAACATAGAACAGTCAAATGCATAACAATAATCACAAGCACACAGCTAATGCTATAGAATCGAGTAAGCACATCATAAACCTTTGAAATCATCATAATAAACGCTGGAGCAGCAAGCCTAAATACAATCATGAGGTCATCAGTTGATGGAACAGATATTGCATATGCATTGTATCCTTTCTTGTTCAGTGAATCAATCATCATAAAAGCTGCAACAATCTGAAATGTGAACACGTCAGTGGAAATGCAACAAGCAATGAACTGCTTAAATATGGTAATCAATGAATATAGATTAATAGCAGAACGTTTATCAGCATACTTGTGATGCCATTGTAGCCCATGCTGCGCCGGCGATACCATGTCCAAGAAATCTGCACAGGACTATATCACCAATGCCATTTACAGCACTAGCAACTGCCAACGCTTTTAATGGTCCCCATGAATCTTTCATTCCAAGGCTGAGAAACAGAAGAACTATTCTTAAAGGAAATTATAACCGAGCCAGAATAATTAATGAATAAATGAAATACCTAGCAAATCCATACAAACACCACAAATTCAACAACACTATAATGATCCTTATATATTGCTTTGGGACTGGAGAAGAACTGTCATATAATGACCAAATTAAGCAGCTGCTGCTAACACATTCAGTAGATAATGGATGGAAGAAATGTAGTGTATTTCCACCTTGCACTTTGAGCAACCCATCCAATAAGAATTGCAGGCCATGCTAAACCTCGAATCTACAAACAGAAAACAAAAAAATCAGTTATCAACATGTCATTTAAACAAAAATCATGATAGAAATTCAACCGTAAGAAAATGATTTTCTGACATGTCCAATTCTATCCAACTGCCAATAGTTTATCATAAAATATCGACCTTTCAGGTTTCATTAAATTACAAATCAAGCTTTTCATATAATATACTTGAACAGCACAGAATATATGGGAAAGTGCAGTCTGGAGCTGCCTTAAAGATTTGAGGAAGGTTCGGTAAACATATTAATTATACTTCCCGATGATGAATAACAAAGTAGCCATAATCAATGGAGCTTGAAAAGCCTCCCACAATAAATGCTCTCTCTTGGTTTTGTGCTTCACCAATAACACAAAGAAAATACATATCCATCACACAAAGTATAGGAAAACTAGCGACTATTTAGATCAAGTAACATATTAATTTATGGGAAAAGAGAATGCACCTGAACGTATGTGTTAGCTGCAGGTATTATATCTAAATTATTTGACCCTGCGAATGCTGAAACGAAGATAATAGCAAGTTTGTCAGTCGCAGGTTGACCTCTGTAGATTCATATGACCAATTATTGGTTGATACTATACACTATGACAGGCCAACCTAATATAATAAGGCACTGCATCTGCCAATATATGAAAAAAACCACAAAATTGCAGCGGTCTCAGTTACCTTTTAGTGCTGATGGGCCAAAGAACTTTGTGAACAAAAACATCAGAGAACCACAAGTCAACCCAATAAAGAGCAACATAGATAGTTGATGCTGCACTTCATTTTTGTCCTGCGCCAATGTTTGAAGTTATTGAAAAACACTAAGAAGTATGAATGGCCAATATGTAAACTAGAAGTATAAGGAGCTACTCGCATTCCACGGAATAATTGAGCTAAGAAACCATATATCGGCCATTATTAACCCCATTGGTTCTTATTACTATTTCATGTAGGAAAATTTTGAAAGTTTTTGTGTATGTTTATAAACATTTGGGGACTAATTTGCCACAAAAGGACAGCCCTATTAGTGAGATTAGAACACTGCTTTACTAAATTTCACATACAACATAATGCATTTGAACAGTAAAAAGAAACTGACCTGTTTAGCAAGGGAAGTGGCAACCATATTAGAAGTAGCAATTGAAAGGAACATGAATATGTAACTCATACCATCACACAGAACTGTCCCAGGACCTGCTCATCCCAAAATTCACAGTCAAAACCTAACTAACCTGGATTCAAAATCCTCCATTAATAAAGTTTCAAGGAAGTACCTAAAGCAGCTAGCTCAATAGAGCTTCCTTGACCAATAACTGCAGTGTCAATGAGACTCATCAATGGCCCACATATCCAAAGCCCAGTAGCAGGTCCTGTGAACATCACAATCTCTTTCATTTGCTCCCACATACTCTGATTCTCCAGTCCCTCTCTATTCACCTCTATTCCTGTTTCTTCTATAAATTCTGAAATTGAATCAGTACTACTTTCATTTTCAGTCACAGAATTGTTAGCGGATTCATGGGCAGGGCTATTGCATGGTGCAAGAAGTCTACTTCTTGGTTTAATAACGAGTGGAATTGGATGCAAAAGAGAGCTGTGTGAGTTAGGTGAAACTAAAGATAAAGGTCGTTTCTTGAAAGAGATTAAAGACCGAGAAAGAAATCTAGGATGGTTATGGTTTTGAAGAGTATGAGAACAGTGAAGCAGAGTACGGGCTTGCATTTTTTCAGCAAGAAAGTTGAGTGAAAAAAAGAAAAGAAAGAAGAACAATGGCCAAAGAGAAACAGGAAGAGGGAGAAGTAGTTAGAGGTTAGACTTTAGGAATTAGGAGAAGAAACAGCCGTTGAGGAGAACAAGACTGGTTTGAGGATAATTTCAGGCGGTGTTGGAAGAGCTTTCAAGGCCACAAGAAGGACTTCTGGACTTGGCGGCTTAGAATTTTCACGGCCCAATAGTGGCCACCAACCATGAACAAACAAATGGCAATCCTTTTCGTTTTCTCGTTGATCTCCAACAAAAAGGGTATTTTATTTTAGACTGATGAGAGAGTAACATCTGAATATGGTCCAGTTTTCATTTGTTGCCAGTGCCTCATTACGGATCAAAAACACGCACGTTCCTTCTCTTTTTACTTTGAATTTAGGTGTGGTTATCTTTAATTTTTTTATATTAAAATAGCTTTTAGGACAAATTTATTTTTATGTTTCTCCAGCAAACATGTTCCACTATTTTCTTCTCCAGTAACCGATCACTACTTAAAATATCATTCATTATGTCTAACATGATTCATAAGAATGCTCTTAACTTCAAATACTGCGTAATTAGTCCACAAAAGGAACTTTATTGTTGAATACACAGTATGCAATTAATTATTAATCAATGGGCATTCGCCATCAGCTGTCAGAAATATGTCACAGCTCAGATCAGTGCATCAGCCGTGTATTTGTAGCCTAACTGTGACTTCTTCAAAGAAGAACGGCAGCGACATGATCCTTCACAAGCGATGGGGTACCTTTACAGTTCATGTCATAGATGGAAACACCTAACATTCTGTTGTTCTTCTGAAACTAAGCTTCTTTCAACTTCTCCAAGTTGTACTTGCTCAAGTCTTCAGAATTAAGTATGCCATGAGGAGACAAAAGACGTTGCAGATTAAGGAAAAACGGAGCCTGGAAAATTAGATTTGTGCGTTCAGATGAGTTGAAATAAAAATTGTTTGAATGCACAATTGTAGGTCAGTGGGAGATTGTAGTCTTCTTACCCATTGAAATCCTGCGAGTGCATACCAGCAGCCCGGGAAACTATACCCTCCATTTCTTGCAAGTTTACAAGAAAAGAGAAGATAACATTGATCGGTGATTCATGGAAAATCCAAAGAATTTTCTTGGATAGGTGCCAGTGGACCAAGGAATAGAACTCTACCATTAATAAAATCAACACCAAGGCAAAGCATCCGCATGTTGACAAGCTAATAAATTTAAGATCTCGTCCAGCCTGCAAATAAACATAATCTCGAGACCATGATGCAATGTTGGATATGGCTTTGTCCAAATTTTTGTGTCGAGCAAGAATCAACCAGTAAAACCAGCTTCACTAATTCTTGGTCCGAAAAACAACCATGAGATGCACGTTCATCAAGAAACCCAAGGGGGAAGATCCATATTGAAATTGAAGTCAAACCAAGCATACCAGCAATGCCCTTCAAGGCTACGAGTGCTGGGTGTCACAGATAACGCTATAAGTAAGGTATCAGAACCTTGTGCATCTGCAAAGACACAAAATAAGATATCCACAAACATAGCATGATTGAAAATGGTTTTTCTATCCACAAGTTTTTTGCAATTCCTGATATCCATTTCATGATTGGTTTGTAGAAGATGCTTGATCCTCACTGCAAACAAAATAAAAGAAAGAGCTTTCCAATGACTAATAATATGAACTTCTATCAAGATGCTTGGTTGAGGATAAATTAAAGCTAGTTTGATTTAAAATGTTTTAGCTATCTATCAGTTCTCAATATCACCTACAAGTTAGAAATACCAGACTGAAACATGTAAGTTTCATTGAATTGTTGATTGCATCACTTGACATGGAGCAGAAAACTTAATGTTATTGACAGAAATTCGATGTTTCAGAGCAACAGGCAGTGGTCAGTAGTCACGATCCCACTTGTGCAAATCTGTGATTAGCTAATTGGTAAAACTATTGACAGTAAACAATGCATATGTGGTTGCAGGGCTCACAAATTTGACGACATAGCAGGAAAGAAACAAAGTTTAACTAACCTGCTACACGATCGTCTGGTCGGGTGTGAAGATAATGGGAAGCAACAAGGCATTGATGTTCCAACTATCCCTAGTACCAAGCCAAGTGTGGCTATCACAAGTGAACTTAACAGCATCCATTTCTAATATGATAGACCTTTCAGAACACCTAGAATAAACAAAACAAAGCATCATATGTTGAGGTGAAATTATCAACCTCGTAGTCACCCAAAAGTTTCTTAACCATCAAAACATGCAACATCTCTGAGGTCATAGGAATGTCATAGAATGTAATTAACCAAAATGTAACATGACAGTTGCACAGGCTATCCTTTGACAAATCTCTATTGATTCCGTGTATCAGTTCAGAATTGTGCCTTTTGGAGTAGAGGTTGACCCTTACTGTACACATGTAATGTGTTCAAAATAAAAAAAACTGACTGAGCTGATGAAAAACCTAGATTGAAAAAAAATATAAATGAAAAAAACTTGGTTGATCCAATAAAACACTTAAGTTAACCCATTAACCAGTTTAAGACCTGGCCTTCAACCTGTCGACTCTTTTTTTTAATCAAAATATCATCATTTGATCATCTAAAATAAATAAATAAAAATCAATCCTCTCCCGTAGCACAAGCCTTGCCGTAGGTCATCTATCAGATCCTGCTTGTAGATAACTCATCTTGGGTCAACTTGACCCATAAGCCACCGGGTTTTAAACGATTTCTTCTCGACTCCGGCAAAGACATGAATACCAGGCTTGAGTTATAAAATTTGATACTAATATTATTTTTTCAAAACCAAAACGAACTAAGTTTTACTTGCCACTAAGTTACATTCTAATTATTGAGCACCTCAGCAATATTGTTTAGCTGCTTTTCTCTTCCAAATCGATTTGATATTTAGATACTCTTTTCATCAAAATAGTTTAAAAAATCTCATGAAAGAAACGATACAAGTTGGTTTCTCACGTAAATTACATCTTGATAATGTGTTATAACCTAAGTAAAACCTTACGATTTTACCATTCAATTTTACAATCCGATTTTAAACATCATCTATTCGTAATTTTACATTTGAAAGAATTGTAATTTCAACAACTCTCTAGAGACCATATTGATATCTAGAGACCTGTTTCTCTCATGCACTAGGCTAAGTAACTTTCAGCTTCTCCATTTTATAGCGGCTCAAGTCCTCGGAGAAAAGTATGCCATCAGGAGAAAGAAGTCGCCGAAGAGAAAGGAAAAATCGGGCCTGAAAAAACAAAATTTGTGTGTTGAAACGTTTTCAAGACATGAGTTGTCAAATTATACAAGTGCTGTCCTGCTACGATTGTTGGTCTTACCCATTGAAATCCTACAAGTGCATACCAACAGCCAGGCAAACCATATCCTCTCCTGCTAAAAAGCTGGAAATGAGAAAAATAAGTGAAAACTAGTAGTTCGTGGGAAACAGAGAGAAAACACCAGGAGACCAAGTCGTAGAATTCTACCATCAGTACAATAGCACCCAAAGAAAAGCATCCAGTCATTGAAAAGCTAAGGAATCTAAGATCCCGTCCAGCCTGCAAAAACACACTTGATAAAGCAACTTGGACCAAGTTTGAGAGTATTTGTTAAATTATTGGCAATTTTGTTGTTATATTTGCATATATCAATCACTTTTCCCCCAGTCATAAAATATTATATACTGCAAGAAGCAGTTTTACAAACAAATTAGACGCAGTCCCTTGACTTTCTGGCCACACAAAAATTCCTGACATGTCAGTGAAGGGGCCAAGAGGCACTTGGTTGAGACTTCTGGAGGAGAATCTGGCACCTAGAGAAGTGGAAAAAACTTGCAATCACAGCAACAGTTTCTATAGTCATTTAATTGGTTAACCACTTGATTAGATGTGGTATATGGAGATTGTATTTCTGAAACTCTGCTGCATCTATCAAAGGTAAAATGTTAATCCGCATGTCTGAGACTCAACTTCCATTGTGAGTGAGCAAACTCCATAAAAATTTCACTAACATTTCAATAAAAAAAACAAGCATGGACTCACAAGAGAGTTAAGGAGAGCATTCAAATTAAAGCAAAACTGAACATACCAACAGTGTCCCCTCGAGGCAATGAATGCTAGGTGTCACAGCAATTGCCATAAAGAACGGTAACAGCACTTTGTACATCTGCATGGATGCAAGACTGAAACATTTAAAATGGTTTCTGAATTTATGGATGGGCTCATGTAACACAAAGCTCAAAACTTAAAAGAGTAAAAATAAACAAAGAGAAAGATCTAACAGAGTTAAAGTACAGTTTCAGTATAATCAGTAGACAGAATCCCACTTGGGTTCGGTTACATGTGGTTCCATGCAATGGTATAAAGGTTAATATCAGCACTAGAGAAGGAAACCGCTCAAGATTCCTCCATTGCTTCTGATATCTAGGCAACACAAATAATTCCTGATATAAATAATGGAAAAAGGAAATAGAAGTAAAAAAGTAAGAACTAACCTCCTGTATGACCTTCTGATCGCGTGTAAAGATATTTGGGAACAACCAAGGAGCAAATGTACCAATGGTCCCTAGAAGCAATCCCATTGTAGCCCCAATTGTGACAAGTGATTTTAGCAGCCTTCGAGCCTGTTTCATATGATAGACCGTTCAGAAGACCTTGGACAAAAAAGAAAAACTGTAGAGATACTGCAACTACAAAATTTACGACACGTGGTCATTCCATAATGATAAGAGAGGGGGAAGGGAAGTTCCATGCTCATCACAATGTAAGAAAACTAACTGGATTTTAGAGAAAGCGGTTGCAAGTGCTGAAAATACAATGGCTGAAGAACACACCTTTTCCAAACTTCGATTGACACCATATATCAACTCAGGCATAAATGATTGTGCAGTTTGTGAGAGAGGCTCGCCCATTACTGTGCACATACCCATTATTTGAAGCATGACCTGGAGTAAATTGTAAATTCTCAGGTTCATCAGTTTTAAATTGATATAAAGCTAAAGCAAAGAGGAAAGTAACTGAAACTGCAACTATGACTATGTCTACCTGATGAGCAGCCACGGAATGTGTGCCCATAGATGTCGCAAAATATATCATGAGAGAATAGAAAGCCACCTGAACGATCAAAAGTATCAGATACTTTCAAGTTATAAGATAGGACCACATATATAAAATTGAATAACGGGCAACCTTTGATATCATTGTCACAAACACTGGAGCAGCAAGCCCAATTACTGTCAGGATTTCGTCAGGTGTTGGAACAGAGATGGAAAATGCATTGTATCCTTTTTTGTTCAAAGCTTCTATCATCATATAAGCTGCAATAACCTAGAGCATATTGGGGTAAGAAGAAAACAAAAGAGAAAGGAATTGCACTTTTTTTTTTTATACATTTCAAATGGCTCAGTGCAAATATAAGATGATGAAATTTAATTTTACACAAGGAATAGTCTGCATACCTGTGACACCATTGTGGCCCATGCAGCACCAGCAATTCCATAGCCTAAAAAGCTGCAGAGGACTACATCACCAACACCATTTACAACACTAGAAACCGCCAAAGCCTTCAGAGGCCCCCACGAATCTTTCATGCCGAGACTGGAAACAGAAAAGGGAACATTTACAAGCACAAAACTAGCCAAGCCAAAACTGTTAAGAGTTTCATGAAATATCGAACTAGGAACTCAGCGCCAGAGTCTCAAGGGCAATAAATCAAGTTAAGACAAGGATGCAGGTATGAAAAGAAAAGGTGAAAAGACTTTCAGAGGTTAAAAAATCATGAATGTTTAAGATATATATAAAAAGTACGCATTGTCTTACTCAAAGGCAAGGCTTTCAGTTTGAAAGATCTTTGAACACAAAATTGGATGCTTTTCTCAAAGTCATTAGAGCACTCCACAGAAAGGTTTTCTGGCATGCCCCCAATTTGTGGAGATAATGAATAGTCCCTAGAAGACTTTACATATTTTAAAGATATAGACTAAACTAAATGCATAGGGAGCCCAAAGGAGGGCGGGGGTAGAAAAATTGTGGAGATAATGAATAGTCCCTAGAAGGCTTTACATATGCATAGGGAGGCCGGGGAGCTAAGAGAGCCCAGTATAAACTAAGTAGCTTAAGACACTGTTAGCTCATCAAGTAGATAAAGCATGGGATAAGCAATGATGAGGATAATAATATAGTTTCACCTTGCACTTTGAGCAACCCATCCTACAAGAACTGCAGGCCATGCTAGGCCTCGAATCTGACAACAAAATATTAAGTTCAAGTAAAAGTTACAAAAACAAACAAGTTGGATGTAATGTACAGTAATTGACCAGGTTAATGATCCCATTCAATGAGTATAATAGCGGACACCAAGTAAAGAGATGTCAAATCATCAAGTATTTGAAATGATCAGAACTTCTGGACCAGACAGGAGTAGTCAATAATTTAGTATCATCTCTCTGGCCACAGCATAAACCTGTACTCAGTAGAAATACAGCAGAAATTTCTCCATGTGTTCCATCAATTATAATAAACATATTCAATCAGAAACCTGACGAATCAAATGCAATAGATGTTAATTTCCACAAGATGATAATGTACAACAAAACCCACTTCCTACTTAACAAATACATCAATCAAATAAATCCATGATACAATTGAAAAGACTTCAGTTATTATTAAACTTTCCTTTCTGAAAATTAGTTTCAGGGTTTAATAAGAAAGGACAGGTAAAAGATATGAAAAAGGACACAAACCTGAACGTATGTATTTGCTGCAGGTAGAATTTGTGCATTTTTTGGTCCTGAGAAAGCTGAAAAATAGAAGAAAAGCAAGCCCGTCAAGCATTCAGTGTCTAACTATGTATAGTGAACAGCACAATATAGCCAATCACCAAGAGAAAGAAAGAAAGAAAACTACATCCATTCATGATACAGGATTAATAAAAAAGCTTCACTAATTTTTATTACCAGTTAGTGCCCATGAACCAAATAATCTTGTAAACAAGAGCATAAGCAAGCCACAAGTCATCCCGACAAAGAGAAGGATAGATATTTGATGCTGCACTTGATTTTTATCCTGCACAGATCAAACATTGCAGTAAAAAACTTAGAAGATATCCTACTTAAGTCTGTTGGCCAACAGCTGCAATTAGTTCTTTTTTTATCATTTGCCAATCAATCCAATCTTGGGGTCCTCTCACATAAAATTTCAAGCCTCAAACCAGCACACTTGCACTCAACAACATAAGATTTTCACCATAGCACCAAAAACCTGACTGCCAACAAACCACAAATTTCCAATAACCTCAAGAATCAACTTCACAACCTTAAGTAAGTAAACCTCGAGTCTCACCATCAAGCTGCTTGAGCGCATTTTTTATTGAAAGCAGAAACAAAACAATTACAACTCTGCATATAATAAATCAATCAAATTCCATTGGTTAAAGAAACAAATTACTGACCCGTCTGGCAAGGTAAGTTGCAACCATATTCGAAGTGGCAATTGAAAGGAACATGAACACATAACTCATATAATCACATAAAACCGTCGCAGGTCCTGCCCATCCAAAAAGAAAACACATTAACAAGCCCCATTTCATTAATTTAAATCCCAATAACATACACAAACACGAAGAACACCCACAAAAGCGGTTGCATTAGCAACTAAACAGACAAATAAAAAGAACCCAGTTCAAAAAATTCCTCGATAAAACAAAAAAATTAAGTACCTAAAGCGGCAAGTTCAATGTAACTCCCTTGACCAATAACCACAGTATCAATTAGACTCATTAATGGCCCACATAACCAAAGCCCTGTAGCAGGTCCTGTAAACAAAACAATCTCCTTTATTTGACTCCATAAACTCTGATTCTCCAATCCCTCTCTATTCATATCCACTTTTATCTCCTCTTCTTCCAAAATTGAGCCAGTTTTACTGTCATTTTCTCCCTCAATTTCATTGTTAGTATCGAAAAGTTCTCGACTTTGGCTACTAAGATTGGCTTTCAAACCATAAAGATGATTTCTTGGTGTCAAAATGTTTAATTTTGCAGGAACTTTGGGACTTTGAAGGAGATGGATAGGTGGGTTTTTTAATAGAATTGATGGTTGTGGATGTTTTTTAAAATTAGGGTTTTGAAATGGAATTGTTGAAGAATGAATTAGGGTTTTGATTTGCATTTTCTGTTGAATTCTTAAAACTTTGAGAGAGATAGAGAAATTAGGGTTTTTGTTTAATGTGGATTTTGAATTGAGTTTTTTTTATATTGGAGGCAAATGGGAGAGAGAGGCCGATGGAGGTTGGCTCCTTTTTTTGTTTTTGTTTTTGTTATTTGGGAGTTGGTACTTGACGCTAACATGACTTGTAGAGTAACGGTCAAAAAAAGGCAAACTGCGTCCTTTTTTCTTAAATAAATAACAATTTGGTCCCTCTTGTTTAAGACACTCCTTATTTGATCACTTTATTTTCATATTTGTTTATAAATTAATCCTTCTTTTCGTTACCAATTGGTGGTGTGTTGACCTGTCATTTGGGGTAACAATTAATAAGTTAATCAACAAAAAAGGTAACAAACTATAAGTTAATCATTAAAAAAATGAAACTAGAGGGATTGTTTATATATTTCTTAAGAATTAAGGTATGATTTATTGTGCTTTACGATTGAAATACCTTGGATTTTTTTAGAACTATGACAATTAATCCTTAATTTATTTATTTATTAGTAATTATGGATATCCGAGCTAGCTTATATGTATCTCGATTTATTTTTCAAGACTCTAAAATTAACGACCATATAAGTCTCCAGTAGTTCTAAGATTTGTAGCACTTAAATTAGTAATTTATAAAAATAAATTTAAGAAATGACTAGTTTAGCTATGAATTAATTAATTCTGATTAAGAAATTAATCCTTAATCTTTTTTTTTTTTTTTTTGATTTACGTGGGGTGTCCGGGCCAGCTTACGCGCACCACAACTATTCCCCACAGCCCACTGGACATCCTGCAAGCCCAGGAGCAGATAAGTCAGACGAGTAGTGTTGGATTCTACCATTTTTGAATCCCTTTTTATAGGAGAATTTTCAAATTTTGTTTCTTATCGGGACTAGAAATTCAGAGAACTATTCATATCTTCATAGCT
>Ga0307517_10006290_pt1 | contig 17643 bp, 6 predicted proteins | sample 23_EM_MG_FD_194515 | JGI IMG/M metagenome (GOLD analysis project Ga0307517, IMG submission 194515) | Populus trichocarpa ectomycorrhiza microbial communities from riparian zone in the Pacific Northwest, United States - 23_EM | ecosystem: Host-associated > Plants > Roots > Unclassified | place...
AAAAAAACTAAATTAATTTATTTGAAAATGTATTAGATAAATCAAAATTAAAACATTACATGGAGTTTTTTTTTAAGTAGATAGGAATATTGTATAATTTAATGGATTATAAGTTGGGGGGGGGGGATTGACACTTTGCATAATTTGATACCTTTGTTATTAGGAGTTTTTAAAGTTATTTTTGTCTTTTAAATGAAAAAAAAAAACAACATTCTATCTCAAAACAATAATTTCTCATTTTCTTAAAATAGAAGCTAATATATTTTTAAGTAAAATCACCTTTTATATTTTAAAATTAAGCAATAAAGCAAGTAATGTTTTAATTAAAAACAAGTAATTAAATATTTTTAATCACTCTGCTTTGAAATAGAGCAAGTAGAAATTAAAAAGCAGGGCCAAACACCTCTTCATGTGTTTGGTATTATGATAAAATGTATTTTTATAAAAATATTTTTTAATTGAAAATATATTAAAATGATATATTTTTTATTTATTTATTTTGATATCAATATATTAAAATCATAAAAAATACATCTAATAAAATATCAATTTGATACCTTTTCAAATAAAATTTTTTAAAAAACAAATTAAATCATAAAAACAAAACACTCTCCTCCCCTTCCTCTTTATTTTTTTTTATCTTTTAAGTAAAAAGCTCCTATTTAAAAAAAAACAAAAACAAAAACAAATTATTATTTTTTAAAAAAATTGATCTTTTCGCTAATATAGCCAGGTTCAGTCAAAAAGTTTAATTATGGGTCAACACATCAACCCTATAAAAAAAAATCTTACAGCGCTACAATTCTTAATATTTTTAGAAAAAAATGATTCACTTAAAATGATCTTGTAGGATAATAGTTTTAAAACCCGATCAGGCCCGGCGGGTCGATTCAAGGCTAGAACCAGGCCGGGTTGAAGAAAAAAGAGGGGAAGGAAAAACCTGGTGTGACTCGGCTAACCTGACGGGTTGACCCAGCAAGACCCGGTTGCAACCCGTTGATTTTTGTTTTTTTTTACTAAAACGACATCGTTTTTATTTTTTTATTAAAAAATCGACCCGGACGACCCGATCAAAACCCGGGCCGGATCTAAAAACTATGGGTAGGATTCACTTAAGATGGTTTTATATTAAAAATAAGAGTTAATATAAATTGTATCGAAGCAATAAAATCCATCATGAGACATATTCATTGCTTTTCTTCCCCATCCATAAACCTCTATCGGTAATTAACCTTTGTTACCGTTTTTGTTTACAATTGGGAATATACAATGCCATGATTCTATGCTAAATATTCCTATAAATCTAATATGAGAAGAATAATGTAAATTAAAAATCATTTTTAAAAATCATTTATCAAGATATTTTGTGAACAATTTTAATGAGAAATTTTCAATGGATTAAATTTATTCACCAAACACATCTAATCTTGAATAAGATGATGAAACAAGATGTTTATCTCAAATTATATATTTTAATTAAATCAGATAATACTATGGAAACAAACTCACTTGTTAATGAAAACAAATCTCTAACTTACAACAGTCATCTTCCCCTTGCGATAATTAGAGTTTTTTTAAAAAAACAATTACGAGAAGTTAAGGAAAAAAACCTAAAAAATAAAATTGATTTAAAACTTATAATTCAAGAAAACAAATTAATTTTCTAATCTCTTTTGCATAAGTCAATAGCCACCTAAAAGCCAACCAATCAAATTAAAGAAAAAAAACTCAATTAAAACAATAACAGCCATAAATCTAATAGGCTGATGACACATCTGACCCCTTCACCCCTTCCATTCATTTATTTAGAAGTGCGGTCCGGATAGAAATAAACTAAAATTTATTTATTTTTATTTAAAATTTATTTTTTTATTTTAATATTTTTAAATAAAATAAACTTTTAAAAAATAACCTTTACCACGCTCTCAAATTCAACTATAATTTTTAAATCTAACTACGTGACAGTGATTAATTAGCCCAATTAATTTTTTTTTATTTTATAAAGAAATAAATAATATTATTTTAATAAAAAAACTTTAAAAAATTAGTTTTGACAGGTTTTCTTCTACACATCATATCATTGATTAACTCGAATTTTTAACTATATTATAATGAATTAATTCTCATCCTATTATTATTATTATTATTATTGAAATCCGAGTTAACCTAAACCCTGTATTATTTAGGTTAGAAATTAATCTGTCGGATGAGTGCAGGCTAACTGTTTCAAAGTCATGACAGTGTACTGTTCACTCTACCACAAAACCGAGCCGCCGAGTTTTCTTAAGTTATCAACTCTTACGGTAACTAAAAGGTTTTTGACACGTTTTCGAACTTGATGATTATCGGCCGTGGTGACTCGGCAAGGAACCGAGTCAATAAACTCTGCAATCATTATTCCAACAAAGAAAGAGCTTTGAATGATGACCCTTTATATATTCTTTATGCCTTTAAGGGCTTGCTTTTATTTTTTTAATGATCCTTTATAAAAAAAAAATCTTTTAAAAAATATAAAATCACATCTAAAAAAATTATTCTAGATAAAACCAGCTTGAGCAAGGTCTTGTAAGTTATCAAGTAAATCTGATAAATTTAAAAAATAACATAAAAAAATATGATTTTAGATTTTAAAAAAATATTTTTATGTATATTATTCAGTAAAAATCTTAAATTCTTGATAACAATCTTGATAGAAGGATAAATCCAATCAATTATTGTTTGATTTTACAATTTATATTATTTTTGCTCAAATAAAAGAGTGTGGATTTGAAAATTTTGATAGAGATTAAAATTCTTAAGTTTCTTTTAAAAAAAAATATTAAGAAAATAAATTAAAGTATAGAGTAAAATAAAGATAAAAATCATTCTCTATCTTTTCTTATTTATCGTTCTATGTTTTTTTTTATCTAATATTAAAAAAAAAAACATGAAAAAGGCTTAGAACAGTTTCAAGGAAAGTGGGTTTGCTTTTGTTTTTGTTTTTGTTTTGTTAGCTCTCTCATTGCCTTGTACCACACAGCATCTGCTGGTATTTTGTGGAGGAAACCAAACAGAAGGAAAGGGAGAGAGAAAGAAACAAAATTTCGAAATTATTTTCTTTTATTTCCTACTACATACAAAGTCTCGAATTTTCCAGGACTTTTTTTTTCTCATGAAAATTTTCTTCTCTCCTTGCAACGAGAAAGCAAAAAAACCATAAACAAAACAAAACCCCGCGTTAGTTTCTGTTAGATACTTCGATTCTGTTTTGATCACCATCTTCAACTTATCCACAAAATCCTATCTTTAACGTAACCGAGACAGAACGGAAACCAGAAGGAAAAACAATAAATTTATTTTTGTGAGCAATCGATTTTCAATCTTGTATCGATCAGATTTGGAAAAAAGATTGTTTTTTTAATTCTGGGTTTATCCCAAAGATCGATTTTTGTTTTTTTTGGTTATGAAAGTCTAATGAATGTTAACTTTCTGTTTCTGGGAATTGCCAAATTTGTATAGAAACTGATATAATCGGGTTCTTGATTCGGGTCATCGAGGTACAATGAAATCTGTGTCACTTGATTATTGGAGGAATTATTTCAGGACAGCAAGTTCTGATATTTTTGGTATCATTGATCATGCAATATTGGTTGCAGCATCTGATTGTCCTAAAGAGTTTAAATTGCGTAGAGATCGAATTGCAGAGCGTTTGTTTTCTTGTAGATTGATAAAGTGTTCGGGCTGTAACCGGGTTGAGCTGGCGGTGCCGGGTCATGATGAAGGTGTGAGTGATGATGGAGGTTGCTGTAGCAAGAGAAGGGATGGTGATAATTCTGGTGGTGTTGGTGGTGGTGATGATGATGATGATGATGATGATGTTGATATAGATATTGATGATGGTGGGTTTGAGTACGAGGGAGGTGGTAGTAAAGGGAGCAAGGTGAATAGTAGTAATAGAGATAATGATATTGATAATGGAGAAGTGAATGTGAATGATCAGTTGGTTTATAATTTTAGTTATGGAGATGCTGAAGCTTTAACTGATGAGATTGAAGAGGTTTCTCAGACTGTTGATGAGGTTTTGAGAATCAAAGACATTCTTTATAACAGCCAAGATGAGGTATGTTATTATATCTAAACAGCATTTGAGTTTTTTTAGCTTATTTGGGTGAGTGGATTGTTAAATTATTTGGTTTTATCGATCCTTTAAAATGGGGTTTGGAGATTTTTTAGAATTGTTGTTGTTTGGTTGGAGATTACTGAAACTTTGTTCTGTGTGTTTGAGTTTTCTGACGTCTGATTGGTGGTGCTTTGATTGTTCTTGTGACAGTCTGATTCCGTGTTGCTTGAATCTTTGAGGAAGCTTCGACTGATGGCTTTGACTGTGGATACTCTTAAGGTTTGACTCATTCTTTCTTTTAGTCTTTGAATTGGATTAATTTTGTGTGGCAGTACAAATTCTTTTACTCGAGTTTTTGTACTCATGGGGCTTGTCTTTCACCAGGCAACTGAGATTGGAAAGGCTGTCAATGTCCTCCGGAAGCATGGATCAAAGCAGATTCGATATCTTGCACGGACTCTAATAGAGTATGTGCTTGTTTCCTGTGTTGTACAACAGCTTCTTTGTGCCTTGATGGATAACAAAGTAGTAGTAGTAGTTTGTTGCTATGTGCTAAATAATTAGCAATTCGACCATGTCATAGGACTGGATCATATTCAACTTGGTTTATGAGGTGACTTTTCATTTCTGCTAGTTCTCCACCAGTTTTGCTGAACCGAGAATGAACTGCTGAGTTAATGCCACTCTCCAAACATTGAATACCTATGGTTGCCAAGATCATATATTCTAACATCTGTTGGCAGAGTTTTGGCATCCATTCAAGCATGAAATCTGTTGGCACTTTTTTGAGATGCTAGTTCTGCCTAATAAGCTACTTCATTTGTTAATCTGCTGCTTGAGTTTGCTAGCTGCCCTTTCTTTTCTTCACCTTACATATGTGTATGAATAAGCCAAGTGATCAATAAGTATATGCAGGCAGTGGCATGTTTCTTAACCCATTTCAACCTTGGTATAAGCATATATATGAGAAAATTAGTTTACTTCTTGTTGCTGGAGACCTAGGGTATAGGTGCCATAAATGATGACATTGGACTTCATTCATGCACGTCATTTAGTTTATGATTCTTGAATGCTCTACTGAATTTTATTTGTTTATTTTCAATTATATAACATTTAAATTCTCTTATGTGGTTGCAGAGACTGGAAAGTTTTAGTAGACGAGTGGTATAGTACTGCAAATGCTATAAGAGGTACCCATTTGTTTGCTAGCACTCTGTCATCGGTAGAGATGCTTTTACCATTCTTTCCAACCCAATTAAAAAACACTCTCTGGCATCTGATTTTATGCTTGGATTTTTAGGTGATGAAGGTACTCCCGATTCTGTAAATCCCTCTGTTGTTGATGAAGAAGAAGGGCTTCCATCTCCTCCTTTGGATGAAGGAGCTTTCTTTGCTACTCAACCTACTTCAATGGAGCTCTCACAAGTATGTTTCTTTTTTATCTTTCGATTTATGTTTACATTATAACTCAGGGTATTCTGTTTGGGGACTAACTGTTTGTACATTTTGTGTGTCCCTGTTGCTGCACTACATGAAGTTCTTTGATGGAATGGATGATGATGGAAGTGAGTTGAATTTGCTATCCTTAGTTCCTCTCTTTGATAGCTTTTGGTATTCGGTTCTTTATTTGAATTCCCCACTCCTTAGATTCATGATTATGAACGGGGGATGTTGTTTCAGATCCTCGAAACGGTGGGGAATTCATCAAGAACCGTGAAAGTGGACAGAGACCATCAGTGGAGAAACAAAATTTTGCAAAACAGAAACAGCACACTCCTAATGGAGCAAATGTCCTTTCCAAGGACAACAAGAGTCAACAGATGAGGAGGCAAGAAGCTATTGTAAAGGCAAGCAAGCCTTCAAATGCCAATTCTGGACCTGGAAGACCTCTAATGCAAAATGTTGAGCAGAAGATGAATCAGGAACCACAGTTAATTCGAAAAACAGATAAGATTACCAGCCAGAGAAAGCCTCCAACTGGCCAGCAAGATGTAAGTATAAAAGGAATTGCTGTAGTTTTTAATCTACCGCTCTAGTTTAATCTGACACTCTATTGTTCATCTAGAAATTGAAGAATTCAGATGAAGTTGATGTCCAGATGAAACTTGAGGCCACAAAAAGGAAACTCCAGGAGCGGTATCAACAAGCTGAGAATGGTTAGTGTCTTTGCATGGAGATTTTTTTATGTATTTCTACTTTAAATCTGAATCTGCATCATTGTTACTAATAGTAATTTATTTGGATTGATTTTCAGTAATTTACAAAAAATCAGATATGAAATGTGGTGATGCATGAAACTGGTCCCAAGTTGTGCTTTTTGATATTATGAAGTAACTCGAAGCATGCTCTTATATAAATTTCTGTACAAATTCGAAGATGCAGATGATCTCTAACAGTTGTTTTCTTTTTTTCTCCACAGCCAAGAGGCAAAGAACGATACAGGTAATGGAGCTGCATGATCTCCCTAAGCAGGGATATGTTCAGAAAAACCAACCCATTAGACCAGGGAACCAAAACCGGCATTGGGCACATGGAAGGCGGCAAACATTTTAAGTTTGGCGGAATGCACATTCATTGTCTTTCCAAGTATCTTCCATTCAGGAAGTCAGCGGAAGAACACGAATAACTCAGACGTGCTGTTGTTTGATCTACAAAGATAAACAATAAGAGATCTGTGTGTCAATCATACTGAAGAGTGGCCATTCTTGATTGCAGGGAAACAAACTTTTGAAACTCTAATCTCATGCTTAACACATTCAGTTATAGAGACTGTAGGGGGTTGTTTTGTAATGCAGTCTGAATTCTCGACTTTGCACCAGGATGCATATCTGTAGAGAAAACTTTGATTTGCACCTGCCAACTTCAATTGACTGCTTCTCAACAATATACTTGCCCCCCTTTATTGACAGCTTGTCAACCATTTTTTCCCTTTAATCTTAACTCACAATTAGGCCTTCACACCATTGAAATTGTATACTTGAGTTTGCACAGAATAAGTGCATGTCATAAAAGACCAGCTGTAAACTACTTGAGGGCATTGTACAAGGTCAAATCTCCATGTTCCTGTAGGAATTGCACTTAAATGTAATCTGACTCAAGCAAATAACAATAAAACTGCTTTACTTTTTCAGCTTAATGATTCAAATTTCCCCTTTGTGATTAGCTCAACAGAAGAAAGCCAAGAAAATTGAGGGGAAAAAAGATTAAAAAAAGGGTCAAATCCTTGAGTTTGAATGTTGGTTTGTTGCCTGGTGACCAGAAATTTAGCACCAATTCCAAGAACACCAAAATTCCTTGACAATGACTATTACATTACAGAGACAACATATAAAAATTGCTACATGTTACATGTCTGAATGATTCCTGTCCAAAATCACTAGGCGCATGTGACAAGAGAAACATTGTCTTCTTCTATAGTTTTCTTAATTTCTAAAGTATGACTGTTGTCTTGAAACCTTTTATTGAAGGAAAGACTCAAAACTTTTGAGCAGAGAGGTCTCAGCAATTCATCTTTGCAATTCGCAAAAGCTAAAGGTAATGAATGGTTGATTGCATAGAGAAAAGAAATATAGGGGAAAGGATGATTGTTGATAGGTAATGAGGCAACGATGGTCCCCATTTGAGCTCACATTATCCCACAGGACAGCATCTTGCTGCTAAAGAATATCCCCACTTTCTTCTCATCATGAAATCCCTACCTTTCTTTTCTTCTATATTTTATATTTTTATTCACCAAGAATCTGAACTTTCCCACAATTTTATCTGTAAAGAATATGTGATCATTTAATCTTCAAATTATATAATTGTTCTAGTTGATATTTTATGGGATTTTTTTTTCTTCATGAATTGGCATTTGGTACTAATTTTGATCAATTAAAAAACAGTTGGAGGATGTATTTTGGGTTGTATTCACCATGATAGTGATGTTGAACTAGAATTAATGAAAAATAAAATAAAATTCAATGCGATGCATTTTGTTTGAGGACTATCAATGCCAATGTGACAAATGCATTGTATCTAAATGGTACTATAAATAGGTGAATGATTCAATGTTATTTAAGTGTATTTATTAAATTTTATTTATTGTTGATTTGTGTTAAAAATGAATGACATTTATTAAAGATACTAAACAAGTGTTATTTTATACTATAATATCTTTAAGTGTTTATAATAAATCTTGAAAAAAAGGAAATATTATGATTGATCGGAAGTATTAAATAACTTTTGGAGTATTTTTGATAATGCGGTACAATGGGTTTTTATAAAATTATTAATTGAAAATATATTAAAATTATATTTTTATATCATCACATCAAAATTATATAAAAAAACATATTAAAAAAAATCAATTTAATACCCTTTCAGACAAAAAGAAATTTGATAAACATATTAAACTACATTACTAAACATAGCCTTAAGAATATTCTAAAAGCATCATTCATGTTGCACCATTGTTGCGAAAACACGACGTTGCGGCGACTCCTTTCGAACAATGTTTGGAAGGTCTTTTGGTTGGTTGGAGAGTCACCACCTAGTAATACGGTTACTAGGAACCCTAATTGATTTTTTCATAGATTGTAGGCAAGTGATTGGTTATGTAAAGAAAATATATTAACATCTCTAGTATGCCTTACTTGAGGTAAGCTACATTGTTTTTTATTGTTTGCAATGGTCTGATGATGTCTATTTCTATCGTCCTACTATGACAGGTTTGCTACGATGAACAAACTCTGGTTTTCTAGGTCAAGAACTCGGTCTGACAAAGTGAAATATCATCAATTATCGTTGAGGTTTCTTTCAAGGTAAAACTGGAATTTTTGCTACTGCGTTATTCTAAATAATATTTCAGATAAAATTCTTTGCATATTTTATCCTTATATTAGACGTGAATGAGTTTTATTATTCACAATAATATTTTGGATATTAACCTCATACAATTTTTTTATCCTTATATTAAAGTGAGTAATAAAATTATTATCCCTTATAATATTTTAGACATAACTCTTTTTAGGATTTTTTATACTTAAATTAAAAGAATAATATAATTATCATCCCTAATAATATTTTGGATACTAACCCCTTTTAGGCTTTTTATCCTTACATTAAAAGTTAATAATATTGTCTTGCCAAAAATAATTTTTAAATATAAAACAAAATCCTTTGGAATTTTACAAAATTATTGTAAAATCCATGCAATATTTTTTAAAACAAAACATGCTAAAGTATTTTAAATTTTCTTTGAAAAAAGATGCTCAAATAATTTTAGGATTTTTTACAATATACAATAAAAAGAAATTATTGTTTTTTCAGACTCTGTTTGGCAAAAACTTATTTTTTCTTGAAATAAAACTACCTAAAATAGGTCTAAGTCACAATATCATACACAAACATGTTTAAATTCAAAAAACTAACAAAAACATCAAAACATCAAAATCAAGCATGAGGTAGTAAATCCAAAAACTACCAACCTAAAACAGATCACATGTTCAGGCAACATGAATTCAAAATTGATTTTTTAAACCCATTTTATGCATGAACAGGCCTAACAAACCTAGGATAAACACCCTTACTTTAACATGTATAACTTAAACTAAACAAAAACTAAAACAACATTATATAATTTGTTGTTTAAGTTTATATATATATATAAACAACTTTAAAATATCAAAAACATAAAAATGCTTCAAAAGAACATCATTAAATAAAAAACACAACAAAAAAAAGTGAATACAACATTACTTGTTAAGCATTTTAAACCTCTTTTCTATCTTTATAAACATAAATATAAAACAAAACAAATAAAAAAACAACAAAAACATGCCACAAATAACCTACTTTTGGATCAACAAGATATATTTAGAACAACTACTCTCTTTTGGCTTTTCTTTGAAAAAATTTACCTTTTACAAACTTGCAAAGCTTAAGAAAACTTTTGTTTAGACTTTTAAACCTATACACTTACATTTCTTATTGATATTTCTCTTTTTTTTCTTATCTTATCTTACCTTTTTCTTTTTCTTTTATTCACCCTCTTCTCTCTTTAGATCATGATGAGGTATTTATAAGGTTTTGCAAGAGTTTTAGGAGGTTTTGAATCCATTTATAACCTCTTGATCCTGAGGGAAGTGTTGTAAACTCTTGATAAGAATCCATTGAGAAGCCTTTGTGTGTGAACACACGAAAAGAATTTCAGTTCTTGCACAATTGTGTTTTAGTCATGGTTGACTAAGTTGTCTATTTTCAAGGCCTCGTTGGAGAAATTATGATGTCATCATCACCTGAGATCACTTGAAGTTGATAGGGGGTGCACACCTTTCATTTGGATCCAACATTGCTCAATTTAGAGGTTGTAACTCCACATTTATTCATTTGAAGTTATCAACTCGATCAACCAAAACTGTCAAAACAGAGATCAGTTAACCGAATGACAAGTCACTCACTTTCTCTTCATTAAATCTAAACGACTCGTCGTTGAGGATTTTTAATTTGGGATTTGGAAAATTTTAATTGAGTCATTGTTCTTCCAATTGTTTTTAATTGCACCCATATGGCCTCCAAACTTTTAATTTCATGCAATTTCACCCCCGTCAAACTCAATTGGCAGCCACAACGTTGACCGCCCATTTCATTTTGGTCATTGGTTCTGAATTTATGTATTTTAACCTTTAATTAACCAATAAACTTTCAATCTCTTTAATTTGGCCCCTGATTTGGTAGATTCCAGCCTCTATATTCACGTGTATTTTTTAGTTTGGCCCTTGGTTTTGAATTTCTTCAATCAAGTCCCTAATTGCCCATCAAACTTCAATATTTATGCAATTAAGCCCCTGGTTTGATCAAATTAACTCTTAAAAATTACAATTCGATCCGCACACTTCAATTTCTTCCAATTAAAGCTTAAATTGACTTCAAAAATTATTTTTTATTGCAATTAAGCCCTTAATAAATTCAATTAAACCTTGAAAAATTCCAATTGAGTCCTTGAACATTTAATTTTGATTTTTCCTCCTCAAATTGAATTTTTCTTTGCCAATAGAGCCTTCATCAGTTGAAAATACACTGTTAAATTTTTCAATCTTGTATATTTTGATCTTGCTTAACCAGTCTTTGGTAATTTCCTATGTATTTTGGTATATTCTTCTAACTGATATATTTTCTTGATTTTCTTTGAATATTTTTTTTGTCTTTTTGTGTTTTTTTTTTTTTTTTTTTTTATTTATGTGGGGCCCGGATAACAACATCCCACTTGTGATATGTAAATAAAAAAGGGTGCCTTTTTTTATATTCACTTAGATTTGATCTCATCATTTTTTAGATACAAAAAGAAGAAGAAAAGGATTCTAAAAGGAGTGGATTTAATTGTGTACAAGTCATTAAGATGAGAACAGAATAAGTATTCATTCGATTATAAAAAAAAATCATTTGAAGAGTAATTTGCAGAACTTATCTATTTTATTATACACAAATGTTTGAAAATTCATTGACTGCTAGAAGAAGAACTGTTAATGATATTCATAAATTGTTCATCTGAATATAGACACTTTCACTCGTACTTGTATGCCCTGACAATTTAACCACTCCAGTTCTTCATTGGGCATCCCCTGTAGTCAGCTTGAAGAGGAGTTGTTGGGAGAAAGATGGTATGGTGGGTTTCTTATTCAAGCATGGGGAGCACAATTATTAAACTCAACTTGTCTTGATAGATTCATTTCATAAATCAGAGCCTATTTGGATCAAGTTTTAAATTAAATAATTTTGACATTAACTTGATCAAGCTCAAATCATCAGTGGATGAATAGGTTAATCCGGCCGTGCAAGAATCAACAATTTTAAAAAATTAACTAGAACAACAGATAGATTAACAAGTAATCCAGTGATCTTTTTCTTTCCTTTCTCTCTTTGTCTCAAATTTTTAGGCATTTTTGGATTTTGGAGATGAATTTGGAGTGTGAAGCTGACATAAGACATGGCATCCTGCTCCAAAGTCCCATCATTCTGAGAATGACCCCACGAACAGTGGCAGTAATATATGAAAAGATAGGTAGTATTCTGCGCCACATACATACCGTCTTTTCTGGCATTTCCCTTGTGCTTTTGTCTGCCTCTGCTACTTTGCCCTTTCGTGGCCTTCTCTCTAGACCTGGGGCTGGTCTAGCTAGAGATCTAGATACATGTCCAGGCCATCAAAACTAGACAACCACCTTTAAGTTTTATTACTTCATATATATATATATATATATATATATATATATATATATATATATATATATATATATATAATAATTCAAGAGTAAAAAGATTTCAACAATGAATACAATCAGAGACCTGTTTGATAAAACAGTGTATTATTTCCGTTGCACGGCACTGCTAAACACAATCTTTGTCTAAGCTAGCAAGAGTTGTTGTTGCTTATATTGCACCCTAAGGACAAGCAAATGGAATGGCAAGAAAGATAGGCTAATTAGGTCTAATACAATTGCCTCTTGCTGTTTGAGGACTTCCATCTTTCCTTTTCCTTTTTGACTTTGTAAACGAACAAGGCTTTAGACCAAAGCTTTAACTAACAACACTTCTTGTTCCTGTTTTTTTATTGGAGTTTCCTGTCTTGTTAAAGTCTAAAACTGAAGTTATCTCTGTGTCCTAATCATTTGACACACATTGCTCACGTTTTTCACCTACCTTTAAGGGTTAGCTCTAGCCCACTTTCCACACGAAAAATCCTTGCTTCAACTACATGATAAACAAGGAATTATTAGTTTTTTCTCCCTTCTTTTCCCTGTAGTCCATAATCCGACTAAAAATTAAAAACAAGCCCTGTTATAGCGAGAAAGAAAGGGTCAATCAACTACAGCATTTAAATTAAGATTTTTTAGTTTTTTAGTTCTCAATTGCCTATGTCTGTATGTTCTGATGAAGTTGAATATTACTCAAATTCAATGTTTGAGTATAAAAGTAAAAATTCTGCAGAAAATGTGATGGGAGAAAGTGTTAGGATAATCAATCAACTACAAACAGTAATTAGTTGCAAGATTTAAAACAGATGGAAATCAAAACTACTGTTTTAATTTTTCTCAAAAACTTGTGCAAAAGTGGGGGCAAAGTCAGGTTTTTGGCAGGGCAATTGTCCATGCTGGCTCAACGCAACATTTCCCATAAAATGCACATAAAAACCCTAAAAACTGATCTTGCTCCCTCTCTCTCGGTGATCCTGTCCCCTTTTCAACTTTCTTGTAGTATTTTTAGGGTTAGATTTTCTGTTGTTCAAGGGATGATCAAATCTTGGTAGACGTTGGCTCTTGTCTTCAAGTAGAGTAAGATTTTCTGTTTCTTGGTTGGATAAATGGTCAAGTTCAAATTCCTGTGACTACTTTCAAGTACATTTCTATGGGTTTTATTAAGGAAAAGATAATGTCTTTTTCTAATTTAACAAATGTTTTTTTATAAAAAAATAAACTGATAATATAAAAAGTCAAGTAGGAGTATAATTTAAAAAGAAAAATTAAAAATAAATAAAACATCTTAATTGTTCCAAAAAAAAAAGGGGAAATTAGATAATTTTCATGTGCTATTTACTCTTTTTTTTTTTCTGTCTATCAATATCTCTTTTGAGATTTATTATATCTAACTATATAAAAAATCCCAATTGAATCAATATTTTCCAAATATAATTAATATTTTTGAAATAGCAATAAAAAGTCAAGATGAGGTTAGGTGAGAATAAAATAAAAAAAGGATGGGGATAAACTTGAAATACTCCTTTTCCATCTCTATATTTCCAGAAATCTAAGGAGACCCAGTTTGTGGGCACCATAAGATTTGCTGGCCTATTCTTTTCCTCGTTGAGCCCTTGAATTTAAGAATTATCTCGACAAAGGAACAAACCCTAACTAATTATTTCTTCTTTAAATTGTCGATCAAAGGGCCACAATTATTAAAAATAGGTTTTCAAAATCCCAATAATCTCCTCCCTGTCTCCCCCAACAACTGGACGGCAGCCATGTGTAAAGGCATGGTACTTCTTTTCCCATTGTAAAACAAAAAAAAAGGTCAAAACTAGAACATAATGGCCCTGCAATGCATGCCATTGTCCCTACAGAGAAAGAAAGTCTCTTTCCATTCCATTTTGGTGATGAATGAGGGCAACAGATTTCAGTAGCTTGACCTAATTTCTAGCTAGCACTTGCCTTGATCATAAAAAATTATATGGCCATGGATAAGGGATTGATGTGTGGCCTTATCCTTGGCCACCTAAGCCTGAGGATAATTAAAACCAAAAGGCACTACCTAATCACATGGTTTCCTCTTCTAATCACACAAGTAATACCGTTTTAATCATCTAAAATTAGGCAGAAATTTAGATGTGTTGTTTCTCACGTTTATATTGCAAGTTAGGCATTTGATTATGTCTTAATAAACTCTCACTCGTGAAGAATGGTTGGCAGCTCATCAAAATGACTCTTTCCATCTATCCAGCTAACTCAAGACCTGGTCTGACTACTTTTAAAAAGATTATTTGAAAATTAATCTTGTGTAACTCAATTAAAAATTTAGTTTGATTCAATTGACCTTATTAAAATTATTTAAAAAAATTATGAAATATTGACTTGAAAAACTTAATTTAACATATTAAACTCAACTCATGACTCTGACTTTACATTAATTCTACTTTCGGATTGGGTTTAATAAACTCAAAAGAAAAGGGATTGCGCTTGTTTTTTTGTCAAAGAACTTCTAAACAGAAGAATCAAGGGAGAAGAGGAGGAATTCATATACCTTTTTTTATATAATATATTTTGGGTTTCGTCTTCTGGTCAAGAAAATTCTTGGACTATTCATAATTAGGAATTATAGAGTAAAGGATACTTATTTTACATCTTTTTCGGTCCTAAAAGTTAAGGCTTACATGATCGTTAATTTCAGGATTCATAGGATTAATTAAGATACATACAAGCTGACTCGAACATTCACATTAATAATAATAAATAAATAAAAGAATGCTTAAAAGAAAGCAAAGGGCGTCTTCATGATCCATTGTTTAGGACAATATTATCGAAATCAAGACTTTAAATTTCAAACTAAACAAAAACTAGTTTCCATCTTAAACATCAATGTCCACTAGCATGGAGCTCCATGGATATTGGCAATTCACTCCCAGCATCTAAAACAAAAACTAGTTTCCATCTAAAACCTTGAAAGGCATGTGTTTCTCACATTAGGTAATCCGTAAGTGGTGTTGATTTGTGACCAAGCAAGATATTGAAATGTGTGGTTATATAGTCGTCTTGATTAAAGACCAAGTAATCTCACCTTCCACGATTCTATGGAGTTCCATTTCGTGGCTCTCCTCGGTTCTTGGGGGTTAATATGAACCAACCTAACTACCATTATATGGCCACAAGTCAGAAAAATAATCTTGGCACTAAGATGGCACCAACTAGGAAAGGGATTTGGATAATTGAATCAGCTCATGGGTCATCAAAATCATTGTGGGTCAATTATTGTTATGAAAATAATATTTTTTTATATTTTTAATTTATTTTATAGCCGATCTAACTAGATTTGGATCAGGTTTGATTAGGTCAATCAGGCCAATTATTATTATTATAAAAATGAAAAATTTTCTGATTCAAAATTTAAAATACAACTTCAATCAGATATTAAATCTTGAATTTCTGATAACTACTATGAAATTGCCTTAAAGTCTTAAACTAAGCTCTTATCAAGGCCAAAGAAGAGAGGGAGAGAGGGAATGGTATTAGGTTTACTGGCAGTTCAAATCAGTCCCTTTCCAAGTCTTGTTTACGGTTCAATGACAAGATTTTTATTAAAGTTTTCCACTATCATGCTGATGGTGAAACCAAGACTCCATTGATAGCAACTTAAGAGGTCGTATTCTTGTGCCCTTCGACAGCTCATTGTTTCTAACCAAACTGAAAGCAAACTCTACAATATTATATATACCCTGTTTAAATGTAATAGTAATTGATGTGTTTTACCACTCATGTAGCTCTCAAGACGCTCTTCATCTGAGTTCATAATTGGGTTGGGCTGAACTCAACTCAGCTGAGTTCATGGCATTTGATTTCCTTAAAAAAATATATGGATAAGGTTAAGGTTGCGTATTTGATCATATAATGCATAGTATTTTTCATTTTAATATCAGTATATTAAAATCATTAGAAAACAAGAGTGCCGCACTGAAATGCTTCGAGTCAAACTTCTTCGATTATTCCATTTACTTTTTTCTTTTCTTTTCTTTTTCTGTACTGTCCACTTTACTGCACCATACAGCATGCTGAAGAAGTCATTTCCCTTTCAGAAAGGAGAAATTTAAGTCACAAAATGGGCATTGATGTGGCGGCCGAATCTAAGGCCTGGACTTCTGTCACAGAGCCACTGTAAAACTGAGGGTGCCACGATGAATGTGAAACCCATTAAAGCAAGGTGGGCGTGTAAGTTCATGCATCAAATCAATCGAATTATATATTGAACTTAAATATCCGGCAAAAGACATACAGAAAGGATAAAGTTTTTACTTGTTTAAAACAACAAAAATGGACACAAAATATTCCATGTAGTAACCTTACGCATTAAAGAACTTCGATTTCTTTACCCAACTTCACTGTTGATATGGATATCGAAGATGGTGAATTCTTCTTTTTTTTTCTTTTTTTTTATTCTTTAATATTTATATTTATTTTATATTTATAAATTATTTCTATTTATTTTTTTATGAAGTTATCTTAATTTCAAATAAACATCATAGAATTTGGTTTTGCTTGAATTATGCTTGATTATACAAGAGTTTATTTTTATTATGATATAATTAAGTAAAAAGTATTTTTTAAAAAAATCTTAAACCCAGTAGATTTTATCACCCGAATCGTGAATTTAACAATTTAAGTTATGAAACTTGGATCTATCAAATATATCGTCTTCTTAATATTAAAAAAAAAAGATCATCTTGGATATTTAAAAAAAAATCAAACCATATTTTTTACTAGTCGTTCAAACTGTCTTCGGAACTTTCAATTCGTATTAGTTATGTTAAAGTAACTCTCACATATATTAATTTTAAATTTAGGTTAGATAAAAAAATTTAAAATTGATTCATTAAAATAAATTTAATAATAATATCAAAAAAAAATTTAGAAATATTTTTTATGTTAAAATTGTTTTTTGTACGCTGAGGCCTTTAAACTAGTTGAATTCCATAGCAATAGCTTCTAGTCTAAGGTCCTCCATTAATTGCTGAATGCCCAAGGAAGGAAACCTCTTGTCATGGGGAAATTGAAATCATGAGCCAGCAAAAATAAATAAATGGGCCTAATGTAACCAAATGGGACTCCGGGCCCAGATAACCCAACCCATACTCTTAAGGAAAAACTCCAAGGACCTACAACAAAAGGGCACATGCACTGGAGACCATTATTATATTATACTCTATACTAAAACGATTGGATATTCAATGTGTATTTGCATATTTAATGACTTTATTATTGGTGAGCAAGCTTACGTTTAGGAGTAGAAAAATCTTTTTAATA
>Ga0307517_10006291_pt1 | contig 17638 bp, 12 predicted proteins | sample 23_EM_MG_FD_194515 | JGI IMG/M metagenome (GOLD analysis project Ga0307517, IMG submission 194515) | Populus trichocarpa ectomycorrhiza microbial communities from riparian zone in the Pacific Northwest, United States - 23_EM | ecosystem: Host-associated > Plants > Roots > Unclassified | place...
GAGTGGCGCCTCTCCTGATCGACAAATGAGTTCGGATAAGCAGGCCAGCTGCGTTCGGGTATGTGATGTCGATTTCTTCAGCTGCACGAGAGGGAGATATTTCCAAAGCATGGAAAGGGATAGTGCGCTTTCTCTCCACATGCGACACACTTGGGCAAGTTCCCAAGGAAGATCCGAAGTCTGCCTCCACCGCGTATGGACTCGCATTGCTGGATCAACTTCCATGAATATTGTTAGTAGAATCTCCATTGGAAGCCGTCTGATTGGTGAGAGCACACCCTGGTGCTGCTGAATAAATCGATTCGCGCGGCCGATTTTGTGCCTCGTCACTGTCTCCCATCCACGACTGGTCGTACCAGCGGCCAGTCGATCAAATAACTTCAGTCCGAGCCGGCCAGATTGTGTCGCCGCCTCTGCGATAGCAGCACGCACGAGTGCCTCCTCTCGTTCCGTTGGTGGGATATTCGAATGAAGAAGGTGTGGAACTGGTGCTTCTGGGAGCTCGAGCTTGGAAACGAGTGGTAGTGAAGGAATGATAATGTCCTTCGCGACGTGTGCTGCCTTTCTCTTCGAAGACCGTGCTTTTCGTTGTAGCTTCAATATCTTCTTCTGTAGGCGATGCTTTCGCTCAGCGATTGATCGCCTAACGAGGAACTTTGTCGAAGCGAACGACAGTTTCATGGTCAGGACTTTGACCTGGCAAACCATGAAGGCTATGAGTTGTGTTCAAAACATGAATGCCAAGGACTTGATGCACCTGTAACCAGAAGAACATGGCGTCGTGCTGAATTTCGGGTATATTTCAGTGAGAATTTGAAAGAAACAAGCAAGTGAAATTTGATAAGAACACAATTAAATTCGCAATTTGCTCTTATCAGATAAGATATACCTTTTTTGTAATTGTCTTGTCAGAAGCCTGTGGGCGTTGAAACGTTGATCCTTCTTTGATCCTTCTTATTGGATTAGTTCTAAGTCGACACCATGTTCTTGTGGTTACAGGTGGAGCCCTCGTATGCGCATTGAGATTAACCTTATCCCACAATTGGCAGGAGAAAATCTCGACAATGAAACTGTCTTTCGGCATCACACAGTTCCAGGCTAGATCGCGGCTGTGCGAAAGAATCGCCTACGAAAGAAGACATTGAAGCTCAAACTAAAGACCCGAAGAGAAAGGCCACGTATGCGGCAAAGGACATTTTCATCTCTGCACTACCACTCGTTTCCAAGGTCGGGCTTCCAGAAACGCCTGTTCCACACCTCCTTCATTCACATGTGCCATCAACCGAAGTGTGCTGCTATCATACTGCAATCACAGATGCGGAGGTAGGATCCGCGGTGCTCAAACAAAAATTAGCTGATCGGATCGCAGCCTGTGCGATCAGTCCTGGATGGGATTGGGATGGGAGACAGCGACAAGTTGTATTCTCACCGGGAGACGTCGGATGTTCCATGGAAACTTGTCAAGTACCTCGTACTTGCAGAGAAAGCGTGCTCTCCCTTTCCCTGCTTTGGAACCTCCTCCCTCTTGTGCAGCTGAACAAGTCGCACTCGAGTGCTCGAATCTAGGCTGTCTGCTTGTCTGAACTCATTTGGCAGGCGTTGATTTCGAAATCATTGCACTAAACTATGACCGGAGTACACACCCGTCCTCGACCTCTTAACTCAGCACTTGGAGCGATGGAACACTGTTAGCATCGAGCCTGTCAGACCGCCACAATCATCCCCCGTGTGATCAAGGGCGCCTACCATCACAGTACGCAGTGACTCACAATCAGAGATGCCGCTGATCGACATATTCGAAATTGCACCCCAACTCCAATCCGCTATGTGACCGGGTCGACGGAGATTAGGAAGCTCCCATTCTCACAACTACTGCATTACAAAGAGCGACTACCTTGGCCTCAGCGGATAGTTACGCGAATTCACGGCATCTCCATCGCTCCAAACCCTTTCCTTCGTAACCATGTCCTGGTTCCTCAAACTGCATGTCAATTTCCAAGATCGGGCGGACACAGTGTTTTGCCAATCTTACCATCCCGGCTATCGAGGAAATTAAAGCGGTTGCTTGCAGTAGAAACCTCATAGCCAGTTTGGCTTCCCTTATAATAGCACGCTGTGAACCTCACTACCCGTTGAACTCTCTCTATTTGAACGGGCCCTGGAGATAATGGAGTTTTGACGTCCCTCCTGAAGTTGGCCCCATGCCTCGTCAGTTTGGACACTTTGTTACCGTCCAGGCTTGAATACGGAATTTCGCAGGGATAGAGGTGTATTCCCTTGGTCCCTTTATTTAGAGACATGCAAGATCTATTGCGAAAGCACCGTGGTGGGTGAGATGACTCGGATCTCACCGAACTTGCCTCTGCGCGATGCGACTCTCCAGATGGATGTGCCCATGTAACATTGCTACATGCTGGAGAAGTTCGCAAGTTTATGTCTCTATTTCCCTGCCCAGTGGAGAGTAGGTTGAGCTCGAAGACCGGCCTCTGGCGGGTACCGACGATTCTGTGGAGTTGAAGAATCTCAAGGAAGAGTTGCATCGTGAGCTTTCTGAGGTCAATTTTCGTCATCGTGGCCGCAGTTGATATCTGGTGGCTGAGATGCCGGGAAGAACACGGCATCGAAGGAATATTAATACCACGCGCACGGGTGGGGGGGGACAAGGGTTTATGTAAAGGCTGGGAAATTCGAATGGGGAGACGGGGTGGTGTGTTTTTTTTCTTCTGGTGCGTGACTTGGCCGGAGGGTTGACATATCTTCGTTGACAATTTGAATGTTGTCCAGGAGCCTTGAGGCTCATTCTCCACCACCAACGCATGACATACATGTGCTGCGGCGGTGGAGGTGATTGACATGTGCTATGGGGGGATAACGTTTAGGGCGATCTAGGGAGTTTGAGCAATTGAGTTTGAGAGGAAATGGGACGAGCGAGTACGCAAAATTCCGAACAAGATTGAGAACTTTAAGGGCGAAGATTCTGCGGAAATTTATGCGCGTTTTCTTGCGATTTCGAGAATGTTAACTTTGATAGATTCCTTCTCTTTATCTCTCTCAAGCGGCTCGGTGACATGAAACCACCAAGCGGACTGTCAAGGAAAAGATTTCGGCCGTGTGCGAGTGATATTTTGGTTAAATGGGCGCTGTTATGTACTCCTTGAAGCCTTATCGCCATTGGGCATCTAAGGGGCCTTTCTTTGCTTTATATTCTGCAATTGACGGTGAATTTTTAAATGACTATATTTCATCGCTGATCAACCCCTTGTTTTTTGGCTCTTAGTTCTCCGGACTTCTTCGGAGGCCTTGTTGATAGTCTATGGACTTGCATACGAGGTACCTTTTCCCACCTTATTTTGGCCTGACTTTATGTTTTCTTCTTTGGACTTCAGTTTTTAGTTACATTTCTGCACACCCTTCAAAGTTACCGAAATGTGTATTATATAGTTCGAATTTCTTGCCCTAGTTCAATCCGAGCCCAGACTCACTCATATTTACATAACTCCTCCCAAAAAATTCCGAGATATCCAAGAGATACCTACTTTTCGGCCTTGCATTCCCTCACTAAAATCAGGCCATTCAAGAGGACGTCTCCATATGGGAATTGTTGGACGAGCCGTAGCCTGTATTCCATTAAGACTGTACTTCGCATTTTCTGTGTATCCAGGCATTCAGACCTATAAATTACAAAAGACAATTATTTAAACACTGGTCTCCACAGCGGAAAACATACCCTAACCATATTCTATCAACAGATAGGCAGTGGCATGTTCATCGCTGTCGTCAAGTTGTGAACCTCAGAGACGTGCTATGATATAATTTAAAGATAAGATTTCCTCATTTAGTACAGTGGATACTAAATAGTATGTGGAGGGGACTTTGGAAAATTCGGAGAAAACATATTGTTACAGGGAAGAAATAAGAACAAAACACACGTACCACTCCCATACTCCCCGGTTGTTGTTAGTCCGAATCATCCTCACCAGGCCGCTTCTGTCACGCTGGAAGAAATTAGCGAGGAAGCGGTCCCGGTTCCCCCTAACACCCCTCAACATCTGACTTCCATTATAGACCTGAACCCAGCCGTAGATCTGAGCCTACAGGGTCTTGCATATGAATCTGCACATTTCGCAAAAGTTTATTTGTACAGCTTTGTCTAGCCCCCAAAATGGCAACGGTGCAACAGCATGACAAAGATGATATCCTTTTTTGTGCATACACAAAGATGTACAAACAGATTTTTGCGCGAAAACTTGAACTGCAGATTCATATGCAAGACCCTGTAACCTTCGGTCAAAATGAGACTAGACTATCAGATTTTTGACAGCCTCTCGTGCTTGGGTCCGGGCCATGGGACATGACATTGAGTGCGGCCATAAGCCGCGATAAGATAAAAGGCGGTGAGTGGGATGTTCGCTCTTTCACCACCCACCACCACCACCTACTGTTGATAACAGAAAACCAGAAAGCATGTCTGTTCAAATACCGTGAGTTGAACTCGCGATGTTGAAAGGTGCGGTGTACTTACCCCTTCCGATTTCCTTCGTTTGCAGAGAGGGCATCGAGGGACGACTGATCGCAGTATCTCAGCTGCAGGTAAAGCATGGAAAAGTACGTTGTATCCTTCAATTGGTCGAATTGATAACATCTGACCCTTGGTCGACTTCAGGAGAAACTCCTTGAAGGTCTTCTCAAAGCAGCCAAAGTGAAATCGGCCCACGAACCTGGAACGGTCAATCAACTTAATAAAAATTGACCGCATCCGACGTTGACGCTGTCGCATCTAGGAAATTTATCGCATTTCCAAGAGCGCTGATGGTTTGACTTTCTTTGTATATGTAAATTCTCCCCAAACTTCCCATCCTTGTATGATTCTGACACTTTGTGAATATTAATCAGCAGGAGTACACGAGTCAGTGTCATATCTTTTGGAGTTTAAATTGCTAATAATAAATCACAAATTCTACAAACAGATCTGGAAGCGGGCAAGGAACATCTTTCTAGCCCAATACTGAAGAAGCTGCAAGAAGCTGCATTCGGTGATCTTCTTGTTGCTCCACCTAAGTTGCAATATTTTGGAGGTATGGCACAGTTTTCATCATTGCGATACCCACTCATCTTTTATCTACAGAAGTCAACTGAGCTTCAAGATTGGTTTGAACAATAGCATGTAAACATTGTAAGAAGAGACGAGATGATATTTTGCTGGACAGTGATACTGTAAAGAGCCGAGGGGCCAATATCCGAAATTTGATATACGTAAATAAGATTTCTATTCCTTGGGGATGACATGTTGTTACATAGGTGAATACAGAAATATACATATACACTTAGTGATCGATATTGGTTAGGAGGCATCACCAACAACATCTGCACCAGGCAGTAACCAGCGAAAAGTAATGCTCATGCGAATGCCGCGTTCAACACCATTCCTATTTCCGGTCCTTTCCTTCATTTCTCCAGGTAGAGACGTCATTGTTGGCATTTACGGCGTCCACTTTGATCCCTTCGTTCAATCCGAGTCAAGGTTCACTTATATTTAACTCTTTCCAACTCTTTTTATCAGGTGCATCATTCCAAGAAAACTCCGAGATGTTTACTTTCCGTTGACTTTCCGGTCCTTTCCTTTGTAGAGACGTCATTGTTGGGATTTACGTCCACTTTGATCCTTTGAAATTGAATCTCCGGTGTACTTGCAAGCTCAATGGATTTTGGGACCGATTTTTTTTTCTTTTTTGCAACGCAACGAAAAGTTGGCAAGTTGGAACACGTTTCATTCTTCTCTTACAACTACAATTGTAAGTTTCAGTGAGGCCAGGGATTCGATCAACAAACAACAGGCACCGAAATCTTGTGGGAATTTCGGAGACAAATCGGGGATTGGCGCTGAACAAGTCGACGACGAGCGCAACTACCACCACTGTCAAGGACGACTGGCCTTCTGGCCTGGGCTGCCCCACATTCTCCAAATTTCAAATGTTCAACTCGCCGCAGATGGAACGGAGACAGTCTACAGCAATCAGGCTTGAAGATGACGCCGTCGACCAGAACGGTGTAGCCAGATTCGCAGATGATTGGGGAATGCCGCCAACGGACGATGCAACGATTGCCCCGTGGATAGATTATCCAGTGAGTGTGATAATTTTCAACTTTCAATCTTTGAGCTCATTTGTTGTTATAGCCAAATCCTCCACCAAAGCCCACCCCATCGCGTTCGTTTGGTTTTGTGCATAAAACCTCTTTGGCCTCCATTGTATCTCTGCGTCAGAACAGTACATCTAGTATACGAAATGGTGGACCCAGCAATAGGCCTTCAGAATCCCAGATTAGCCTTCACGCTCCTGACAGCAAGCGACGGTCGGCGGACGACAGCGAATCATCAAGGGGCCTCGTCTACAGCGGTTCATCTTCCCATTCAGCCGAATTGCGCAAGCAAAAATCGTCGCTGTTCTCTTTTTCTAGACTCAAGACGCGCCAGAGCAAACCCAATTTACGGGCCGACTCGGACGACAGTGAGCACCCATCTCTGCGACCCCCAGTCCCACCCCTTCCTGAACCGGTGTATAACAACAATGTCTTCAATGGAGTGCCGTCGCCTAACATGTCATCACCCTCCATAACTCTCAAGAAGGAGAAACGGGACAAAGGAAAGAAGAAAGCGAGCCAACCAGCAGCACCGCCGTCGCCACCGCCCAAAAACAACGGCCAGGAGTTTACCGGCGATCTCAACCTCGACTCCATGGACGGCATCGTCGATTTCAGTATCGCCTCTTCCGGATTATCGCCTTCCAACCCCAAGGATTCTGGCTCACCCAGTGGAGTCGAGTCTCATTCGGATATTTCTTTCAACCATCACTTCCTACCCCCATCCGAATTCAGCGATCCCTTTTCGCCCACGTCTCTGCAGGATAAGCGCAAAGCCATCATACCGCAGGGCGACTATCGCAAGGTATCGCCAAAGACCATGTTACCTCCACATCGTATCAGTGGGCCGCCTTTTGGCGATCTAACTGCCGACTCATCATCAACTGGGCCTGGAAGTCCAACATGGGTGCCGCCAGAGAGTTGGGCTGTCGAGAAGGGCGCAGAGGATCCGTACAACAACCCAGAGTTATCGGAACCGCATGAGTCTGGCTCTGATGGTGAGGGTAAACGTAGAACTGTCGAAGATCGGAGTACACGGAATGGGCGACGGGTGCGGCATCCTCACTCAGCGTCGTTTACCTCCGTGGTCTCTGCTACCTCGCGATCGTCTCGAACAACGATACGGCAGAACCCAGCTGGCTACACGTTCAAGATGAAAATTTTCAGGCAAAATAGCACCTACCATGTCATTGCTATCGATCCCGATTCCACGGTCGCCAACCTGATGGCTAGGCTGAACAAGAAGATGCTGTTGGAAGAGGATAATGCGCAGTATAACCTGTACCTCAAAGAGCAGGGTCGAGGTGAGTTTTGAGTTCTTTGGTTCTCGCATGTATCGGATGACAGCTGCCTTTTGCTGTACATCTTGTGATCATTCGTCATGCTCGTTCGCTAACGCGATACTTTTTTCTGACAGAACGAATTTTGAATCAGAATGAACGGCCTGCTGACATCATCAAGTTGAGGATGAAGCAGGCTGGATACGACACTGATGACGGGGCGCATCTTCTTGGGATTGAGAGCTTGAGTATTTTGCTCAAATTTGTCTACAAGAGCCAGCTTCTAGCCGGCGTACGTTGTCTTTTTTTTTGGGTTTTATAACTCCTCTTTCTTTTACTCATCTCGATTTCCTAGGAGGACATCTCTCTGGAATTTTACGACTCAGTCGATCTGTCTGGACGGGGTCTCCGGACAATACCCGTGGCGCTGCATCAAAACGCAGATTCCATAGTCTGGCTAAAACTCTCGCGAAATCCCATGATTGAGCTTCCACTTGACTTCATCCAATCATGCGTCACCCTCCGCGAACTCCACCTCACCCACATGTCCATGAAAAAGGTTCCACAAAGCATCCGACATTCAACCACTCTCCAACGACTACACCTTTCGTCGAACTGTATCAGAGATCTCGATGACGCTTCGCTCGATCGCATCACCGGCCTCACCTCCCTTTCTCTCCAGAACAACCGTCTCGAGAAATTGCCATGGCATTTCCCAAGGCTCCGCCAGCTCCTAGAGCTCGACATCTCAAATAATAAATTCAAGACTTTCCCTCTCGTCGTCACCCAGCTCGAGAGCCTCCGAGATCTCAATATTTCCTTCAACATGATTACGGAGTTCCCGGAGGAGATTGGAAAGATGAAGACGCTCGAAAGGTTTTTCATCGTCGGGAATCAGTTCTCGAGATTTCCCGATGAGGCAGCTGGCATGACGAGCCTCCGCCTACTAGATTGTAGGCGAAATGCGATCTCGGAATTGTCGGTGATATGCATGCTCCCAAAGATCCACACTTTGTTTACGGATTACAACGCCATGCACGGCCTCGATCTGTCCATTGGCCCTCACTTGGCGAACCTGGTTGCCCCCCACAACGATATTACCCAAATCTCGCTTGCGCCAGGGCCGATGGGCAAGCCCCCATATGCGTTGACGTTACTCGATGTTTCCTACGCAAAACTCTCTTCCCTTGACGATTTTGCTCTCAGGGAGCTTTCTTCATTACGCACCCTCAGGCTGGACCACAACTCGATACGTTCAATACCCGACAGCCTCGGGGATTTGAAATGGCTCGAAACTCTTTCATGTACCGACAACAAGCTCGACGCTTTACCTTCAACGATCGGGAAACTCCAGAAACTCGAAGTACTCGACGCACATAATAACAGTCTCACGGAGCTTCCGCAAGGCATATGGAACTGTGCCAGTTTGAGGAAGATCAATGTCACGTCGAATTTCCTGGGCAGCTGGCATGATCCCCCGGTGGTGGCCGTGCCAGAACCCCCTTCCCCTGCCTCCTCCACATCCTCCTCTTCTATAACCTTGGTTGATGGATCTCTCGCCCTTCCCGTATCGATCGCCCGAAAACCGTCGATAGCCTCCGTCAACTCCACCAGAAACCTTCCTCCACTCGTTCATGCGCTCGAGAACCTCTACCTCGGCGAGAACTGCCTTACGGACAACGTCATCCATCCGTTGATGATCTTCAAGGAACTGAAGGTTCTAAACCTTTCGTTTAATGAGATCCAAGATCTTCCGCCTAATTTCTTCCACAATATGCATCAACTGGAAGAGTTATACCTTAGTGGCAACAAGTTGACGAGCATACCAGCAGAAGATCTCCCTCGGTTGACCCGGTTACACACGCTCTTTTTGAATGGAAACAAGCTCCATACCCTGCCGCAGGAGCTGGGCAAGGTTGCGCATCTGACCGTCTTGGATGTGGGCAGCAATTACCTGAAATATAATATTAATAATTGGGAGTTCGATTGGAACTGGTACGTTTCTTGCTCGTCTCCCATTCGGGCGGGTTCTGACCCTTCCTGGTATGTTTTTGAAGGAATTTCAACACGAACCTGAAGTACCTTAATTTATCGGGCAACAAGCGACTGCAGATCAAGGCAGAATCCGCTCCACCTGTCCGCCATAGTCGACATCTGCAACACCATTCTGCGCCGATGCTCTCGGGATTTACGAGCCTCTCACAGTTGAAGGTGCTCGGCCTCATGGATGTTACCATCACAACCACGGCCAAGGACACCACTGTCGATATTCCCGATGAGAACGCCGACCGGCGGATCAGGACGTCCCTATCGACATTTTGCAACATGGGATATGGAATTGCCGACTCCATGGGCAAGAACGAGTCTTTGTACCTGCTCGATCTCGTCCACGAATTTCACGATCGGAAAGACGAAGCTATCTTTGCGATGTTTGGCCGCACACATCTTCCTACCGGCGTCAAGCCAGGCATCAGTCCCAATCGTTTATCTAAATTCCTCCACGACAACTTGGTGAGCGTGTTCAAGACGCAGCTGGCGGCGGTCAACGACAAGCAGGAGAGGGAGGGTGTCCCACATCACCTGCGCAAGGAGGGTATTACCAAGGCTTTGCATTGGACGTTCCTTAAACTCAACCAGGACCTCCGTGAAACGCTCAATTTCTCGACGAGGAAAGGTTCGCAAGTCAGCATGACCACGAACAATAATCAGATGGAGGTGCAACAGTGGCGTATGGGGGTTTCCGGCGTCGTGCTGTATTTCTTGGACAAGACGATTTACGCTGCGAACGCTGGTGATTGCCTGGCTGTCGTTTCTAGGCAGGGTGTGTGTCATGAAATCTCGAGAAAGCATGACCCGTATGACCGCTTCGAAACTGCCCGCATCCGCGCCGCTGAAGGATCGATATCGTCGTATGGCCTCGTAAACGATGAGGTTGAGGTCTCGCGATCGTTTGGGTATTTCCAACACTTCCCGCCTCTGAACGCGCGTCCCGATACATTCGTGTATGACCTCACCGATATGGACGAGTTTGTGATCATCGCCAACCGCGGATTGTGGGACTTTGTCCCATATCAGACAGCTGTCGATATTGCCCGTACTGTGGCGAGGACCGAGAGGCCCGATCCTATGCTAGCGGCTCAGAAGCTCCGCGACTTCGCCATCAGTTATGGAGCAGATGGGAGCGTCATGATCATGGTTATTTGGGTCGCCGACCTTTTCAACTCTCCTTCAAGAACGCGTCAACCAACACTGGATTCCATCGTTGACCCCCAGATGTACCGTTCCAGGAAAAAAGACGAAGTACGCGATCGACTCATCAACCGACTCGATTTCGAAGTTCCTGCACCAACCGGCCATATCACGCTCGTATTCACAGATATTCGGAATTCGACACATTTGTGGGAAGCCAACCCCGGTATGCCGACAGCTATGAGGGTTCATAATAGCTTGCTCCGGCGACAGCTCCGGTTTTGTGGCGGCTACGAGGTCAAAACTGAAGGCGACTCGTTCATGTGCTCGTTCCCGACTACATTGGCCGCGGTTTGGTGGTGTCTGACCGTCCAAGTCCAGCTTTTGCACGAATCGTGGCCCCTCGAGATCCTGGAGTGCGAGGATGGAAAGCCCATATACGATGCCAACGAAAAGTTGATCGCTCGCGGTCTCTCTGTGCGGATGGGCATTCATAGCGGGACCCCACTCTGCGAAACTGATCTTATCACTCATCGCATGGATTATTTTGGTCCAATGGTCAATCGTTCAGCACGAATTCAAAGTAGTGCGCTCGGTGGGCAAATTATGTGCAGCATGGAGATTATCCGCGAGATCAACGCGAGGGTTTTAGAGATCGGCGAAGAAACCGAATATTCCAAGCAGCAAAGTACGCAGGCTGTGGAAGCCATTCGACGAATGGGGGTGGAGATAATGCCTGTTGGCGAGGTCAAGCTAAAAGGCATCGAGCTTCCCGAAATTTTGTCCATTCTCTACCCTTCAGGTCTTGAGGGTCGACACGAACTCAAGGAAGCGACACCAGACCCTACCGCCTCGGGTTCTCGAGTGCAATTCAGCATACCTCAGATTCAAGAACTCGGCCTTCTTTGCTTGCGAATTGAAGCGCTGTCGACGGGACGTGTCTTCAAGCTGATGTCTGAACGTAAAGCGAGCATTCAGTCGAACTCCAACTCGGAAAGCGAGGACAATCTGGCCGACTCGCGAACATTTTACGGCGATCCTGACCTTCTCCTCCCTCCTTTAAACGACAACTCCTCAGATGCCGACCTCATGCTCGTCCTTGACTCTTTGTCGCTGCGGATCGATAACGCCGTCAACGCTGTATACCAACGATACCGGGTTCCTCCACCCCAGCCCACCTCCAACACCGTGGATTCATTAATGTCTACCCTTATCCAAGACGGCGCTTTGAACAGCGAGACTCTGGAGTACATTGCATCTATACTACAACGCCAGTAATGATACTACATATACCTACATATCCTTGCTTTCTTTCCTTATTTTTCTCACTCTCTTCATTATTACTACTATTCGAAATTCGCTTTGTCGCTGCATGCTTTCTGGATCGCATACTAATATACTATTCATCATTCCTTTTCTGTACCTTCATAGACATTTCTTGTACAAATACGAAACTGCATTCCTTCTCTTCTCGTCTTGTGTATGTTTTATGATTGTTGTAGGATACATTAGGCATAAACGATTGGGAGTTATGACTTCCTACACGTGACCCTGCATTAGGAATTCGCAGATCTTTCGCAGATCAACACAGATGGCACTTGTTCACTCCGTTTACCATTATCTGGGCAACAAAGGAGTATCATTTTTCTACTCCTTGATCCCCTTGTGAATATAAAGCGTCCAAATTTTGCCTTGAACCAGCATCTCCGCCTGAGCTGATACCAACCTCCGCGACTGGTAAACCAAGAAATCTAATATGTTACGGCCTCTGCTCACGAAATTCGTGACAGGAGTTTTGGGTCAGATATTTGCCCTTCCTCAGAAAATGTCCTTGGATACCGATCGCCTGCCGTACCTTCCACCAGAACTAGAACGACTTATCTTTGAAGTGGCATTTACAAAACATGGATCGAAATGTTCAGCCAAATACTTACTCGTTGCGAGGCGAGTTAATATGTGGTGAGCCACAATCGATAGACCTACAGTTGTACCATTGCAAAACGATCTGATATCTCCTCAGGTTGAAACCACTCATCTTCAGGGTTTTCAACCAGATGACGAGTCCGGCATTCCCAGACTTCGACAAGTACCCAAACTCCCTCAAGACCGAGGAAGTTGGCAGGTTCGCTCAGCGGCTCATCGTTCGCAGCAATAGTCCGTCGCAAGGGGTGGAGGGGATCGTATCCCACTGCCCGAACCTCCAGGACTTCGCGATCTGGCTGCAGCCCATAAAGTTCCTGCTTCTCACTCTCAACAAGCTTTCCTTGAAACGACTCTCGGCGGACTTTTCAGATCTGGTCCACGATGATTATCTCAGTTCGGCGTTCTCAAGTATTACACATCTCGACGTGATCAAATTCCACGGACACACCTGGAAAGAGTGGGAGGTGCTCTCAACACTACCTCACCTGAGCCACCTCATCGTCGGGTTTCTCGTCGACTATGACGTCTTTCCTAACCTTCTGCGCTATGCCTCCCAACTTCGAATTCTGATTTTCATGCCTGAGCAGTACGATATGACAGTTTGGATGCGTGACCACGACAAGAACCAACACAACTTGTTGGAAAATGATGACCGTTTCGTGTTGCTAAATTGTCCCGCCTTTCCTGGTCTGGCTGAAGATTGGGTAAAAGGTGGGGAGTCCGGGTTGGATAACTGGACGTTTTGTGAGTTGGTTTTGATTGCAAGGAGACGTAAGTTCAACTTCACTCAGCTCCATTACTTTGATTCGATCACTTATATACAAATATTTCTTCATCATTGTAGGAAAATTCTTTTTGGATGACTCTCGACAGTTGCTTCAGAGGGTCTTTGACTGGGACAAGAATCTGACCGATGAAGGGAAGAAGTGGTACAGCGAGTTAAATTGGCGGGATCCATGGTCCAAATTTGTCCTATCATATGAGCGAAAGGTAGAACATGAAAGATAAGTCGTAGGACAAATTTAAAGACACATATAGGCATAAACTATGCCGAATTCGAATTGATTAAGTCGATGGGCCCAGCACCTCCTGGATGGGGTTTTCCATTTTGTGAAGGGTCCTCGGTGGCTACTCCACGAATGTACAACGTTGGGACGGTAGCAGGGGACAATTTCCTCATCAAGTCTGGCCATATGCGCTTGTTTAAACCACGCAGTACAGCAGACTGATGTTCTAGAATACCAATCGAATCATTCAGTTCTGATAATAACTTGTCCAACTTGAAGAATGAGGACGACCCCGCTCGTAGCGAGGAGACGTTAGCGCCGTTCATCGAGGCGAAGACTTGGGTGACGCCAGCGACACAAGTTTCGACGTGTTCACGATATTTCGGTATATCTTCTGGCGGTCCTAGCCACAACTGGAATTGCTCAAAGATTTCGAAAGTGAACGCCAGGAGGGGTTCGGGTGGGCGAGGATCTTTGACGTAGACGTCTTGGAGAAATTTCCATATTTCGGATGCGTTTTGTATTGTTATAACCTGATTGGCGATAAGTTTCTTCAGACTGTGAAATAGCTGGACATGAGTTTCTAGACGCGTTTGATTAGACAGCGAGAACAGGAGATATGGGTAACTTGTATTACCGAACGACACGCCAGTGAGGTCATTTTCCGACTGACGTAAAGCGAGATTTGGAATAGATTTGGAACTTGTATTGATCAACCGAATCGTACATTCCAAATACGATTCGTTCAAGCTCGGATGTATGTGCTTGTGAAGCCAGAGAAAGACGGTAAATATGTGTTCTCGAATCTGGATGTCCGGGACTGGGAGGCCCTCATAAAATGATGGTTGACGGGCGCCAGAAGGAAAGAGGAGACCGGAAAGATAAGCTACGTCCGGATCAAGTGAGCTGACCATTTGCGCTGCCTGAATGGTGCCTAATTCAAGCAGGCAGTAGAAGATGAGGTGCACAGTATCGATATCCTCCGAGAATGTTTGGTCAATCCATTTCAACCCGTTGATGACATCTTGGCCGTCTTCTGGCTCACAGGGTTCCCCTGTCACTTCGTCGAAAAAGGTGGCATCTCTCATATAGCGCCATCTGATATCGTAATCATTCCAGTCCTTGTCTAGCTGAACGGCAACAAGTCTGCCGAATTGTGACAATCCACTGACTTTGCTTTGCGAAAACGGTTCCCCGGCCTCTATTTCCTCTGTCGCGGGAGTATCATGACGAAAGACGAGGATGATTTTTGCGCTCCAAGTAATTATGACTCGATAGAGCTGTATAATTCGGAAGGATAGCCGATAAAAGGCCCACGATTGAGGTGATTTGTAAGGGCACTGACCCACTCGAAGGTTCAAATCTGTGGTGAAAAAATATTGGAGGGCGGGTAGGACGGTTGTTCCAGCGAGGAAGAGCATCACGATCCCCATAGCGACTGAAACCGTCGTGGCAACGATGTAATTCCTTGCCCAAAGTAACTCCAGTACTCCCGCAAAGAAGAGAACCAGAGCGAGCTGCAGCAAGATCGGCAAGAGAGACAGAATGAACGGGACTTTCCATTCTAATAACCCCTCGAATCGCATCTGTCGAACGGCAATAGCATTTTTATGAGAACGCGCAGCGTCTCTTTTAAATTCTCGTAACCATTGCATGCACAGGATGCCGATGAGAACCGTGGCCATGCTTAATGTTAAGCTGAGGAACCAAAAAATATTGATTCGTATAGCGGACCCGGACACGGAAAATGGTTGTGGTTGGACGGCGGCTGTGGCAGACGAATTTGGGAAGGTTTGTTGGAATTGTAGGGAGATACGAGCAAGGATTTGCATGGATTCATCGTTCGAAGCCTGATCTAGCCATTGGTAAGACTCGACCGTGAATGAAGTGACCGTTGCAGAGAACAAGCCAGCCTTGAGACGAGGAGAATTAGTTGTGGGTTCCAAGGTGGCTTCCCTGAGTGGCTAGTGCTCACAAAGATTAGGAGGTTGTCGACTTCGCCTTTCCAGGCGGAGAACATATCCTCATCGTACTGTTGAACAAGCTCATGGCACTTTTCCCAATGCTTGTTGGGTCTGGGGTGCGGAACGGGAAAACGTCGCCATGGGTCGGTGCAGTGCCATGGTTTGAACTCAGGCTATGTGACCGAGATGATAGAAGTTGGAAGATGAATAATCAAAATGTTACAAAAATAGGGAGCTAACCGTATACGTAGACATCTTTTCGATTGTCGATTTTCCCCAGTTTTCTGGAGCGGGGGGAAGGAGTTCAACGGCCGGGGGGTGAACCGTTCCCAGCTTTAATGGCCTGTGCAGATACTATCCCATGAACTGCTGGAGTTGGCAACTTGTGCCCCCCCGCTGTGGCACTGCCAGCGCTTTGACAGGTGTCCATTGCATCATGTTCCTTTTGGGGGATGCCTTTTGTTCGCAATTGATTCTATTTCTGCTTCCAGCGTGAGATTTAAATAAGTTTCATCATGATTGCACCGCCCCAAATCCTGAGCTCCAATTAGCCGCCCAAGAATGACTTCGGACATCCAGCTTGCCTTCGTCTATAGTTACTTACGTTCGCGTCAAAAAGAATTACTCCTCCAGCTCTGGGGGGGTTATGTGGTGAAAGGAATCTGTCAGATACATTTCCGTAGCTTCCGAGAAATGTAAATAAGAATGACAAACGTTTGAGAAGGGCGGGCCATAACAGGACGATCCGACAACCACGCCAAAGCGAAATAGAACATGGAAGATAGTAAAGTTGTCGCGTTGTTGCCAGGAGGACCGAGTTGCTACGCCTTTGACCTGGGCGATGTTGGACTCTTCATGCAAGTTGGACAGAACAGGTTTACTAAGCACGTGACGTGCGAGACTCTCGAGTTCTCCTTTATTCACGCACGCCGACCACCTCAAATATGTTTTTCCGCGTCATTGTCACAGTGCTCCAGATCATTTTCTATAGCGTTGCAGCTACGCTGTTTTTTTTTCCTTTTGCTCTCGACTCACAGTCTCTACCGCCGATAATCTTGAGGGCCGTCTCTATTCTTGTGTTTATCGCCCTCCCGACCTTTACTCGCGCTCTCCTGAAAGACGATATGGTTTTCGTGATGTTTCATTTTACGATGCTGAACTTGACAATTTTTTCAAGTTTTTTAATATATTGTGAGTTGCCTCTCCTAAGTATCTATACACATTTGCACCAACAATTTCATTAATGTAGTTCCGCAACCGTTGACTGGTCCAGTCATAGGCGTATCCCTCATCGTCGTTCCCGCCATCTTCCTCCTCGTCGAATCTGTCTTTCATGGGATCATCACCAACCCTTATTCCGACGATCTTGGCTACTATGGTCGTTTCCATAGAGGTGTATGGACTGTGCTAGGGGGGTTATTGATTTGTTGTGGAGGCGGTGGAGAGGATCTGGGATCGGCTCAACCTATACAGACAAGTCCACCCCCTTACTTTGTGAGTGCTTTTCCTTCCATTTCTTTCGCTGCCCACCAAGACCATATCACACAGTATGCTCTGGCCGCTGACACCACAGAGGTGCTTAGGGATGATGAGAAGATCGTATGATGGACATCTAGGATGGACATCTAGGACTATTGTTTATTCTTATATTTAATGATTACACCCATTTGTAAAATTATCCCATTTATATCTACCGAGCTATGACGAATGTGAAGAATGATTTTTCTATCCACATAATTGGGATTCGATTACATGGTTGAAGTGATTTGTCATTGTCAAAAGTTCGGATCTTTGATCAGGTATGAAGGTTGTTCCAGCGAGGAAAATCCTAAAACGATGAAGTCGACGTCGTTGCAGCGACGACATAATTCCTGGCTCGAGAGTTTACGCAAGGATAGTATCCACGAAAAAAGAGAGAACCAGAGCGAGCTGTAGCAAGGGAGGTAGCGTGATAGATTGATGGAGATTTTCCATTGTCACAACCTTACGAACCATATCTGTCAAATCACAATAAGCATCTTTATGAGAACGTGCAAGATCTCTCCTGAATTCTCGTTACCATTGCACACAACAGGGTGCCGTTAGGACGTGTGGCCGTGCTCAATGTCAAGGTTAGGAACAAAAAAAAAGCTGATTT
>Ga0307517_10006292_pt1 | contig 17637 bp, 10 predicted proteins | sample 23_EM_MG_FD_194515 | JGI IMG/M metagenome (GOLD analysis project Ga0307517, IMG submission 194515) | Populus trichocarpa ectomycorrhiza microbial communities from riparian zone in the Pacific Northwest, United States - 23_EM | ecosystem: Host-associated > Plants > Roots > Unclassified | place...
TGTACCTCTCCCTCTCGGTCGATCCCCCATGTTCCCTCTCCCTCTCGGTCGTTTCCCCTCTCGGTTTCTCTCAATCCCCCATTCCCCTGTTCCCTATCGGTTTCTGTCATTCCCCTTCCCCTGTTCCTCTCCCTCTCGGTTTCTCCCATTCCCCTGTTCCCTATCGGTTTTCCCATGTTCCCCTCTGTTTCTCTCGTCATTTATGAACAAAGAAGCAAATATTGAAGACATAGAAGCAGGACAAAGATTCAAGGGGCAACAAGGCTCCTCCTTCCCAGTTCTCCTCCCTCTCCCCCCCGGCTACTGTTCAAAAACAAAAAGAGCAAGGGTTGATTTTCAAAACTTCCACCGGGATATGGTGGCTGGATCCGGAGATGGGGTAACAGGGAGGGGCTGCTTTTTGCTGGGGAAGATTGATTAACACAGTTTGGGGATTTTTGGCGTGCCTTGAATTGGTTTGTTGGGTTAGAATAAAACTGCCGAATGTGAGTGATTTTTGCAGAAAACTGTCATGGCAAGATTGTGTTTTTTGTGGCTTTGCTTGATGAATTTTAAACTTAATTCCATTCCCCTTTAACTGTGTTGGAAATGTTGTGGAAAACATATGACAGGTAAACGATTTATGGAAATGGAATGCCATACTTTTTACAGATCTACAAAGAGGATTATAGAACATAAAGGAAATAGAGGAAAAAAACATACCTGAAATTGTGCAAGCGAAATGCTTCAATTGTCCAGAGAATGCTTCTGTAATTGTTCCTGCGCCCGTGATTTGTGAAAAATCGTTTTTGACGAGAGAGAGATCGTGATTTGTGAAAAGGAAAGTGTTTTCCTTTTTTTATCCGGAGGAAAACACTTTCCTTTGATAAAACGGTGGTTTTTTGTTGACTGGAATTAAGTTTCCATTGACTACTTTTCCCTAATGTTGCCAAACATGGGAAAGTAAGGAAAATGAATTCCAGGAATTCATTTTCCTTGAAACAAACAAGGCCTTAGTGTTAATTTAACACGTGCACTGATCTGGTAAGAAGGTGTCAGTATCGGATTGTGCTCAGCTCAGATACCTTGTAGAAGTGGTACAGTTGGGAAAGAAAGTGCAGAAATTGAACATTAGTTCCACATGATCATTTGTTTGAGTTAAGAATTCATACGATGGCATTCTTGTTACAAAAGGTTGATTGAATGTGAGTGTGCTTATAGGAGGCTTTCAACAAGCTGAAATGTTTCCAGGAAATTTTTAAGTCTTACATAATGTGATACTTGTTTCCTTGGAGATAAGGTATGGTGTTTGGTAATGGTGATATGCTAAGAAAACATGTCATTTCAGTTGGGTGCATCGAGTTTCTGTCATATTCTTAGCTAGCATGAGATGCATAGGCACGTTGCATGCGTAGCTTAAGCTTGGGGGGCTTAATCATGTGAGCCATTGAGTGCACTAAGCATATTGGAATAAAGTAATATGGATGGAAGATTGCTGCTCTGCTGCATAGTGTAAATCGATAAGAGGAGAATAGAATTTGCTGGAATGAGAATTATTATATAATATTATTCATTCCTAATATATCTCTAACAGGATTCCTAACACATAGCATGGTGCACCAAAAAAGTGCACACGGTGGAGTTCGGAGATGCCAAAATGCAGGTCACCGAACATCAATCAGGAATGGCTGCCAAATAAAAAGTGTTCAATCATGGAGAGGGTGGGTTACTTTCCTGACAGAAAACACATCAGTAACTGACGTGGAATCTCATTGGAGTGCAATCTGTGGTAGGAAGTCATTTCTCCCACATCAACTCTATGCCATTGACTGGGTGATATCTATTTCATACTTGGTAATTGTTATACTTATTTACAAGCATTTTATCATAGATAACACCAAACAATGGAGATGTCGCAGATGGTCTCTATGATATTTGATTAATTTTATGCAAGCGACTCGAGAATCTTCATCTTCAACCATGCCTGCCTTGAAGGTAGAGAATTTTGCAAACGTTAATTACTACCTCTTGATTATTGTTACGACCACAACTGTTGATCACTGTGAATGTAAAATAATGGAAGTGAATTTTCTAACGAAGTTGCATTAATTATTAGGAAGTAAACCTTCGTTTTGTTGAACTTCAACTGTGAACCTGCTTATGTGTTTTGATGTGCTTTTAAGGCAGGAATGACATCTACTTTGTGTTTTCAGTTCCCTACGAAGGACAAAAAATGGATACTGTCTCAGTATACACAAGAACACTATCATACTTGATGGTATAAAAAAAATGTCTTAGTACTGGTCTACATGCAGTAATCATTATATAAGTTCTAACTATTTGTGCTTGTTCTTGATTCTGTTGAAGACATCGGATGTCGAGTCCAGTTGCCAATGCCTTGGCTCCTTGCTTCTCCTTTTCTAAAATTTTCAAGTGCTCACCTATGTATATATGGCATTCCTTTTCTTTTTGTTTCTTTTTTCTCGTCGAACTCCTTGGCAACTGTTATCATATTTTACATTTTATTTCCTCTTGCTGTAGTTTCCTTGATTCCGAGCCTCCAAGTTATGCTTTTGAATTTAAAAATGCTGGGATTTATTGGAGGAAAATAAGATAATGACATCTTCAAACTGATAATGACATCTTCATTCTAATTTGAATCTGAAACAGGTTACTGATTAGAGCCTGTGAATGACATCTTCTCCTACACTTGGTAATTCTCTTGGTTAATATGCCTAACTTAGTTTTCATACTGAATACTAAGTCTCCTATTTCACATATCCTGAATATTTTCCCTTTTCTTATTTTTTTTTTTTTATCTTTCCTCATGCTACATGAAGAAAAAAGAATTTACTACATTTGAAGGTAAGGTAAGGCCATGCATGCATAGTCTATCTTAGGACAACTACCTAGTCTTATGGGACTGCGCTACAAATCTACGTTTGCTTTTTCTCAGGGCCAATCCAGTTGTCCTGGCCATTCCCATGCAGGTGGTTCTAGACCATCTACTGAGCCCCAGTTGGCACTTGCTGCAGTCCCTGGGTGATCAACATGGTCTTCCACTGAGTATGACGTTTCAGGTGAGCTTGTCATATCCACAGTTGGATCAGGGCCCTGAGCAGATGTTGTAGCTCCATCTCCAAGAAGCTGCGTCTCTCTTGTCACAGCTTCTAGTGGCCGCCTATCAAATGCACGAAAGCTTCCTGATACCACATAGACTCGACACAAGCTGAATTCATGCCTCAACTACATTCAGGAATCGGAGGACATCCAAATGGTGGTTAGTAATTAATGGAAAACGGTTGCATGTTGCATGACAGGTACATCTTTTTAATTCAAAAAACTAAAAGATCATATACATGCATGCACACCTTTGGAGTAGCATTACTAGAAGATTCATGAACTTCAATGGCTCTGTATTCATTCATCTTCCATTTGGTTTTTCTTCCTCTTGGAGCTTTTCCCGTATAGAACACCATGGTTTTCTTCAATCCAATCACACGATTGTCCGACGAGTAAACATAACCAGGAGAGCCTGTGGCCTTCCAGTACCCGGATGCTGTAGTCCGGTTAGGTCTCCCTCCCCTCGCTTCTCTCTCTTGCCTGGGTGTAAAGAAGAACCACTGCTCGGTGTCTCCCTGACATAGTTCTCCTGAAAGCTCTGCAACATAGTGCAAGAGACAAACTAATTAAAGTCACCACTCAACTTCTACCGCGAGCATTTTAGCATTCTTCTACCTAGTTTATCATTAGTAAAACAAAATAGAACAAATTTAAGTGCGGTTTTTTACTTGGAAGATCCCATGGTTCGATGTCGTAAATGCTGATGTCTGGAATAACACGTTGTAGACGTTCTTGCCTCCCCCCTCCCAGCTTATTATGCAGGTAGAAGGAGATCAGCTCTTCTTCTGTTGGGTAGAAGCGGTAACCTAGAGGGAGTTCCTCCATTCTTGTTCTTGTTCTTGTTCTTGTGTCTTGTTCCCTTGTCAGCCTGAGCTGTATAAGCATGCATCATGTACTTATATAATGACCTTGTTGAAGGGGAAAGAGGGAAGACGATGGATTTGCCGAGTGAAATGCGAGAGAAAAAATGCAGACTGTGGAAACTTCTACGCGGTTGCAAGGAGAAGATTATTTTTGTCCTTGTACAGCTGTATAAAATAACGTTTCGTGTCCAACAACATTTCTTTTGAACAAGTCAGCATGCACTTCTCTCTCCGTCCTTTGTTATGTGCACCCGGACCCAAATGGCCTATTAATGCCCGTGGCGTGGTTTCTCCGTGCTTTTTAATTTTATTAATTTTAAATTAATTTTTTTAGTGTTTTTATATTATTTTAATGTGTTGATTATAAAAATAAAAAATAATATTTTAATATATTTATAAGTAAAAAATATTTTAAAATTAATCTCTATCATGATGACGCTAGTCATGATGCATTCTTCTTGTACGGATGGTATCTTAAATTTACATGTATGCATGGCTTCGGCTGTGGCCTTGGGGAGGAGGGGCTGTACCTTGTACCATTGGCCCCTTTTCTTTTTCAATACACCTGCTACGGGCACTATTATTTATTTATTTAATTAATAAAAACTAATAGAGGAGAGGAATTACTACTCCTCTCTGCCAATAATTTTTTAAAGAATTTATTTTGATTTTTTTAAAATTATTCAAATTTTATGACTCTAGTAGTTTTGCGGATTAATTCGAATGACTCAAGTTTTTTTAATTTTTTTGTAATTGGTTTAATGAACAGTACTTTTTTTCTTTTTAATTTTTATTTTAGTATTTTTCTTTCAATTTTATCTTTAACATTGAATTTATTGTGGATTGAGTTTCGTAATTTATGTCGATCTGTTTTTTATGAGGTTTCTAAGTCTCATTACTCAAGTCGAGTGTTTTGCGAGTTGACTTGAGTCAAGGGTTTAACTGGTTAACTCGAGTTGACTTGGGTTTTTTTGTCATTTTTAATTAATTTTGTTTTTAATTTTATCCTTTAAGATTGGATTGATTAAAAATTAATTTTTATAATTATTTTATTTCAATATTTTTTTTTAAAATTATCATATTGAAATATTTTTAATTAAATTATAATTTTTTCTAGTTGTTTTTTTTCTAGTTGTTTAGTTATCTTTGAAGTTCCTAAGTCTATCATGAATGTTTTTTTTTAACAATTATATATATATATATATATATAAAATCTTGGAAAGAAATGAAGAGATGCTTACGTACAAGGAGACAAACAAATATTAAAGAACGGAAAGAGTCCATCTCGTTCCACCGAAAACTGACAAAGAACAGCTCCGTGCAGAAGGGAGTCGAGTGAAAGGGACGAGCTGAGAGAGACATGCCCACTAAAAGAAGAAGGAATTACTTTTCTTTTTCCTTTTTAAGTAGGGATAAGGATTTTGTAGCTATAATATTTATTTTTTAAAGAATTTTTTATTTCAAAATTTATTAAAAATAATATTTTTTTATTTTTAAAATTTATATTAGTATCAACCTATCAAAATAATTTAAAATAAAAACAATAAAAAATCTTCAAAAATATTTTTTAAAGACAAAAACAAATATGTTCCTTGACATGTCAAAAAAACTAAAACAAAAACTATTGTTTTTCAATCACAAGATAATTTTTTTTAATTTAATATTAACGACATCATTAGCTTAACTCTTATATCATGGAAATTACATTTTATTACATAAAATCTTGAAGAATATATTCTTCGTATCAATTTAATGCTTTTAAAATAACTCAATCAATTTTTACCAGTGTCTATTTTGATATTTTAAAATAAAGAACAACTATCAATTTCTTAAATTTTTCACCAATTATTACGAACTTAAAACATGTTTGAGAATATAGTTGCAATTATTTTTTACTTAGAAATATATTAAAATAATATTTTTTTATTTTTTAAAAATTATTTTTTATATTATTACATTAAAATGATGTAAAAACATAAAAAAATAATCTGAAATAAAAGAAAAAATAAAATAAAATTTTAACTTTTAAAAAAACACAAAAATAGAGCTTTAAAAACCAAATAGAACGCCGAAGGATTTGTGACCATGTACCTTTTCGAAGAACAAAACAAAAAAGGGAGGGCAGCCAGGGCACTCGGAACTCTGGGCTAGAGAGTAGAGACTCAAGTCATTGTCAAGACCAAGTCTTGACGAGACGTCGAGGAGACACAGCAAATTTATTTCGAAGAGGAAATCAATGATGCGTGAAAAATCAAATCTATTTTGCCTGTGAAGGCTAATCCATCTACGCGGACTTGCTTATGGCTAATGTTTTACCTCTTCTTCATACCCCGCGTTAACCACACAATTTCAGGCCCTTTTTTCTTCCACACGTACGTGCATGGCTGTAATACTCTTTGTTCTCGTAATGTCAATTTCTTGTTACTTCAAATTGTAGACTTTTTTTTTTATAGCGTGTTACGAAAGCGTTTATGGATAAGATGGATAAAGAAATACTCGAGAGGAATCTCAAGTATTTTGTATGTATAATATGACAAAAACAATTATAATTCTACATACCATTATTATTGATAAGAACTACCAAGTCAAGTTTCATTCAAATTAATCATTTTGACTCATCATTTTTACATATATTATAAGTAAAAAAGTAGTAGGAACAAAAATGAACAGTGCAATAACAATAAATACGAGAATATTTACTTTCATAATCTCATTGTTTTGTTTTTCTTTACTTCACAATAATTCGGGTACTTGAATATTTCCCAACTATTGAATCAAGCTAAAATTTAATTAGAAAATTCTGCATGTGAGGGCAACCAACCATGTTTTGAAATACTTTAAATTAAGCTTGGAAAATACTGTTTTTTGTTGTTTTAATTATTTTTTTAGTTGATTTTTGGATTTTAATTATTTTTCCAACTCAACTTTGAACTCTTTTGGTTAGGCCGGTTTTTACCTCTATATAAATAGTTGATGTGCTGTTTTTTTTAATCAAATTATTTAATTACATACTTCTCGAAAAATATCATAGTTTTCTCAACCTAATTCTCTATAGTTTAGGGTCATAACCTTAGGGTTTCCGAATTCCAGTTTTATATTCACGCTATACATTACATCAAATTTATAATTTATAAATTCTTAAATAAATTGTAAAACTATCAAACTTTGCCATTGAAAGGTTGCTTCGGATTACATAGATTAATTATTAGGGATATAAAAAATAATTAAACATTGAAGTATTAAAGATATTCAATAAATATATAAAAATTCACTACCAAAATTTTGCAATTTACATATGGAATATTATGTCGGTAGTTAGACACTGATTCCGTCAGCACAATTATTACCGACGGGATCACGAACGGTTATTATTCATTAGAAAACTTATAATCGATGATTTCTATTATGTCGGTCATTCAGTCGGTAATATAATCATCGATAGATTTATAGAGGGAAAAACACGTCAAACAAAAAAATTATCGGCATCATTCTGTTGAGATTTCCATCGGTGAATATAACATATCACCGACAAAAAGTTCATTTGTAATTTCATCAGTGATTTATGTCTAAACTACCGACGAATGAATTTTGTTAGTGATTAAATAATGTTAGTGACATTTCCAGTGATTCTTTTCTAGCTCTTTAGAATATATCGATGAACTTATTCTGTTGGTAAGCTCGTCAATAAGTTTTTAAATATTTTTTTGAAAAAATATGTAATAAACATAATAGAAAAAGTTAAAAGAAAATAAAATAAAATAAAAATCAAATATTTATTACAGATTTAAAAATTTATCAATTTAAATACAATTCATCTAGAATAAAGGAGCTGAAGGAGAAGGAGGAGGTGGGTCTTCGTCGGGACCGGGGGCAATAAAAAGGAGCACATGCATCACTCATGTATGATTTTAAATCCATGTACAATCACCAGAGTCTGGTTGTCTCAACACTAAGTTGTTCTGTTTTGGTAGCAAGATGGGTTGTATAAGCTTCAACTTGTTGGTTTAAAATGACTTGAAACTTCAGAGATTGAGTGCTCGAAATCAATTATGAGCATCAAACAGTTCAAAGACTTTGGGTCGTCCTCAACTCCTCAACCGTAGTGTTTGAGATACCGTAAACTCGATTTCTATCGGTTCCATCTTACGATCTTGCCTCTAACCACAAATCCGGATCACATTGGGATAGGTTGAAGGATTGTCCTCATATCTCTCCTGCAACCGGGTGTTATAAGTTTCATGAAAAAAAAGTCAGCAAATTCAAAAAAATAATAAACTTAAGAAAAGAAATCGTTGAAATCCAACATACCATGAACTTCTTAGCTCGACTATCCACGAGCTATTGCACCCCTTTCCGTCGATCATTATTTCACATGTGAGTTTCTATAAAACGCTCTACTGGTTTTGGTTCACGTCTAAGAACCATAATCTGCAAAAGAAAACTGTTGTTAGTTAAATATATTAATATTAAAACATCAATTTTTTTTTTGAAAAAATAGATGTAACAAAAACGAATCTTACCATCTGCTTCGTAATTGAAACCGGTGTGCATGGTAATGGAAACATGAATCTCCATGTTATAGTTTTTTGTACTGGACTGCGACCTTCACACAAAATACTTGGACGTCACGTGCTGAATATATTTTGTCCATATAGCCTCCGAGACGTGCAGAGGTCTGGAATCCCTCTAAACCGTTATGTCTCTCTAGCTTGAAAGATTTCTTTCTTTAGCATATTTTTTGACTTTCTTTTTCCATGCCTCACACCAAAAAATCACGCAACCTATACAATATAATTGAATTATCAGTTAATAAATAAAAAAATATAACATTGAGTATTTAATCTTACCTAGTTGTACTGTGATTCTCCCAAACCCTCCTAGTAACAGCTTTGTCAGCCCTATCCCATTAAAACTTTTCTTTGCACGTCAAATTTGTAAAAGAATTAGTTCATTAAAATTAATAAATTAACCAAGTTAACATAATAAAAAAAAAATTATTTAGGTATATATTAACCCTGAACTTTCTGAACCATGTATCAATCATAGGTTTCCATTCAGTATTTTTAGAAACTAGACTCAATTGAAACAGTGACACTTCCATCATCAATTTCATTGTCGATGTTCTCATGTGGGCAATCTCAATATTTGTAAACTTGAAATTGCATTCATTAGTTAAAATTATTTTTTCGAAATTTTTTAATTGTTCTTTATTTTTTTAATAATGCTAAATGGAAAACAAACTTATATTGAGTGGTCGGGCTTCCATTGAAAAATGTATTTCCAAGTAAATGGTTCTCGATATGAACAAACCCCCCTTGGCATGGCGGTATTGATGAGTCTGTGTCGAGAGAGACTATAATTTTTATCAAAACAAGAAATTAAGTTTCAAAACCCTAAACCCAATAACAATTGAAGCAAAAACATCAAAACCCAACATAAAACAACCAACAAAGCACCTTTTAATAATATAGATTTACATATCAAGACTCAAAACCGAAAAGCCATTGGTATCATTCCAAACAAGAACCAAAACCTAGAAACAATTTCTATGAAAACAATACAAATTTTGTTTCAACAAGTAAAAGGAAAAAGAAGGCGATTTACCTGGTTGAAGACTTTACTGGCTAAGATTGAGAGGGAAAAAGATCAATTAATTAACTCATTAATTAACCACCTTATAAATAAAAAAGAAAAAGCAAAAGTTAGAGATTTCACCTAGCATAAAGTGAGAAAGAAAGAGAATGAGAGTGAAGAATGAGAGAAGAACCTCATAAAAAGAGAAGAAATGAAGAAAACATAAGGAAGAAGACAAACTTTTATTATGAAGTTAGGGATTTTGATATCTTAATTGAGGTTTTTTTTACCAATAAAATTCCTGAAAAACAATTAAAAAATTGTTAGTTTTTGCTTTCCTTCGGTAACTCTGTATGTGATAAAAAAAATTAAAATTTCAATTAAACCCAAAATTTTACAGAACCCCCCCTCATATATCATCGATCATCGATGAAATTTCAATATATTAGTGATTCTATTTGTAATAGCTATTGGCATGAGAGGATAATTTTTTTTTCAACTATTTAGAATATACCAACGAACTTAAACCATCGGTGATACTGTCTATATGTTCTAGTGGAATTGAACTGTAATTTTTCCAACTCTCTGGAATATATATCTCTAAAGAAGTGCTTAATTTTTATTAGTACATCTCATATCCTCTTTGAAAATAAATCTTAGTAAGCAAGTGAAATAAGTGTTTGCATAAATATGTGGCAATCATGACTCTGTATTACATATAATATGCAATTCTCTAAATTTACCAATCTAGATATGTTCGAAGCATGTCTATAAGGAAAACACAGACTTTTAAGCTAGTGGTAGACAAGTAATTGTGCATTATTGTCTAAGACGAAATTAGTTTTGGACTTTACAATTCGTGACCCATCATAAATCAACTCTATAATTTTATGGTGACAAAACAAAGGTATATACATTCTATCTTTTATGTTGACCTTTGTCTTCCCTTTCACGTCTATAACCATGTTAAGGATGTTTTCAAACATGTTTTTTCAATATGAATGACATCAAGATTATGGCGGAAGATATTAGTTTTCCAATAAGAAAGTTCCTAGAAAATACTTTGTTTTACCCAATCATGAGTCACACCAAAATCAAAAAACTTTTGCTTATCGGATTGAAAATCAAACACAATATCATCGTACTATGATATTACATCATACAATTCTTCACCCGATGGTACCAATAGTGGAACATTCTCTTCAACTCTACTAATAAAGAAGTCATTTTGTTCTTTCTTTACTTGTGATCCGATGACAACAACCATTAGTGGCAATAAAAAAAAAGACATTTTACTATTATTTGTTAAGGTAAAGGTCTTGTTATTTTTCATATAGCATGAACATGCTAATTTTTCATGCGTGCTCTAACCAGAAACCATTTCACACGCAGGAAAATCATTGATAGTCCATATCAAAGTTGTCTTTATCTAAAAATTATGTTTCCTCGAGACATCATAAGTCAAAGTCCTAGATGACCATAACTGCTTCAACTTATCATTCAATGGTCGAAGATAAACATCTATATACTGACCCAGACTATTAGGATTGGGTATGACTGTTGATAAAAACATGAACTCCAACCTTATACACATCCTCGGTGGAAAGTTGTAAACCGCGAGTATCACTGGCCAACAAGAATAACGAGCAACAAATGACCTAAATAGATTGAGTCCGTCTATATATAACCTAAACTGTATATTTCTTGATTCCATTAAAAACTGAGGATGCACCTTATTAAAATGTTTTTAGGCTTTGCCATCGAAAGGATGCATTATGACTCCATCAACTCCATCATATGAATGATGTTATGTCATGTGCTCAATGATATTTGGAGACATGAATAAAATTTTCAGTTTATTCAAAAAAACATTATGAGAAGTATATAAGTTTTCTATGTGTAACAATAGTCCTTCCCCTACCAATTATAAGTTTATAACGAGCATACCCACATGTTCTATACTCGGTTAAATCTGTATTTTCAAGGTAGTACAACACACAGAAGTTTGGACACGTGTCAATTTTATAGTATACTAGGTTGGGGGTTTCATCATGGATTTAGTAGTATAGAAGTTCTCTTTTAGTTTATTCCCTTAAGGTAAAATGCTTCTCATCCATTCGATAATTCTGTCGTAACCAGCCTCAATAAGCCAATGATCTCATTTTATGGTGAACACTTATGCAATGACCGATAATTTACTATGATTTATGCACTCATTCCATAATGGTTAATTAGATTTTTTTAAAAGATCAAAAGACATGGGTACGCCTGCATTTGGTACTTCATCCACGATTGAACATTTACCTGCATAACCCTGATTCATTCTCATTACATTCATAACCATATTCTTATAAGGATTATTATTGTCATCTACAACTCCATGCACGTTGCTAGAATTAAAATTTGATCCAACTGTCCTTTTTACCATGGTCTCGTAAGGAACATATGGTTCACCATAATTTACCGATATGATTTTGATCGTTAGTATTTGCTAATTTTTTGGTAGGGATTACACAATGGTGATATGAAAAAAAAAATCAGATTTTAACTTAAATGTAATTAATAAATAATTTTGATTTAATAAAATGGGTGTAAAAATAGGATGGTTGTATATTTGAGAGGAACATTGCGCCTTTATCATCAATGCTCATATCTGGACATTCCATTGGACCTTTATTACACCAAAATTCAGGATGCTTCTTCAAGTAAGGTTGAATAGACATAGATATACGATACGTTTCTAAGAAGTTAGAAATAGGATTTGAACCTATTCCCATTTTTAATGAATTTTCTTCTAAACAATTAATTTTTTTATTTGGAGGCATGATATAAGTTGCTGATATCTAATAATTAGTTTAATTAAAAGAAATCAATATATATATTGAGTGATAAGTTTGAGAAAAAGAGAGAAAACCATAAAAGAAAAAAAATGTTCCCCATCCACCTAGATTCAGAATTAAGGCGATATGCGACATTATGATTTAGATGTTTTTGGAAGTGTTTTTTATTTGTTAAAGTATTAAATCGATGAGTTTTTTTTTTTAATTTATGATTTTGATATGATAGAAAAAACTATTTAATTCTCTTTTAGAAAAAAAATATTATATAAAAAATATAATTTTAATATATTTTCAAACTATTTTACCCTTGACAATTTCTCCACCCATAGGATGATTAAATAAAATAAATTTATACATACAAGTATCTACTAGCCTCTTTGTGGTCCTTAACATAGCTTATGCTCTTGAAATACCATCATGAACAAAACAAATCATACAGTGCTGAAAGTCAAGTCATCTGCAGTTGTTTTTAGTTGAGCTAGCCAAAAAAAAAGAAAAAAGAATTGTACTTAGCCTATTGTTTTTTTTATAGCTAATAAGAATAAAAATATCATTTCACTTGGCTTCATTAAGGTGATTATAATCTCTAATATTATGTTTTTATATATTTAGATATGATTATCTAAATAATATTAATAAAAGAATAATTAAATGTAGTGTTCTTCTCTAAAAATCTTGCTGAAATGATTAATTATAGAATAAATTTTATTTTTATCTTTATTAAATTTCACTTCGATCCTAATAGTTTAAAATTCACCAATATCATCCTTCCAACATTAAGAAAGTCCCAATATCATCTCTTTTTCTGTATTTTTTGAATTTTTGATATTAACACGTCAAAGCGATTTAAAAATATTAAAAAAACCAAAAAAATCGATAATTACAAGAGTTAAAACTTTGTAATTTATGCCCAAAGTAAAATTTTATCTCAATTCTATAAGTTACTTGTTGCTTATGAAAATTGATTTTAACACCATACAACTTATGATTTCTTTAATTAAATATTTATTTTTAAAAAATTAAACCAATAAATAGAAGTGATGCCCAAAATACCTACCACAAAAAAATATACTATGAGAAATCGCTTTTGACCCCTTTTCTGAAAAAAAAAAACAGCATCAAATGCTATGTCCTATGGGCCAGTTGTTTCACAAAGCTTGGAAAAGCCCGGCCCATAAAAATAACCGAAGAAAAGAAATCAGATTATTAGGAAAAACTAAAAAAGAGAAAAGCCCAACCCAAATTAGTCCCAATAAGAATAAAAGAAAACTCCAAGGACTTTCAAGCAAATAAAAATAATATTGACTCTACTAAAAACCCTGGCCACTCCCCTCATATAAAGTCTCCTCTTTGAGCCACTCCCTGTCGTCCTCCGCAACGCCGCAAGCAAGCTCGGCCATCAGCCTTTTTTAGCATCCTTCGGCTTCTGAACCTAAACTGCCTTCAGTCATGGTAAGTAAGATCTCTTTCATGTATTTAACTCTCTTCGTACCTTGTTTTTGTTGTTCTTGTTGATGTATATCTGCTTTGGAGGACTGAAGACAAGGAGATTTGCTTTTGTTATCTGTTTTTTTTTTAAAGAAAATAAACAAAGGGGAAGTGGGTTTTTGTTAAAGTATCGTACTTTTGAATTTGCTTCTGTTTTATGTTGGGAAATTTGGGATTTTGCGGAAATAAGTTGATGCTGTAGAAGGTTTCTTTTTGATGCTGTCAGTCACTTGTCCTATGCTTTGTTTGATCGTTCTTGACTTTGATAGTATATGCGTTAGCTGTTTGTTGTTTAGGGAAGTGGGGTTTGAGCTCTATATTTGTTTTTCAGATGTAGATTTTGCTTCTTTTTTGTGGGTTTTTGTTTTGATAGAATTTTGTTTATGATTTGATAGTCAAAGAGAAGGACAAGAGAGCCAAAGGAAGAAAATGTCACTCTTGGCCCAACTGTCCGGGAGGGAGAGCATGTTTTCGGGGTGGCTCACATTTTTGCTTCATTCAATGACACATTCATTGTGAGCATTCTTTCATATTTTCCCAAATGAACTATCATGTCTGTCTTTTGATTAACGGGATCTTTTGGGTTTATCTGGAAGTAATTTAACTTGGTTGAAATAATTGCAGCATGTGACTGATTTGTCTGGGAGGGAAACCCTAGTTCGCATTACTGGTATGTGTTTTATACTGTCATAATTTTTTTAACAATTGCTTTTTCTTGGAATGGGGTCATGCTTGTAAAGTTTTCAAGCTTGCTTCTGCTCTATTTGTCTTTTTCTCTCTTGGTTTGCTGGTTCTGATTGCTAAAATAGACTTGCGTGCTAAGTGTCCTGAGTGTTTACATTATGTTTCTATATGCTTATCCACCATGAGTACTTTGTTGTACTGTGTAGTGTCTTGTTGATTTATCGGTGGCCTTTTGATTTTCCAAAATACAATTTCATGGTGAATTCATCATTTTGTTATCATATGATTGATTGTTCAGTAGTGGAAGTAATCCCCCTCTTTATAAGTGGGTAGTTTGCTTTATTTTGGTTGTGCATTTTTCATAGAACTGTTGCATTGGCACATGTCATCAGGCCGTTGTTTCTGCTACTAGGGTAACTCTTTCTCCTTGTTCTGCACATGTACCAGGTGGAATGAAGGTTAAAGCTGACAGGGATGAATCCTCACCATATGCTGCTATGCTTGCTGCACAGGATGTTTCACAGAGATGCAAGGTCTTTGTTCTGTTTTATATTTGATACATTGATTTTTAAAAAATTCCTTTTTTTTTTAATTTATAAGCTGTTTTTTTTTATTCAGAAATGGTTTCATTTACACTAACCTGGTTTCAAAACTAACAGGAACTTGGCATTACTGCTCTTCATATCAAGCTTCGTGCTACAGGAGGGAACAAAACTAAGACACCTGGGCCTGGTGCCCAGTCTGCTCTGAGGGCATTGGCTCGTTCTGGAATGAAAATTGGTCGCATTGGCAAGTCATTAATATGAAATAAAGTTTTAGAACCATTGATTGCAATTTTAGGAGTTTAATATGCACTTGTGTTTGTTACATGGCTTGGATGAACTGGTGTTGGTGATGCTTGTGGATTGAAGCTTTCAATCTAGGCATTAGTTACTCTTTAGTTTCTTAATGTTTCAAGAGCCTAACATTTTATATTTGTTATATGCCATGAATACTGTCTATCATTTATGCTGTGTTTTCAGTTGATGAGTATGAATAGCTGAACAGGCCATGTAGTAATTAAACCAGAGAAGCATTTGTAAGCCTGAATCTTCTTTCATTGGCATTGAGTTTGACGATTGCTTGTATGTTTTTCAGAGGATGTGACACCAATTCCAACAGACAGCACCCGCAGAAAGGGTGGCAGAAGGGGAAGAAGGCTGTAAGCTGTCTCTCATCAGAGAAATTCCATTTCGGTGGTGCTGCTTTGGTTGCTTGGTGATGGCTCTTTTCAAGTCAGGACGTTTTTGTAGTTTTTCTTATCCTATGGAAAATTGTTGACTTCGAATTGATATTTAAACTTTGTAGAAACTTAACGATATGGAGTTTTGCTTGTGACTTTTATGCTCTGAATGAGGTGGTTACTTTTATTGAAGTAATATGTTTTTTTACTGATGCACTTGCAAATATAGTCATTTGTTCTTAAACGAGTTCGCAGCTTGTAGTCCCAAGTGATAGAAAACGGTATGGCTGAGTTTATATTTTGGTCATCCTTCCTCCACCATAACCTTGCACGAAGCATTCCATATGAATCGGACACGCACCTTGTTCGAGTCACCTTTGTTGGAATAATCTTCAGTTAGCCAAGCAGAAAATATTTCGTTTTAATCCTGGCATGATAATGGTACTTTGATCTTGTTGATATGGATTCTACAGCTATCAGAGTTTTCCTGTGAAAAGGCTCAAATTTCAAAGATGTATCATGGAAAATAATTATTACTATTATAAAACAAACGAACGAGCATGATTAAGCAAGAACAAATGAACTATACGCGCCATCCTGCTTGTCAGGGCATTTCTTTAATACAAATCATACAAGATACAGTGGGAGGGAAGCAAAAGATAGCAGAAGATCAATGGGCCGGAAATGAAAAACAAATAAAAAATAAAATTATTATGAAGTCTATCCTCAAGGCCTGGGTGCAAGTACAGCTTTTAGGTAGCGTTTGTTCGGTCACTTTTATAAGATAGAAAATAATAAAGATAAAAATATATTTGATTCTATTAATGCTGGGTTAGGGTTCTTGTTTGCTGAAGTGACTGGTTCTGTAAAGGATTTGCTGGGTAGGGAAGATGAACAATATTTTTTTCTTCAAATCTCATTGTAAAAAAGATTAAAAGATTTTTTTTAGATCAACTGTTGATAAAGATTCTACATAATTTCCAGGTTTTAGAAACCGACGGTTTTCACAAGTTCTAAGAGATTGATTAACTGTTAGAATAATTAAAAGCTTCTTCTCTGGTACTAAAGGTAATGTGGAACAAAAACTAAAGAAAACTAAAAACAAAGAAAAAAAGAAAGAAGCCAAGAATTAAAATCAGTGAAAAAAAACTAGAAAGAAGAGAATTCAAAGATGAATAATCTGTTATTTTATCAAGTCATCGAAAACTCACAAATTAAAAAAAAAAATATAAATAGCATAATCATATAACATCCAACTATTGGGTTTAGTCCATCAATTAAAACTATATAATATAAATAATTCAAATAAATAAAACAAAAAGAATGAAATAGATTCATATAAATTTAGTCTCATACAAGCCGGGACATCCTTCATTGTCTTTATTCGTGGATCTGATATTCCCACCATGCACTAGGCCACTTCTTGGATGGTTCAGGCAAGCCATCCTGATATTGTATCAGACTTTATTTTCCATGAAATCTCAACCCCTGATGCCGACCTTTTCACCTTCACTGGAATCCCTGCTTGCATGGTGGAGTTCCCTGCTCTAAACAGTTAAGAGTGTCTCCTTTGCTTAATTTTCTCCAGTTTCCTGCAGGTAGTGTTAACCCCCTCACAGACACCCGCGCTCCGCTGAGCTTCCTTTTCTTCTTCATGGGAGTCTCGAGGTTGGTTTTATTGATACCACCAACAAACTCTACACTCTAACGCTTCAAATTGGAGACACATTTGTGTTCCCGAAGGCACTAGGTCACTTTCTATACAATGTTGACTTCAAGAACCCTGCCATTGCTATCTCTCTTTGTTTGGCAGTGCCAATGCCGGAACCGACTCAGTTCCTACCACTGTCTTTTCCACTGGACT
>Ga0307517_10006293_pt1 | contig 17634 bp, 23 predicted proteins | sample 23_EM_MG_FD_194515 | JGI IMG/M metagenome (GOLD analysis project Ga0307517, IMG submission 194515) | Populus trichocarpa ectomycorrhiza microbial communities from riparian zone in the Pacific Northwest, United States - 23_EM | ecosystem: Host-associated > Plants > Roots > Unclassified | place...
TTTTTCCAGTGTCTACTACAGGCTATATATAGAGGTAGCAAACCTGACTCGGAGGAAATCCAACCAAGAAAAGAGTGAGCATCATAGGTGATGTCATAATGAAAAGAAGGAAGGAAGGGGTCTAGGTACATGCTTGGCGTAAGTTTGTCCGGATGTCTGACACTCAAGCTCCCCGCCACTCACCGCTACCCAGGATATCTACTGCAGCGGTTTCATTGCCCTCGGTTTCCTCGTCTGGCTGTGCTTCTTGAGCTTCCCGATCATCAGGTCCGTGAGCCTCTAGGTGGCATGTCCCCTGTCTCATCTCCCGTGGTGTCACCAGGGCACGACTTTATGAGTCTTTCTACCTCTTGCATATCCTTTCTGCAATCTGTGCGCAACCGCTCTTTGCCTAACAAGTCTCCCTCCTCTAACAGCACTGCAGTCTTCCTCGGGGCCATTTACTGGCACGTTTTTAATATCCTCAACTCGAAGTGAGACAGTCGCCGGTTGATTCTGTCGGTCGTGTTAACGCCCGCTTCCTTTAGCGCCTACATGGACGTAACCATCGTTCTCTTCTTTGTTGCTGTCATTGCCCGCGGTGTGATGATGGTCTATCGAAATCGGTCCAAGCACCAGGCTCGTCTCGTGCTCATACAGGATGACGCAGTAAAAATTACGATTCCTACGACCCTCAAATGGGCCCCCGGTCAACACATCTTCATCCGATTCCCATCGATCAGGAAATTTGAATCTCACCCTTTCACTATCGCTTCCATTCCCGCCTCAAAGATCACCTCGTCCGTATTCGGGGACGCTGAGGGAGGGGATGCGGAGAAGAACGAAATCGTGGTTTTGTTAAGGCCGCATACCGGACTTACCCTCGAGCTAGCTAAAGCGACGAAGGACATGACGGTGACGATCCCCGCCATTTTGGATGGACCTTACGGTCATGCGGAGGCCTCGTTCAGGGCATACTCCGAGGTTTTACTCCTCGTGGGAGGGAGTGGGGTCAGCTACGCAATCCCGGTGTTGACAGACCTCGTGCGGCGCATGAATGAACCCTCAGGGGAAAGTAGGTGCGCAAAAGTGGAGCTGGTGTGGGTCATGCGCAGAGAAGGTAATACCAGGTCTCAAATTTCGAAGGAAATCACCAACTTGGACTCCCCTAGCTGTGCTGTCATGGTTCGAAGCAGACCTGGACGCCATTATCAAGGCTGTAAAGCCTGGTTCCGTAACAGTCCGCGTGTTCATCACGGGCAAGTCTCGCACGGGTTCGAGTGGGGGCTTGAGCGATGACAACATCGAGAAGGCTGACTCTCCGGCTAAGTCCGACATCGTCGTTGGGACCGGACGTCCGGACGTCGGCGCCATCACTTTCGAGACCTTCAGAAACGCTACCGGAACTCTTGGAGTTGGAGGTTCGTCGCACATCCTGTATTAGCTCCACTCCCACCCATCGGCTGATCCGGGATCTCATGTAGTTTGTGGACCTCCTTCTTTCGCCGCCGACGTTTCCAACGCAGTCGCAAAGGCTGAACTAGAGATTGTGAAAGGAGGGACTACATGTTCGGAGGTCTACCTTCAATCTGAGGGATTCAGTTGGTGAAAAATATGGAATTGTGTGCTTAGCTGACCTTCATGTGCCCGGTTTTTCGGCTCTTATGTTTTGTACCCATATCTCTGCCCACCCCCATGCCTATCACCCACCGACTGTACTAGTTCAGCTCAATTGACCTATTAACCGCGATCTATCTTCCACGTTCTCCTGGTCATGCAGGAAACACAGATCAAGGTATCCGGTCTCAATACGCCCTACCGGTTGGCCCAGATAGGGTGCATTTTCGCATGCCACACGTTCGAATTTGCGGGCCTCACACGCCCGTGGTGAGAGGTGGAAGTGATGAAACAGCCTCAGAGTGCATGAGAAGACATGGTGCGATGGGATCAAACCTTACTCGCCTTATCGCAACAGAATGGAAGGTTGAATGAGTTGGAGGTGTGGGAAGGTTTCTGAAGGTTTGCGGATCATTCTTCCGAGCTGTGCGCACGTGAGGTACGATCGGTTTGTTCACGTTCCGGTTCAATAGGTTTAGCGGGACGAGTCAAGACCACCATATCGTAACCCTGGACGGTTCAAACATTCACCGGCGATGCTGACAATGTGGCGGTGGAAGGCCCAGACCTAAACTCAGCCTACGATAACGGGGTGGGCAAAACTTAGGATCAGAGGAGATTGATACCGATCTTTAGGACGATGCGGATACCTGTGAGGATTATCATGAGTACCAGTGCTCATTATCTAGCTGGATGCTCAAGAATGTTTCCTTTCGGCGATAGCTGAACCGGGCTGGGAATCCCACACCGAGCGGTCCAGGGAGGACATAAAAAGACATCCCCCACCGTCTATAAAGCAGGGGTGGAAACATGGGGACAATGACTGGTGAACGTTCATAATAATAGGCCGCACTCGCAATTCTTTGGACGGACAAATGCACACAAATAGGTTCTTCGGAAGCAAGTGCGGTTCCGAGAAGACGGTCTGGATGGTGAAACTTTGAAGGACAGCGGGCTCAATGGTACGACAGATCCGTATTCCTAAATGGAGCACATATCGGGAGTACAACGAGATGGCCTATACCCCACGGCGGAGCCCTTTCCTCGTGTGGCAAGTGTGAAGGGAAGCTGGGTAATATGTGCTCGGTCTCGTCGTGTGGGATTTGAAATCAAGCGACACAAGATCAAATCTCGGGACAACAGCTTGTGTTGACGATGGTTGGCACGGAGCTGAGAAAATCTAGGAAACCTTCTGCAGTTAAAAAGTCCAAACCCCTCACCAGCTTCCCTCCGGAAATAATAATAATCCGAAACCAACTGCGAAAACCGAGGTTGAGACTTCGTGCATCACTCGCAATGTCTCGAGCAATGTGAGTTGCGAAAGTAAGCCAGATACGTCACTGACGTCGAGGATAATGATAATCTCGGGGGACAACGGGGGTGCGGTGGTCGAGAAGATCGCGACGAGGATGTTCCTCGAGGCCCCTCCAAGTTTGAGGGAGACAGTCGAAACCTTCGTAAGCAGAGGTTGAAGGATCTCGGATCGTGGTGAATTGAAGTTAGGGAGCAACTGGCCCTACTTACCGTCAGCTCGGGTCCACAGGTAAGTCCATTGGGATAGAACCGCAACGTGCCCACGTTCGGCACAAGGAGGGATGTATGGTCTGCAACGGGGTAGTCGTCAACCTCCCCCGCAGCTCGAGAGGAGGGCTATATAATTCTCCGTCTGAGGTGCCGCTGATCTAAGTGCCTACGTGCAATCCGCGGGGGTCCCACCCTGTCATCTACGAAACGAGTCTCGCATCCGCCCCGCCGTGAAACCAAAACAATTGAAATTCGGTCTGGATTACCTTGGGTTTGACAACCAGGGCTTGTCTCCGTTCTGGAGGCACAAAGCTTTCCATCTCCAAAGCTAAACACTCCTGTATCCAGTGAAAAGACAACCCTGGCTCGCACTCGACACAAGAATTCTCCTTGTCAAATGTGCGAAATTCTTGTATCATTGCCCGAGAAGATCTACAATTGTATCCAGTTTCCACGATCGAAGGAGAGTGATATAGGGAGAAAGTCGCAGTGGACCGAGGGTATAATGTAAGATGGTGGCGAGCAGGAAAATAGGCTGATTGTGACGGTTTTCACCGGTAGTAGTAAATTCGACGGATGAATCAATAAGATAGACCAGGAGGCGAAAAAAAAAACAATCGCCTATGCTACAAAGCGGGACCTTGAGCTCACAGAGCAATGAAGAAACCGGCGATGATGGCAGAGAGAGCGCCGGCAACTGCGCGAGTGTTGACCGAAAGATCAGCGGCATCGTTGCCCAGGATGCCACCGGAAATGCCACCGGCAGCCTGGACAGAGTCGCTCAGGAAGGGGGCGCCACATTTCTCTTGAACGGCCTTGTAGAGCTCGATCTCGCCACTCAGAAGAGGGCTGTTCGCGGTGCCAGGAGCGTAGGAGACGGAAGACATGAACTGAGTGTATTCATTGAGGACGTTGCGGGTACAGGGCTGGCACAACTGCTCAGCTGGAAGAGAGGGTTGAATGCCAAGCAAAAGAAGGTTTTTGCTCTTGAACTGTTCCAGGTTGGGGATGATCACTTGCTGCTCGCCGCGGCGCGAATTCTTGGAAGTGAGAGGCAACCAAAGATCGTCGGCGGAAGAGGTTTCTTTCGAGCCGGAGGAGAGGAGGTTCTTGCCGGTTTTCAATGTGGATCCAACTTCAAGAACGCAGTAGTTTCCGCTGTTGGCTTTGGTGCAGACAGCCCTGGAAAACGGGTAGAGGACGTAAAGGACATCGTAAGTGCGGAGCACATCGGTGTTGGGGGAGGAGATAAGTTCGTTGCGGCAGGCGTCAGAGAATTCGGTGAGCTGGCTACGAATGACGTTCTCGGGGCAAGCTGACAAGCTTGAGGAGAGGTTGTTCAAGGCGGAGGTGATGGCTGAGGCACTGGCGTTGTTAGAGTTGCTTCCAACGCCGAAGTTGGCGGCGGCATTAGTGAAAGCCTTGGTGCAGCTCAGGATCTGGGGGTCGCTGTCGAGCTTGGCCATGTAAGTTGAGCATGGGACACTAATTCCTGAGGGAATGAGAGGGTTCTAGTGAAGACAAGCACAAAGCAAGGTCAGCGTTGCCATCTTCCCTCGGGTAAGCACTCTGCAGGCTCTTCCGTACCTGCTGGGCGTAGGCAGCGGCCACAAGGAGAAGAATGATACCAGATGATTTCATTTTCGTCGAATAAAATCAAAGAGCGGACGAGTTCTTTAGTGTCGACGACGACAGTGAGGATGAGCACGGCGGAGAAGGGAGAGAGCGGGACAGAGTGAAGAGGGAAGCCGTGACACCAACAACACTATGTCACATCTCCAGTCACGTCACACATCACGTGCATGCCAATTGCTGCCATCAGATGCGCCGCTTCTGCCCGAGGACCTGCCCGTCCTCCCACGGTTACAGTGTGCAATGCTGTCGGTCACGACCTCGACCCGTCTTCTCCTGCGTCGTCACCGGCCTCTCCCTCCGACAGGTCGCATCCATAACATATCCAGGGCCTCCTTCAGCCAAATCTCTATCCTAGACCAGAAATACCAAGTTGATGGTACCACGAACGTTACCCAAAACATCATCGCGAAGCTTCCACTGAGGTTGCACAACCAGCCTGCCCATCCCTTGGGCATCTTGTGCTCAAAGATCGAGTCGCATTTCCACGACTTTGCGCACCTATCTTCCGTTCACCCTGTGGTTACTCTTGCCCAAAACTTTGACTCGCTTGGGTTCCCTGCTGATCATCCCGGCAGGTCCGTCACGGACAGCTACTATGTCAACAGGGACTATGTGCTTCGAACCCACACTTCCGCTCACGAAGTTGAAACGTTTGCCTCCGGGCAATCCAAGTGGCTCTTGACGGCCGATGTCTACCGAAGAGATGAAATTGACGCATCGCACTATCCCGTTTTCCACCAGATGGAGGGTGCTCGTGTATTTAAGACCGATCAGGCTGCAATCGGGGAAGTCAAAGCAGACAACGAACGTCTGAGCCGATATCTTGACCGGTCGAACATCGTCATTGAGGACATTCCCCATATTTCCCCGACGAATCCAGCTCAGCCAACCCACGACCCTGCGCACTCTGAGCTTGTCGCTCTCAACCTCAAACTCTCTATCAATAGTCTTCTACTGCGGTTGTTTGGTGGGGGGGCGAGAGACGCGCCGCTCCAGGTTCGCTGGATCGAGGCCTACTTCCCCTTCACGTTACCGAGTTTTGAGGTTGAAGTCCTCCACCAAGGCAAATGGCTTGAAATCCTCGGGTGTGGGGTTGTCCAACAGTTGACTCTCGATAACGCCGGTAAGTACTTTCGTCACTTCCTGCTATCTGGTCAACCTCACCCAGTCTAGGGATCCCGGATAACATCGGTTGGGCATTCGGCCTTGGTCTCGAACGAATTGCCATGATCCTCTTCGGAATTCCTGACATCCGTCTCTTCTGGTCTACCGACCCTCGATTCCTCTCCCAATTCTCGGAGAACCAGATCACTACATTCAAACCCTACTCTAAGTATCCTACCTGCTTCAAGGATGTCAGTTTCTGGGTGCCGGAGGCGGGATTGCACGAAAACGACTTTTGCGACCTGGTGAGAGACGTCGCGGGCGATTTGGCGGAAGACGTCAAGATGGTGGGTGGTCTATGGTTTTGCAGATTTTACATGCTGACTTCTCCGGCCGCCATAGATCGACTCCTTCACTCACCCTAAGACAAAGCGCAAGAGCGTATGCTACCGGATAAACTACCGTTCGATGGATAGGTCGGTACCTCCTCACACTACTTTTGCCTTCTCCCGATCCCTGAAATAACACAGGTCCTTATCAAACGAGGAGGTTAACGATATTCAAACGAAGGTCATTGACCAGATAAAGGATAAGTTCGGTGCTGAGATCCGGTGATTCCCGCAATACGATCCCTCACCCATTCAAAACGTGCATTCTGCACCTCCCATCCACTCGTTAGATATTACCATAATCACTGCTCTTCATTGTTAATCTAACGTCGATCTTTTGTATCCCCCCTATCAGCGTTCGAATTTGGGACCTCTGGTTACAACGACCGCAATGACAGGCAGCCATCGGGCTGCGCTAGACCCCACGCGTAAATCGCCGCCTTAAACTACTCTCCGCAGCGTGCGAGAATGCATCCTGGAATACAGCCCAGGGGTACACCCTGAACTGAACGAGCTCGGTTCAACAGGTCCTTGACCTAAGAGGACGTTGATTCACCCTTGACAACCACTGACGGCATCCGGGGATCGGGTGTCCCCTCCGTGGGTGAGAGAGGGAGGGAGGTTAGGTTGTTGAAGATATCTATCAGAACACCCCACAAAGGAAACCGACTCCAGTTTTTGATGTGACCGATCCAAACCAATTGCCACGAACGCCGTGTCCCGAGGAGGGACCCGGTTCCGGTGATCCTGGAAACAGCCCAGCTCCTACCATAGGCATTGCCTGAAGGCGCGCCGAATCATCAATGTCACCACTAGGGTTGGTGAAAACCCTGCCGGTTTTCGGAATTCCCGTTATTCTGATGTCACAGGCACCTCGTGGCACTCTCATAGTACGACACCCTTAATGTGAGCCGGGTAGCAGCGAGCGTGCGGGTGTCGTCCATGGACAGACGATCAAACTAGCAGCGCGCAAGGTAAAGGTAAACGCTCCGATTATTATCTGACCTAGATAGACGAACAAACTGGTCGAATCGTAGAGTGAGATGGGAATACGAGCATAAATATACGAATGGAGGTGAACCTCAGCGCGCAAGGTAAATGCGAACACTGAGGACCAGCGGGAAAGCCGCGAGTCAGGATCTACGGCGGCAGCAGGCCGTGCCGAAAATGGAACACCACATGGTGACGATAAACGCGAACAAATAAAAGGTAAGATAGAACAAAACAAACGCGTCGTGAAGTGAAGTGCCCAAACTTGAAATACCGTAACGCTACAAACAGTCTGCCTCTCCGTTATACTCCCCAATTTCATCTCATGCTTGTTCTCCGGTGGCAGTTGGCTCGAAAGGACCGTTCTGGCATTTGAACCCTACGTCCGTCGAAACCTATACATTCGGTCGCCCGATATGCACCATCAGCAAACCGAACCTCACCCAACATCCGGAAGCAAAGTAAGAACGCACCACAGAAGGATCGCAGATGACCGTCACAGGTGCACCGCTCAGCGTCCTTGTGCGAATGTCCTTCGCGACAATTGCTTTGGCTATGGGGGTGGACGCATAGGTTTAGATCTTACGCCCCCTCTTTCCAAGGGTGTACCTCACCTGCACCCTGGTGCAAGTCAAGAATCGCAACCTCTTTTCCAGTCGCTCCCGATATATCGTACCTAAGCGGTGAGTTATTCAACTCGCCCGGTTGGATCAATTCACCTCGAATACTCACCAGCATGGGTCGCTCACGCAAGTTCCTTCGTGATAGTTCGGGTCACTGGGGGCTTGGTGTTAACAAAATACTACACCGATCGAGAGTTTGGACCCACTCGTCGATGGTACCTCGGAAATTCTCGAACGAGAACGTATCAATAAATGTGTTGTTCGTTGCCGTGGAGTTCGGTTTCGGGCCAGTCTAAAAGGTCGAACACACTCATAAATGACCATCGACACAGGAGAGGGATGGTACCGTACACTCTGGTCCCAGTAGCTGGATTGACCACGGGGTTAGGGCACTTGCATCAGAAATCGAACGATCACGTACTTTTGAGTAACGAAGATCTGGGTCAGGTAGATCAGTACGGCTGGCTCGGAGGGCGGTGGAGGGACTCACAGGGAATCGAACTTTTTTCATTTTGATGTCCTTCCAGGTGATACTAACCAATGGGGCTTTATCAGAGCTACCCCGGAGATAGGTGATCGTCGTACTTCCTGGCGAGACCGCTACCACCGGCCCAACTCTTAAATCGCGCTCCATAGAGGGAATTTTCCTGCAACATATAGGTAATTTCTGGATCCGAAAATCTGCTTCGCAATAAAAGCTTACCATGACAACATTTTCGATCCTTTGAGCATGATGTCAGCGACCCCAATCTCACCAATACGTGAATGACATACAGAACATCCTGGACATCCGCAACCTCGCCACCCTTGCCTAGCGAACCAATGGAGAGTCCGTGACCGCCATTACAATAAGTGTTGCGGAAGTGGATGTTGTTCGCTGGACTGCCGACCGTCAAGCAATCGTCTCCATTGAAGATTTTATTGTCTTCGAATAGCATACCCGTGCCCCGAGCGGAGAAACCTATCAGTTTTGCCGGATGAGTGGCACGTTGGGCGTTATAATGAGCCATAGTTTAAACCTACCGTCGCTGAGATAGGAAGCCACGCTTGGCTTGAGTGATTCAGGGTCCAGGAGAAAGAACGACTCACGTGTTGAATGGGAAGGCCTGCCCCGAAAACCGAAACCCCCTGAGTCCAACACGCTGAGATAGACTGGCGAACCTACTTACCTTGTTGTTCGAGATGGCTATTATCTTGTTGTGGTGAACATGTAGGTTCTTGGAGCCAGTGGTACTAAAACTCCCGGCTACGGGCTAACGGCGGAAATATTCAACGGCCGTACTGGTCGTACCATGCCAACACTCACTTGCCACAGCTTCATATACTTGATCTCTCCATCCATGATATTCTTGAAAGCCCACCCGTGAGGGCGATTTACCTGCAATGGAATTTCTTGCATCACGTCCCACCACTGGTAAGCTTAGTAAGCACTCGGCCGCCAGTGATTAACAGCTTCTCCTCGACCTGCTGTCCATGAGAGTCCACCCAACCCCAATCTGAGTCTTTGGACCCTTCCAATGTAACATTGGAACCTCCAGTGAACTTGAACCTGAAAAGTGTGAGTGTAAAGTTGCGTTTGGAAGGAACAGGTAGGCACTGACCACCACCCTGGGAAACTCTGTACGAAATAGGATGTTCAACGCGTGTAAAGTCCTGGAGAGGAGCAGTGTAACCCACCGAAGACCCGACAATCGCTGGTAGAAACGAACGCCCGATATCAACGTCAAAGACTCACGTCACACAGTTGGGGGTTCTCACCTTGAGTCGCCTGGACATCGGCGGCGTACGACAAGTTCCCCTGCACACTGACTACAACGTTCTCGAGATATGGAAAACTGATGGGGGTCAAGATATTGTACGTGACGCCCTTTTTGAACAGGATCGTCGCGTTGGTAGCGAGTTTCGGGTCTGTGGAAAATGCTGCGGCGAGGGCGGGGGTATCGTCGTTCCCTCCCGAATGAGGGACGACGTATGTGGTCCAGGCCAGAGCAAGAGACACGGAAGATAGCGCAGAGGCGAGATGTAGAAGACGCATGGTAAAGTACCGAGTATTAGATACAACCAGGGCGGACGACCTGGGGGTCCGTCGGCCGTTGACTGGACTTTAAAGCTTCAGTGTCGGCTGTCGGATCAACCCCGTTTCGGGTTCAAGTTCGTCAAGTTAGTGGCAGTGAGCTTCGGTGCTGCAGTCGTTGCGACCCGTTTCCGAGGTGTCAGTCTGGTCTGGTAGTCCTGGGTACCAAGGAACGGGGGTCCCCGTCATCCAATCCGATCTCCAATTCAGCGGATGACGCGGGTAGCAGGGAAACTATATGCAGCGCGGTGTTTGAAGATGGACTTCTGACGTCGCCACCGGGGCCAGCATCAACAAAATACCCTTCCCCCGCTGTGAATGCGGTTCAACTTTTATCAGTTAAAAAATGAGTAAGAGTCACCGAAAAGGAGTGAAACGGATCCGCCAATCTTGCTGATGTATTAAGCTATCAGGCGGAGGTTTGTTGTCCCGGACCGCACGAACAATCCGCCGTTACGACTTGGATAAATGGAACGTAGCGTGTAGCCATCTGGATTGGGAGTTGCGCAAAAGACAATCGCCAATTGTTCGTGAGTTGCCGACTGAGCGGCGTGGGTCGTGTGTGTCTCACGGTCGCGGTTGGAGCGTTACCTCTGTCCGGGGCTTTCCGGCCAAGGTGGATCGCCTGATCGCCATGTACCCATAGCGATTTCTTGGAGACGATGGGCGTCGCAAAACATACTTCTCCAAAACGTCCATTGTTTCACATTACAGTAAGTTGCACTCACGATTACAATATGATACATCGTATGTAGTTGACCCCACTCGCAAAGGGCGAACGCAATGATAGAGTGACTGAGCAGCATGGCATAAGTGGGTGTGGGTGTTGTGAGTTGGTGTCGATGAGGTCCTGCAGTTTGGTCTAGATTAATGATCAGCCTTGTCTCTTCCTATATCGTCCTCCAGAGGTGCTAAGGGAGACGGGGTATCAGCCAATTCCAACTTCGATCATCCACGTTGTTCCCTACCTTGCTTCCGCCTCAACCCTGGCCTTTTTCGCTTCCATCATCTCCTCTGCTTCCCGGTTAATTTCCCTTACCTCCTGGGTATCAGGGAATCCGATGCTCCAATACTTTGGAGGTGTAGATGGAGGTGCCCAATTGTGTCTGTGTCTGGATATCTCCTGCTTGTGCCTTTCTATCTCCCTCTCGTTCTCTTCATCGACGTTCATAGGTGACGCGAGCATGGCCGCCTTGGATTTTGGCGAGGAGGGAGGTGTACGCCAAAGCGGGGCTTGTAAACGGGAAGGTAATGGGCCGACGGTGCGATAGTACTGGGGTGCGAACAATCAACGGTAAATTGTGGGGTAGGGAGGGGAAACTCACCTCTTTACAACACTCGCAATCACTCCCATGCATCTTCCGCCGGTCCTCCTTATTCCGCACCACAGTATCGTATGCGTAATTCAACCCATTGTTGGCATCGGGATTGATCTCGAACGCAGCGTTGACTGATTCGGACTTGTCCCTAGAACGAAGGGTCAGCGGGAAGGGTAACATGTGCCAACGATTCTACACGCACTTTGCTAGTTTATACCGCCCACGGCCTTTGAACTGCATGTAAGTGTCTAGGGGTTGTTTGCCTTTGTTCTCTTTGTCATCTGGGAGGAGGTTGGTTACGAATGTGGCGCATATAAGAGGGTGATTACCGTTGTCGTGGTCCTGGCCCGTAAGATCGATGACTATAAGGGTGGTCAGACGTGATCATTCAAGTTCGTGAATCCAGCGAACCATCCTCGGGATTCTCTTTATTCACCAAGGTGATCTCTGCTTCTGTTACTGGGTCGGACTTCGAGCTAAAAAAAGAGAGAATGGGTTTCAGGATGAAAGGAGCCAGCATGACGAACTAACTCATCGGTGACGTCCATCTCATAGTCATCAGTATCAGATGGGTCAGATACCTTCAACCTTGACGGACCGGGAGTTGGGGGTTCCGAAGCCGTCGAGACAGGTGTTGATAAGAAATCCAAGCCGCGCACTGTCTGATTCCTAGGCTTCTTCGAGTTCCCTTTTCTCTCTGCCATTCCAGCCACGATTGCCTTTCGCTTTTTTGGTGAAATGTTCAACCCGCCCTTCGCCGGTGCCAACGAACTACCGGTACTTGACTTGTACAGCCAATCCTTGAAGTCTTTCCATTTCTTGTAATCCGCGCGGTGCCGGGCAGCGGCCTTGGCCTTGGCCTCGGAGAGACGGTCGTAACGAGACTGGAGTTCAGCGAGCTGCGTCTGTAGAGATGATATCGTCGTTTGCAGGTCAGCAGTAGAGGTGGAGTTTGAGTCAGAAGAGGACGAAGACGAATGGGCGATTAAGGCGGGGGGTAATAAAGTGGGCAGCGGAGAGGGTTTTTTTGTGTGTTCAACTTCGACTTTTCTTGGGATAGGTGGGCTGCGTACGGTTAGCGAGAAAATGGGGAACAAGCACGGTGACCAACCAGTTCTCTTTCTCTGGATCGTCGTACGCCACCATTGTCGCGACACCACCCTTCGTACCGGAGCCCCTGAGCTCGGTCTTGAGAGCAAATACCTCGTTCTGGGACCGTTTGAGGTCCCCTCTGAGTTTCAGGTTGACCTGCAGAGCCTCCTTGCTTGTTTCGATGTGTTTTCGTAGCTCATCTTCAAGTAGCCCAAGCCTTTCGTTCAGCCTCACAACGTTGGTCTGAAAGTCTGGAGAGCGGACGGAGTCTTCCGCCTCTTGAATGGTCTTGAAACCAAAGTTTTGAGCAAGGCGGGATGCTCTCTGATCAGCATCGAAGAGCTTTGAGCGGAGGTCGTCGTTTGACCATTTCAGTCTTCGGATCTGTGGCAAATAGCGGAGTTCTATCAGCTATACGTAGTCCTCCACGGCAAAAATGAAACGAGGTCCACCTGAGCCTCAAGAGCCTCGATGGCCTGGGTGGAAGAGGAGGACATAGTCTGCGCGTCACGTGGTCGCGTCCGCTCTTTGGTGACTGTTACATGCTGTGACCGTGACGACGCGACTTTGAGCTGACTCCGGCTGACTTGAGCAAGCGGTGATGAACTCGGCAACGGCGGCGAGGGAAGAAGTCCAGCGCGTGTCCATCGACACTACCAACGACTGGAAGAGAATCAAGTCGAATTTTTCTTCTGCAGCCTTTGCCGCTTTGGACGAGATCCTCGAAACCAGCAGCGATTCGGTCGACAAGAATGCTTTGCTGCCCCACATTGACCAGGTTTGGCCGTGCCTTGCACCCGGACTCGACAATTCTCGCTCACGCGGGGTTGGCCAGGATAGTTTATCCAGAGCACGTTCGAGATTGCACGCGCCAATGTCCGCGTGAACGGTCGTAACTTGGATGAAGTCCCGGAGGCAGAGGAGGGTGTGTTGCTCTTTGATTGTCGTCGGTTCGGGCTTGTTTTGATAATGGCCTCCAGACTCTGAGACATTTGACGAGGGGTTAGATCGCCGCATTTGGTCCCTCTCTGAGCAGTGTATGCAATGGGACGTCGACATATCGAAGAAACGCCGCGAGCGCCCACTAGAGGTGGAAAGGCTCATGAAGGACCTACTATCTCGTTTGGACGACGATGAGCCTATGGAAGAAGAAACCGAGGTTGACGTCGATGAAGACGGTAAGATGCCTCTTCAGCAAGCTTCTCGTTACTGACGTTTGGCATCAGCTTTGATTCCACCCCACTTGGATGACCTTGCAACAAAAACCAACGATACCTGCGAGGAACTTCACCACGTAAGTCCGATACAAATTACCTTTTGGCAGTGATTCATAGCTGTCCCTAGGTTGTCCCGATCCAGTCTCAGAGGCTGGAAACCCTTCTCAACACACAGAACGAGCTACGGAAGTCGAAAATACTATGATTGACTTCTCTCTTAGATGCAGTTGTATTTTCGTCGATTTTTGACTGTATTTGTGCGATAAGTATGCCTCGACCCCACCATGTCTACGGGAAACCTGCCCTAAAGTGACCACGATCAAGACTCTTCTTGATTCGCTTCATCCTCTTTATCCATCTTCATCTCCCTCTGTCCAAAATGCCAGTCGATCTCACCAAGCTTGAGGAGCACCTCTCCAAGAGGTCCTACGTCGAGGGGTGAGTCTTGATTCCTATCTTTTTTTACTTTTGTAGAGTAGTTTCATGACCTCCGCCTCGAGAGATGAATTTTTTATTGGTCCGTGTTTCCAAGCCTGGCGACTAGACACCGCCGCTCCAAACATGCAGACAATTTTTTTCCAACAATTCTGACCCATTCCTTTGATTATCACACTCACTGATCGTTGCGAGGATCGGGACTGACTCGAGCTTCGCATTTGTTTATCAGTTACACCCCATCTCAGGCCGACGTTGCTGTTTTCAAGGCTCTTTCCCAGGATTTGGGATACCCCAATGTCGCCCGCTGGTACAAGCACATCAAATCCTTCGAGGCCGAGTTCTCCACCCTCTCTGGTTCCAGCAGCGCCGGTGCCGTCTTCACCGGTGAGACTACTCCTGCACCTGCTCCTGCCAAGACGAAGGAGGAGGAGGCCGGTGACGATGATATCGATCTCTTCGGATCCGATGAGGAGGAGGACGCTGAAGCTGAGAAACTCAAGGCTGAACGTGTCGCTGCATACAATGCCAAGAAGGCTAACAAGCCCAAGACCATCGCTAAAGTACGTGGTGGCCACACCACTTTGACATTGTGTTGTGCTGACGTGATAGTGTGCAGTCCGTTGTGACGCTTGAGGTTAAGCCTTGGGACGATGAAACCGACTTGGAAGCCCTCGAAAAAGCTGTCCGTTCTATCGAACAGGAAGGTCTCGTTTGGGGTAGTTCCAAGTTTGTCGCTGTCGGTTACGGAATCAAGAAGCTCCAGATCACCCTCGTCATTGTGGACGAGCTCGTCTCCCTTGACGAACTGCAGGAGAAGATCGCCGAGTCCGAGGACTACGTCCAGAGCACTGATATCGCTGCCATGCAGAGTGAGTTTCATCCTTCTCCATACCGTCGTAAATGATATACTGATACGACGTGTCTTCGTCAGAGTTGTAAGCATACACTATTCGCGGAAATGCGTGTTGTATGCGAACCATGGCGTTTCTTGTTGTAACAACAAATTTGTGAATACACTGGCTTAGACTGTCACGGGGGGCTGAAATTACCTGGGCCACGCGGATCTGAAGGCATGGCATTGGCGCCGGTGGTTAACATGTCCTTGCCGCCCTCAACATGAAACCATTCATCCCTAGGGAGCGCCTTCAGTGTGGGCGTCCTCCTGTGGTACTTCAAGGTTGGGTTCAACGCCATGAAAGGAAAAATTAACGCTGAGTAACACTAAAGTCGCACGCGCTTTGTGAATGGGTTTCTCCTCTGCGTGAACACGATCATATCCGCGCGTGTCCCTACCCAGACCCCGGGTTCGCAGCGATCCGCTAGTCAAAAGCACCGCCGAGTCTGACTGTATATCCCCTACATCCATGGGGGCGTACGCAGGTCACAATATCGCTGCGGCGAATTGATCGGGCCTGACTACCCTGTGAGGCGGTCTGTGCCCTCCCCATTTGCCTGCCCATCTCGAATCCATCTGGTGTTCATTCTTCCCGTTGGCTGCCGGACCGCATAATTTCCAAACGATCTCAGGGCGTCTGCAAACAGATGATTCTAGTCTCGGTCTCCTGCTCTGTCCTGGGTGTTGGTCTACATTGGTTGCGAACCGAAAGAATGAAACTCAGGGACTGGTGAAATTCGGGCTGTAGTCCGCCCATCGGTGTGGGGGGACTCGAATGTGAGGAAATGAGCCGCCCGCAATGCGTATAAGAGACCGAGACTCACATACGTTCTCCATTGTCAATTCCCACCACCAGCCACTTCATCATGACGCGAACCTTTGGCGACCCCCCCCCCCCCGCAGGGCTTGTTATTCTCATTGTCTCGTTTTCTGACGTCCCAACGACAATTGCATTGACTGAGATGAGGATCGCAAATACCACATCGTAGTATCTCATCGGGCACTTGCTGGTGGGTGGATCAGGTCTCAAGTGCCCTCCGAATACTCATATACTCGACCTCTCCTACAGGTCTGCGGCTATCAAGTCGCCAGCTGGCGCGCTACCGAACTACACGTTGCCCCGGGTGCGCAATTATACGAGCACACCGTGCGCGGTGGGCAGGAGGATGGAATCGACGACCCGATGAGTGTCTTCAGCTGCGCCCCCCAGGTCATGGGGGATGGACTAGTTGTCGTCCCGCAAGACCTATCTGGCCGCATCCTCCTTCGGACTTTCAGATTGGTGATCAGAGGGTGGACCTTGATGAGAGTCTTCGGGACAGAATTTTATTCTCACTTTGAGTCCGAGGATCACGCAAGCAATATACTCAGGCTGGACGCCGACCTCTACCGCGTCAAACTTGAATTTTGTGGGGATCTGCTCGGTGGATCCGCGGATGGACACGAAATTCTACAGTTTTTCGTTCATTGGTGACGATACTCTGGTTGTCGCGACGACTGGCGCTGTCCTTATCTATAGCCTCTCCGGTTCCAGTTTGGTGTTGAATACATTCTCAACGTTCGTTTTCGCAAATCATTCCTCCCGGGTACCCCAGTTCAAACTCCAGTGCAATACTCGCTCGGTCCGATGCTAGCACCAACGTCTTGGTTGTGAACATCGTTTCGCCGAACCGGAACGCCCACGCCATCGCGGCTGGGAACCAGTTCGCCGGGGACGCCCTCGTGATCGATATGGAGATGATCGTGGAGTTGGTAGAGATTTACCCCCCTGGGACAGTACTCGACTCTGGCGATTGGCATCACTACATGCTCCAAGTGCCCTACCACACTCCGGTCGGGTACGACTCGAGAAATGTTTTAGTCTAGAGACCGACGGCGGTCTTTTCCATCTTGACAGAGGATGGTTCCACCGTTGATCGCGCCGGTTCGCAGATTGGGTTCGCCGTTGCGGTGGTGATGAAGGCGAGATCAACTGGGGGATCCGGGCGTACAAAGATTTGTGTTTCGCGACATCGGATTTTGCACCCTCCAAGACACCTCTTGATGGAATGACGGGCGTGATTGTCACCGAAGATCATCTCATCGTAGGTGTTTCCTGGTTCCGTCTCGACACCGGGCTCAGCTAACCACCGCCTTCGAGGCTATGGTGTTCGGGATATGTACGCTCGTGTAATGCAGGTGTACTTAATACGGCGTAGGTATACGGTGTTGTGCAGGAGGTCGATGGTTTTATTTTCTCACGGTCACTCACTCTCCCGCCACATGAAACGCGGCGCGTAGTGAGAGACGTGTCCATAGATCAAGACAGATTTATCAACGTGACGGATCAAGAGACTAATAACGTTACCTCCGGTCAATGGGTAACTGCGCGCATCACACCAACCAAGAGGGCAAGAAACCTGGATCATAAGCTAGTCAACTCGCCTCGTCTAACCAGGAAAAAAAAGTGGAGACGGCGAAGATCGAATTCGCGACCTCACGCAAGCCAGGAGTTCGGATGCGAAGCGCGCGCTCTACCAACTGAGCTACGTCCCCGACGAGAGCGGCCCCTACAGTGCGACCTCGACTATACTTGACTTTTCCAACGGTTGTACACTTTGTCCCACTAATTGCTGCTGAATTGGCACCGTTAATCCGCAACGGTGTGGCAGGAGAGGTCGATTTAGATTAGCCTTTGGAGTCACGGGTACGATCACGGTGGGGGTTTCCCCCTGTGCCATTGATGAAGGGGGTGGCGG
>Ga0307517_10006294_pt1 | contig 17634 bp, 9 predicted proteins | sample 23_EM_MG_FD_194515 | JGI IMG/M metagenome (GOLD analysis project Ga0307517, IMG submission 194515) | Populus trichocarpa ectomycorrhiza microbial communities from riparian zone in the Pacific Northwest, United States - 23_EM | ecosystem: Host-associated > Plants > Roots > Unclassified | place...
ACTTTTAGTTGAGGTTGGTTTGAAAAAATAGGTGTTTGGTTAAAACTATGGTTGAAATTGAGGTTGAAGAAAAAGTAGTTTTAATGTGTTTGGTTAAAAAAATGCTTTTCAAATTGAGGTTATAAAATAATTAATATATATATATATATATATATATATAATTTTTAATTTAAATATTGTAGATTTAACTACTGTTATTACATCATGAAATAAATAATATTGATATCAAATATTTTTTATTATTCCATTAAAATATGTGCAATGTCATCACATACAAAATAAATCTATCAAATAAGGACTATATTTTCCATGGTTTCTTAAGCGCGCAACAACAAAAACTGAAGTTTTTGTTACGTCATCAAGCGATCTCCTTCTAATTTTTTGAATAAAACACAATTAAAATAAAAATAAAAACTGATTTTTTTTAACTGGGTTGGACCCGGCAAGAACATAATTGGAATTGCGATCAAATTCCACAAATGTTACGTCATCATGCAATATCCTTCTAATTTATGTAGTGTTATTAAATAATATTAAATACTAGTTTTTCAAGTAAAACTCAATTTTTTTAAAAAAAATTTACAATTTCATTACGTACAAAAATCATTCGACAAGAACTACAGTTTTCTAAAAAATTTTGAGCGTGCAATAAAATTAGGTAAAATATTATCATTTATAAAAATTGAGATTACAGTACGAGTAAATTTAATTTACCTTAAACTAATTTTTTAAAAAGAAAATTCAAAAATATTGTTCACGTTTACGTAAATAATATGAGTGAAATCACTTAACTGCACTGGTTTTTCAAAAAAAAAAAACAATGAAATTTTTCATGTGAACAGTGTGAGTGAATTAATTCACTCGCACTGGTTTTTTGAAATTAAAAAAAAAAAACTGTTCACTTTAGTGAACAGCTACAGTGGAGCCATGCTCCACTGTTGCTGTTTTTCCCAGACGAGAAGCAGCAAAATGCTGCTTCTCCTAAACCAGCGGTGCCATGTGGGTCCTACCCACTAAAAATACTTTTATTTTGGTTACCAAACGCTTATTAACGTGGTTGTGGGTGAACCTCACCCGCAACCACGTTACCAAACGGCATCTTAATCCATAGCCATTAGGACTGAGCATTTTCAGTCTGGTCCGATTTTGGATCAAAATAAACAACCAAACCAATTTTATTTTATTTTTAGTTTTGGAACCGAACCAAACCAAAAACCGGTTCAAATCGATTAATTTCGGTTCGGTTCGGTTCGATTTTTTCCCCTTCCAAACCGGTTTAAACCGAAATTTTTATACTTGCTTTCATTTTCCAAAAAATCAATTCCAATTTTCATTTTGTTCTCCTTGTCCAGAAGTTAACCCCAGCAAAAAAATACACAAAACAAAAGGATTTGACTGCAAAAAAACAAAGAGAAAATCAAAAGTTATTGAAATGTAAAATCATCAAAAAGCATGGAGGAGAAGAATACAGATTTGAGAGATGAGAGACAAGAAAAGCATCGATAGCATTGATACAGAAACTGTTGAGAGTGCAGAGTTTTTAGATCATGGTTTCTCTGAAATCCCAAGAAAACCCTTTCATGGTAAGTAAAACGGGTGCGAGGATGTTTGGTGGTAGCTGTGTTGGTATTGATTCAAGTAAACTAGTAGTAGGCTCTTTTTATTGTATGATTGCCTCCAATTCATCAATGAAATCTAGGTCCAATCATTCAAATTCTCTCATGGAATCTAATAGTCAGGATTCATCACTAATTGATTTGAAGCTAGGGAGAGACCAGAGATCCAAAAAAAAAAGGAAAGCAAAGCGAAGAGGATAAAAGCCAGCACACACTCAGACAAGAGAGCCCAATGAGAGGGAACAGGTAAGAATGGCAAAGATGCACAGGATAATAGGTTTTTGAAAGAGAGATTTTTGCTATCTAAGGAGAAGAAGACAGATTTGAGAGTGAAAGACAGAGAGCAAGGAAAGGGGCGGCTGTGAATGTTGAAATTTAGGGTTTTGAAGAAAATATGTTATTTATACTTGTTTTAGAGGGAGGGGGCGGCCATATGAACTGTAATCTGCTAGGGTTAATGGGTAGAAAGCGTTTTTTTATTTCTAAATCGAACCGGTTCGGTTCGGTTCGGGTTGTCCGGTTTAAGCATTACAAAACCGGAAACCGAACCGAACCAGACATTTTTCTAAATATTCTAATTGGTTTAATTAGTTTTTGTTTTCGGTTCGGTTTTTTCGGTTATTTTTTTCTGATTTTCTCGATTTAATCGTTTTTTCAGTTTTTTTGCTCACTCTAATAGCCATACCTGCTACAAGATAGTTTCTCGCTTAGTTTCATTTGTCCCTGATATTTCCAAATTTTATTTTGATCCTTATACTTAAAATTTTCACAAATAAGACCCCAATTGGGATTTTATGTCCTTTTTAAGAGAGAAAAATGACAGACATTCTGGGCGTCCATGAGCACAACAAATGATGTAATTTGAGTTGCATTCTAAATAGTATTTTATTAAATTTTAAATTAATTTTTTATGGTTTTAATTATTTTGATATACTGATATCAAAAATAATTTTTAAAAAATAAAAATATATATTATTTTGATGTATTTCTAAATAAAAAAATATTTTAAAAATCAATTGCTATCATACTATTAAACACTCCTTTCATATCTCTCTCTCTCTCTCTCTCTCTCTCTCTCTTTTTCTTTACATTTTCCTTTTACCCCATTTGTCAATAATTTTGTTCATAAATGGGGATTTTGATTTAAGAAGTAATGTGTAGTTGCCATCAATCATGTTCACAAAAATCCAATCATTGAGTTGGGAAGTCAAACTTGCATGTGTCAAAGAATTATCTCAACTCAATAACTTAAGCTGTTAGGTAAGGTCTCAATATATGATTTATATTATTCTCTAATATATTTTTTCAAGTGAAAGTCCTTTGAGCTTGAAACCTGCACGGGCCCACACTACCTTGTGCTTAATTTTTATCAAATAAATAAGGATTGTGAGATTCAAACTCGTGACCACTTGGTCATCAAGGCTCTGATACCATATCAAATAATTATTCAACTCAATAATTTAAGATATTAGGTAAAATTTTAATATATAATTTATATTATTTTTTAATAGCATGTTTTTAATTAGAAGAAGCAACATGCTTCTTTTGAGAAATTAAATTGAACATCTCTTATCGAATGAGAGAAATGTCTCTCTCCATTAATTGTTCTGATTTCATGCTAGCTTGAAAGGGGTGTCGACGAGATGGAAAGGAAGAGAAAAACAATTAAGAAAAATAAGAAAAATCTGTAAAATATTTAACAAAGTACACAGGGTGTGCAGAAAATATTGTAACATTAGAGAGATTATGGTGAATTTATAATAGTGATTTGGCAATTTACTCTTCACCAAATCAAGCAAGAAGGTTAAACTTAGAGATAAAATAATGTTTTTCACGTGATTTATTTGTCATTTTTGTTTTGCTTCGAGATCCACAAGTCTTTTTCTGTTTTTTAGATTTCATATTTTATTACACAGTAATTTTACTATACTTCCATCAATTTCAGAATTAATTAAGTTTTTTAGGGGGTATTTTTGTATGTTTCTCTAGTTTTTTTTTTAATACTCGGATAGGTAAAGCGGTAAATTTGTTTCTTCAAAAAAATATTAAATATTCAGATCAAATTAAATTTATTAAATTACCCTCAATTTCATAATTTATTTATGCTATGCGATGGTGAGAAGTTTTTTTCTATCATGCCAGTCGATTTCCAGCAGCGTCCTCTTTCTTGAGAGGCGACACATGTTTGTCTGTGCTAGACAAATTGTAATTGGAGTTGTTATTTCAATTATCTCTATTACCTCGAAATTCATGCATGACATTGAAAATTTAAGGGCATTCCTATTGGTTTGGAATACTTTTTTAATTACTATTTTTTGCGTGATTTTTTTTTGTTTGTTTTTATTCTTTGATGTTTAATTTGTTAGGGATTGAACTTTACAGTTTTTTTATTTGTGATGCTTATGATCTAATGACATGAGTGACAAGTTTGAAAAGTTAGAAGTCTTTTTTTTGTTTTTTTTATTTTATCATTCAATATTATTTTTTTAAAAAATTAATTATGTGGTTATCTTCAATTTATTTTCTATTAGTTTATCACAGTCTCGTGATCTAAGCCACAAGTTTTGCAGGTCTTTTTTGAATAAAGATTTTTTTTTAAAAATTTTTTGTTTAGGTTTTTTTTTAAGCCTTTTTATTCCTACAATTTCTATTTTTTTTATCCTTTTGTATGATTTTTTTTTTTTAAGAAAAAATTCATTATTCAATATTTGATTTGTTGGAAAATAGGCTTCGAGTTTTTTCATTTTTTATTTTGCGATTTTATCATTCTATATTATTTTTTTTTAAGAAAAAGATTGATTTTGTTGTTGTCTTCAATTTTTTTTCTACAATTTTATCACAGTCTCACGACATAAGCTATAGGTTTTACAGGCTTTTTTTTTTTATAATGTTTGTTTTAAAAAAATATATGTTTTGTTTAGTTTTTTTTTAAGCATTCTCCCCTACAATTTCTGTTTTTTTCTCCTCCTTTTGTAAGTTCGTTTTTTTTTTAAAAAACTTATCATTCAATATTTGATTTGTTGAAAAACAAGTTTTAATTTTTTTTAATTTTTTTTTAATCAAATAACTCGGGTTACGAGTTTAATAGGTAAACATAGATTACCATCATTTTTTATTTTGTTATTTTTTTTTGTTTTCATCATTTGATATTGGCTTTTCTCTTTCTTTAAAATATGCTTACATTAACTAAAAATGTTTTTTTTTTTCCCTTCCAACCCATGACGAAACGTAGGTTATATAAGGCTTCTTTTAAATTATTATTTTACCCATTGGGTGAAAAAAAAAGTCTTGATGATGGTGGGGGTAATTTGATTTTTTTTTAGAGGTCCATTGATCATTACAAATTTTTTAAGGATATGATAATATATATATATATTTTTGCATAATGAAATAACAAATTTATCCTGGGAACAACAATATATAGAAAATCGACCAATGATTATTAATCTCTTCAAGAACTTTAAAATACTAAAATAAAAATGAGTTACATTCATGCACACACACATATATTATGAATTATAAAAAAAATTGCACTATACATAAATCCAATTTAAATCATCCTCCTTGTTAATTTTAAAAATGGCCTTTGAAACATCAATAAACAGTAAATAAAATAAAAGGAATAACTTTGATGCTGCACTATTCACAAATCCTTTTTAAACCGTCGTCCTCAAATTTTTTAAAAATGACTAGACATTATATAAAATAAAAAAATTAAGTATTTTATTTTATTTTGATGTGAAAGCATAACATTAAACTTTGATGCTGCACTATTCACAAATCCAATTTAAACCATCTTCCTCATATTTTTAAAAAATGACTAGACATTAAATAAAAAAAATGACTAGACATTAAATAAAAAAATGAAGTATTTTATTTTTATTTTTATGTGAAAGCATGACATTAAATTTAACAGGATTTTTATATTTTTTTTCTTAATTTTTATGATTTAAAAATAAATTTTAAAAAATCATATATTTGTTTTGCAGGGTATTCGTTTCTGAACTAAAACATTCATCAGCATTTTTCATACACACACACACACACACTCGTGTGAACGCAAGACTTCTAAATTCAACGAAGAACAACAAGCGGTACAATTTACAGACCAGAAACCCCACTCTCTCTCTCTCGCTTCCTTCAAAACGAAGCAAAGCCTGAACACCAAACACCTCACAATCCAAACAAAACCTTGATTTCACAAAAAACTAAAACTCCTCCTCTGTGTTGCTTCCAATGTCACCGGCTGCGGCCGTCGATATCAGGTCACCCGTCACCTCCAAACATCCTTCCTCTTTCCAAAACCCTAATTCCAATCCAATCGAAAATAACCACCGCCATAGTGTAAAGGCTCCGGTTTTTGGTAGCGCAAGTGAAATCGATATGAATGAAAACGGGTCGCAAATCGGGCTGGGTCGGGCGCGGCCGAGGTTGGTGAAGGTGAGGAGGCGGTTACATGGGAGGAACAGAGGAGCGGCTCCAGGTGAGTTGTGCGGGTCCGGGTCGGGTTTTAACCCGTTTAAACCAGCAAGTGATGATTGTTGTAGCAGTGATAGTTATTTAAATGGGGATAGTAATGTGTCCAATGTGGGTTTTGTGTTTGGTGCAAATGGGGGTGTAAAAAGTGGGAGGTTAGATTTGGATTTGAATTCTCGAGTGGAATTGGATTTTAAAGAAAAAGAATTTGGTGGAAGTGTGGGGCAATTGAGAGAAAAGGAGCCAACTTTGGATTCAAAAATGGAGGCTGGGGAGTTTGGTAACGTGGGTTTTGTGTTTGGTGCTAATGGGAATAATGTCGGGGTGAAATTTGTTTCAGAGAAGAGACAATTGAATGAGTGTGGTGTGAATGCATGCGAAGCAGAGAATGAAAAGGTCAGGAATGATGGTGACAGCGAGTCTTATGATGACAGGAGTGAATTAGGATCGGGTTTGAATACCAATGAGGGATATTCTAGTGGAAATGGTGTGAAGTTGGGTTCTGATGATGTCGGTTTTGTGTCTGATGCTACTCATGATGGAACTTGTACAAACATGGGGGTTTCTGGTTCAGGTTTTGTGTTTGGTCCAAGTTGGTTTGATGGAAAGTTAAATTCGAACGAGGGACAGAGAGAATCAGGTGAAAGTTCTGGAGATTCAGCCATTGCTGATACTGGGACGATGAAGGTTAGGCATGAGGCCGAGCTTTATAAAGTGAAAGGCAATGGTAAGGGTATTTTTGTGTCACCTAGCAGCAGCAAGAAAAGTTCCTTTCTCAATGAAAGTGTGGTTACAAAGTGCCCTGTTGAGGTCAAGTCAAGTGGCGAAACTTTTTTAAATTGCAGTATTTCAATGGATCAAAATGGTAATCTGAATTCTAGTGTCAATGATAAGTGTACGTTTGCTTCATTTGCAAATAGTAGTAATGTAGCTAGTGCTTCTAGCATGAACCCAATATTTAATCTCCCAGAAGATATTAAGAAACTTAACATTAATGAGTTTAAGAACGTTCATGGAACTGACGATAAGAATTCATCTGCTAAAGATGATTCTTCATTTGTATTCAGAAGCAGTAAAATGGTTTCTGCCTCTTCTATTGGAAGTTCTGGTGGTGATAAATTTGAATCCAGTGACAAAAACAGAAGTTGTAATACGGCTAGCACTTCTATTGGAATTTCAAGTTCGGGATTATTTACATTTCAGGCAGGATGTGCACAAAGCTCTTTTGAGGCCCAATTATCTCAAGATCAAGTGAATGATGATACACAACTCAATGGAGCTGCTGCTCAAACTTCATTGTCATCGGGTGGTTTTGACTCCCAAGTAAATAATGTAGTTTCTGAAGCAACAACTGTGGCTGGAGTTGATAAGGAAAATAACGAAAGTAGTTCTACAAACACACTGGGTGGATTAGGGATGCCCTTCACAGACTTCAAAACTCCATGGGATCCTTCTTGTTTAAAAACAAGTCTATTTCCTGAATTAAATAAGAAACTGGAATTTACTGCAAATAGCAGATCAAAGAAGGGCAAAAGATCACAAATGAGGATACGGTTGAAGCAAGATTCCTTATGCAAGCAACAGCAAGAGCAAGAGCAAGATCATGTGCAAAATGAAAGGAGTGCCCAAGAAAATCTAAATACCCCCACCAGTTACTCACCCATGGATTTTTCCCCTTATGAGGAAACTACAGCTGAGAAATTTTCTGAAGAAACTTTTGTGACATCAAATGATTCCAACCATCAAGAAAATAATCGTGCGTCCTCTATCTTGCATTCAACCGAGATTGCTGGTCTCAGAGAGAGTGGAGGATTAGATACTGATAAAGATGATGGGAAACCTAGAGAGAAGATGAACCCGGAGAATTCTGATTCTGGTTCTGAAAGATGTTTCATGGGTGATTACATCTCTAAAGAGTTTGTTTTTGGAGCTGAAATGCCCTGCTCTGGTTTCAACTTTGTGCAGGTCAGTAGCAGGGATGCTGGCGCTGCTGAAGATACACATGGATTAAAGACAGAAAGCAGCCATCAAATGCAATTTTCCTTTGCTTCAGGATCGGGAGACCTAGATGGGAGGAAATTTTTCTTTTCTGCTTCATCCTCTGAACAAATTAGTTCATCAGCACCAAAGCGTCAGTTTAGAAAGAAATATAGGAGGAAAAATCCATGTGCACCATACGTTGTTGCCCCAAACCCAAATGTAAGCAAAGTCAATTATTTTTCTGTCCAAATTCCACCACAGGCCACCACTTTTTCATATATAGCTTTTGACATTGTGCAGGGACAAGAAGAAGATTTATCTACTCCTCAAAGAAAGGTGGGAAATAAATCTGAAATAAATGAATTAGCCAAGCAAGGCTCAATCTCATCCACTGACTCTGTTCAGGAAGCATGTGAGATGTGGCGAGCAAGGTAGTTTCTACATAAAATCTATCAATGGCTAAATAGTTCACATATTGTTTAATAATGAGTGCTAATGTATATTTCTTTTGAGACCGTGCATTTGATACTTATGTTGGATAGGATTTGGTTTTTACCAGGGGGAATCGTGCTTATCAAAATGGGGATATGTCTAAAGCCGAGGATTTTTACACAAGTGGGATAAATTCCATTCCTTCTAGTGAGATGTCAGGATGCTGCCTCAAGCCTCTTGTTATTTGCTATAGCAACCGTGCAGCAACACGAATGTCTCTTGGAAACATAAGGGAAGCTTTAAGAGATTGCATAAAGGCTTCTGGTCTAGATCCCAACTTTTTGAAAGTTCAAATGAGGGCTGCTAAGTAAGTCCTTTGCATGGGCTGTACTGATCTTATATTTTTTTTTTGTAAAGTGCATGATGCAACAACATTCATATCTGATGTGTCATTCATATGGTTTGTTTACGCAAATTTTCAAATTAAAGATTTTCTTTTAGTGAAGTATTTGAGCGAAACAAAATTTGGTGATTTTTTTTATATGTTATATCTTCTCTTGTGCTTTTTTTTCTCGAGGGTGTACTCCCAGGGTGGGGTTGTTTATGGTAAGAATTCGTTCAGAAGAAGAATGCTGTCCCAAACTTGTGAACAATATTTTCTGCACCGCACCTGCGAATGACTCTCTTTGAATTTTTATTTGTCACGTGTTGACTTCATCTGAAGGACAGGAGTTGTTTGGTTATACTTCATATGTAGATGGTACATGGTGTCCATATGTTGATACCTGTGTGCTATATACTAAATGATGTACCATGTATTTTAAAGGCGTGTGGACTGTGGATTTTTTTTTTGTTTCTAATCCTCATGCTCTGCCCGTGCACTAAGAGTGGTCCTCTTTGACCATGCACACTGATCAAGAATAGCTACTAAATGCTCTATCAGCCTGTCTTCTTTTTATTGACCTTATCGTGCTGTCCTTATTTGCTCCTTGCTGAATGATGTGGTATGTGCTTGAAAATGATGTATTGCGTGCTGTAAACATGTGGGGATTTTTCCTTTCCAGTTGTCATCTTCAGCTGGGAGAAGTTGAGGATGCACTTCACTATTTTAGTAAGTGCTTGGAATCTGGAGCTGGTGTGTGTTTAGATCGAAGAACCACGATAGAAGCTGCTGATGGCTTACAGAAAGCTCAGGTATGCATTTGTTAGCTTCAGTGCTACTGATGTGACCATCTTATCAAGTAGAAATACGATCGTTTTCATTAATTGTATATCGATCTTGCTTTTGAAATACTTGTTTTGAAGAAGTTCAGATAAAAGAAGAGAGGGGACAAAGGTTACCTTTTCCACCTTGGAAAATTCTGTGCCTTTTTTCCTTTTAAGCATAGTACTTTTTCAAGCAGCAACTCCTAATTAAGCAGAATAACCAAGTTCTAAAGTTTTAATAGGATAGAAGCTAGGTTTCCATTTCTGGCAGATTACATATAACGGCATTATATCCTACAGGCAGGCAGTATAAATCATATCTTAATAGCCATTGTCATCATTAAATTGACCTTTAAAATCTAGAAAGATCTGTTTTGAATGCAAAATATGTATTAGGATGCAAAAGGAGGCACTTCATTTTAATGGATTTTACATTTTGGATGAGCTATCAGAAATTGCTTATTAATGGGCTTTTCTGGTAGCTAATCATTTCTTGCTATCCATGTGTGCTTTTGCAAGAAATCAATCTCATGACTTATCAAGTGGTTTTCCTTGCTTCCAGAAAGTAGCAGAGTGTACAAATCGTTCTGCAAAACTTTTGGAAGAGAGAACATATGATGCAGCAGTTAATGCTCTAGATGCGATCGGCGAGGCCTTGTCAATTAGCCCCTACTCAGAAAGATTGCTGGAAATGAAAGCGGAATTTCTGTTTATGGTCTGTGCTCTTTCAGCATTTTCTTTTGCTTGTTCAAGTAACTGAATAATTCGGAATATTGAAGAATAGCAGTTGATAAATTGTAACACATGAGTATTTCATTTGTTTGCCTCAAGGTTTCTTCTAATCAGAGACAGTTTTTGTGCCATTTTGTAGTTACAGAAGTATAAAGAGGTGATTCAGCTGTGTGAGCAGACTCTTTGTGCTGCTGAAAAATATTTTGCTTCAGTAGGTGCGGATGGGCAGTTTGTGGATATTGGCTGTTCTGAAAGTGAAAATTGCTCATTTGCGAGGGTGTGGAGATGGCACTTGATTTCAAAGTCCAACTTTTATCTTGGAAAGCTTGAGGTGGCTCTTGATTTACTTGAGAAATTAGAGCAAATGAGATCCATCAGTTACAAGTAAGTATATCATTTCGTTAATGTAATCCAATTTTAAGGCATGCATTTTAATTTGGTTATTATTTTCTCAGAATAGCTTTGAGATCCCTGATAATAATATGAATCATGCAGGTATGCAAATGCGAATAAGATATTGGAATCATCTGTTACATTAGCTGTCACCGTACGCGATCTTTTACGTCATAAGGTATGCTGCTGACTGCTCCAAGTTTACTTTCCCTCTGGGTTCTTTGAAGTTATAGATGATGTGTGGTTTACATAAAATGAATGTCATGCTTAATGTTTTAGTTGGGTTAGAATTCTAGGAATAGGGCTGCATGGTACTTATTTCTTTTTGTTACTTGCTTTCGACAACATGGTGGTCAACTTGTCAGATGGTGAAACTTTTGATAAAAAATCAACAATCCATCTTCCATGCTAAGCTGTCTATTTGTAAGCGTATAATATTGTATGTAATGTTATGATTCATCATTACAATGCCCTTGCTGTTATTTGTGTCTTAATCTGTGCCCATTTTAAGTAGATGACCACAAATCAAATCAACCATTTTCTTTCATCATGCTCATCTTTGAACAATTTATGGATATTGAGAAATCGCATATTATGAACAGATATTTTTCCATGGCAGGCTTAATTTTTGGGTAGCTTTTGGTCTTGTGAATGCATGGGGTTGATTTGATTGGATTGCCTAGTTTGAAGGACTTTTAACAATGTGGATCTGGTTAGGTGATTTCACTTGTGGAGTTTTTTATTGCAAAATCTGCTGTGTGTTATTGTTGTTCTTCGATAATAATTGATATCAATAGAAAAATAGGGAAGGAATGCACATTCCAATTGCTAATAATTGTATATGAAGTCAGATCAAGTGATATATGTTTGATTTTTATTTTGGTTTTTGGTTCCCTCTGTCAGTCTTATGTAGAGAGACAGTATTCTGTGGTGTTACTCAAATGGTTTTTCTTGGAATTCCTTCTACCAATCTAAGTTACATTCTTGTCAATTACAGAGTGCAGGGAATGAAGCAGTTCGATCAGGACGGTATGCAGAAGCTGTAGAGCATTATACTGCTGCTTTATCAAACAACATTGAATCCCGCCCTTTTTCAGCAATTTGTTTTGGAAACCGTGCTGCTGCACACCAAGCATTGGGGCAGATTGCTGATGCCATTGCAGATTGCAGCCTAGCTGTAGCCCTTGATGGAAATTACTCGAAGGTTTATCTAAAAAATATGTGTTTGGTTACCAGCGAGTTAAAAATTTGACATGGACCTCTAAGAATTAAATGTTTCTTTGAAAGGGAAAAATAAATTTATTGTTAATAATGTAAATACATGCCTGAATTGCATCCCTTTGTGATCATATTTCCTCTAAATGCCTAAAATTTGACATGGACCTCTAAGAATTAAATGTTTCTTTGAAAGGGAAAAATAAATTTATTGTTAATATTGTAAATATATGCTATGAATTGCATCCCTTTGTGATCATATTTCCTCTAAATGCTTCCTGCCATTTTGCTCTGTGGTAGGGAAGAAATCAGCTTTAATTTACTTATAGGAATGTGAGATACAGATATCAAGTTTTGAGAACTGTTTTCCCAATGATTGTCATGGCTGCTTGATACTGTTATTGCTCAACTGCATGTATCTGTTGCAGGCAGTTTCCAGAAGAGCAGCCTTGCATGAGATGATTAGAGACTATGGACAGGCAGCTATTGACCTTCAAAGACTTGTATCCGTTCTTGAAAATCTATCTGATGAAAAAGTCAGACAGTCCAGCAAACCTGCTAGATCCACCAGTAGGACAAAAGAATTAAGGCAAGCTCGTCAGCATTTGTCATTAATGGAAGAGGAGGCTAAGAAAGGAATCCCATTGGATTTATATCGTATTTTGTAAGTCATTTTAGAACTTTCAAGATATGATGCTTTCCATGGACCAAAATCATGTTTGTAATGTTTGGATGCTATTGTTCTAATTAAATCATATGCTTGTGGTGATTCCGGACTCATGGTGGTCTTGCTGCCAGATTTGTTGTATTATAATCATTATTTTCCTTGTCATGGTTTTTGAAGCTGAACCTTTTCTGAGCATAACTTTTAATTCTATCTTGGCATTTGCATGCTTCTCCTTTAGAAGATGTTAATGTATCTATTGACAATTTGAAATTTGGTAAAGCTCTTTCATTAAGAATGTGAAGTACCATTTTCTTTTTCTTCATTTTTTTTAGAATTGTAAACCTCAAACCTGCTCAGTCACGCATCATCCTTGACTGAAAAAAAAATTCTGCTTTTTTCTACTAGTATTTTATCTGCTACTGTTTCCACATCCCTGGGCTTTGGAACGTGGAATGTTTTTGTCTGAAGCAGTTGAGGCTATTTTCTGGCCATACTTCGTAACTGTTGCATATTATACATTTATAAGTTGTTGACAACAAAGAATTTCTTTGCCAGGGGAGTCAAAGATTCTGACACGGCAGCTGATATAAAAAAGGCATACCGCAAAGCAGCTCTTAAACATCACCCAGACAAGGTTTTAAACTTTCCACACCTGCATATATGACCGCTGGACCTGTTTCAAATCTTACAGGTTCCTCTTGTATTTTCTTTTTTCTTTCTTTCCCCCCTTTTCCGTAGGCTGGTCAGTTCCTGGCAAGAAGTGAAAGTGGTCATGACAGGCAGCTCTGGAAGGAAATTGTTCAGGAGGTTCACGCAGATGCTGACAGGCTATTTAAGATGATTGGAGAAGCATATGCAGTACTCTCAGACTCCTCAAAGGTTTGTTATTCACTTGATTTGAACTTGACATGGCTAATGTGTGGCTATATTCTAGACTTGGAGCTGTGTTCTTTTTTTCAATTTCCTGTATTGTAATCATTTCCCATCTTTTTTTGTGTGTTCTGCTATTTAATTGCCTTTGCCAGTCTTTTACATCTCTAATCGACCATGTCTGTGTGGCTGCTATAGTCGGTCATCTTGATTACTAGGAATGAAGACATCCTTTTTTTTTTTAACTTTTGGTTAGCAGCAGTTAATTGAAAATGGAAATGAATGTTGTATAATTTGCATGTATGAACGTGCGCTGTATATTTGGTTGATGTAGAAAACTGAAAAAATTGTTGTCAATATCACAATCAACACAGTAGCAACCACCATTCATTGCCACCAATGCTAGTAACATTATTACCACATATAGCAGCCACCACCACCACCACCACTTCTACTACATATAGCCACCACCACCACCACTTCTACTACATATAGCCACCATCCACCACCATCACTGCTATCACCACCATGGTCCCACTATCATCATCATGACCATCAGCACTGCTCCCTCAATTGTAAACATCATCAATATTAGCACTGCCATTGTTACTGCAATCCATGATAACCATTATGACATGATCAATGCTACCATCAACTATAACATGGCCGTGACCGTTGCTGCAATACTATCACAGTAATAACCATCACCATTGATGCCACCACATCTGCCATCCACCATCGATTCCCAAATATTTCCACCATCTCTAAAAAATAATATATATATATAAAAAACCACTTCTAACACTGAATCATTGCCATCATCAACACTATAACAATTCTCAGAAGGAAAAAGAATGGGTTGCTTTATCATTCGACTCATTTGCTCCAGACATACATGTTTTTTAATATCAGCCTGTTGCCCAGTCATATAGTATCAAGATTTAGTTTGTTGTTTGAACATTTTGTTATCCATTCCAGTCCCTTGATTCTTATTTCAAGCATTCATTAACGGTAATCAAACAGGGTTGGAAACTTTCCAGTTCCATTATTTTCATTCCTTCTAAGTTTTAACAGTTTCTTTGTTTTTCCTTTCCACTATTTATGGCCCTGTGAACTAGAAGGGAGCATGTTAAATGCTGTTTCGTAGTCTGTTTATTCGTCTGCTCTATCAGTACCCTGTATTATGTTGTATACTACAACGACAGATGTTTAATCTTGCTGCCTGATCTCTGATATAAATTACTTTTGATATGCGTGCATTCTTGATCCCAAAACTTGGATAGACATGACTTGGAGATCACAGGATGGTGTTATCATATACCTGTTCTTTGCAGCCTGCTTTTTAGTGAAGGTTGTTAAACACTAGAATCTCAAGGACCAAAATCGTTTACTCTGTTTGTCCTTCTGACTAGTGAACTGCCTTTTGTGTCTAAGTTCAAATTCAACTCAATAACTATCAACCTAAAATAAGGGCTAGAGCACATTGTCGAATGAGGTTTGAGATTTATCTAGAAATTCTAGTTGGAGTCTCACTCAAAAACACTCTCTTATTCTGTTTACATTATTTTGACTAGTAACTATTGCCTCATTTTGCTGTGTTGTTTTTTAATTGACAGCGGTCAGAATATGATCTTGACGAGGAAATTAGAAAAGCATCAAAGGAAAACAATGGAAGCAGTCATAGAAGAACATACACGCGCAGCAACTCAAATGAGAGAAATGAATACCGTCGACATTGGCAGGATAATTGGAAGACTAATGGTTATTCACGTTGGTGATGGTAGGAAAAATATGCTATGTCTCAGGATCAAAAGCAAACTGCATTTTTCCGATCAGGGTCAGGTCAGCTTTTAAGGGATGAAGTCAGAGGATGGATCATCAGGACTGGCTAGCCATTGGTCTGGTTAACAGCCTGATAATGGATCCAAACTAACCATGGCATTGATCTAAAATAGATAGTTGTCAGTAAATTTGGCGGATTTCTATCTAAGAAATCTACATTTCTTATGGAAGCTAAAAGGGAAGGTTTTGTTGAAGGATACTGGACCTTGTAGGGCATTGTTTGCAAGCATACTTAAAACTCGGCTCTCCGTTTGTGCCTAAAAGCCAAAAGCGACTCTGGACAGAAAAACTTCGGGGTTTTATTTATTCAAACCCCCATAGAGAAAACAGAGAAGAATCACTTCTAGCTGTTTGTTGTTTACAAAAACCACAGGTGCATTATCAAATAAGACGCATGTTGTTTCATTGTTGTTAACTCCTGGCCTCGCGGTTGCCTGGTGGTTGTGGTATAAGGTTTTTCACCACAGAAAATCTTGTACATTATTTATTAAAAGAAAGAAAAATACAAATGGATGTAAAAACTTTGAGTGTTACTTATTTTATGCTTATGGAATAAGAAGAAAAGGAATGCAGATGTTATGCAGGCAACTGTTTATCTTAATGCATGCGGAAAGCTTTTCTGTTGTGTCATAGCTTGAGACAATCTTGTTGACATCCTGTGAATTGCTGGACAAAGCTTCTTGAACCCAAATACTTGGTGGCAAATCTGTTAGCATCTCGTCGACTTGGTTATAGGGTTTTTTTCAAAAGTAAAGCAAAATCAATTATCCAACTTTCAGGGTGATTGGGTTAAAAAAAATCACTAATAATTCCTTGCAAACTTGACTAATGTGTCAATGGAGATGGCAATTCGGCCTTCCCGACGGATAGACACCTCCGACGCCTGCCTGCCCTGTCCCTGACTAGCTAGTTAAATATATAAGATATTAGGAAGGAAAAAAAAAAAAGAGACCTAGAAGCAAACCGAGAGATAGCCCAGGCCGACCGGGTTAGACAAATATCTGACCCAACCACTGCATCCCCTAAAATCATCCTAGATTCCAATCCATGGGAGCGAGTTCTATTGAGTTTACAAGCAGTGAGGGTTAGGTTAGGGCAATATCGAGCCAAATTATTCCAAAAGCAAGAATGTATCCTTTTCTTTTCACCAGCATCATCACTCTGAACTTGTGGCTTAAATTTACACATAATAAATCAGCAAGCAGTACCAACAAAACCCGTTGAGATTACCATGCGTCAAGGGTTTCTCCGGGTCATTGTCAATACAGATCGTTCACGCCTGCATTTCCCCAACCAGTCCTAAGGGTTGTCAGCTTCAGTTTCAAAAATAAAACCGCGCAGGATTCTTAACCAGACACTAACTCATCCAGGTACTCTGGATTCTAAGACGATATAGAAGGTAAATTAGTTTTTTTGGCTTGCAGTATGTTGTGGCCGTATCAATTTTTTTAAAATGTAAAAAAAAATTTGCTAGTAGCCGGGACCTCAACATAACCCCGTTAACTTCACATTATCAAAGACAAAAAAATCAAAAAGAAATAAAATCTATGCGGCAGGATTCAAAGGTAACCTAAGAAAAAAAATCTATGCGGCTGGATTCATAGGTAACCTAAACGATTAATAAAACCATGGCTTAAATTAAAATAAATAAATAAATATTAATATGATTTTTTTAGAATATTGAGATCGAGATGATGACATATTAGATTGACTCGGGTTAACCCGAGAGAATCCGCAAAACCCGTGAACCAGGTTATGGACTTCATTGGATTCAATAACATTTTTTTTATTAATTACATGATAACAATTAAGATTAATTCAAAATCAACCAAATATTGAATGATAAAATTATAAATAAAAAAACTCAATTCAAAAGATGAAATTGAAAAAAAGAGGCTAGGCTAGGCGTGCGGGCCTGGGTGGCCCAGCCCGCCTGGGCCATAAAAAGCCCAAACTCTTGGGCTCGAGGTTGGCTTGTGCACCCCAGGCCATATTTTTCCGCTTTTTAAGTCGCTGCGCGTCGCCTACTATGACAAATAACATATTGTCTGCTGGGTTACAAACTTTGACCACCACTATGATAGCTGGAAAAACAGGTAGAATTCATGTTTCAACCCCTTTTCACTTAAAAATAAACCCGAGTCACTATTAAAACCTTCTCAAACCACCCAACAACCCCAAAATCAACAAAAAAACAAAATCAAC
>Ga0307517_10006295_pt1 | contig 17631 bp, 29 predicted proteins | sample 23_EM_MG_FD_194515 | JGI IMG/M metagenome (GOLD analysis project Ga0307517, IMG submission 194515) | Populus trichocarpa ectomycorrhiza microbial communities from riparian zone in the Pacific Northwest, United States - 23_EM | ecosystem: Host-associated > Plants > Roots > Unclassified | place...
CTTGTCATTGAACTGAAACTCGCCATTGAACCCGTGATGGCACCGTTTTTGCTCAAACAAAAGATTCCTGTCCTCGTCGGAATGAGCAATTTCTTGGTCGCCTTTTGTAATTTCTCCATCATGTACTTCTTCCCGATGTGGTTCCAAACCGTCATGCTATCATCTGCCTCCGTTGCCGGTAAGTAGAACGGTATGGTTCAACTCTATCGTAACTGTCGAATGTTACATTCAGGATTGCACCTCTTGCCAAGCAGCATCTTTATGACGTTAGGGTCCATGTTTGCCGGGTATATACCCCATTCTAACCGGCATTCGAATCTCGCTCAATCCGATTTCGTAGATGGTCGATGCACAGAACTGGGAAGTACAAATTCATCAATCTCACGTGCGGGATTCTCCCCTTCATCGCGATGATTTTGATCTCGTCAATGAACGAACACTCGAGTCCGGCGAGACTCTGGTTGAGTATTGTACGGAAAACGAACCTATATATTACTTGGCAGTATTCTGATACCATGCAGATTCCGTTTGGGTTTGGAAACGCTGTTGTGTTGCAAACCGTGCTCAGTGAGTCGCTCTGCACGTGCTTTTGGTCGTCATTATCCATTCCTTTTCAGTTGCTCTCCTGGCCCACATACCCCGTGAGCCGGGCAACGTTATCTTTCCACCCCTCTTGACGTTGACCGCTATGTCCCTCTCAGAGTCCGCGATGGCCGTAGGGACGGGCTTCGGACAGCTCTTCAGGGTTGTTGGTCAAGTATGCGCAATTACTCGAGCTGTTGGACTTTCCTCAAGTCACTTGACGTAGGTCGGTGGTGTGGCCATCTCGTCGGCGATTTTCCAGTCCGTTCTGGATAGGGAACTTCGAAAGAGAATTCAGGGTCCTGGCGCGAACGAGGTATACAAAATCTTCATCTCCAACCAACCGTCTCACTTCTTCTCTCCAGATCGTTAAAAGGATCCGGGAATCCGCAAAACTTGTCGTTTCATTGCCACCGGATTTGCAGAGGCCCGCTCGTGACGCGTATGGCATAGCCTTGAAGATGGTGTTTATCGTGGCTATGTGTTCGACCCTGATGGCTTATATCGTGCGATTGCCTGTGAGTTTCGCCTCCAATCATACCCTTTGGTCGATCGGTTCACATGTCGTACAGATCCCGGATAAATCTCTGGACGAGCCGGAGCCCGCAGGTCCACCCCCGCAAACCCCACAACACCCTTCTCAGGCAGACGTTGCAAATAACCATAGCACTGTCACCTCTCCACTGGAGACCCCCCTTGACAGCGATGATGAGGACCGCGACGAACGGACGCCGATACTCAGGACAAGAGACAGTAGGCCAGATCTCAAACGGCCAAGGAGACTTTCTGGTTATGAGTCTGTCGACGGTGTTATGGACCTGGAAAGCGATGTTATTGGTGGCTCTGCTCGAAGGAATTGAAGGATCGAAGAACATAGAATATAACGGAAATTTATGACATATGTATATATCCAAGCCGTTCGTATATCGTATACCTGGACAAGGGGAGAAATCTGGTTGGTGCAGTCGTGATAGAATATGTATTGAGGGACGCAGTTCATTCGTCAAGCACCAGCAGCCATCTCAATACCAGTGATACGTATGTCAGGCTAGCAGGTCAACGGGAATGAGCATGATGAAACGATCCCGGACATGGGACTCACCCTTCTCCGGGCGGCAGGGGTGACCCTATTGCACCCCCAACAACTAAGGTCCTTCAAATTATCGCATTCGTCCTGGATCTTCGCGAGTGTAAAATCGTCAGCCTCGCGGCACCACCCAAGATCAACTTTACTCAGCCCAGTGGCGAGCTCCGCGATTAGGTTCAACGATTCGTTCGATGTGGCTTTCCAACCGTTGATGTTGAGTGATTTTAGCTGAGGTCCTGAGTGTTGTAGGACCCCATTTAGGGCGAGAGACGATAAGGTGTGGTTTCGAGAAAGATCAACGGAAATCAACCCTGAGTTCTTCTCCCACTCCGAGAAGAATTGTCCGATCTTCTCATCTGTCAACTCTTCAAGCTCCGCCATCGTTAAACTCTCGAGGTTTGGAGCATGTTCTTTGAGGCATCGGAGGAAGAACTCGTCGGTTATGGACGTGATCCCAGAAAGGTCCAAGTGTTTCAGAGTGGGCCCAAGTTCCTTGATCAGGCTCATAACGGCCACCTCTCCAACGAGCTCTGCGTCACCAGAATAAGCGAGGTCAAGGTATGTCAAAGCCAGGTCCGAGAACTCCAGGGCCTCCAAGAAATCGTCGCACATCTTTCCGACCTCCCTCAACCTGAGTTCTGTGAGCGTAGGTGAATTCTTCACAAGCTCCTTTAAACAGTCGACATCGAATCGTGGGTTTTGAGTGATACGGAAGCCGTGAAGGTTGGGGTGTGCTTTGAAGAAACTTTGCCATGCGGGGGCTCTCACCAAGAAAGGGCCGAGCAGTTCGATGCTGGTGAGGTTCGGGAGAGAGGCATTCCATGAAGCGACGACGGCGTCATTTAACCGCCCACAGTAATCTAAGCGGAGCGTGGTCAGGTTTGGGTTTAGGTTGGCAAGAGCGCACAGAGCGTTCTTTTCGAGGTCTAGAATTGATTAGTTGGTGATCCTACACGCCCGAGATATCCTTACTTGTTGCATCGTAGAACGTGAGAGTTGTGTTACGAACGTCATAGAAAAGCGGGGCGTTTGTCTCATTCCTATCGCGAAAGCTGTAAACCCGAGGGGAGTGGGGCGCAAACTCGGAACTTACAGACTACGGTTCTTACAGACAGCCTTGGCGATACCATCCATATTCATAGCTCCGATGTCCCCAAGAGCCTCGACATCGTCGATGTACTTGGTAATGACCTGCCCAGAGATAAGAATATTATTTCAAGTAAAGGCGCAGAAACATTACATCGATGCAGAAGGTTACGAGACTGGGGATTTTCAGCTCCTCGAAGTGGATGACCTTGCGTTTATCTGCGGGTGCTTTGCGCTTCCTTGGAGCAGCAGGTTTCTTGAAGGGGTCTGCTCCAGAGGACTTTGCACACTTGTGGCATAAGAAGCCTGGAGGAGGTATCGCAGCCATGGTGTACTTGGTCTGGGAGTACTTCAATGCGAGGTTGGAGACACCGCTGAAAATGACGTACCACAGTGAACTGTTGTTTACACTTTACACAGTTTTCGAAACTTCCAATAGGTGGTCGGGTGGACTTGTACGAGTCTTTGACGAGAGCGGTGTACGCATCCTCAGAGTAGTCGTCGTCGTCCTCTTCATCTTTCGCCTTCTTTGTTTTGGCTTTGGCCTTTGCCTTCAACTTTGCTTCAGCAGCTTTGGTTAGCTTCCGCTTCTTCGGCTTCGGGGCTTCTTCCGGTTCGTCCAGCTCCTCCGAGTTGTACCCACCGGCGGGCTATTGTAGCGATCAGCAGATAAGAAACCGGCTACAGTAAGTTCAACTGACTTCATCACGTTGGGCGTTGCCACTCTCTGCCTGTGCCTCGGTGTTGGTTGTGCTTGGTGCTTGTCGGTTCGCCGTCCTGGCACGACGAGCGACTGTGGCTGGGGTGATCCCGGTTTCCTGAGCCAGTTCAGGCGGGGAATTCTCGGTAGCGGAAGAGTACTTACGCGGAGATAGTCAGTAAGGGCTGATGCGGGGCCCTGAACGTTGTTTGGGCGAACCATACCGCACCGCGTTGGTCGTTTGCTGAAGGTGAGTCGCTTCTGTCACTTTGTCACTAATGAGACACGATGTGACAGGGATCACGTGTTCGTGACGTCAGCATCAGCCCAGCTTCTCTGCCCAAGAAGTAGTCGATCCTGCACAACGGTCTTTGTGACGTTTCTCTAAAACGTCAACTTCCTCTCGTCTTCTGGTTTCACCTGCACGCTTCTCTTCCATCCATGTCAGCCTCCCGCTCCGACAGGTTTCCGTGGAACTCCATGAGTCCGTAATGACTAAGCTCCGAATTGCTATAAATCCCCCTCCTCGTCCAGGGTTGCTTTCTCCAGCACCCACCTGCTTGCTTAGTTCTCTCTTCGTCTCTCACCAGACCCCAGTCACTCTCTTCCCCCCCACACTCATTACTCACTCGTCATGCGTTTCTTCGCCATCACTGCTTTCGCCACCCTCGCGTTCGGCCTCTTCTCGTCCGCCGCCCCAACCCCTGTTAAGGACAGTGGACTGGATGTGCGCGCCAAACTCGATGTCCGCGGCGACGGCCTCCAACTACGCTCCGATGAAGAGCCCAAGGTTTTGGAGACCGTCCTTTGCGAAGTTGTAGACGCTGTTACTCCGATCGTGAAGAAAATCAGTGAGTTGTTTCGTTCGAACATCCCTCTGACACATTCGCTCATATCGCTTCCTCAGCCGACCTTAAGACCGTCGAGTGCACCGTCGAAGTTCTGGAACCTATCCTTAAAGAAGTCAAGGAGATCCTTGCAGCTGCGATCAAGGAAGTCGAGTACCTCCTCACCCTCCCTGCCGAGAAGGCCCTGAAGAGCGTCACCACCGGCCTTCTCATTGACGTCAAGGCCCTCGCTAAGCTCGTCGCTGCTGTCATCAGGGTATGTGCATTCCCTTGTCCTTAGTGGCACGAGCTGACCTGAGAGTTACCAGGTCGTCATCTGCCTCATCCAAGCCGTCCTCGCTATCGTCTCCGGTGTTGTGAAAGAGGGTGTCCTTCCCCTCTTGTGCGAGATCGGTGACCTCCTCGGCAACTTGCTCTGCCTCATTGTCAAGCTTGTTGGCACTTTGTTGAAGGGACTTGTTGCTGAGGTCGTCATCCTCATTGCCGATCTCGTCAAGGTTATCTGCGATCTTGACCTCAAGATCGTCGTCGAGATCCTTGGCCTCAAGATCAAGGTCTAAGCATCTTGGTTTTTACCTTAGCTATCATTCCATACTCGATCAGCTCATACCCTCCCTCGGCCGCTGCCATGTAGTTTTCTTACGGTGTAAACCCTCGTCTAGTTTATTACTGTAGTTTAACATGACTGTCGGCGTTCATCCATACCCATTTCAGGTGTCCGATACTGAGTGGACTTTGATCTTCCCAAGTTTTGTCAAACTGGAACGCGGGCTAACAACATCTACAGCTTGACCGTTCTCACTCCTAATCTTACACATACCGAAACTCCTAATGAGAGGTTTCTCCACCGGTCTTGATCTCGAGCCCCTGCGCGATCCAAGACTTCTCCAATTCCAACAAGGCTTCAACGCCATCCCGAACTGATTCCTTCCAAGACCTGGGGGTCAAATCGAGAACGAGTGCAGCTTTGGAGATATCCAACAAAGAGTTCTTTTGGGTGGTCGGGGAAGCAGTAGCCAATCGATCCTTCAATTCGGGGTGGATGCTTGCGATATAATCAATGGCTTCCTTGAGAGTGAACCATTCACCACCGAAAACGATCCGATGTTTGCCTGGGGTTTTTTGGCCCTTGACTAGACCAACCGCAACGTCCCTGACATCGACGAAACCCATAGCCGGGGTGTCGACCTTGTTCTTGGCGAAGAGAAGATCGTAGATAAATTTGTTGGTACTCAAGGCTGCCTCATCCCCAGGAGGAACACGGAAGCCTGGAGCAAGAGAACCGATAAAGAAAGGTGGGGTTACTGTAATTGTGAGTTAACTCGTAGGTCCATTGCATCGAGCCTGAAAACGGTGTGCTTACAGACAGTGATGTTCATGTCAGGGTGCTCAGCGGCGAACTCCCACACCGCACGTTCAGCGAATGTCTTTGTACCGGAATAAATGCTCAGTGGTTCAAGAGTTCCGGAGAGAATTTGTTCTCTCGTAATCGGATTCCAGTCTGTCCGGCGAGATAGAATCAGTCTCCGTTGGAACATGCCTGTTATGTAGGATCGTACCGTCAGAAGTATACAATGATTTGACATTGTTCCTGTCCCATACGGCCCCAACACTGCTGATGATCGAAAAGTTTTTGATTCCCAACTTTGTGGCCTGCCTTATGATGTTCAAAGTCCCGTTGACTGCGGCCTAATCGCACGAAAGCGAGTCAGTCAACTTTGGTCTGAGGGGATTGTGTCAGAGCAGATACGCACGTCCAACATATCTGCAGGTGGAAGTTTACCCGCCAACGGAGAGGCGAGGTGTAATACGCCCGAGATACCTGACAAAGGATCAGTGCTAATTCATCTGTGGGTATCGTTCGCACCCACCTCCTAGGGCCTTGGTGAAATCACCGGAAATGATGTCGTCGATACCGACGATCTCGACGCGGTCTCCTCCAGTTTGAGAAGCAAATGCTTCCTGGACAGCGGCGACTTTGGAGGAGCGGGCGGTTCTGAAGATTGATGCAAACCAAGCTCAACGCGGGAGGAGAAATGTGACGTGAGGAAGAGAACGTACCCCCGGACTCGATAACCCTCTTTGAGAAGTTGGTCTACAACATGGGATCCCAAGAATCCAGAAACACCGGTAACCTGTGCAGACGATGAGCAAAAACACGGCCGCAAAGGTTATCCGAGGATACACACGAGGACAAGTGGTTGGGACATTTGGAACGAGGTTGTCGACACTGAAGATAGGGACTTCCACGACCACGTACTCCATGTCTTATATGGTTTGGACTCGAAACTGGTGGCCTCGGGCTCCGGGGACCATAACGGACCGGGCCGCCCGATGCCTAGGGGGTTCCTATAGACTATGTAAATGCGTTCTGAAGAGTGAGACAAGAGTTCCTGATGCAAAACGGGTAGCCTATCAGGAAAAACATCTGATCACGATCTTGCTAGGTCGGCACGACTTCGCAAGATATTGGTATAGATTGATTCGTTAAGATGAGCCCCGGGTATCGAGACGATGAGAGCAACATCCTGGTGGGTTGTGGGTGAGCAAGGTCCCGTGATTCATCCATCCCAAATTTCAAAATGCATTAGTTAACTAAACCGAAAGTCGATTTATAAGGCTTTTTTTCCGGATCTTGGACCCCTTAAAGACCAGGGAGGAAAGGAATCGAACGGCGAACTTGTCCCAGATGCCCCCCGAGGACCCACCGAACACGATGACCCCCACCGAGAACAGCGGCACTCCTTTGCCCAAAGGATATCTAGCCGAATACCAGCAAGATCTTGAGGCGTAGGGATGGAGAGGGACGGGCTCCCTCGGGCCCTCCGTCACATCCCACCGCGGCATTGGCATCTGACTGTGGGTGCGAATGCTTCTGGCTGGTCCCCCCCCCGCCAACATCTGCCTCTCCCTTTCTTAACCGTTATCGTTTCTGCGCACTGGTACAGATCCTGGCCCATCTGGTTGAAGAGGCCGATTCGTCAAAAAGCCAGCTCTCCAGTTGCATCGGTTTAATCCCCTTCTCGAACGTCGTAATTTTCGTCCGCAACGAGGCGGGGGTCTGGTTGAAGAAGAGAATTCGTTGAGGCAGTTCTCATTGGCCCCCGTTCCACTCGGTTTGCATTTTCTCCATCGACTTCCTTGACACGCTATGTCATCGTAGGGATCCCCTCATCCATTGAGAAGTTCGAGGATGGAGGAATCCCTGCGATGTCTGGGGAGTGGCCCTATGACACGAACTTGCCTTCCAGACAATATAAATAAGGGACTCCTACGTGGCCATTCCCCATTCCGAGTGAGTCCAGATGCACATATCCGTTGGTCCCTCCGCTGCACCCAAAACCGTTACGACACGGCGTCCACATGTACTCAGTAGCGATCGATTGAACACGGTGACGCATAGATCCATCAAACGCGTCACCGGCCACGCGATTACTTCTGTAGCCGTGCAAGTGAGCGTTGATCAAAACTCCCCGAGCACCCCCGGTCCGTTGGACCTTCGGGGTTTTTGCAACGGCGGCGCTCTTCGCGGGAGATGGCATTGGTGATGTATGGGTTCAATTTGCCCTCGCATGGCGGAACCTGTGAGAATATCCATCATAACGCTTGCCGGTGCCCACACCCCTGCAGGAAGGTTCTCGGTATCCACGATTTAACCGGGTCATCAGGGACGATTCCAAAAACCCGGACCTGTCCTCGTGGCCATCGTATTGACGCAACGTCTCGCGTGCGCAGCATAACAGCGTGCTTGGAAGCGACTCGGTTGCCTCTGCCCCCGAGCCCTCTACGCCTGCCGCAGGGTCATAACAATTGCACTGTCTCACCCACTGTCTATACTGTCGTCTGATCTTCACCATTCCATTGTATTTCCGTATGTACTTCTGTGGGGTATAATGATTCCGCATTTTTCAATCTGGGAAGCGAGTGGTTTGGGACAATATCGCGTCCAATTAGCATCAACGACCCAGCCACCTATATCGTACAGTATCGTCCAATACCGGGACGATATATGGGGTATAGCAATATCTTGTATCGCGACGAACGCAAGATCTGAAATTTCAGGTTCGGGATCCGGGAAGGTATTGCACGGTATTGATGCGATCTACAAGAGCGGCTTCATGGTAAGTAGCACGACGGCACGGCATTGGACTATTTTGCAAAAGATCGCAATAGCCGTGACCCGGATTTTTCCTGATCGAATTCGGAATCAAACAGCTCCGCCCACGTGATCATCCGACCTTCCTTTGATCTTAACTCCGACCCGTTTCCGCGACTCCGTCACTACCGACGATGCCACCTCGCCTGCGACAGGATCCTTTTGAGCTTTCTAGTCTCTTACCCGCGGGAGTCCTTGCCTTAACGCTTTCCCCTCTTTATCGGAACCCCCCACAAGCTGTTTTCCAGGAGGTATGGCCTGCATTCGACCAAGGAAGGGCCCGCAACCTCCGCCCCTTTTGTTCCCCACAAGATGTAGCTCTCCTGGAAAGCCTTTCTTACCTGATTAAGCACGAGTTCGCACGTTTCACGTCGAATTTCTTGTCTCTTCATGGCCTGTTCCTCATAAGAATATACCTGATACCCTCCGATCACCCCAGCGTCCAAGGATGGTTGATGAACCGCAAGGAACACACCCTCGTCCACTACAGACGGTCTCTGAAGGAGATACTACCCAGAATAATTAGCGACAACGATTACTGGAGAGGTGCTGACGTGTTACCTCCGAACCCAACTCGGTTCCTCCTTCCGTCATTGGTAGGTGCATTTGTCGATCCTGGTAAGTTTTTCATCGTATCTGAGTTCACCACAGGACCCAAGGACCATGGCGGAAATATACAGCGAGCTACCCTCCCCAGAACTCGGTGCATTGACAGACAAATCTCGGGAAATTCTGGAGGGTGGACCCATATACGGTCTCCGCTCCGTCCTCCACCCGTATCAGCGTACATCGGTGGCTGCAATGTTGCTCAAGGAATCACCCTCGCAGTCTATCCCTGATCCTGCGTACATTCAAGTCAGGGGTGTGGGGCCGGGCGGTGAGGTGTTCTACCTCCAACCAGCCACACTAGAAGTCCTGCGATGCTGCCCCAGGACTTCTACGGTACGCGGTGGCATATTGTGTGAGGAGCTCGGTGAGAGCCGCCCATCGTTTTCATTTTCTGCGTGTGCTCATCTGTGTAGGAACCGGGAAAACGGTAATGACTTTGTCGTTGATATTATCCACGGCTGCCCAGCTCCCCACTCCCCCTGAAACGGTTGAGGCACTAACCCCCATGTTGACCCCAATTGCGTTCAAACTCTTTACCTCAGGACCGTGTAGTGAAGCTCGTAAGTTAACCGAGCTTGACAGAGGGAAGACAAAGGACCAGCATATGGAGGTGCCGTCTCTTCTGGAGACAATGGTCCACTACATCCGCATCAATTCGGAGAGCATTGGACTTCAATCCGCAGAAGAAGAACTTCGAGCAGCGGGACTCTGGGGTCCAATTATGGCCAACACGCCTTTTTATTTCCACCAAACCGGAAAGACCGCTGACCACAAGAGGACCCTTCGTGCTCGAGCACAGCCAGCCCCAGTCGTGACCTACCTGTCACCTGCAACACTTGTTGTCGTTCCCCAGAACCTGCTTGGTCAGTGGGCGAACGAGATCAACAAACACTGCACCGCGCAGATTCCGCAGAGGGTATTAGTCATCCAGAAGGAGATCAAAATCCCCTCGCCAAAACAGTTGGCCTCGGACTATATTGTAAGGAGGTTTTACCCAGCTCGCAGACTGGTAGACTCAAATTTTGGATAGATCGTATTGATGACACAAGAACGTGGGTCAAGTTTCCCAATACGTTTCTGAATTCCTTCTCATATCGTGTAGGATTCACGAATGAGTTCCGACGTGGGGGAACTAAACACGTTGCAGGGACATGTGAATGTCCTGATTTCAAACGAATCCGGGTCGCGAATTGCACATGTGATGCTAAAATCTCAGATACTCTGACTTCCGTTCGGTGGAAACGACTGATCATAGACGAAGGGCACATCTCCTCGTCGATAGACAGTGCACTGTCGACATTCTTGAACACGCTTAGTGTAGAACGTCGATGGATCGTAACCGGTACACCAACCACCAATCTTCTGGGACTCAGCTTCGGACAGTCAAGCGAACAACCCGACGACGAGGAGTTCGGTTCTTTGGCAGATGATTCAACTCCAGATACGTCGGACACGGACGGGACACCCGGTCCCGAGGGACGCAAACTTCGAGTCTGGACGAATGACGATAGGGAGGATCTGGTCAAGCTGTCCGCTATCATCAGCCACTCCTTATCGTTTCCCAGGTTCAAGGCGGATTCCAAGGCGTTCAAGACCCTCGTAGCAGCCCCTCTCCTCGAACCAACTGGTCCAAGTCCAGGTGCGGTCCGGGTGCTTGAACAAGTGATGAAAGCGGTGATGATCCGGCACAGGTAATGAAATCTTCTTCACTTCTCTACGCATATTTATCTTGATGGCACCGTTCAGAATCGAGGATGTCGAAAGGGACGTAGTGTTGCCACCTCTGAAACAAGACACAATCTGGCTCGACCTGGACGATTTCTCAAGGAAATCCTACAATGCCATGCAAGCTATCTTCGCGATCAACGCAATTGACAGTAAACGGGTGGATGTTGTACGTTGACCCTTCCTATCTACATACTTCGAGTACGTTTTAACAGTCCACAGGATTACTTCTTTCACAAACGGGTAGGCGCTCACAATATTGGGTTCGACACACTCTTAATGAATCACCTCAGAATAAAGGACCATTGTTAAACACCTTGCTGAACTTGTCGCAGTACGTTTGGTCCGCTCACCGCTCACGCTGGTCTGATCCATTCCTCTCAGGGTGTTATTCTGGCACACGGACAACAACCTCTATTCCATTGTCCCAAACGTCCGGGCTGGGGAGGAAAAATTCCTCGGAGACGAAAAGCACCGTGACATCTCCGATGCGGATCGAAAACTCCTTCACGATTCTTTCGTTCACATGTGAGCGGCTTGTATCTGCTGCGGTCTCATATTTCCTCTGTTCTAACCAGGGGATATTAGGAATCTTGCCTTCGAAGACTCTGAATGGAAAGCTGTCAACCAGAGAGTAGACACGTTCTACGTTCTCGAAGGTTTCCCTGAGCCAATCTGTCACGCTCTCACGCCTTCACTTGCACCCAGCGAGGGTTCTGTGGACCGATCATGGGGTTATGCCCGAGCGGAGCATCTGCTAGATCTTCGTGATTTCATCATGAAGCACCCACTAACACTCATACCGCGTATCGTCGTGTGGGCAGGGGCAATTCTGCAGAAAGAGGCCCAGACAATACGTTTGCTTGAAGAGAGGGAACGAAAGAAGCGGCGCCGGGTCCGGGATGGAGGTAAACGGTCATATAATCCAGTAGACGAGCCTCCAGATGAATCCGTCAGCGCTGGCGAGCCGGTTACGGAGACCCCAGATCCAGATCCGTTTGTTCCGGCCATTCCCAAGAGAACAACCGATGGGTCCTCGATGGGCGACCTCCTCCGGTCCTCGCCAGTGGCTGAATCGAAAATCATCCGTTCAACATCTTCCAAACTGAATTATATCCTAAACGAGGTACATCAACCTTCTTCCTTCGTCTTAATTCGGTCCTGACCCCCATTCCAGGTCCTGGCATACTCAAGAGATGAAAAATTCCTGATATTTTCGAACTCACCACTCACGTTGGCGATGATTGCAGATGGGTTCAAGTTGATACATATCGAGGCCTTGCTGTGCAGCTCGCAAATCAAGCCCGCAGAACGGTTCCAGCGGATCGTGACTTTTGAAACCTCAGACAAGTATCGGGTTCTCTTGATGGAGTTAAAGCACGGCGCTCGCGGTTTGTCAGTAATTTTTCCTCGACTAGCCCTCTACATGTTTTGGCCCGTCCCCGTGGTTACGATATGTGCTGACGTGAGAACGCAGAAACATCGTGACGGCATCCCGGGTGATCTTTTGCGAACCGGTGTGGAAGGCTGACGTCGAGAGCCAAGCAATCAAGGTAAGGTTCAGAAACCCGATTCCCTCGACATCATTCCAACGTACATGAAAGCTCATGTTGACGAATAATTGACAGCGAGTTCACCGTATTGGTCAGACTAAACCAGTCACGGGTCAGTTAACCAGTGTTGAGATACACAGATATCAATCGGCTTGAAGAGAGCTTATTAATGCTGATTCTTCTAGTGAAAACGCTCGCGATCAGATCGACTCTAGAAGAGATGATGGTCTCTCGGCGTGCAGCTTTACAGAGCCAAGCTGAGAAAGTATCCCGCAATTGGGCTGAAGAGTCTGGGATGAGGCAATTCATCGCAGTGCGTGACCTCCAGCATGACCAAAGGTGGTTTCTAAGCTTCTGTATAGAACCCGACTTTCTTGGAGCCTGGGAAGTCAGGTGAAAACCAGATTAGGCTGGAGGTTCCCCTGATTCGCGTCCCACCGGAGGAAACGCCGGTCGGTCCAGAGCGAGAGGTACCACTGATGGATGTGGATTCGGAATTTGACCCGGTGTCAGCGACGGTGGGTGTGGTTGAGCCGACGTCAACGGATAGAAGAGAACTGGCCCTCCCGCCTCCTCTGGACGGACCTACAGAGCTACCGAAGGCGAAGAAACAGAGAGTGATGTTTGCGGACGAGTAATGTTACCACCGATGGTGATATCGGTCCGATGGGGAATGTATCTTTCATGCTTATGCCATCACATTTACTTTCGATGCCCGCGAGATTATTGACCGTTTGGTGTGGTACCTTGAACCCCTGCCGATCCATTGGGGTTGTATGTCAGGAAAGGTGACAAGAGAATGATTAACCTATCTGCACCCTTCCCTTCTATCGTAACTTCCAGGCACTGGCGGGAACGCCACGGAATATCCCTGGAGAGATGCATAACGTTGTTTTCCCCCACGGACTTGACAGGTTAGGTGGAACATGCGTGGATTGACAATCGAAAATAAATTCGATGGACACTTTTCGATTTCGAAACACATCCGACGAGAAGGATGCCCGAATGACATTGAACGCACCCAGGGGGCCGAGGAGCCGGGTCGACCGTGTGGATACGATCGTCGAGGATTATCGGATTTTGTCGTTATCGTTGGGTGGAGATGCAGGGTCGCGGTGGGACTGGAGCGGGAGTAGTGGATCATCTTGGCAACAGGGCTTTGGCAGTCTATTGGGGCGGCAAACTAGTACGCTACGCATCCTCCGATCATCAATCCAATTTCTCGAGCGTCTTGAGAGGAATGAGCCTTCAAGTTGATTACAACGCCGATCACAGTCCACCGATGAAGCGGGCCTGGTTAGTCGCTCCTGCCCGAAAGCTGACGAAGACACACTGCTTGGTCACAGAGTCGGCGCCATCGAATGCTAGTGGGTCTGGATCTCTACTCGGCGTCCCAAACGTCCGACGGGTCTCGAACATAGCGGGAAATGGACCCCCCGTCTCTCTCGCATTGGCCATAGGAGTGGGGTTGCCAATTGCCCTCTGGACGTATAAGGTCGGTATGTCAGCAATCCTCTGCGTAAGAGAGGATGACAACTAACGTAGTGGGGATTTGCCTAGTGTTTCATGCTTGTCCTCTTCCAGAGGAAGGTCATATATATGGGTGCGAACGGGTAGTCTTCGAGTACGATATCAGCCGCTCACCAAGGCGCAGGCTATGCCCCACTTGGTGCAAGAACCGAGGAGGTGACTGAATCGATAATCCCACGAGGGCTCAGCTGCGAAGAAATCAACGTCCCTAGCGATAACGGGCATTCATTGTCTGGGGTCATCGTGTCCCCATCCGGCGCGTCACGAATCGCGTCGAGGTCAGCGGGTCCGGAGACGTTGTTTTTCTACCTTCAAGGTTCCAATTTCCCTCCTCGTTGCCCGCAAACTTCACTCACGGACAATATCTTATGCCACAGGAAATGCAGGAAACCCACTCCAGCGTCTGCCCGTTTTCAAGACTTTGCTTGGTCACCCCTCCTTCGGAACTCGGGCCAGTTTGATCGCCGTTGCGCCGAGGTCGTACTGGAAGTCGACGCCTACTCGTCCTTCCGAGCGCGGTATCCTCAGCGACTACACCCACGCCCTTAATTATACCATCAAAAGGTGGCCAAATTCTCGTATCATCGTCTATGGTCACTCGCTTGGCGGTTCTGCGGCTGTGTGTCTCGCGTCTGCACTAGACTCGAAGGAGTATCATAATGTCCAAGGTCTCGTTTTGGAGAACCCATTCGCGTCTATTCCCGAGATGGTCAGGGTCCTATATCCCCAGCGTTGGCTGCCGTACCATTACCTAACGCCTTTCGTCTGGGACACGTGGAGCGCCGTGCGCGCGGCATCTAATATGCCCCAGGACTCGTTATTGTGGAGGTTGTCCAGGGACATGCTTGTCCTACTTAGCGAGAAAGATGAACTGGTTCCGAACTGGATGGGAATGGCCATCCTCGATGCAACGAAGTCGGAGGGAAGGTCGAGTGTCGTAATCCAGGACGCCCTCCACGAAAATGCGTGGGAACAAAGGCAATGGGTGAGGGAGATAGCCCGGTACATAGACGATACGGGTGACTGCCCGTAAGGCTACACCTTATGTACGCGAGTTTAGACAATTTTCAGGGTATTTTAAGGGAAACGCTACAGCGAAATCCGCGCGTTGCGTCGGTCATGGATACCATCTCTAATCGCACACCTGGAGTTGTAACGCGATGACATTTTTCCCCGGGCACTTTCAAAACGAGCGTACATTTCTGGTGTTACGGACGGTTGCCAATTACCCCAGAAGTATTCCGGGAGGGCCCAAATAAAGAATATCAGTTATAGTGGATACATTACTGTTAGTTCGTAGTCTAGAGAACCGCTCAGCTCTAAATTTTGAGGGTTCAACCCTCCAAATAAGGGGTGGGGGGTCGGTTAGAACGAAACCCCCATACATCTGGGGCCGACCCACGGGTTGTTCTACCCCTCAATTCTTGAATACAGAAAGTTGCATACTGTCCGTCGGGCGGAAGGAATAGATATCCCGTAAATTCGTCGGCAGCCCACTCTGCAGAACGTCCGTACTCGCGTGGGGCTGTCCTGAGCTAGCGACCTTCTTCAAGGAGATGATCATACGAGTGATCATTACCGGAATGACCCTTGCGAGATCACAATCAATCAGCCACACGTCAGTTATTGTGCAAGCAAGAATAATCTTACACCGCACTTCCCCTGTAAAAAAAGGAAGGTAGTTAGCATAGAGTGGTTTGGGCATAACAACGTGCGTCGGGACGGCTTACACTATGGGCACGGCCCGTAGTCCTGGCTGAGAAAGTGACCCAACTGTCAGCGCGCGTTAAACTCGGCACTAGTGCAAAGAATCCTACCCTCGCCACGGAAATCATGATCACGTTCAATAAATGGGACGAAGATATGGCCACGAAGTATATCTCTGTGTCTCTGTTGACTCTAGTGAGAAGAGTTGACACATTCACCCCGTGGCACGTCGATTTGATGAACCGCATTTGTGCGATAACGAACACGAAAACCATAATGTCTGAGGGTTTGGTTGTCCAGTTCGGGGAACGGGGGGATTAAGGGGGGTGGGAGTATGCTTACCAAAGATGAGAGGGATGACCATATGAACAATTCCCACAGTTCTTCCAGGTATGATCAGACATAGCTGAAACGAACGCAGAGAAATCGTCGACCACGCAACTAGTGAAACGATACTCCTCAATCCCAGATCGCGAAAGTATGTGTGATGAGGCAGGAGTATTGACCTGGGCGCAATGCAGCCGAAACGAACATGTAAACTCCAACACCGAACTGTGCGGCGGAAATTGTATACAGGATGCCGGCGATCCACTTGTTCTTCCTCGTTATCGCGTAAGTTCTGTAATGGTTAGGGTGAGTGAACTTGTTCAAGTCTATCAGAAGCGGCAAACCTTCGAGTCAGGAAAATTTGGGCACACACGTGAATCAACGTGTAGTACACGACCTCGATGAACACGGTTTTCTCGCACCTGTGAGGCCAGGGCCAACCACGTAAGTTCAGATTCAGCCAGTACGGGTCTCACACGTACATCTGTCCGTTATAATGGTCAGCCGCTTAGAAGAAATAGGTGGATGCGACCTTAATATACCTTAAACGTGTAGTTTGGATCCAAGAATGCTGCATCCGAGGACCAACAGTGTTTGTATGCACGACGTAGTCCAGGTCGATCAAACTACACTTACAGATAGCCATCCACACGATGAAAGGCAGTGGAAGATACCTGATCTAATCAACGATCAGGCCTTCAGGACCGAGATGATCCCAGGAGTGGAGGGGACTCACGAATAAAAATAGTACGAACACTGGGATGCTACAGTTAGGGGAGTCCACAAAAAGCGCAAGGGTTTACGCACTGAGGACATTCCCCGTTTTCCATGCGTAGCGGACCTGTACAAAGTGATTAGGCTCCTCCCTGCGCCATTGTCATCAGGAAATCCCGCTACCTCATCCTCAAATGTCAAGAGGTAGTCGTAGGCCCAGAGGGCAGCCACGCTAATTGCATAGTACTGAATTTCGGACGTTCAGCGACCTTGCGAGATACAGTTATTGCGTAATGCCGTTTACCTTCAAGGAGCCACTGTTCAACAATGAAGCGCCTCGCTCAGCATAACTGGAATGACCACAGTGCAGGTACTCACATATCATGACCGAGTTGAGTCAAATTTTCAAGTTCGGATTCGGAAGACATATCGAAAGAGCGATTTTAGAAGACCGTTCGTCCTCCGGTGCACGCACTTCTGACGCGTGTAAAACGGAGGGACCGGGCGAAAATTCAGGAACGGGTAGTCACCAGCCCACTTCATATACGATGGGGACACGGGTACTGTGTGAAACCCATCACGCTGGCGTTAGTGGAGCAGTGTTTGGTGGACATCTGCTCGAAATTGAAACTGCTGGTCCGTTCCGTGATGCTGACTCTTTGATCGGGGAAAGAATCCAAAAGAGAGTGTGAAGCATGGGGTCTGGATCTGATCCCCCTGGCTAAGACAAACCGCTGTCAGCAACCATCGCATTTCGCGCACATTTCTTCCCCCGTATCCATCCTGGGCCTCACATCCCCTCGCGCTGTGCGGGCGGTGTTCCACTCGACATTTCCGTGCCTGCGGATCAGCAAAGCCCCAGCGGCATGAGGTGGCACGCGAGGGAGGTAAGACCGCTGTTTCCGGGTACCTTCATCTGGCTTCCCTTCCTAGCGTTGCTAAGCACCAGTCGCGGCACCGGGGGACGGGGTATTTGGCGCCCGAATGGGATGCGGTTTTGTCCAGTG